>Ga0233425_10001328_pt1 | contig 56545 bp, 59 predicted proteins | sample Watercolumn_Towu_2_FD_181712 | JGI IMG/M metagenome (GOLD analysis project Ga0233425, IMG submission 181712) | Freshwater microbial communities from Lake Towuti, South Sulawesi, Indonesia - Watercolumn_Towuti2014_140_MG | ecosystem: Environmental > Aquatic > Freshwater > Lake | place... | reverse complement strand
GCCCACACTTTGCCGAGGTCGCTCTCAGGGTCGTTCGCATGGGCGTCGGCGCAGCGGTCGTACTCGTCCATGAGGCGAGGCACGCTCATGCCGGTCGGATCGAAGTCGATGTGCCGCTTCGGGTCCGTCCGCAGCATGAGGAAGCGCACGAGCTCCGGCGGGTAAGTGGTCACGAGCTCGTGTGCCGCCGCGCCGAGCTTCGCCCAGTCCTCCGGGCGCGACGTCGACATCTTGCGGCCGCCGACGTTCAGGAACTCGTGGACGAGCCCGGCGGGCGGCTCCTTCTTCCAGACCGCGCGGTAGATCTCGTTCGAGCGGGCGCGCGAGCCGCCCGCGGTCTGCAGGTCCTTCCCGGCCTCCTCGTAGGTGACGCCGAAGTGATCCCACATCGCGCACCACTGCAGGTTCCACGGGAGCTTCGAGTTGCCCTTGAAGGGCGAGATCCGACCCGTGTGCCCGCAGCCCTCGGCCCACGTCACGAGGTCGCGCCGGCACTCGTATGCGACGGTCGCGCCGTCGAAGTCGCTCGCGCTCGTCGTGCCGATGCGGCCGCAGTTCTCGCAGATCACCGCGATCGGCAGCCAGGACGCGTCCTTCCGCACGTTCGCGACGTCGGCGTAGATCCGGCGGATGACGTCGGCATTCCGCAGCACGAGGTCGATCTGCCGGTCGAGCGCGCCCGAGCGATAGAGCTCGCGCAGCCGGTGGACCTCCTCGGGATGGATCCCGAGGGTCTTGAAGGTCGCGAGGTAGCGCTCGGCGTTGTACGTCGCGAAGTCGCCGTACGCCGGATCGGGCGACGGGATCGCGAACAGCGGCTTCCCCATGTGCTCGGCCATACCAGCGACGAGCTTCATCGACGCGGAGTCCATGGGGTCGTAGTCGTCGATGGTGAAGACGTAGCGGACGCGCAGGCCGCGCTTCTTGAACGTGCGGTACAGCGCGTCGGTGATGATCGGCCCCCTCAGGCCGGAGATCGGCACCGTGCCTGAGGGGGTCTTCGAATCACGGATGACGTGGTCGCGGTCGGGTGCGAGGAGGCCCGCCTCCTCGTCTGCCCAGAAGCTCATCGGGTGCCGTAAACCCTAGCTGACTCCGAGGATCTTCATCGAGATCGACCCCGCCGGGACCGTGAGCTTCACCGTCTCGCCCGCGCGGTGGCCCATGAGCGCCCGTCCGACCGGCGATTCGTTGCTGATGCGGCCCTCGCCGGGCGCGGCCTCGGCCGAGCCGACGATGACGTACTCGGTCCGCTCGCCCTCGGCCTCGACGACCACCGTGCTCCCGACCTCGACGAGGTCGTGGTGACCGTTCTGCTCGATGACGACGGCCTTCTTCAGCATCTGCTCGAGCGAGAGGATGCGGCCTTCGAGGAAGGCCTGGTCGTTCTTCGCCTGCTCGAGCTCGGAGTTCTCCGAGAAGTCGCCGAACTCCATCGCGTTGTGGATGCGCTCGGCGACCTCAGCGCGCTTGACGGTGCGCAGCTCCTCGAGCTCGTGCTCGAGCTTCTTGAGCCCGTCGGCGGAGACGTACACAGGCTTGTCACTGTTCATGTGTGTGAAGCCCTCCTATTCCGACGCTCGGTCGGGCGGAGCCCTCCCTCGCGCCACCGTGCTCGACTTCGTCGCTTCGGCACTCGCCTCAGCGCCTCGGTCTGCGCGCGGTGGGTACCAGCCATCTTCCGACGAAAAAAGGCCCTCGGGACGGAGCCCCTAGACCTTCTCCAGTAGCCTCTGCGACGCCCGATTGTACACGCTGGGTACGCGGGCCCGGGGCTTCCGCGCCCGCCTGCTGCGCTGGTACGGCCGCCACGGCAGGGACCTGCCCTGGCGCCGGACGCGCGACCCCTACCGGATCCTCGTCTCCGAGGTCATGCTCCAGCAGACGCAGGTGGCCCGCGTCGTGCCGGCATACGGGCGCTTCCTCGGTCGCTTTCCCACGCTGGCCGCGCTGGGGCGGGCCTCACTGGGCGAGGTGCTCACGGAGTGGAGCGGCCTCGGCTATCCGCGCCGCGCCCGGGACCTCCACCGGGCGGCGCGCGCCGTCGCGCCGCGGCTGCCGGCCGACGTCGCCGCGCTCGACGGGCTCCCGGGGGTCGGCGCGTACACGGCCGGCGCCGTGGCGTGCTTCAGCCGCGGCGCGCCGGTGGCGTTCGCCGACACGAACATCCGCCGGGTCCTCGGCCGCGCGCTGCTGGGGCGCACCGCCGGCGAGCGCGAGGCGGTGGAGATCGACGCGGCCCTGTTGCCGCGCGACGACGCGGCGCGCTGGCACCACGCGCTCATGGACCTCGGCGCGACGGTGTGCGTGTCGCGGGCGCCGCGCTGCGCGTCGTGCCCCGTGCGCGGGGTCTGCCTCGCGCAGGGTGTCGACGCGGCGCCGGCGCTACGCCGTCAGGCCGCGTTCGCGACGAGCGATCGGCGCGTACGGGGCGCGATCATGAAGATCCTCGCACGCGAGCGCGAGATCCCGTTGAGGCGGCTGCGCGATGCGGTCGCCGACCGCAGGGCCGTCCGGCTCGTCCAGCAGCTCGCCGCCGAAGGAATGCTCGTCGTTGCACGTGATCGGGTGAGCCTGCCTGGCTAGGCGGGCTCGAGGCTCGCGGTCGTCGCCAGGACCTCGTCGCGGATCATCGCCTTCACCGAGGGGATGGGTCGCGTGTACTTCTCCTGGATCGCGGCGCTCACCCGGCCGCTCTCGCTCGTGTCGGTCACTCGACGCGCGCGGACCGGGATCCGGCGTGGCCCGACGTGGATCGCGCCCTCGCCCTTCGCCATCAGCTCGCGGAACCAGCGGCCCTTCGCGCCGCGCACGGAGCGGACGTAGGGCACGTCGCCGACGACGACGATCCAGATGATCACCGCGTGCGCCTCGCCCGTCGGCGCCGCCGTCTCGATCCGGACCTCGTGCTTCGCGCGGAACGCCTCGAGCACGATCTCCGGGAAGGCGCTCACCGCAGCGGCGGTCCCGCGATCGCGAGCGCGTAGCGGTCGGCGGGAAGGAACGTCCGGGCGATCTCGACCACCTGCCCTTTCGTGACCGCCCTGATCTGATCGGCGTAGCGCACGTAGTGGTCGGGGCCCAGGTCGAACAGCTCCTGCTCGAGCACCATCTGCGCGATCCCGCCGGGGGACTCGAGCGCGACGCGCAGCTCGCCCGTCAGCTTGTCGTGCGCGAGGTCGAGGTCCTCCTGCGGGAAGTCGCCCGCGAGCACGACGCGCAGCTCCGCCACCGTGGTCTCGATCGCGCGCTCGACGTTCTTCGGGTTCACGCCCATGCGCACGGCCCACGCGCCCTGGCCCCTCGTCGCGGCGATCGTGCTGAACAGGTAGTACGCGAGGCCGAGCTTGTCGCGAACGACCTTCCCCGCGCGGCTCGCGAACGTGTCCGCGGCGAAGACCATGTTCGCGACGCGCGCCGCGACGAAACGCGGGTCGCGGCGCGGCATGCCGAGCCACCCGAGGATGACGTCGGACTGCGTCTTGTCCGGCACGACCTCGGCGCGGCGCTGCAACGTCGCGATGGCGGCCTGCGGCACGGCGCGCTCGGCGGCCGGCGCGCCATCGGGCCACGATGCGAACGCCTCCCGCGCGGCGTCCAGCGCATCGGCCGGTCGGATGCCTCCGACGAGGACGAGCACGCCGCCGCGTCCGAGGATCTCGCGGGAGTGGAACTCGCGGAGATCGGCGACCGTGGCCGCGCGGACGACGGCCTCGTCGCCGAGCGGGCGGCTGCGGAACGGGTGCCCCGCCGGGTACGCGAGCTCACGCCACACGCGGTCCGCGACGCCGCGCGTGTTGCGCGCGTCCTCCTCGATCGCGGCGATCGTCTCGGCGCGGACGAGCTCCACCTGGTCCGATGCGAGCGCCGGACGCAGGACCGCCTCCGCCGCGAGCGCGAGGTACGCCGGCAGGTCCGGCGCGAGGCATTGCCCGGACAGGATCGCGACGTGACCGCCGACGTCCATGCGCGCGACGGCGCCGAGGTCGTCGAGCGCGGCGGCCCACGACGCCCCGTCGCGCGCCGCCGTCCCGCGGAGCAGCGACTGGGCGGCCAGGCGCGCGATGCCCGGGCGGCCCGCGGGCTCCGACCACTGCCCCGCCTCGAGCGCGAGGAGCGCGGCGACAGAGCGCAGGCCCGGGATCGACACGACGGCGACCCGGAGCCGGCCGGCCGTGCCGCGCTCGACCTCGAAGGCGCGCGCCGCGACGCTCATGCGGTGGGAGTGAACCAGCCCACGCTGCGCGAGCGCTCGTCGAACGTGGCCGCGGCGGCGGTGCGGATGTCGTCCGCGGTCACGGCCGCGAGGCGCTCGTACCACTCGCCGATGGACGACGCGGCCCCGGTCGAAAGGAGCTGGCCGAGGCGGAACGCGCGGCCGGTCACGGTGTCGCTCGGGAAGGCGTTCGCGGCGAGCAGCTGCTTGCGCACGCGCGCGAACTCGCGCTCCCCCAGCGGCTCGGACGCGATGCGCGCGAGCTCCTCCAGGATGAGCGCCTCGACCGCGCGGTGGTCGCCGTCCGGCCGCAGCGACGCCTCGATCGAGAACAGGAACGGGTCCTTGTTCAGGCCCGCGCTCGCCTCGACCTCGGTCGCGAGGCCGCTCGCGACGAGCGCGCGGTAGAGGCGCGACGACCGCCCGGACGCGGCCTCCTGCGCGCCGCCCGACGAGCCCGCGAGCGCGACGGCGAGCGCGTGCAGCGCCGGCGTCGAGGGGTCGGTGGCCCGCGGCGTCTTGAACGCGAGCTGCACGAGCGGCAGCGCCCCACCCGCGCGGCGCACGACGACGCGCTTCTCGCCGTGCTGCGGCGGCTCGGGCGCGCGGACCGCCGGCGCGGGCTCGCCCGCCTCGAGCGGGCCGAACGCCGCGGCCGCGCGGTCGAGCAGCGCCTCGGCACCGTCGTCGCCGACGAGCACGACGTACGCGTTGCTCGGCGAGTAGAAGCGTCGGTAGTGCGCGTACAGGCCGTCGCGCGGCATCGTCTGGATCTCTTCCTTGCTCCCGATGACGCCCTGCCCATACGTGTGACGCGTGAATGCGACCGACACCAGCTCTTCCCCGAGGAGGAACGAGGGATCGTTCTCGAGGCCCTCGCGCTCGCTCACGATCACGGTGCGCTCGGCCTCGGTCTCGCCGGCGTCGATGAGCGCGCTGCGCATGCGGTCCGCCTCGAGCTCGATCGCGGTCGGGTAGCGCTCCTTCGGGACCGTCTCGAAGTAGCAGGTGACGTCCTCGTTCGTGAACGCGTTCCATAGCGCGCCGTACCGCGCGAGGAGGCGGTCGAGGTCGCCCTTCGGGTGCAGCGGCGTGCCCTTGAAGAGCATGTGCTCGAGGAAGTGGCTCATCCCGGTCGTCCCGGGGACCTCGTTGCGGCCGCCGACGTGGTACCAGACCCACACGGACACGACCGGCGCGTGGCGGGCCTCGGCGGCGTACAGGACGAGCCCGTTGTCGAGGCGGCGTGCCGCCGGGACGTCCGCGAGGCGGCGTGGCGCGATCTCGGTCATGGTCATGGGGGACGTCAATGAGTCTAGGCGTGGAAAGGGGCGGGGCTACCTACGGGGGTAAAGGCCTAAGGCGTCCCGCCCAGACGGGTCGCGAGCACTTTCCGGCTCGCCGTCGCCGAGTTCTGCGATCCGTGCACGCCGGGGCCTTCCGGGAACGCCTCGAGCACCGTCGCGACCGCGAGGCGCGGGGCGTCGAACGGCGCGAACCCGATGAACCACGCGTTCACCCGCCCGGCCTGGCTCGTCTCCGCCGTGCCCGACTTCCCCGCGACCGGGATCTCGTATCCGCGGAACGGGAAGTACACGGTGCCGTCGGGGTCGGCCACGACCGCGCGCATGCCGTCGCGGATCGCGGAGAGGTCCGTCGGCTTCGTGTCCGCGCGGCGCAGCTCCTTCTTGGGGAACGTCTTCACGACCGTGCCGGCGCGGTCGCGCACCTCGACGACGAGACGCGGCTGCCACACGATCCCGTCGTTCGCGACGGCGGCGACGTAGTTCGACATCTGCAGCGGCGTCGCGAGCAGGAAGCCCTGGCCGATGGCGAGGTTCGTCGCGTCGCCCGGGTTCCACAGGGCGTTCGGCGGGTCGTTCTTGAAGCGATCCTTCTTCCATTCCGGGCTCGGGACGAGGCCGGGAGACTCGAGGACGAAGTCGATGTTCGTCGCGCTCCCGAGCCCGAAGCTCTTCGCGGTGTTCGGGAGGAGGTTCGGGTCGCGGTCGTTCAGACGCTTCCCCATCTCGTAGTAGAAGGTGTTGCAGGAGCGCGCGAGCGAGGTGCGGAGGTCGATGAGCCCGAGCGCGCTCGACTCGTGGTTCACCTGCACCCACTGCGGTCCGAACCCGCTCCACGACTGCGGGCAGTCGACCTTCTCGCCCGGCTTCAGGGCGCCGGTGCGGAGCGCCGCCGCCGCGGTGACGAGCTTGAACGTGGACCCCGTCGCGTACTGCCCGAACACGGCCCGGTGGAAGTCCTCGCTGACCGGGTCCGTCGCGAGGACGAGGATCTCGCCCGTCCACACGTCCTGGACGACCATCGCCGCTTTCTGCGTCTGCTGCGCGAGCGACGCCTCCGCCGCGCGCTGCATCTTCGGGTCGAGCGAGAGCACGACGTCGAGCCCGGGGACCGCCTGCGTCTCGGCGAGCAGCTCGACCTGGCGCTCGCCGTCGTCGACGATCGCCAGCCTCCAACCGTACGTCCCGAGGAGGTACTCGTCGAGGGCCGCCTCGAGGCCCGTCTTGCCGATGACGTCGCCGGCCTCGACGCCGCGCGCCGCGAGCTTCGTCGCGTCGCCGGGCGTCGCCTCGGCGGTCGTCCCGACGATCTGCGGGATGAGACCGCTCGGGTAGGCGCGCACGCGCTCCGGCCGGAGCTGCACGCCCTCGATGACCGAGAGCTTCAGGCGCGTCTCGTTCGAGAGGTCGCGGACCGAGCGGATCGCGACGTAGGTGTCGGGCTTCACCCACGACTGCGTGTACTTCGCCTTGATGTCCTCGGCCTTCATGCCGAGGATCCCCGACAGGCTCGCGAGCAGGCCGCTCTCGCTGCGGATCTGACCGGGGATGACGCCGACCTGCGTCGCCTCGCCGAACGTCGCGAGCTCCGTGCCGTCGCGGGTCACGATCCGCCCGCGCGTCGTCGGCAGGCGCGTCATGCGGACGAGCCGTCCCGGCGAGAGGCCGCGGAAGATCGTCTCCGGCGTCCAGTCGATGCGCCAGCGCGCGTCCTGCTTCTCCCCTTCCATCACGAGGCGGAGCTGCACGTCCTTCGTGATGTCGCCGACCTTCGCCGTGCGGTACGTCACCGTCAGCGGGATCGTCGCGCGGCGGGGGTCGGGCGATCCGTCGGGCAAGCGCGGATGCAGGGCCTGCGCGACCTTCACGTCGAGCGACCGGAGCGTCATCTCCTCGGCGATGCGCGGCAGCCGGTCGATGAACCCGGCCGTACCGACGCGCTGCTGCGCCGCCGGCGTGAGCTGCTCCCACATCGTCTGGTACTCGCTCCGCTCCCAGGCGCGGGCGTACTTGACGGCGACGGGCTCCGGCGCCGGCGGCCCCGGCTCGCACGAGCTAAGGACGCTCGCGATGACGAAGAGGAAGATGAGCGCCCGACCCGGGGGTGGAAGGGGGCGGAGCCCCCTGCGATCAATAGCCAGCCGCCACCCCTTCGCGGCGGGGATCCGCGCCCGCCGCGAACACGCCGTTCTCCCCGACGGCGATGGCCTGCGCCCCGCCGGTGACGCCGTCCCAGTCCGGGAGCAGCTCGATCTCGTGGCCCTTCCCACCCAGAGCGCGGCGGACATCCTCGGGGAAACGCCCTTCCATCTTCAGCGTTCTGCCCGAGTCGTGGAACCAGCGCGGCGCCTCGATGGCGTCCTGGACGTCCATCCCGAAGTCGATGAGCGCCGACGCGAGCTGGAAGTTCGACTGGACCTGGGCGTGCGCGCCGGGCGTCCCGAACACGAGCCGCGGCGTCGATCCCTCGAACGCGATGACCGTGTTCAGCGTGTGGAGCGGCCGTTTCCCCGGCACGATCGCGTTCGGCGAGGCCTCGTGCAGCGAGAACCCGCGCACGCGGTCGTTCAGCAGCACGCCCGTCCCCGGGACGACGGTCGCCGACCCGAAGGCGCTGAAGATGCTCTCGATGAGCGAGACGGCGTTGCCGTCGCGGTCCGCCACCGCGAGATACGTCGTGTGCGCGGGCACCGCGGCGAGCTCGCCCGCCGCCGCGCGATCGGCGGCGTGGCCGCGGATGGCCCTGCGCCGGTGCGCCACGAACTCCGGATCGAGGAGCGCACGCGGGTCGAACGGCACCACGCGCGGGTCGCCGGCGAACGCGTCGCGGTCGGCGAACGCGAGCTTCTTGATCTCGACCATCGTGTGCACGAGCTCGGCCGTGGCCCAGCCCATCGCGGCGAGGTCGAGCCCGTCGGCGATCGCGAGCTCCTCCATCAGCACGTGGCCCTGCGACATCGGCGGCTGCCCGTACACGAGCAGATCGCGGTAGCGGAGGGAGAGCGGGTCGGGCATGTCGGTGCGATGCGCCGCGAGGTCGTCGCCGCGGATCGATCCGCCGACGCGCGCGATCCCGTCGGCGAGGCGCTCGGCGAGCGCGCCCCGATAGAAGGCCTCCGCGCCCTCGCCGGCGACGGCGCGCAGCGAGGCCGCGAGCTCGGTCTGCTGGAGCATCTCACCAGGGCGCGGTGCTCGGCCCCGGGGCATGAAGATCCGGGCGCACTCGCGGTCGGCGGAGATGACGGCGGCCCTCTCGGCGATCGCGGTCGTGAGGACCGGCCCGACGGCGAACCCTTCCTCGGCGTACTGGATCGCGGGCGCCAGGGCCCGGTCGAGACCGAGCCGGCCGTGCGCCGCGACGAGGTCGCCGTAGGCGGCGACGCATCCCGGGACCGTCGCCATGACCGGGCCACGCACGGGGTAGCCACCGGCGCGGAGCGGACCGACGTCGAGCGAGCGCGGGCACGCGCCGGAGCCGTTGTAGGCGAGGACCTCACGGCGGCGCGAGTCGAACACGAGCGCGAAGAGGTCGCCGCCGATCGACGTCGCGTGCGGCTTCACGACGGCGCACACGGCCGCCGCGGCGACCGCCGCGTCGACGGCACTGCCGCCCTCGCGCAGCGCGGCGAGGCCCGCGGCGGTCGCGAGGTGATGGCCGGTGGCGACCGCGCCATTCGCCGCGCGGATCGTCGGGCGATGCGCCATCCCGGTGATCCTATCGAACGGCTAGAAGAGCCGCGTCAGCGCCAGCCGCGTGACGACGAGCGTCAGGGCCGCGACGACCAGCCCGCCGGTGAGCGAGCCGCGCGGGCGCGGGACGATCGGCATGAGCGCGAGCGCGAGCAGCCCGAGCAGCACGACCGGCGACGCGGTCCACGTCGCCGCGAAGAGGATGTAGCCGATCCCGACCCATGCGACCGACGCCGGGCCGTCGGTGAGCACCACCAGTGCGGTCGCGACCGCCGCCGCGGCCGAGCCCCAGATCTGGATCGTCGCGCGCTGGTCGTCGAAGGACCCGCCCGTGATGGCCATGGCCAGCGCCACCATGGCGATCGCGTCGAACGACGCCGTGACGCCACGGAGCGTCATCGCCGCATGAGCGCGGTGTAGCCGACCGGCTCGTCGGGCCGGAGCGGCTCCGGCCTCGTGCCGTCGAGGTGCAGCAGCATCGCGTGCTCGTCGCAGCGGCCGCGCTTCGGGCAGATCGGGCACTCGGACGCGCTCTTCTCGGGGAGCCGCCCGAGGCTGACGAGCGTGAAGCCGCACCGCTCGAAGAACTCGGGGACGAGCGTGAGCGCGAACACGCGCCTGAGGCCGAGCCGTCGTGCCTCGTCGGCGCACGCCCGCACGAGCGCACGGCCTACCCCCTTGCCGCCCGTCTCCGGGCGGACGGCGAGCGACCGGACCTCGGCGAGATCTGGCGTGAGCACCGCCAGCGCGACGCAGCCCTCGAACCCCTCCTCGCTCTCCGCGACGAAGAAGTCGTGGATGTGCTCGAGCAGGAAGTCGCGCGTGCGCTCGAGCATCCGGTCCTCGGCGGCGTACGCGTTGATGAGCTCGAGCGCGGCGTCCACGTCACGGACGCTCATGGGGCCTATTCCGACCCTCACCTATTCCGACCCTCGGTCGGGGGGAACCCCTCCCTCGGGCCCGGGTGCTCGACCTCGCCGCTGCGGCGTCTCGGTCTGCGCGCTCGGGGACGCTGCCGGACGGCCGCGCGCGCCTCGGCCAGCGCCTCGCGCACGCGCTCCGGGGCGGTGCCGCCGGGCGAGCGCCGGCTGGCCATCGAGCGCGCGGGGTCGATCTCATCGAGCGCGGACGCAGCGAAGCGGCGGTCGTACGCGCGCAGCTCGCCGAGCGTGATGCCCGCGAGGTCGCGGCCCTTCGCGAGCCGCTCGCGAACGATGCGGCCGACGACCTCGTGCGCTTCGCGGAACGGGACGCCCGCGCGGGCGAGGTGGTCCGCGAGGTCGGTCGCCGTCAGCATGCCCCGCTCGGTCACGGCGCGCATGCGGTCGCGGTCGAAGCGCAGGCCGCGCAGCATGACCGCGAGCGCCTCGATCGCCGGCGCGACCGCCGCCGCGTCATAGAGCGGCGCGCGCTGTTCCTGAAGGTCGCTGTCGTACGCGAGCGGGAGACCCTTGAGGATCGTGAGCAGTGCGACGAGGTCGCCGATCGCGCGGCCCGCGCGCCCGCGCACGAGCTCCGCGACGTCGGCGTTCTTCTTTTGGGGCATGATGCTCGATCCGGTCGCGTGCTCGTCGCTCACCTCGGCGAACGCGAACTCGGACGTCGTCCAGAGCACGATCTCGTCCGCGAGCCGCGACGCGTGCACCGCGGCGAGCGACGCGATGAACGCGAGCTCGGCGACGAAGTCGCGGTCAGCGACCGCGTCGATGCTGTTGCGGAACGTCGCCGGGAGGCCCAGCTCCTCCGCCGCGATGCGTGGGTCGATGGGATACGGCGACCCCGCCAGGGCGGCCGCGCCGAGCGGCGAGACCGCGGCGCGCACGCGGGCCTGCGCGATGCGCTCGCGGTCGCGGCGCAGCGCCTCCGCGTGCGCGAGGAGGTGATGCGCGAGCGACACGGGCTGGGCGCGCTGCGTGTGCGTGTAGCCGGGCAGGACCGTGTCCACCTCGTCCGCGGCCCGGTCGAGCAGGGCCGTCGCGAGCGCGAGCACGGCGGCGTCGAGCGCGTCGAGGAGCTCGAGCACGAGGAGCCGGAGGTCGAGCGCGACCTGGTCGTTGCGGCTGCGCGCCGTGTGCAGCTTGCCCGCGACCTCGCCGATGCGCTCGCGCAGGACGCGCTCCACCGCCGAGTGCACGTCCTCCGCGTCCGGCGGCCACGGGAACGTGCCCTTCTGCATCTCGCCGGCGATGCGCTCGAGCCCCGCGACGATCGCTGCTGCGTCCGCTTTCGGGACGATCCCTTGCCGCCCGAGCATGCGCGCGTGCGCGATGCTGCCGCGCACGTCGATGAGGCCGATGCGCTTGTCGAGCTCGAGCGACGACGTGAACGCGCGGATCCGCGGGTCGAGCGGGGTGGCGAACCGCCCCGACCAGAGATCCTTGCTCATCGTGGTGAGCGCGGGCGGCGGCGACGTTGCCTCGGGGGTGCCGCATCCGTGCGCTCGGTCCGTCGCGCGGGCGCGCGCCTTGGGCCAGATGTTCGTCGTACGGGCGTGGGTAGCGCGCCCGCTCGGCTCCGCTCCCTCGCGCCGGATCGCGGCACCCCCTCGACCTCGCCGCCGCCCGCGCCCCGGCGAGATGCAGCGTCGCCGCCGCCCGGGCTCGCAGGCAGCTTGAGGGGCAGCGCTTCCGTCCCAGACCAGAGCGCCTGCGTGCGGGCCTGGTTGCGCAGCGACAGGCCGAACACGTTGATGAACCCCTCGGCCGCCTTGTGGTCGTACGTGTCGCCCTTGCCGTACGTCGCGAGCGCCATCCTGTAGAGCGCGTCGTCGGAGCGGCGGCCCACGACGGTCGCCGTCCCGCGGTGCAGGCGGACGCGCACCTCGCCGGTCACGAAGCGCTGCGTGCTGTGCACGTACGCCGCGAGGTCCTGGTGGTGCGCGCTGAACCACAGGCCGTTGTAGACGAGCTCGGCGTACTCGGCCGCGACGCGCTCCTTCGAACGGAGCTGCTCCTTCGACAGCGTGAGGTCCTCGATCGCGCGGTGCGCGACGTGGAGGACCACCGCGGCCGGCGCCTCGTAGATCTCGCGCGACTTGATCCCAACGAGACGGTCCTCGATCTGGTCGATGCGCCCGACCCCCTGCTTGCCGGCGACCGCGTTCAGCTTCTCGACGAGCGTCACGCCGTCGCTCGCGTCGCCGTTCACCGAGACCGGGAGGCCCTCGCGGAACGTGATGACGAGCTCCTGCGGCTTCGCCGGTGCCTCGTCCGGATCGACGGTCCACTGGTAGACGTCGCGCGGCGGCGCCTCCCAGGGGTCCTCGAGCACGCCGGCCTCGATCGAGCGGCCCCACAGGTTCTCGTCGACGCTGTACGGGCTCTTCTTCGTGACCGGGACGGGGATACCGCGCGTGCGCGCGTACTCGATCTCCTCCTCGCGGGTCATGTTCATGCCGCCGCGCAGCGGTGCGATGACCTTGAGGTCCGGCGCGAGCGCCGCGACGCCGAGGTCGAAGCGCACCTGGTCGTTGCCCTTGCCCGTCGATCCGTGCGCGACGTACTTCGCGCCTTCCTCGCGCGCCGTGTCGACGAGGAGCTTCGCGAGGAGCGGTCGCCCGAGCGCCGTCGCGAGCGGGTAGCGCCCCTGGTAGAGCGCGTCGGCCTGCAGCGCCGGCCAGACGAAGTATCGGACGAAAAGGTCGCGCGCGTCGACCACGACGGCGCGGCGCGCGCCGCTCCGCAGGGCCTTCTCGCGCACCTGGTCGAGGTCGCCCACCGACCCGAGGTCGCCCGTGACCGTCACGACCTCGAGGCCGTAGGTCTCGCGCAGCCACGCGACCGCGACCGATGTGTCGAGGCCGCCCGAGTACGCGAGGACGCACGTCTCACCGAGTAACGCGCTGGTCATCGCCGTTGTGCTCCTTCCATCACGCCGAACCCCTTCAGCCGCTCGACCACGCCGCGGGCTTCGCGCTCCCGCGCGACCGCGATGAAGACGGTGTCGTCGCCCGCGAGCGTCCCGACCACGTGCGGGAACCGCGCCGCGTCGATCGCCGCGGCGAGCGCATTGGCGGTCCCAGGCAGGGACCGCAGGACGACCATCGTCCCGCTCAGCGCGGCGTGGACCGGGTAGTCCTCACAGAACCGACGCAGCCGGTCCGCCCCGCCGCCGGACGGCGCGGCAGGCGGCGCGTACACGTGCGAGCCGTCGCGCGGCACCTTCACGAGACCGAGCTCGACGATGTCACGCGACACCGTCGCCTGCGTCGCGCGGAACCCCGCGCCGCGCAGCGCGCGCACGAGCTCCTCCTGCGTCGACAGCTCGCGCTCGCCGACGAGGCGCAGCAGCGTCTGCTGCCGGTGGTGCTTCCGAGCCCTGTCGGAGCGGCCGACGAGAGTCATGCCGTCTCCGCCGGGAACACCGTGCCGACGCGCTCACCGGCGAGGACGCGCTCGACAGCGTCCGCATCGCGCCATGAGACGATCGCGGCGTCCGCGCCGGTCGCCGCTGCGACGAGGCAGGCCTCGACCTTCGGGAGCATGCCGCCTTCGATCGTCCCGTCGTCGACGAGCGCCTTCGCCCGCTCGCGGTCGAGCGTGCGGTACACGCGCCCGTCACGCCCGCGCACGCCCGGGACGTCGGTCACGAACGCGAGGAGCCGCGCGCCGAGGCTCGCGGCGATCGCGCCCGCGGCGCCGTCCCCGTTCACGTTCAAGATCTCGCCGCCCGGGCCGATGGCCGCGGGGGCGACCACGGCGACGCGTCCGCCCGCGACGAGATCCTCGAGCAGCGAGCTGTCCACCATCGTGACGCGCCCGACGAGGCCGAGCTCCGCGTCCTCGCGCTCGGCGCGCAGCATCCCGCCGTCGACGCCGGAGAGGCCGACCGCCGGTACGCCACGCGCGATGAGCGCGGCGACGAGCGTCTTGTTCGCGAGGCCGCCGAGCACCGCGATGGCGATGTCGCGCGTCGGCTCGTCCGTGACGCGGAGTCCGCGCACGAACCGCGTCTCGAGGCCGGATCGCTCCGCCCACTCGCCGATCTGGGGACCGCCGCCGTGGACGACTACGAGCGGGCGCCCGCCGTCGTGCAGCGAGACGATCGCCGGCACCGTCGCATCGGCCTCGCCGGCCACCGACCCGCCGATCTTGAGGACGACGACCTCACGGGCGGCCGCCTCCCCCTTCTTCTTCACGTCGTGTATTCCGCGTTGATGCGGACGTACTCCTTCGACAGGTCGCATCCCCACGCGGTGAAGGTCGCGCCCCCGACCCCGAGGTCGACGTCGATGACGATCTCGGGCCGCTCGAAGATCGCGCGCACCGCGGCGGCGTCCCACTCGCACGGCCGGCCGCGCGAGAACACGTCCACGTCGCCGATGCGCACGGATGCGCGACGCTGGTCGATGCGTGCCCCGGACCGCCCCGCCGCCATAAGGATCCGGCCCCAGTTCGGATCCGCGCCGTGGATCGCCGTCCGGACGAGGTTCGAGTTCGTGATCGTGCGTCCGGCCTTGCGTGCGTCGTCGTGTGACGCGGCGCCGCGCACGCGGACCTCGTAGACCTTCGTCGCGCCCTCACCGTCGGCGACGACGGCGCGCGCGAGCTCGCGGCAGACCTCGGTGAGCGCCTCGACGAACGGGTCCCACGCCTCGTCGGCGATCTCGACGCCCGAGGCGCCGTTCGCGAGGAGGAGCAGCGTGTCGTTCGTGCTCGTGTCGCCGTCGACGGAGATCGCGTTGAACGACGCGTCGGCGGCGGCCCGCAGCGCGCGCCCCGCGGACGCGGCGTCGAGCTGCGCGTCCGTCGTGACGAAGGCGAGGAGCGTGGCCATGTCGGGGTGGATCATCCCGGCGCCTTTCGCCGCCCCGCCGATGCGCACCGGCTTGCCGCGCAGCCACACCTCGCGTTCGGTCACCTTCTGCTTCGTGTCCGTGGTCATGATCGCCTTCGCGAAGTCGTCCCAGCCGTCGGAGGCGGCCCTGATCCGCGCGATACCGACCACGACGCGCTCCGTCGGGAGCGGGACGCCGATGACGCCCGTGCTCGCGACGGCCACATCCTGTGCGCGCGCGCCGATGAGCCGGGCGGCCGCCTCGGCCATCGCGACCGCGTCGCGCTCCCCCTGCTCCCCCGTGCATGCGTTCGCGTTGCCTGAGTTCACGACGACGGCGCGCAGCGACCCGTCGGCGACGTGCCGCTTCGTGACGACGCACGGCGCGGCGATCACCTGGTTGGACGTGAACAGCGCCGCCGCGGCGCACGGGCGGTCGGAGACCACGAGCGCGACGTCGAGCCGCCTGTTGCGCTCGTCCTTTACGCCGACGCCGACCGCACCCGCGCTGAACCCGGTCGGGAACGTGACGCCGCGCCCGGACCCTGCTCTATCACGGGGCTTCGCCCCGTGACTCGCTCCGCTCCTGGTCGACTCGCTCGGGCCGGCGGAGCCGGACCCTCGCTCGGGATCTCTCAGGGCCACAGCGGGAGGGCCTCGAGGCCGGCGCGCTCGGGCAGGCCGAGGGCCACGTTCATGTTCTGGATCGCCGAGCCCGCGGCGCCTTTCACGAGATTGTCGAGCGCGCTGACGGCCACGAGCCGCCCGTTCGCCTCGTCGACGGTCGCGTGGACGAGGCACCAGTTGCTGCCGAGCGTCGCCTTCGTCGCGGGGAACGAGCGCGTCACGCGCACGAACGGCTCGCTCGCGTACTCCTGCTCGTACGCCGCGGCCAGCTGCGCTGCCGTGACGCCGTCACGCAGGGGCGCGTAGCACGTCGCGATGAGCCCGCGCGTCATCGGGACGAGGTGCGGGGCGAACGTGAGGCGCGGCGGCGGCGCGCCGAGGTCGCACAGGCCCTGCGCGATCTCCGGCGTGTGCCGGTGCTTTGGCACGCCGTACGTGCGGACGCTCCCGTCGATGGTGCCGTAGAGGTACGCGTCGTCGACGGTGTGCCCCGCCCCGGAGACGCCCGACTTCGCGTCGACGATGACGTCGTCGCCGATGAGGCCGTGCTTCGCGGCAGGGCCGAGCGCGAGCAGCGCCGCCGTCGGGTAGCAGCCAGGGTTCGCGACGACCCGCGCGGAGCGCAGGCGGTCGCGCGCGAACTCGGTCATGCCGTAGACGGACTCGGCGAGCAGTTCCGGGGACGGGTGCGTGTATCCGTACCACTTCGGGTATGCGCCTGGGTCGCGCAGGCGGAAGTCGCTCCCGACGTCGACGATCCGGCGGCCGTCCTTCAGCCACGGCGGCGCGAGCTTCGCCGCCTCGCCGGCCGGGAGCGCGGTGAAGACGACCTCGGCGTCGCCGACGTCGGAGCCGATGACGAGCGACGCCGGCGCGTCGTGGAGGTTGGCCTGGACGTCGCGGAGCGGCATCCCCTGCTTGCTGCGCGCGACCGCCGCGACGAGGCGGACCCCCGGGTGGCGCAGGAGAAGGCGCGCGAGCTCACCGCCCGCGTAGCCGGTGACGCCGACGATCGCGACGGCCGTGGCCACGGTCGCAAGAGTATGCAGGGACGTGCATATTCATGCAAGTGGCCCGCATCGCTAGCATCCGCCCAGCGTGAGCGCTGAGGAAGACCGGCTGTTCATGCGGCGCGCGCTCCGGCTCGCGGCGCGCGCGAGCGGGCGGACCGCGCCGAACCCGATGGTCGGCGCGCTCGTCGTGAAGGACGGCGAGATCGTCGGCGAGGGCTTCCACCGGCGCGCCGGCGAGGCGCACGGCGAGCGCATCGCGATCGAGCGCGCCGGCGAGCGGGCGAAAGGCGCGACGCTCTACCTGAACCTCGAGCCCTGCGTCCACCAGGGCCGTACGCCACCCTGCGTCGACGCCGTGATCGCGGCCGGCGTCGCGCGCGTCGTGGCGGCCATGCGCGACCCGGATCCGCGCGTCGACGGGAAGGGTGCCCGCGCCCTGCGCGCGGCGGGGATCGAGTACGAGTCTGGCGTGCTCGAGCCGCAGGCGCGGCGGCTGAACGAGGGATTCGTCAGCCGCGTCACGCGCGGGCGGCCGTTCGTCCTGCTGAAGCTCGCGACGACGCTCGACGGGCGGGTCGCCGTCAGCGGTCGGCGGTACCTCAGCGGCAAGGCCGCGCTGAAGGAAGTGCACCGGATGCGCGATCGCGCCGACGCCGTCATGGTCGGCGTGGGGACCGTGCTCGCGGACGATCCCGAGCTGACGGTCAGGGAGGTGCGCGGGCGCGATCCGCTGCGCGTCGTCCTCGACGCGGATGCTCGGACGCCGCCGGCCGCGAAGGTCGTGCGCTCGGGGGATCCCCAGCGCACGATCGTGTTCGTCGCGCGCGACGCCGACCAGCGCCACGCGAAGCGGCTCCGCGACGCGGGCGTCCTCGTCGCGACGCTGCCTCGCGCGGAGCCCGTGGGCCGCCGCGCGAGCGGGACGAGCGCAGGTCCGGAGGGCCTCGACGTCGGTGCGGGGCTCCGCTGGCTCGCCGAGCACGGCGTGAACACCGTGCTCTCGGAAGGCGGGCCACGCGTCGCGGCGTCGCTCCTGCGGGCGAAACTCGTCGACCGGATCGCGTTCATCGTCACGCCGGTGGCCGGCGGCGAGGGGCCGCTCGCGATCGAGGGCCTGCCGCACGCGGTCGAGCTCGGCGCGATGCACACGCGCCGGCTCGGCGCCGACCTGCTGCTCGAGGCGGAGATCGCGTAGATGTTCACCGGCATCGTCGAAGAGATCGGCACGGTCCGCCACGTCGCGCAGACGTCCTCGGGGAGGCGGGTCGAGATCGGCGCCGAACGTGTCCTCGAGCGGCTCGCCGTCGACGACTCGATCAACGTGGGCGGCACCTGTCTCACGGTCGTCGCGCGCGACGACCGGTCCTTCACCGTCGACGTCGTCCCCGAGACGCTCGACCGCACGACCCTCGGCCGGCTCGCGCGCGGCAGCCGGGTCGATCTCGAGCGCGCGGTCACGCCGTCGAGCTCGCTCGGCGGGCACATCGTGCAGGGCCACGTCGACGTCACGACCGCGCTTGTCTCGCGCCACGCGGAGGGCGAGGGCGCGCGGCTCCGCTTCGCGATGCCGAAGGGCCTCGCGCGCTACGTCGTCGAGAAGGGCTTCATCGCCATCGACGGCGTCAGCCTGACGATCGCGGCCATCGCGAAGACGACGTTCGACGTGGCGCTCATCCCGCACTCCGCGCAGCGGACGACGCTCGGATCGCTGCGTGAGGGCGACCTCGTGAACGTCGAGGTCGATATCATCGGGAAGTACGTCGAGCGACTGCTCGATGCCAAGGGAGCGTGAGCGCACATCGCCAGCGGGACCGGGCGCGCGGTACGCCGGCCGAGGCTCGTCGGACCGAAGTCGCCCTTCACCACCATCGAGGAGGCCGTGGAGGAGATCCGCCGCGGCCGGATGGTCGTCGTCCTCGACGACGAGGAGCGCGAGAACGAGGGCGACCTCGTCATGGCCGCGGAGCTCTGCCGCACGGCGGACGTCGCGTTCATCCGCAAGCACGCGAGCGGCGTCGTCTGCGTCCCGATGTCAGCGGAGCGCGTGAAGGAGCTCGACCTCCCGCAGATGGTCGAGCGCAACGAGGCGCGCCTCGGGACGGCGTTCACGGTGAGCGTCGATGCGCGGGAGGGCATCACGACCGGCATCAGCGCCGCCGATCGCGCGCGCACCATCCAGGTGCTGGCCGACCCGCGCGCCCGCCCGGGCGACCTCGTGAAGCCGGGACACATCTTCCCGCTGCGCTCGCGCGAGGGCGGCGTGCTCGTGCGCGCGGGTCAGACCGAGGCGTCGGTCGACCTCTGCGTGATGGCCGGCCTCGAGCCGGTCGCGGTCATCTGCGAGATCACGAACCCCGACGGCTCGATGGCGCGCCTCCCCGAGCTCAGGAAGTTCGCCGCGTACCACCGCCTCCGGATGATCACCGTCCGCGACCTCATCGCGTACCGGATGGCGCGCGAGAAGCTCGTCGAGCGCGTCGCGAGCGCGAAGTTCCCCACGCGCTACGGCGAGTTCACGATCCACGGGTACCGCGCGCGCTTCGCCAACGTCGAGGCGGATCACGTGGCGCTCACCATGGGGGACGTCGCCGACGGCGAGCCGGTCCTCGTGCGCGTCCACTCGGAGTGCCTCACCGGCGACACGCTCGGGTCCCTGCGCTGCGACTGCGGCGACCAGATCCAGGCCGCGCTGCAGCGCATCGCGGAGGAGGGCCGCGGCGTCCTCCTCTACCTGCGTCAGGAGGGCCGCGGGATCGGGCTCGTGAACAAGCTGCGCGCGTACGAGCTGCAGGACCAGGGGCTCGACACGGTCGAGGCGAACGAGCGGCTCGGGTTCAAGGCCGACCACCGCGAGTACGGCATCGGCGTGCAGATCCTCATGGACCTCGGTGTGAAGCGCGCGCGCATCCTCACGAACAACCCGCAGAAGGCGTCGGTGTCCCTCTACGGATTCGAGGTCGTCGAGCGCGTGCCGCTCGAGGTGCCGGTGCGTCCGACGAGCCGCGCGTACCTCTCGACGAAGCGCGCGAAGCTCGGGCACCTCCTCTCGGTCATCCCCGACGAGCAGGGCGCCGGCCCCTCCTAGTTGCCGAAGCGAGCGGCCCCGCGCGGCCCGCGCCCGTCACGCCGTGCGCGCATCGCGATCGTGACCGCGCGATGGAACGCGGACATCACCGAGCGGCTCGCCGCGGCCGCGCTCGCGACGGCGCGCGAGGCAGGCGCGAGCGTCGACTCGTTCACCGTCGCGGGGTCATTCGAGCTGCCCGCGGCCGTGGCGGCGCTCGCCGAGGCCGGCCGCTACGACGCGGTCGTCCCGATCGGCTGCCTCATCCGTGGCGAGACGCCCCACTTCGAGGTGCTCGCCGACGCGGTCGCGTTCGGGCTGATGGAGCTCTCGCTGGCCTACCCCGCGGCGATCCCGTTCGGCGTGCTGACGTGCGACACGGTCACGCAGGCGAAGGCACGCGCCGGCGGGAAGCTCGGCAACAAAGGGGCGGAGTTCATGGACGCGGCTCTCGGGATGGTCGCGTTGCGTCAGAGCCTCTCGAGCCAGCGACGCACCGCGCGCAAGGCCTCCAAGGCCGCCGCGCAATCCACTTCATAGAAGGAGAGCGTCTCCCCCGGCGCCGCCTGCGCCACCCGGCCGAGATCCACCGATGTCACCGTCGCGACCACGGGATAGCCGCCCGTCGTCTGGCCGTCCGCGAGCAGCACGATGGGCTGCCCGCCGTGCGGGACCTGGACCGCACCCGGCACCACGCCGATCGAGAGGATCTCCGCGCCGCCCGGGGCGAGCGGCGGTCCCTCGAGGCGCACGCCCATCCGGTCGCTGCTCTCGCTCACGATGTAGGGCCGGCCGCGGAGGAGCGCCTCCGCCCCGCGAACGCGATCGGCGTGCGGGCCGCGCAGGACGAGGATCCGCGAGTCATCCGAGCGGAGCGCGGTGCGCCCGGCGCCGTCCGCGCCGCGTCGCGCCGGGCCGATCGGTAGCTCGTCGCCCGCGGCGAGCGCGCGCGGGATCGGGCCGATCCCGGCTTGGAGATACGTGGCGCGTGAACCGAGGACCGGCGCGACCGCGATCCCGCCGGAGACGGCGAGATAGGAGAACCGGCTCCGCTCGCCGCCGGCGATCGTCACCTCTTCTCCGGCGCGCGCGAAGGCGCTCGTCCACCCCCGGATCGTCCCGCGCGTCCGCACCGTGACGTCACGTCCCGTGACGGCGATCAACCGGGGCACATCGAGCGTGAAACGGAACGGCAGCCCGACGATCTCGATCCCCGCGTCGAGCGGGTCGTTGCCGACGAGGCGTAGCGCGGCCTGGAACGCGAGCGGGTCGGCCGGGCCGGCCTGCGGCACCGCGCTCCGCCAGTGATCGAAGCGGCCGGCGTCCTGCACCGTGGAACGCAGGCCCGGCTCGATGACGCGCAGCGTCATCGGCGCACGAACCGCACGACGTCGCCCGCGCGCAGGAGCGCCGGCGGGTCTCGTCCGGGATCGAACATCGCGACGTCGGTCGAGCCGATCAGCCGCCATCCGCCGGGGGACGCGAACGGGTAGACCGCCGTCTGTCCGTCCGCGACGGCCACGCTGCCCGCGGGGACGCGCGTGCGAGGGGATGCGAGGCGCGGCGCGACGATGCGCTCGTCGAGGACGCCGCAATAGGCGAATCCGGGCATGAACCCGAGGAAGAAGACACGGTACGCCCGCTCGGCGTGAGCGGCGATCACCTCGTCCGTGGTCAGCCCCGACATCCGCGCGACCTCGTCGAGGTCCGGGCCGTCGTAGCGCGTCGGGATCTCTCGCTCCCGCGGATCGAGCGGCGCGCCGGGAGTGTCGGCGATCGCTCGCGCGAGCTCCTCGGCGGCCGCGGGCTCGAGCTCGATCGGGTCGAAGCGCAGCAGCACCGATGCGTACGTCGGGACCGCGCGTCCGCTGCCCGACCGCTCCCACGCGTCCGCGATCGCGGCGGCGCGCGCCGCCACGGCGGGATCGATGCGCTCGTCGAGCTCGAGGAGCAGCGCGGCCTCGCCGAACGGAACGATGCGCGCCGCCATGCTCAGCGCTTCGGCGGCCGCACGTCGATCTCCGCGTTCGCGAGCGCCGCGCGTACCGCACGCGCGATGGCCACGGCGCCGGGGGTGTCCCCGTGGATGCAGATGGTGTCGACCTCGATCGCGAGGCTCCCGCCGTCCGACGTCCGGACGCGCCGGTCGCGCGCCATCGCGACGGCCTGCGCCGCCGCGGTCGCCGGGTCGGTGTGCACCGATCCGGGGAGCCTTCGCGAGCGCAGCGTCCCGTCCGGTTCGTAGGCCCGATCGGCGAAACCCTCGCGCGCCACGCGGATGCCGAGCGGCTCCGCGGCGCGCTGCATGGCCGACCCGGCCGGCGCGAACAGCAGGAGGTCCCCGTCGAACGAACGGACGGCCTCCGCGATGACGGCGGCGATCGCGTCGTCGCGCTCGCCCCGGTTGTAGAGCGCGCCGTGCGCCTTCACGTGCTCGAGCCGCGCGCCGGCCGCGCTCGCGACGTGCCGCAGGGCATCGAGCTGCGCGGCGAGATCGGCGAGCAGCGCGTCACGCGGCACGTCCAGCGCGACGCGCCCGAAGTTCGCCGGGTCGCGGTAGCCCGGATGCGCGCCGATCGCGACGCCGTGCCGCATCGCGGCCACGACCGTGTGCCGCATGGTGGCCTCGTCGCCGGCGTGCGCGCCGCACGCGACGTTCGCCGACGTGATGCTCGGCATGATCTCGTCGTCGGTGCCGGCGCCCTCGCCAAGGTCGCTGTTCAGGTCCACGACGTTCATCCGGCGCAGGCTAGTCCCGGCGCAGCCGATCGGCGCGAGGGCGGGTATGTCGCAGGGGACGGCGACGATCTCGCGCGAGGGAGCGGAGCCGAGCGGGCGGCGCTGGAGGACGAACAAGGAACACGGAGGGGCACAAGACCGCCGCCCGCGCGACGGACCGAGCGCGAGATGGCGCCGTCCCCTAGCGGGTGCGTACCCGCCCGAGCGCTGATCCTAGGAGCGACGGACCTCCGTCCGGCGCGGCACGTATGGCATCCGCTGCGGCTCGGGCTGCGACTGGTGGTGGTAGCCGTGGTCCTCGATCTCGTGCTGGGTGCGCGCGGCGCTGCTCGCCGCGAGCGCGGCCATCGAGGACTGGTCCTCGACCCGGAACGTCCGCTCGCACCCCGCGAACCGGCACGGGAACCCACCAGACCTCATTGCGACCCTCGCTCGGGATCAACCCTCGCTCGGGCCCAGGTGCTCGACCTCGTCCTTCGGCCTCGGTCTGCGCTCCTGGGGGACGTCATCAAACGAACAGCGGGGCCAGCACGAGCGTGATCGTCGAGAGCAGCTTCACGAGCACGTGCAGGCTCGGGCCGGCCGTGTCCTTGAACGGGTCGCCCACGGTGTCGCCGACCACCGCCGCGGCGTGCGCCGGCGTCCCCTTGCCGATCGGCCTTCCAGCCTCGTCCTTCAGCTCACCGAGCTCGATGAACTTCTTCGCGTTGTCCCACGCGCCGCCGCCGTTGTTCAGCACGGTCGCGAGGATGACACCGGCCATCGTGCCGACCATGAGCATCGCCGCCTCGGCCTCGGCCTTGAGGACGATGCCGACGAGGATCGGAGCACCGACCGCGAGGAGGCCGGGCGCGATCATGTTGCGCAGCGCCGACGCCGTCGTGATGTCGACGACGCGAGCGTAGTCGGGCTCCTCGGTCCCGGCCATGATCCCCGGATGCTCGCGGAACTGGCGCCGCACCTCCTCGATGATCGCGCCGCCGGCACGGCCGACGGCGCGGATCGCGAGCGACGAGAAGATGTACACCAGCATCGCGCCGAGCAGACCGCCGAGGAAGACGTCGACCTTCGACAGGTCGACCGGGAACGGCGTCGCTGGCGGAATGTTCCTCAGCTGCTTGATGCGGTCGAGGTAGGCCGAGAAGAGCAGGAACGCGGCGAGCGCGGCGGACGCGACGGCGTAGCCCTTCGTGAGCGCCTTCGTCGTGTTCCCGGCCGCGTCGAGGCGGTCGAGGCGCTCGCGCGCGTCGTGCGCGGCGCGGGCCATCGTGGCGATGCCGGCGGCGTTGTCGGTGATGGGGCCGAAGGTGTCCATCGCGAGGATGAACGCCGCGCTCATGAGCATGCCCATGGTCGCGACGGCGGTCCCGTAGATGCCGCCGTGCGGGTACCCGGTCGCGTTCCCCCACTGGCTGCCGAAGAAGTACGCGAGGAAGAGCGCGATCGAGATCGCGATGACGGACGGCGCGGTCGTCTCATAGCCGACCGCGGTCCCGGAGATGATCGTGGTCGCCGGGCCGGTCCGTGCTGCGTGCGCGATCTCCTGCACCGGCCGCGAGCTGCCCGACGTGTAGTAGCGCGTGATGTACACGAACACCTGGCTGGTGAGGATCCCCACCGCGCCGGCGAGGAAGAACCAGTACCCGGCGCCCTTCTCGTTGAGCATCTGGTCCGTCGTGAACCACATGAACACGAGCGACAGACCGGTGACGACGTACGAGCCGACGTTCAGCGAGCCCATGGGGTCGCCCTGCTCGCGGCCGCGCACCGACCAGATGCCGATGACGCTGGCGAAGAGGCCGAAGCCACGGACGACGAGCGGGAAGAGGATCCAGAGGACGTTGTTGGTCGCCACGAAGATCGCGACGCCGAGGATCATGGCGCCGATGTTCTCGGCGGCGGTGGACTCGAACAGGTCCGCGCCACGGCCGGCGCAGTCGCCGACGTTGTCGCCGACCAGGTCCGCGACGACGGCGGCGTTGCGCGGGTCGTCCTCGGGGATCCCCGCCTCCACCTTGCCGACGAGGTCGGCGCCGAGATCGGCGGCCTTCGTGTAGATGCCGCCGCCCAGCTGGGCGAACAGCGCCACGAACGATGCGCCGAACCCGAAGCCGACGATCGTGAACGGCGCCTCGGCCGGCTTCGCGAAGCCGCCGTAGGCGCTGAAGATGACGAACACGCCGATGAGCGAGAGGGCCACGACGAGGATCCCCGACACCGCGCCGCCGCGGAGCGAGATCCGCAGCGCGTCGCCGAGGCTCGTGCGGGCGGCCGCCGCCGTACGCAGGTTCGACTTCACGGCGACGAACATGCCGATGATCCCGGAGAGCATCGAGGCGGTCGCGCCGACGAGGAACGCGAGCGCCGTCTTGATCGCGAGCTCGGCCTGAGAGATCCCCTCGACGCGCTCGAACGCGTACACGACGAAGGCGACGACCGCGGCGCCGAGCAGTGCGAGGAGCGCGATCGTCCGGTACTGGCGCCGGATGAAGGCGACGGCCGCGACGTAGATCGCGCTGGCGACCTTCTGCATCTCCGGCGTACCGGTCTCTCCCTTCAGCACGTCGTAGGCGAAGTACGCGGCCACCGCGACGGCGACGAGCCCGGAGAGGGGTACGACCCAGAGGAGCGGAGAGGCGTCCAAGACAGGCACCTCCTAGGTATCTGCGGGACCTACGTACAAGAAAGGAGCGCTCGACCCGACGGAGGGGTCCGCAGCGCTGGATCTCATCCTATGCTCACTCCTGTGGCAGGTCAAAAGAGCCCCAAGCAGCAGGCCAAGGCGGACGCCTCCGAGAAGGCGAAGAGCGCCGACCGCGACTGGATGACCACCGCCGAGCTCGCGACGAAGCTCGGGTGGCGCGAGCACTCGCTCCGCGACGCCCTGCGCGACCGGCAGCTCGCTGGGGTCCACCGCACCGCGTTCGGGTACAAGATCGAGGCCGGCGCCGCCGAGGCGATCTCGAGCGCGCTCGGTCCCGCGCCCGCGAAGGGCAACTCCTCGCTCAAGAAGAAGTAGCGGCAACCGTACCGCAGGGCGCATGCCAGCTGAGCTTCCGCTCGTTCCATCGGCGATAGCGCTGGCGAGCAGCGCCCTGCTGTTCTTCCTGCCGGGCCGCGCGTCGCTCGTCCACCGGGCCGCGATCGGGCTCGTCGTGCTCGGCGCGTTCCTCCCGGTCACCCTCGGTCCCCTCATCGACCCCACGCGGGCGGCGGGTCGGGCGCTGTGGCAGTGGTCCGCGGTCGGCGGGCCGACGATCCAGGCGTCGTACCGCCTCGATGCGCTCTCCGAGGTCGCGCTCGCCCTCACGGCCATGTATGCGGGAGCCGCGATGGCGACGGCGAGCCGCGCGGAGCGCCGGCATCCGGCCCTCGCGAGCCTCATCCTCGCGGTCGGGCTCGTGACCATCGCGCTGGTGGTGACGGACGACCTCGTCGCGGCGATCGTCGTCCTCGCGGTGCTCGCGGCGCTCACGATCCTGGCGCTCTTCGCGGTCACCCCCGTGGCCGCGACGGCGCGCGCCGCCGCGTACCTCTCCATCGGGCTCCAGGCCTGGGTCGTTGCCGCCCTGCTGATGTCACGGAGCGGCAGCCCGACCTTCCTCCTCGGCGCCGTCCCGTCGGTCGCCGTGACGGCGGGCGTGATGCTCGCCGCGACGCTCGGCGCCCTGCTCTTCGCCGGGCTCTATCCGGTCGTCGCGTGGAGCGCCGACGAGACCGAGGCGTCGCGCGACGTCGGGCCGCTCGGCAGCCTCGTCCTCATGCCCGCGGGCATCGGCGCGACGTTCCTCCTCGTCCGGTTGCTCGGCGCGAGCGACCTCACGACGAGCGCGATCTCGCTGCCCGCGCTGTCGTTCGAGGTACGTCTGGCGTTCGTGGTCCTCGTGCTGCTCGCCGTCGCGCTCGCGCTCGCGGCGAGCGGACGGGTCCCCCTGCGCCCGATCGCCGTCGGCGTCATCGCGATCCTGCTCGTCGCGGTGCTCCCCTCCCTGGGCTGGGCGCACGTCGTCCTCATCTCCGCGATCCTCACCGCCGGGTACGCGGGGGTGGTGTCGCTCGCGCTGCCCGACCACTGGGAGACGGTCCGCAGCGATCTCGCGCTCGTGGCGATCTGGATCGCGGTCGCGACGGGCTCGCCGCTCGCGATCGCGGGCGGGATCGTCGCCCTGTTCGCGCGCGCCGCGGCGGCGTTCGCATCCTCGCTCTGGCTCGTGCCGCACCGCGACTACGTCGCGCTCGTGGGCGGCTCGGCGGTCTACGTCGCGGGCGTCGTCGTCGTCGGCGCGGGCGCGCTCACCGGGACGGAGCCGGCGGTCATCGCGCTCGCGGTCGCCGGCGTGGCGCTCCTCGTCGCGCTCGAGCTCGCCCAGGTCGGGCGGCGCTTCCGCGTTGCCGACGTGCCCCCGGATCTCGACCTCGCGTCGGCCATCGCCGCGTTCGGCCTCGCGCTCCTCGCCACGATCGTCGTCGTGCCGCTCGAGGCCGACCTCCGCACGCACCTGCCCGGGCCCGGCGCGATCACGTCCACGCACATCGCCGCCATCGCGGTCGGCGCGGCGCTCGCGGTCGTCCTCGCGCGAACGGTCCGGCCGCTCCTGCCCTACTTCGAGGCGGCGGCGGAGCGCTCCGGGCCCGTCATGCGCGCGCTCGATCCCGCGCCCGTCGGCGTCGGCGCGTTCCGCGCGGTCGAGGCGGCCGCCACGCGCGCGAGCACCGCGTTCGGCCTCTTCGAGCGCCGCGCCGGCGTCTGGCTCGCGACCGCCGTGATCGTCGCGCTGCTCATCTGGGCGGTGCGCTGATGGTCCTGCTCGCCGCGGTCGCGCTCACCACCCTGGTCGCGAACGGCGCGACGCGCCTCCGCCCGACGGCGGTCGCGTTCTTCGGGGTCTCCATCGCCGCGAACGTCATCGCGTCCAGCGCAACGACGATGGCACAGGTCGCGGTCCTCGGCGTGGCCGGCCTCGCAGCGGCGGGGATCCTCTTCGTCGCGGCGCGGGACTCCCACTACGGCGAGGACCCCGGCTGGCGGCTCTGGGTCGCCACGCTCATCGCGGCCATCGCCACCCCGGCCGCCTTCGCGTCCTTCCGCACGGTCACGACCGAGGTGCCCGACCTCGCGCCGTTCACGTCCGAGAATGCGAGCGCGGTCGTGCAGGTGGCCGCGTTCTGGCTCCTCAGCTCGGGAACGGCCATCCTGGTCACCGCCCGAGGCGCGGTGCGCACGTCCCTGGGCGCGCTGCTCATGCTCACGGGCGTGCAGCTGCTGATGCGGTATGCGCCGGGGCCGCAGCTGGAGCTCACGATCGCGGTCGCCTGGGTCGAGGTCGTCGTCGCGCTCACCGGCGCGTTCCTCATCGTGAACGAGCGGGCGGTGCGCGAATGACGATCTCGCTGGCGACGCCGCTCCTCCTCCTCGCGACCGGGGCGCCGGTCGTGTTCCTCGTCCGCAAGCGCGTGCGCGTGGCCGCGCCGCTCACGCTCGTCGCGCTCGTCGCCGCGGTCGCGCTCGTCGCGGCCGCCCCCGACAACGCGTCCACGGACGCCCTCGCGCTCCAGCTGAAGCTGACCCCGCTCGGCCGCCTCGGCGCGCTCGCGCTCCTCGCGATCCTCGCGGTCATCGTCGCGGACGTCTGGCTGGACGAGCCCGCGTACAACTTCTTCCCGACCGCGCTCGGGGTCGGGGCCGTCGTCCTCGCCGTCCTCTTCCTCACGACGCCCCTCGCGACGTACGCGGTGCTCCTCATCGGCCTGCTGCTGCCGGTGGGCTCCTTCACGTTCCAGGTGCACCGCAACCGCAGCGTCGAGGCGGCCATCCGCCACTTCGCGTTCGTCTCGCTCGGCGGGACGATCGGCCTCGCCGCGCTCGCGCTCGCGGCGAGCCTGCCGCGCGAGCAGCCGCAGTCGACGTTCGTGCTGCTCGTCGTGATCCTGTACGTCGCATTCGCCCTCAAGCTCGCGGTCATCCCGTTCCACACGCACGCCGCGCTGCTCGCGGCGGAGGCGCCGGCGACCGCGCTCGCGCTCTACTTCGGGGTCCTCACGCCGATGACGGTGATCGCGTTCGTGCAGATCCTCACGCAGTCGGCGCTCCTGCCGTCGATCGTCCAGCTGACGAAGGTGCAGGACCTGCTGCTCGGCATCGGCGGCGTCTCGGCGATCGGGGGCGCGCTCCTCGCGACGGGTGCGAGCGACCTGCGCCGCCTCGTCGTGTGCTGCGTCATCTCGGACCTCGGCATGGCGCTCGTCGGCGTCGGGACGTTCTCGGGCCCCGGCATCGTCGGCGGCATCGCCATCGCGCTCGCGACGGGGGCGAGCGCGACGCAGCAGCTCCTCGCCGCGGGGACGCTCGAGCGCCGCGCCGACGGCGGCCCGGCGCGCGCGGCGCGCGCGCCACTGGCGTCGGCGGCGTTCGTCGCCGGCGGGATCGGCCTCATCGGCGCGCCGCCCGTCGTCGCGTTCCCCGGGCGCTTCTACGTGGAGCTCATGGCGTACGCGTACGCGACCTGGCTCGGAGCGGCGCTCGTGGTCGCGACCGTCCTCCTGCTCATCGCCCAGCTGCGCGTCGCGCTCGGGCTGTTCTCGGAAGGGCTGCCGTCGTGGCGGCCCGAGCGGCGACCGGTCGCGGGCGTCGCGGGGGCCCTCATCTTCGCCGCGCTGCTCGCGGGCGGCATCGCGCCCGACGCGTTCCTCCGGCCGATCGCGGCGTTCGCCGAGGACTTCCTCCGCGCCCTCCGGCCGCTGTAGGCCAGCCGGCAAAGCCGGCTTCTTCTCTGGCAGGGGGCTCCGCCCCCTTCCACCCCCGCCAGTACGCTCCGCGGATGGACCTCCGCGACCCCGTCGTCCTGCAGGGGCTCGCCGCGACCGGCGGCGCGGCCCTCGGCGTCGCCGCGCTCGCCTGGTGGCTGTACCTGTCGCCTGCGCGCGAGGCCACGCTGGCCGTCACGACGCCGCTCGCGCTCGCCCGCGGCCTGGCGATCACGCTCGGGCTCGCGGGTCTGCAGATGCTCGTCGGCGGCCTCTGGGACGCGAGCCAGCACATCCGCACCGGCCGCATCGTCGGCGGCTCGGACTTCCTGTGGCCGTCGCACATCGTCCTGTACTCGAGCTTCCTCCTCTCGCTCGCCGCCGCCGCGGTCGCGCTGGGCCGAATGAGCGGCGAGGCGCGCGCCGCGGGACTGCGTGGCATTCGCTCGACGTTCCGCCGGCGGCCGCTCGTCGGCATCGTCGCGCTCGCCTCGGCCTACGAGCTGCTCGCCCTCCCCGGCGACGCGCTCTGGCACGAGATCTTCGGCATCGACCTCACCGCGTGGAGCCCGCCGCACCTGACGATCTCGCTCATGATGGGCGTCGTCCTCGTGAGCGCGGCCTGGATGCTGCTCGACGCGCACGCCCACGTCCGCGCGACGCGACCGCTCGTGGCGGCGGTCCTCCTGTGCGGGCTCGCGTTGAACGTGCTCTACCTCATCGCGGTGCTCGAGTGGGAGCTGCCGCTGCAGCTCCGTGGCCTCGTCGCCGCGCGGCCGATCTGGGCGTATCCCGTGGTGTCGGCCCTGGTCGCGTTCGGCGTGCTCGCGCTCGCGCGCGAGCTCGTGCCCGCGCGGTGGGCCGCGACCGGGGCCGCGCTCGCCTTCATCGGGATCCGCCTCGCGATCACGTTCGCGCTCGCGGCCACGGACAACGTGGCGCCGCTCGTGCCGCTCCTGCCGCTGCTCGGCGGCGTCGCGCTGGACGTCACGGCCTCGCGCGGCCCGCTCACGCGGGCGCTCGCGTTCACCGTCGGTTACTTCGCGCTGGCACTGCCGCAACTGCTGCTGCGTACCGACCTGCCGCCGCTCACGGCGGCCGATCACGCGACCGCGGTCGTCGCCGCCTTCGTCACCGTGTTGGTCATCCTGGGGCTGCGCGAAAGGGTCAAGCTGGCCATCCCGACCCGAACCGCGACGCGTGCCTCTGAAGCATGAGCGCGCGAAGCGCGATCAGCGGGAGGGCGGGTGATGTCGACGGGGGCCGGCGCGATCTCGGCCCGACGGGAGGAGCCGAGCGGGCGGCGCTGATCGAAGGACGACGAACAAGGGAGAGGCCATGGCCGCCGCCCGCGCGACGACCGAGGGACGAGATGCGACGGCCCCCGGTCGGGTGCGTCACCCGCCCGAGCGCTGATCCCTACGCCAGCGCTCCTTCGTCCGTCATCCACTTCTCCACGTCGCGCGAGTACTCGACGACGCCGTCGGGGAACCACAGCGCGATCTCGCTCGCCGCAGTCTCCGGCGCGTCGCTCGCGTGGATGAGGTTGCGCAACCCGACCAGCGCGTAGTCGCCCCGGATCGTGCCCGGGGCGGCCTCGTGCGGCCGCGTCGCGCCGACCATCGCGCGCACGACGGCGATCGCGTTCGGGCCCTCGAGCACCGCCGCGATGACCGGCGACGACGAGATCGTGTTCACGAGGTCCGCGAAGAAGAACTTGCCCTGGTGGACGGCGTAGTGCTTCTCGGCCATCGCGCGTCCCACCCGCAGCGCGCGCATCGCGACGATGCGGAAGCCGCGCCGCTCGAACCGCGCGAGGAGCTCGCCGACGATCGCCCGCTGCACGGCGTCGGGCTTGAAGATGATCAGCGTCCGCTGGACGTTCGTCGTCTCGGTCATGAGGCCATCTCCATGATCTCGGGTTCCGGCGCCGCGAGCCCGCTCACGGCGGCGCGCGGGCCGATGGCGGCGAGGTACGCGAGCTCCGGGCGCAGGTACTGACGCGCGACGCGCTGGATGTCGGACGCGCCGATGGCGTCGACGATCGCGCCGAGCTCGTCGGCGCTGCGCACGCGGTCGTAGAACATCTCCTGCGCCGCGAGCCAGCCGGCGACGCCGCCGGTCCCCTCGAGGCGCAGGTCGATCCGTCCCTTCACGAAGTCACGGATGCGCGCGAGCTCGGCGTCGCCGACGGCCTCCTCCCGCAGGCGCGCGACCTCGCGCATGACGGCGGCGACCGTCTCGGGCGCGCGCTCCGGCGTCACGCCCGCGTACACGACGAGGTGCCCGACGTCGCTGTAGTTCGACTCGTACGAGTGCACGTCGTACGCGAGCGCGCGCCGCTCGCGGATCTCGAGGAACAGGCGGCTCGACATGCCCTCGCCGAGGATCACGTTCAGGATGTCGAAGGTCCACTTGTCGGGGTGCTGATTCGGCACGCCGCGCCAGCCGAGGCACAGGTGCAGCTGCTCGCCGCGCTTCGCGAGCACCTTCGTGCGCGTGCGCGCGGGCCTCGGCGGACGCTTGAACGGGAGCCCCGGCCGCGGCGCGAGGTCGCCGAGGTGCGCCGCGACCGCGGTCCGCGCCTCCTCCGGGTCGAGGTTCCCCGCGAGCGCGATCACCGTGCGCCCCGGCGCGTAGCCGGCCTCCATGAACGAGCGGAGGTCGCCCCCGGTGAGCGCGCGCACGACCTGCTCGCGGCCGGCGATCTCCCACCCGAGCGGGTGCGACGGGTACAGCAGCTCGTCGACGAGCGTGTGCACGCGGTCTTGAGGCTGGTCGCGGTACATGCGGATCTCCTCGACGACGACGTTCCGCTCCGAGGAGATGTCGGCGTCGCGCAGGAGCGGCGCGCGGACCATGTCGGCGATGACGTCGAGGGCCACCAGGTAGTGCCGCGCCGGCACGCGGGAGCTGAAGCTCGTCACCTCGCGGTCCGTGGAGGCGTTCACGGAGCCGCCGAGCGCCTCCACCGCGTAGGAGATGTCCGCGGCGCTCGGCCGCTTCGCCGTTCCCTTGAACAGCATGTGCTCGAGGAAGTGGCTCGTGCCGGCGTTCGCCCTCGTTTCGGCGCGCGAGCCGACGCCGACGTACATCGTGATCGAGACGCTGCGCGTCTCCGGCATCGGCGCGATGAGCACCCGGATGCCGTTCGGCAACGTGGTCCGTGTGAAGTTCAAGGCGCTCGGAAGCCTAGACGCTCAGCGCTCCGTGCGTGATGACGAGGCTGGCGCCCGCGCGGCGCGACGCCGCCAGCGTCTCGCGCTCGGCGGTCGCGCCGTCGGCGTCGCTCTCGGCCGTGAAGAGCGCGTGCTCGTCCGCGGTGTGGTGTGCGGCGATGGGGCGGTCGACCATGGACGCGAGCGACGCCACGAGGTCGAGCGCGAGCATCCCCGGCTTCACGATGACGAGATCCGCGCCGGCGGCCGCTTCGCGCCGGACGCGCGCCTCCGCGGCAGATCGATCCGTCGGGTCGAGGAGCGGGACCGCACGCTCGCCGATCGGGACCGCGCCGACCGCGGTGCGGAGCGCGCGGTACAGCGAGCTGTCGACCTTCGCCATCGCCGCGACCGGGACGGCCTCGTGCTCGCCGGCGAGCGCGGCACGGACCGCGCCGACGCTCCCGTCGAGCATCCCCGAGGGCACGATGAGGTCGGCGCCGCTGTCGGCGTGCACGCGCGCGATCTCGGCGAGGCGCCCGTGCGTGCCGGAGATGTCCGCGCTGCCCGACGCGAAGAGCACGCACTGCCCGTGCGTCGTGTACCAGCACACGCAGACGTCGGTCGCGACCGCGAGGTCCGGGACCGCGTCCTTCACGGCGCGCACGACGCGGGGGACGATGTGACCCCGCTCGCTCGCGATCATGGCGCTCTCGTCCTTGCGCTCCGATGCGCCGAAGAGGAGCAGGCCCGCGATGCCGGCCGCGGCGGCGGCGCGCGCCTCACGCACGGCTTCGGTGATGGAGACGCGCGCGAGGCCGCCGGCCCCTTCGACGCGCTCGCGGTCCTCGACCGCGTCGGACACGATGACCGGGAGGAGCAGGCGCGCCGCGAGGTCCGGGGCCAGGAGCGCTTTGCGCCAGACGGGATGATCCGCCAGCCGACCCAGCGTCAGGGTGCTCTGGGACATCACCCCGATCGTAGTCCTCGGCAGGAACGGGAACCGGAGGGCGGCGCCATCGGTACCATGCATGCGGAGATGAGGCGGCTCGGGCGCGGCATCGCGTCCACGGCGGTCCTGTCGATCGTGCTGACCAGCTGCGGCCTTGCGGCGCTCAGCACGACGGCGGTCGCGCCGGACGCGGTCGCGCACCATCCCGAGATCGCGGCGCCGGCAGCTCCAGCGCACCCGGCGCCCGCCGCGATCCATGAGCCCATCCTCCTGCAGAAGGCCGCCGCGGTCCCCGAGCCCGCGGTGACGCCGAAGGCGACGCTCCCGGCCGCATCGACCGCGCCGATGCGGCACATCTGGCAGAGCCTCAACAACTGCGGTCCCGCGGCGGTCGTCATGGCGCTCTCGACGCTCGGCATCGCCGACGCCGACCAGGAGACCGCGCGGCTCGCGCTGCGCGGCCCGGACTGGAACCGCGGCATGGGGCCCGGCCCGGTCGACCCGTGGGTGCGCTCGCTCTACGGGCTGCGCTCGACGTGGCGGAGCAACGGGACGCACGAGCTCATGAAGAGCCTCGTGAGCAACGGCTTCGCGCCGATGGTGACGCAGTGGATGCAGGACCCCTGGATCTCGCGCATCGGCCACTGGCGCACGGTGACCGGCTACGACGACGCGAAGCGCGTGTTCTACGTGAACGACTCCATGCTCGGGCGCGGCGTTCCGCTGACGTACGAGTGGTTCGACAGCAACTGGCAGCCGTTCAGCTACCGCTGGATGGTCCTGTACAGGCCCGAGGCCGAGCCGCTCGTCCGCGCGATCGTCGGGCCGGACTGGAACGAGCGCACGATGCGGCAGCGCTTCTACGAGCGCGCCCGCGGCGAAGCGCTCGAGCGTGACGACTCGGCGTCGTGGCTCGCGTACGGCGAGGCGTCCTACCAGAACGGCCTCTTCGCCGAGGCCGTCGCGGCGTTCGAGAAGGGCCTCGCGCTCGGCTCGGCGCAGGGCGTGTTCACGCTCCGCTCGAGCTATCCGCAAGCGCTCCGCGCTCTCGGACGCGAGCAGGACGCCGCGAAGGCGCAGCAGCGGTTGAGCGGGATCACGTCGGTGACCGCGACGGTGGCGCCGCCGCCGGACGCGATCGCGGCCAGCATCGCGCAGGAGCGCGCGCGCCTGGAGGGCGTCCTCTTCAGCGAATAGTCCGGGCGAGCTCCTCCGTGGACCGAAGCCGCTCCCCCGCCGCGCGCAGCAGCGGCTCCGACTTGCAGAACGTGAATCGGATGAGGCGGCCGCCGAGCTCCCGCCGCGAATAGAAGGACGAGCCCGGGACGCCGGCGACGCCGACCTCGCGGACGAGCCACTGCGCGAACGCGACGTCGTCGGGGAAGCCGAAGCGCGAGATGTCGCAGAGGACGTAGTAGGCGCCTTCCGGCAGGCGCGGCGAGAACCCCGCCTGCTCGAGCGCACCGAAGAGGATGTCGCGGCGCGAGCGGTAATCCCCGGCGAGCTTCTCGCGATAGGACGGTCCCATCCCCAGGGCGACGGCGACGGCCTCCTGGAGCGGCGCGGGCGCGCCGACGGTGACGAAGTCGTGGACCTTGCGGACCCCAGCGGTGAGCTCCGGCGGCGCGACGATCCAGCCGACGCGCCAGCCGGTGACCGAGAAGGTCTTGCTCGCGCCGGAGATGGTCACCGTCCGATCTCCCATCCCCGGCAGCGTCGCGATCGGGATGTGCGCTCCCTCGTAGCGGATGTGCTCGTAGATCTCGTCCGTGATGGCGATAGCGTCGTGCTCGCGGCACAGGTCGGCGATGACCTCGAGCTCCTCGCGCCGCAGCACCCGGCCGGTCGGATTGTTCGGCGTGTTCACGATGATCGCCTTCGTGCGCGGCGTGAACGCGCGACGCAGCTCGTCGGGATCGAACACGTTCTCCGGCGGGCGTAGCGGGACGTACACCGGGACGGCACCGCAGATCGCGGTGTCCGGCCCGTAGTTCTCGTAGAACGGCTCGAGCACGACGACCTCGTCGCCCGGGTCGACGATCGCGAGCAGCGTCGAGATCATCGCTTCGGTCGCGCCGCACGTGACGGTGAGCATCGTCTCCGGGTCGACGTCCATCCCGTACAGGTCGCGATAGGACGCCGCGAGCGCCTTCCGGAGCGTCGGCGCGCCCCACGTGATCGCGTACTGGTTCACGTCGGCGTCGATCGCGCGCTTCGCGGCATCCTTGATCTCAGGCGGGGCGCTGAAATCCGGGAAGCCCTGCGCGAGGTTGATCCCGCCGTACTGCGCGTTCAGCCGGGTCATCTCGCGGATGACCGACTCGGTGAATCCGACGGTGCGCTGCGCGAGGCGCCTCGTCGCGACCCGCATCAGTACCCCGCGCGCAGGTCGACGACGTTGAGGAGCGGCTCGCGCGCCTTCCAGCGCCGGAGGTTCTCGAGGAACAGCCCGAGCGTGCGCTCGCGGACGTGCTGGGAGGAGTGCGAGATGTGGGGCGTGACGACGACGTTCGGGAGCGACCACCACTCGCTCGCGGCGTCGAGCGGCTCGGTCCACCAGGCGTCGATCGTCGCGCCGCCGATGCGACGCTCCTCCAGCGCCTCGAGCAGCGCCGCCTCGTCGACGATCGCGCCGCGCGCGATGTTGACGAGCCAGGCGGTCGGCTTCATACGCGCGATGACGTCGCGCGACACGAGCCCGCGCGTCGCCGGGGTGAGCGGCGCCGTGACCGCGAGGAAGTCGGCCTGTCCGACGGCGTCGGCGAGCCGTTCGGGCGGGATCACCTCGGCGAGGCCCGCGATGCCCGGGAGCTCGAGACGTCGCCGCACCCCGATCACGCGCATCCCGAAGGCGCACGCGAGCCGCGCGACCTCGCTGCCGATGCTGCCGAGCCCGAGCACGACGAGCGTCGATCCGTGCAGCTCGGCGCCGCGCAGCTCCTTCTCCCAGTGCGCGCGGGCCTGCGCGCGCTCGTAGTCGGGGAAGCGCTTCGCCGCGGAGAGCATCGCGCCGAGCACGTACTCCGCGATCGGCACGTCGTAGGACCCGCTGTTGTTCGTCAGCGTGAGATTGCGCCGCTCGATCACCTCGGGGATGAGGAAGCGCTCGACGCCGGCGGACATCGTGTGCAGCCACCGGAGATCCGGCGCCGCCGCGAGGAAGTCGCGGATGAGATCGCTCACCGGCGCGCCGAGGGCGACCTCGATCCCCGCCGCCCCGCTGAACGGACCGCGCCGCTCAAAGCGGACGATCCGGTCATCCGGCAGGTGGCGCGCGAGGTCGTCGGGCATGCTCGGGAACATGCCGAGCACGGCGATCGTCGTCATGCGATGCGGGCGATGCTACCGGGCTATGTTCGAGCGAGGACGAGAGGGGCGGCCCGTAGGCCGACCCGTGAGGACGAGCGACGAACGGCCGTAGGCCTATCCTGCGGCCGTGAGGCTCCTCGAGTTCCGCAGCGACACGTTCACGAAGCCGACGCCCGCGATGCGGAAGGCCATGGCCGAGGCCGAGGTCGGCGACGACCAGTACGGCGAGGACCCGACCGTCGACCGGCTCGAGGAGCGCGCGGCGGAGATCGTCGGGAAGGCCGCCGCCGTCTACGTCGCGAGCGGCATGCTCGGGAACCTCTGCGGCGTGATCTCGCAGGCGCAGCGCGGCGAGGAAGTGATCCTCGGTGACCTCGCGCACATCTACCAGAACGAGATGGGCGCGTTCGCCACGCTCGGCGGGCTGCACGGACGGATCGTCCCGAACCGCGACGGCCTGCCCGCGTTCGAGGACATCGAGGCGGCCATCCGCCCGACGACGGGCGCGTTCCCGCGTACGGCCCTTCTCTGCCTCGAGAACTCGCACAACAACTGCGGCGGCTCCGTGCTCACGCCCGAGCAGACGCGCGCGGCGGCGGACCTCGCGCACTCGCGCGGCGTCCGTGTCCATCTCGACGGCGCGCGCATCTTCAACGCGGCGGCCGCGCTCGGCGTCGACGCGCGCGAGCTGAGCGCGCCGGTCGACACGGTGCAGTTCTGCTTCTCGAAGGGCCTCTCGGCGCCGGTGGGGTCCATCCTGTGCGGCGACGCCGAGACGCTCGCGAAGGCGCGGAAGATCCGCAAGCTGCTCGGCGGCGCCATGCGCCAGGCGGGCGTCATCGCCGCTGCGGCGCTCGTCGCGCTCGAGACCATGCGCGACCGCCTCGTCGAGGACCACGCGAACGCGCGAGCGCTCGCCGAGGGCCTGGCGGCCATCCCCGGCATCCGGATCGACCCGCGCCGCGTCGTGACGAACATCGTCTCGTTCGAGCTCGACCCGAGCCGGATGGACGCCGGCATGTTCCAGCGGTCGTGCGCCGAGCGCGGCCTGCGCATCTCGCGCTACCTCGGCAACTCGCCGCGACTGCGGATGGTCACCCACAACGACGTGAGCCGCGCCGACGTCGAGGCGGCGCTCGCCGTGATGTCCGCGGTCCTTGGACCGGCGCGCATTCCGACACCGGCGTAGGTACTAGTCCCTCCGGACTGCCACGTCCCCGCTAACGGATCGGACTTCGCCCTCGATAGCCTCAACGGTGGTGAGAGCGCTTCCGAAGCGTGCCTGGCCGAGAGCGCTCGCGCACGCCTGCCGAACGCTGCGTGCCCTCGGAGACCTACCAGCTCGCGAACCCGAACACCTGCAGCGAGGGCAGCGGCGGCGGATGCCCGGACGCCGTGTACTCGGACATCACGTGCACCTCGGGCTGCCTGTGGGGTCCCGAGACGGTCGTCGCCGGTCAGGGCTACGCGTCGTCGGACTCGGACTTCCGCGGGTTCATCGCGCTCGACATCCGTGACTTCTCGAGCGTCGACGGCTCCGGCCAACCGAGCCACGTCTGGTGACGCTAGTCGGGCAACCCCACTTCGGCGGCGAGGAGCTTGGGCGGGAGCGAGCCCGCCGCCAGCAGCGTGTCGTGGAACTGCTTCATCCCGAACCCGCGCCGCTTCGCGCGGTCGCGCAGCACGAGGATCGCCGCGCGACCGAGGGCGTACGACGACGGCTGCAGCGGGTCGTACGTGTAGCGTCGCACCTCGGCGATCGCGTTCGGACGCTCGAGCTTCGGGCCGTCGACCATGAATGACACGGCCTGCTCGAACGACATCGACCCCGTCGCGAGCCCGATGTCGACGAGGACGCGCGCCGCCCGCCACAGGACGTCCTTCAGGCGCAGGAGGCGCGTCTCGGGCGAGCCGAGGTACCCGAGCTCCGTCATGAGCTCCTCGATGTAGAGACCCCAGCCTTCGACGAAGAGGTTCGAGCGCACCGCCTTGCGCGCGATCGACGGGTGGTCCGCCGCGCGCGAGAGCTGGAGGTGGTGCCCGGGATAGCCCTCGTGGCAGGCGATGACCGGGATCCCCGCGCGCGGGTGCCCCTCGAGGCGCTCCTCCTTCACGTTCGCCGGGTCCGTCGCCGGCGGCAGGGTCACCCAGAACCGGCCGCGGCGGTGCGCCTCGAACGCCCCGGCGCCGACGTACAGCGCGTACGGCGCGGTCGGGCGTGCGAAGTCGGGCATCGCCTCGACGACGAGCTCCTCGCGCTCCGGGAACGTCGCGAGCTCCGCGCGCCTGGTGGCCTCGCGCGACCGCTCCATCTCGCCGCGGTAGGTCGCGACGAGCTCCTGCTCGGCCGGGTGGTCCTTCCGGATGCGCGCGACGCTCTCGCGCCAGTCGCTGTCGCCGAGCTCCCGCGTCGCGGCGTCGATCCGCCCCACCGTCTCGCGGTAGAGGTCCTGCCCGAACTTCTGCAGCGTGTCGCGCGTGTGGTCCGTGAGGTCGCGCTCCCGCAGGAGCGCCTCGAACGTGTCGCGGCCGACCGACCACGTCCCGCGCGCGCGGCGCATGACGTCGTCGCGCAGCCACGCGGCATACGCGTCGAGCGCGTCGCCCGCGCGCTTCCCGACGGCGAGGAGGTCGTGCTTCAGCGGCGAGCCGTCCGGCGCGAGCGAGGGCAGGAGCGCGCGGACGAACGTCGCGCCGGCGGCGGCCTGCTCTCCCGCCACGACGACCCAGACCGGCGGCGTGCGGTCGGGATCGATGTTCTCGCGCCCCGCGGCGAGGACGTCCCCCGCGTGTTCGAGTCGTTGGACGAGGCGCCGGAGACGGTCCTCGCTCCGACCCTCGGTCGGGGGAACCCCTCCCTCGGGCCCGGGTGCTCGACCTCGTCCTGCGGCCTCGGTCTGCGCGCCCGGGGACGAGCCGTCGCGTATCAACAGGTAATACGCGCCGCGGATGACCGCGTTCGAGTACAGGCCGGGGTCGCGCCGCCAGCGCGCGAACTCGCGCACCGCCTGCTGGCCGCGCAGGTCGGCGAGGAGGAGGGCGCGGTCGGTGCGCTCGACCGGCCCGAGGCCCTGCTGCGGGATGCCCTCGAGCTCCGTCAGCCAGCGGTCGACGAATGCGTCGCGGTCGCCGAACCCGGGGCCGGTCATGTCCGGCATGCGGTGGTCGTGGTCGTGGATCCCGGCGACGGTCGCCGCGACGGGGTCGAGCGCGTACCGCTCCGTGACGTGACGCGTGACGAGCTCCTGGAAGTCCCGGGCGTCCACCGGGCGACATCGTGGCACAGGCGATGGGGCCGAGCGCGGCGGCGCGATCGGACCATGCGCGCGTGCACGTTCGCTAGCGCAGTCGGACCGACTCCAGATCCTCGGGCGTGTTCACGTTCGTGAAGCAGCGCAGGTCGGGATCGAACGGCCGCAGCTCGTCCTCGTCGACCACACGCACGCGCACGTCCTCGAAGAAGGAGACGACGCGCATCTTCCCGGCGGCCAGGGCGCGCTCGATCGGCGCGAGGCACGCCTTCGTGTAGAGCGCGTGCAGCGTCTCGTACTCGCCGCCGACGCGCGGCACGACCGCGTCGACGCCGTCGGCGCGCTCGATGAGGTGCCCGAGCATCGCGGGGCGCAGGAACGGCATGTCGCACGCCACCACGAGCACGCGCTCGTGCGACGCGGCGCCGATCCCCGTGCCGATCCCCCCGAGCGCGCCGCCGCCGGGCCAGCGATCGGGGACGACGCGCAGCCCGAGGCTCGCGAAGCGCTCGTCGTTCGCGACGAGGAACACCTCGTCCGCGACCTCGCGGACGGCGTCGATGGCGCGCCGCACGATCGGCCGGCCGTCGCCGATGTCGAGCCACGCCTTGTCCCGGCCCATGCGCCTGCTCTTCCCGCCGGCCATGACGGCGGCGGCGACGCTCACGTCGCGGCGACCGCCTCGCGCCCGAGGACCCTCCTCCAGATGAGGTCGGCGACGCCGCCGGGGTCCGCCATCGCGAAGTGCGCGACGTCGCGCCGCGCGGGCGTGAAGTCCGAGACGACCGCGATGAGCAGCGGGTCGGCCGCGCACATGAGCTCGCCGCCGCGGACGGCCAGGCGCGCGACCTCGATCTTCGGCATGGGCTCGCGCTTGAATCCCTCGACGACGAGAAGGTCGAGGTCCTCGCGGGCGTAGCGCGCGATGACCTCGCCGATCGCCCCCTCGCCGGCGTCGTCGATGACGGCGGTCTGCCCCCCGCCCGTGACGATCGTCTGCAGGACGCCGGTGCGCCGGGCGCGGTAGCTGTCCTTCCCGGGGTGGTCGAGCTCGAAGCCGGCGTGCGCGTGCTTCAGGTACCCGACGCGCAGGCCGCGCCGCACGAGGACAGGGAGGAGCGCGAGCAGGAACGTCGTCTTGCCGCTGTTGTGCCGACCGACGACGCTGACCGTGCGGAGGGCGCTGGCCCTCACGGGCGGGTCAGCTCTGCTTCGGCTGGTCCGTGGTCGCGGTGCTCGCGGCGGGCTTGTTCTCTCCGGCCGCTTCCTCGCGGAAGGTCTTCACGCCCTTGCCGAGCTGGCCGAGCACGTCCGGCAGCTTCCCCGCTCCGAACACGATCAGGACGATCACGAGGATGAAGACGAGCTCGCCACCGCCGAAATTGAAGGGCACTTGGTTCACTCCCCTGCGCGGCATGCCGCGCTGTGTGGTCCGACACCAGTGTATCTAGCCCAGAAGGCCCTCCAGCAGCCCGAGGAACAGCGGGATGACGACGAGCAGGACGAGCGCGGGCAGGTAGCAGAGGACGAGGATGAGCATGAGCTTGCCCTCGACCTGCGCCGCGGCCTCGAGGCTGCGCGCTCGCTCGGCCGCGCGCAGTGTCGCGCGCCGCTCGCGGAGGACGCCGATGGACCCGGCCCCGAGGTCCCGCGCGCGCTCGAGGTCGTCGGCGAGCGCGGCGCAGGTCGCGAGCCCGTCCTCTCGTGCGTTGGCCGCGAGCGTGCGGAAGAGCGGCGCGCCGAGCGCATAGGCACCCTCCGTCCGACGGAGCGTGCGATCGAGCAGGCCGGATCCGGTGGCTCGGCGGATGAGCGACGCGAGCGCGCTCTCGGGAGGGCGGCCCGCGACGACGAGCGCCTCGAGCCGTTCGACGAGGACGGTCGTCTGCTTTTCGGCCGCGGCGCGTCGACGCGACGCGCGACCGTCGACGACGATCGAGGGAGCGATGAACCCGGCGTATCCCGCGAGCGCCACCACCGCCGGACCGACAGGGACCAACAGCGTCGTGGCGATCGACGCGACGACGGCCGTGAGCGCCATCGCGATCTTGACGACGAGGAACCGGTCCGGATCGATCGCGAGACCCGCGTCCCGCAGCTGAGCCTGGGGCACACCTCGCCAGCGGGACGGTGCCGGCCGGGCCGGCGCGACGAGCTCGAGCCGCCGCGACACGAGATCGGCCGGCCGGACCGCGACGACGAACAGCGCGACCGCCGAGGCGGTGAGGATCGCTCCGAGGCCGATCACCCGAGCGCACCGCGAACGACGCGGCGGGCCGCGACGATGCCGATGACCTCGAGCGCGGCCGCGGCCGGGATGAGCACGAAGCGCCCGAGCTCCGAGCCGAGCGTGGTCCCGAGCATCGGCATGGTCGCCGTGAGATAGAGCGCGAGCGCGGGGACGACGGCCGCGAGCACCCACTGCTGCTGGCGAGCCCCGGCGGCGCGGGCACGGACCTCATGCTCGAGCCGCTCCTCGAACGCGATCCGTTCGGCGATGGCATCGATGAGGTCAGCGATGCGCTCGCGCGGGAGGCGCTCGCGGATCCCGAGCGCGAGGGATCCGATCGCGACCCCGGCCCGCTCGTCGCCGCAGCGCCCCGCGACGTCGCCCAGGGCGACATCGAGGCTCCCACCGAGGTCGAACGCCCGCAGGGCCTCGCGGAGCGGCCGCGCCGCGAGCGGGTCGGGGGTCGCATCGATCCCGCGCCGCAGCGCGTCGGGCAGCGAGACGCCCGACCGCAGCGCCGCGGCCGTGCTCGCGATGATGCGACCGAACGCGCGGCGCCCCCGATCGCGCGCGGAGTCGGCGCGGAGCCGCGCCCACACGGACGGTGCCACCGCCGCGACGCCGACGATGATGACCGGCAGCCGCCACGTGAGCACGAAGACGAGCGAGAGGGCGATGCATGTCGCGCGGATCGTCTCCCACCGCCGCAGGCCCGCCGTCCATCCCGCGTTAGCGAGCGCATCGGCATCCGGATGCGTCGCACGCACCGCGGGCAAGGATGGGTCAGGCATGGCCAAGGACAGCAGCGTCGCGATGACCGCCGTCCCCGCGAAGATCGCGCCGGCGAGACCGACGCTCACGACACCGTGACGCCCAGCCGCTCCGGCAGCGCCAGCGGCTCGGGCATCCCGGCGCGCCAGACCTCGACGATCGCCTCGCCATCCAGCGCAGCGATCTCGCGTACGACCCGGCGCCCGCCCGCGTCCCGGACGAGATGGACGATGACATCGATCGCGCGCGCAACGTGCCGGCGGGCCGACTCCGCCGAGAGCTCGCCGGTCCGCGCGAGCAGCAGCTCGAGCCGAGCGACGGCATCGGACGCGGAACCGGCATGGATCGAGGTCAGCGAGCCTTCGTGGCCTGTGCTGAGCGCCTCGAGGAGCGCGGAGGCCTCGCGCGGCGTCCGGACCTCGCCGACGATGATCCGGTCGGGTCGCATGCGCAGAGCATTCGCGACGAGGTCCGCGACACCGACCCCGGTCCCGTCGCGCTCGGGTACGCACTCGAGATGCACGACATGCGGGTGTGGGAGCACGAGCTCGTTCGTGTCCTCGATGACGATCAGCCGCTCGTCCTCGGGGATGGCGGCCGCGAGCGACCGGAGCAGCGTGCTCTTGCCGCTGCCGGTCGCGCCGGTGACGAGCACGTCGGCGCGTGCGCGAACGCACCGCTCGAGGAGATCCGCGCACGCGTCCGGCATGCCGGATCCGCTCACCCACGAGGGCGCGCGACCGCGCAGCGGCAACGACAGCGAGCGGAACTTCCGGACCGAGAGGGTCGGCCCGCCGACGGGCGCGACGACCGCGTTCGCCCGGCTCCCATCGCGCAGTCGCGCGTCGACGAACGGCCTCTCGATAGTGAGCTCGCGACCGACGCTCGCGGCGATCCGGTAGACGAGGTCGGCGAGGTCCTGTTCGTCGCGGAACCGCGCGTCCGTGCGCTCGATCCGCCCGCGCCGCTCCACGAACACGGCGTCCGGTCCGTTCACGAGGATGTCGGTCACCTCGTCGTCGTCGAGCAGGGCCTGCAGAGGTCCGAATCCGAAGAGGTCCGCACAGATCGCATCCGTGCTGCGCTCGTCGAGGAGCGTCCCGGCGACCGACCGTACGCGTTCGCGCAGCAGCCGGCGGCGCGCTGGATCCAGATACGAACGCAGGAGCTCGTCCGGCGGGATCCCCGCCGCCACGTCGTGGCGCACGCGCGTGACGAGCTCGCGGTCGATCACGCGCAGGCGCGGATGAGGCGGTCGACGGCGCTCATGGTGGGGGCACGTGCACCGAGGTCATCCGCCGCGAGATACGGGTCCTGCGGGATCGCCGCGAGGTGCGGCCACGGCAGGCGGGCGGCGATCCGCTCCGCGTCCGCGTCGCTCACGGCGACGGTAACGAGACCGACCTTGCAGGGAGCGTCGCGCAGGAGCGGGACCGCGCAGAACGCCGCCTGGAGCTGTGACACGCGCAGCCCGGTCACGACGCACAGGCGGTCGACGGCGGCGAGCACCGCGGGGTCCAGCGCGTCGGCACCGCAGCCGAGGTCGAGCACGACGGGCGCATCGGCGGCGACGCGCGCGACGAGGTCGATGACGCGAGGTCCGTCGAAGATGGCGCTCAACCCCGGAGCGCTCGGGAGGAACGGCACGTCCGACCAGCGCGAGACGCACTCATGCTCACGTCCGGGACGGAGCAGGGCGTCCGCGACCGTAGCCGCCTGCAGACCGGCGCGCAGCGCCAGCGAAGGCGCCCAGCGGTCCAGGTCGACGAGGAGCGGGACGCGACCCGCGCCGGCGGAACGATGCGCGACGAGCACGGCGAGCGTGCTCGCGCCGACACCGCCGACGAGCGACCAGAACGCGACACGCGTGCGCGCCGGAAGGGCGGCCGCTGCCGCAGGCCGGAGCGGCTCGAGCGGATCACGGCGTCCGGTCGCGTCGCGCATGACGTCGAGCGCGAGACCCGCGAGCGGCGTCGCGTCGAGCCAGCCGCGGAGCGATCTCATGCGAACAGCCACCGGCCGATCTCATCGCCACGCGCTGTCGCCCGTCCCCGCAGCTCGAGACGCGCGATCGCCGCGCGGTCGAAGACGATCGGTCGAAGGATGCGGCGGGACCGCTGCGACCGGAGCGCCGAACGCGATCCCCACGCGAGGCGCGACCACGCGAACAACGCATCCGCACCCCGCAGAAGGTCGCGGCACCGGGCGCGGTCGGACGCGGTGGGCGGCAGGAGGCCGGCGACACGGCGGCGGAGGACCTCGCGTGTCGCCGAGCCGAGCGGGACGCGCTCGACGCGGACGACGTCGAGGTCGACGTCTCCGGCCTCGAGCGGCGTCAGGGTGTCCGCCCGAGCGACGAAGGAATCCGGCGGCGGGAAGAGATCGGCAGCGCACGCTTCGGCGCGGATCCCGGCGAAAGCGAGCGAGCGCACCAGGGGCGCGACAAGGGCCACGGGCACGTCCGCGTACGCGCGCCCGGCGCGTCGCGCGAGCACGACCGCGGGGACGGCCGCGAGCGCCAGGGCCAACCTCGCGCCGGCGACTCGCTCGATGTCGAGGATCGTCACTGCCCGTCGTGCACCAGCGCGATGACGAAGGTGCTCGTCGCGAGCCGGTCGGCGATCCACATCTCGGCAGAGGGCCCGACCGCGACCACCACGCTGCCGAGCCGATCCCTGATCGCCGTCGCCTGCTGTCGCTGCGAAGGATGGCGATCGAACGCGCCGCCCTGCTCCCCGCGCACGTCGACCACCAAGGCGCCGTGCGCGATGAGCTCGGTGGTGCGACCCGCGGGCGCCCGGCCCGGGGTCGGAACGGCGATCACGTCGACGCGTGAGCCGGGCACGATGGCGCCGCCGACGGCCTGCGCGGCGTTGACCGGGATCGCGATAGCGCGGTAGCCCGTCGGCAACTCGATCCCCGTGTCGAACGCGCCGGGCGCCACCGAAAGCGTCCCTGTGAGGAGGAACTGACCCTTCCAGATGGGTGCGCGGAGGAAGCGCCCGATGGCCGCGCCGAGGTCGGTCACGACGCCGGGCGGCAGGGCATCCGGGGGCACGGCGCGCGTCTCGAGGTCGAGATCGGTCAGCGCGCGGCCCGGAGCGAGGTCAGCCGCGGCGACGACGACGCCGACGCGATGGGTCCCGATCTCGTACAGGATCCCCGCGACGATGCCCGCCGCCACAGCGAGGATCACGAGGCCGCGCTGGATCGTCACTGCACGATCGCCGGGGAGCGGACCACGACCTCGATCGAGGTCTCGACCTCGCGCCGTCCTTCGACCGGGACGTCGATGCTCGCGAGCACCCGGACCCGGAACGACGTCCCCGGACGCGTGACCGAGCGCCACGTCGCAACGAGCGGCTCGTCGCCCGTGGCGGCGACCGGACCGAGCGAGATCAGCTCACCCGAGAGCAGCGCCCATCCGGTCACCCGCGCGGGGACGTCGTCGATCGTCGCACGGATCCACAGCGGGATGCGGCGACCGCGGAGCACCTCGACGCGGTCGAGCGGGTCCGCTTGCGGCGCGAGCGCGATGCCCGCGCGGACGAGCCGAGGGGTCGGCGGCGCTGACGGTAGCGCCGGCGCGGATGGCAACGATGGCGCGGACGCGGTGACCGGGCCCGGACGATCCTCTATGAGCGGCGATACGGAGGCGGGTCCTACCGGCGCGACGGGCGCCGGAGGCGGCCCCAGCGGACCGATGCCCGTGTCGGTGACGGGCGCGCTCGTCGGGGCCGTCGGCGGGACCACCGGCGTGACGGTCGGCGGCGCGTCGATCCGAAGGACGCGCGTGAGCTCGGAATCATCCTGGAAGAAGACGTAGGCGTTCACGACGTAGTCCTGCCCGTTCCACACGTAGTTCTCGTAGATCTCGCCCGCGACGGGGCGGCCATCACGGAGCGCCGTGCGACCGCCGAGCACGACCCCGTCATATGGGCTCGGCTCGCCTGTCCCGACCCTCGCGACGAGCCGGGCGTAGGTACCCGCAGCCAGCGCTTCGGTCCTCGAGCTGTAGGTCGTCACCGGGCCCTCCCTGGTGGTCGTGTGCTCGACCCACACCTCGGTGACCCGATGCAGGCCGAGTGCTTCCGCCATCGCTTCGCGGTCGGGCACGACCTCGATCGGCGTAGGCCTCGGCTCCGGCTCCGGGACACGTGCGGCCTCGATGAGATCGGCCGACGGCGCGATCGACACGACCGGCTCCGACCAGGCGGGCGCAGGCTCGTCGGTCGGCGGTGGTCCGTAGGCGGGCGCGGGCTCATACATCGGCGGCTCAGGGGCGGGCGGCGGCTCGTACGCCGGCTCGACCACGCGGTCCTCCCACCAGGTCGACGGCTCCTCCCGTGCCGGCGGCTCCCAGTACACGCGGAGGTCCTCGCATTCGTCCGCGGGGCACGCGCGCGCGACGGATGTCATCGCGAGGGTGATCGTCGCGACGACCGCGAGGACCCCACACCGCTTCATCGTGCGGAGCTCGCCGAGAACAGCGTGACGACCGTGACAGGTCGCGCGAGGAGCGCGGCGAAGAACGGCGTGCGCACCGGCAGGTCCGCGGTCAGGCGTACCGCCGGACCGGGGTATGCGCGCCCCGTGCGCGGATCGACGTCGCCGCGGCGGACGACGGCGACGTCGGCGGCGGCCGCGATCGCCTCGGGCGTCGCGGCGAGCGACGCGGCGAGCGGCTCGAGGTTCGCCGCCAGCTGGGCGCGGGCGACGGTGTCAGCATCGGACGCCGAACGGAGCGAGCCGGATTGTGCGAGCTCAGCTTCGTCCTGGTCGTTGACCGCGGTGACGGTCGCGAGGTCGGCCGCGATGCGCGCACGCTCCGCGACCACGCGCACGATCCCGAGCTCGAGGACGCCGAGGGCCACGACGAGGACTGTCGGCAGGAGGACGACCGTGAGCACGGCGAGCGAACCGCCCTCGTCGCGATGGAACGTCATCGGGCGACCTCGCCGCGACCGACCGCGGTCGAGCGCAGCGGGAAGGTGGTCGCGAAGGCGAACGGGATCGCGATCCGGAGATCCGTGCGGACCGAGACGCGGATCGGCTCGCGCCACCCGACCTGGGCGGGGACGACCTCGACCTGGGCCCGCGCGGGATCGATGCCGGCATCGCGCAGGGCGTCCGCGAGCAGCGAGCGGACCTCGGCCGTGTCGCCGCCGACCTCCGCGGCGTACCGCGCCGCGTGCGCGGTCGCGGCGTCTTGCGCGAGCCAGCGATGGAAGGCGTCCCCGAACTGCAGGATGGCGAACAGGACCGGAAGGAGGACGACGATCATGAGCGTCGTCTCGAGCGTGGCGGTACCGGCGTCGGAGGCTGCGACCCTCAACGGACCGCCTGCATCTGGGTGACGAGCGCCTCGAGGCGCGAGACGAGCCCGTTGTTCCATGAGGTGATCCCGACGACGAGCGTCCCGAGGATCACAGCGGCGCCCACGATGTACTCGACCGTGGCGAGGCCGGTGCTGTCCACGAAGAAGCGAGTGAGGCGCATGCGCCACCTCCTGTCGTTGTCGGCGACAGGAGTCGGCTCGGACTTGCTAGGTCAGCACGCGCCCCGCGTCGTGGAAGATCCGTAGCTGGTCGCGGCGCACGTATCCACAGACCGCGACGTTCGCCTCCTGGGCCAGCGAGACGGCGAGCTCGGTCGGGCTCGTGCGCGATGCGGCGATGCCGACGCCGAGGCGCGAGCACTTCACGAGCATCTCGCTCGAGATGCGGCCGGACGTGAGGATCGCCTTCCCCGCGGTCGGCAGGTCGCGAAGGATGGCCTCGCCGGCGATGCGGTCGATGGTGTTGTGGCGGCCGATGTCCTCGACGTAGACCTCGAGCCCGCCGGGGCCGAACAGTCCGGCGGTGTGCGTGCCGCCGTGCTCGCGGTAGCCCTCGGCCCGCTCCAGCAGCGCCTCCATCCACTCCATGAGCTGCTCGGGGCGGACGGCCATGCCGCCAGCCTCGCTCGAAGGGACCGGCACGACGTCGAGCGAGAACGTCACGCCGCGGCCGCAGCCGGAGGTGAGGATGCGCTTGCGGTCGTGCGGGACGCGACGTGCGGTCCTCGCGAGGCGCACCTTCACGACCGTCTCCTCGTCGCAGACCTCCATGAGCTCGACGTCCTCGGCGGTCTGGATGATGTCCTCGACGCGCAGGAAGCCGAGCGCGAGCGCGAGCACGCGGTGCGGCGAGCACGCGACGGTCGCGAGCTCCTCACCGTCGACGATGAGCGTGATGGCGCGCTCGGGCGGCGGCATCCTGTCGAGCTGCGTGACCTGGCCGGCCCGGTAGAGCCTCGGCGGCGCGGGCCGCGCGGTGCGCCGGACGGGGGCGGTCTCAGTCCGACCCTCGGTCGGGGGGACCCCTCCCTCGGGCCCGGGTGCTCGACCTCGTCGCTGCGGCTCCTCGGTCTGCGCGCCCGGGGGTACCGCGGTCATCGGATCGCCTCCAGGCCGCGCCGGAGGTCGTCCGCGCTCATCTCGCCCACCTTCATGTGACGGATGGTGCCACCCGCGTCCACGAAGAAGGTGGTCGGGAGGCTCAGGACGCCGTAGCGCTTCGTCGTGACGAGGTCGACGTCGAGGAGCGGCTCGACCCGGGTGACGCCGAGCTGGTCGAGGAACCGACGGATGCGGTCGCCGTCCTCGTCAAGGTCGACCGCAAGGAATGTGACGGTGGTGGTCTCGGCGGCGGTCCGGTCGATGAGGGGCATCTCGTTCTTGCACGGCTCGCACCACGTGGCCCAGAAGTTCACGACGACCGCTCGCGGCCGGAGCGACGAGAGGGAGACGCGCGCGCCGCTCGGCGCCACCCACTCGAAGTCCGGCGCGAGCGCGCCGACCTTCCCGGCTGCGGCCGCGTCCTCGATCTGGCGCGTGATGACGCCGACCTTCGTCGGGCCGAGCACGATGCGGCGGCCCTCGCTCCACGGGAGCGCCGGCCAGAAGAGCGCGAGGAGCGTCGCGACGGCGATCGCGCCGACGATGAGCAGCGCGATCGGGCGCGGAAACCGAATGCGGTCCCGGTCAATAGCCGTCGGCTCGCTTCGCTCGCTCGCGGCTAGCCGCTCCGCTCCTGGCGGCAGAGCCGCCTCTCTTCTCGCAGGGGGCTCCGCCCCCTTCCACCCCCGTGAGGACTCGCTCGGACCGGCGGAGCCGGATCCTCGCTCGATCACATTCATGGGACCAGCGGGACGAAGTTGAAGAACGACGACAGCCGCGCGAACTGGCCGGACACGAGCACGAGGCCCATAACGATGACGATGACGCCGCCGACGACGTTCACCGTACGGATGTTGCGCATCAGCATGCGCACCGCGGCGCCGGCCGAGCCGAGCCCCGTCGCGATGACGAGGAACGGAACGCCCATCCCGAGCGCGTACGCGAGGAGGAGGACCGCGCCCGAGGTGAGCTCAAGCCCGAGGAGCATCGTGAGGATCGTCCCGAGGTAGGGGCCGACGCACGGGGTCATCCCCACCCCGAACGCCGTGCCGATGAGGAACGACCGTGGGAGGCCGCTCGTGCCGCCCTCGAGGCGCAGGTCGAGGCGCCGGTCGAGGAACCCGATGTGGATGAGGCCGACCATGTGCATCCCGAGCACGACGAGGAGGACGCCGCCCGCCTGCTGCAGCCGGTACACGAGCTCGCCCGCGAGCGCGCCGACGAGCGCGATCGCGACCCAGAGGAGCGTGAAGACGAGGCTGAAGCCGAGCACGAACGCGAGCGCGTGCACGACGGTGCGCATGCGGGCGCGCCCGGCGACCGCGGCCTCGCCCGCGATGTTCACGAGGAAGGCGGGCACGAGCGGGAGCACGCAGGGGGAGAGGAACGAGAGGATCCCGGCGCCGAACGCGATCGCGACGTTCACCGCAGGCTCAGCCTACGCTGCGCGGTCAGGACAGCGGGCCGCTCTCGGTGCGACCGGATGGTGAGTCGCGGGACGCTCGAGCACCACGTGACCTCCGCCTCGAGCGCCTCGTGGGCACTGCGCACGTTGCCGGCCGACACCAGCACCTCGTGCACCTCGAGCACTGGGATGCCCGAGTCGGGCGCCGGGAGCACGGTACATCTCACGTCGGCAGGGATCCCCTGGGTAGCAGGGCCCGCCACGCCCTGCGAGCGACGGCCTCGTCGACGCTCTGGTACACGACGACGTCATCCCCGAGATGCAGGGCGGAGCGCATGGCCGCGATCAGGTCGTGGAGGCGCGTCACGAGGACGGGACCGACGGAGGTCGAGCTCCGGGGCGGGGATCCGGTCGACGCACTCGCACGAGCGCCACGAGCATGTGGAGCGACAGATGGCGGTCCGATGTGCCGCGTATACCGGGTGGCCGACCACCACTGTGCGGCCGGACCATAGTCACGACGCGACGCACGGCAGACGATCCAGCGGCAGTGCCCTCCGCTCCGCGCCCCCGCCCCAACGCGTACGAGACGACCGCGATGCTCTCGCAGTACATCCTGTTCCACTACGGCCGGCCTGCGGAGGTGCTCCCCTTCGCCGACGGCCCAACGAGCGGCCTCGAGTATCCCGCCCGATACGTCCGCGCGTGCGTGGAGCGCCACCCCGGGCCGTGGGGTCGCGCGCTCGACCTTGGCTGCGCGGTCGGTGGCACGAGCTTCGAGCTCGCGCGCTACTTCGACGAGGTCGTCGGGATCGATCTGTCCCGTCGCTTCATCTCCGCAGCGCGAGCCCTGCAGCGCGCCGGGCGCCTGCCGTACCGGCGGGTGGAGGCGGGGATCGTGACATCGGATGCCTTGGCGCGCGTCCCGGCGGAGATCGAGCGGTCACGCACGCGTTTCCTGATCGGCGACGCGACGGCGGTCCCGCGCAGCCTCGGCACCTTCGACCTCGTCGTGCTCGCGAACCTCCTGGACCGCGTCGGTGACCCCGCCCGGTGCCTCGCGCAGATGCGGGACCTCGTGCGGCCGGGCGGCCGCCTCGTCATCTCATCGCCGTTCACGTGGATGACGGAGTACACGCCGCGCTCCAAGTGGCTGGGGGGCGTGCGCCGCGGCGGCCGCGAGGTGCAGGTGCACGACTCCCTGCTCCGCCTGCTGCGGTCCGACTTCGCGCTCGTGCGCCGCGTGGACGTCCCGTTCACGATCCGCGACCATGCGCGTAAATACCAGTGGGCCGTCGCGGACGCGACCGTGTGGGAGCGGCGCTAGGTCAGCCGCCGCGGGTCGAGCGCGTCGCGAAGCCCGTCGCCCACGTAGTTGATCGACAGCACCGTGAGCGAGATGAGCAGCCCCGGGAAGAGCGCGAAGTGCGGCGCGATGTCGATGAAGGCCTGCGCGTCGTAGAGCAGCCGCCCCCAGGTGGGTTCGTCCGGCGGGAACCCGAGCCCGAGGAACGAGAGCGACGACTCGGTGATGATCGCCGCGCCGACGCCGATCGTCGCGGCCACGAGCACCGGCGCGAGCGCGTTCGGCAGGATGTGCCGCACGACGATGCGGCCGTCGGGGCAGCCGACCGCGTGGGCCGCGATGACGAAGTCGCGCTGCTTCAGGGAGAGGAAGGCGGCGCGCACGAGGCGCGCGGTGCCCATCCAGTTCAGCAGCCCGACGACGAGGACGATGAGCACGAAGATCCCGATGATCGGGCCGAGCAGGCCGCGCAAGCTGTCGCGGAACAGCATGATGACGAGGAGCAGCAGCGGCAGCGACGGGAGCGAGATGAACATGTCCGTGAGCCGCATGAGCGGTCCGTCGGCGCGGCGGAAGAAACCGGAGACGGCGCCGACGAACGTCCCCACGGACATGGCCACCGTGACCGCCATCACCCCGACCGCGATCGAGATCTTCCCGCCGTAGAGGCACCGCGCGAGCAGGTCACGCCCCAGGTTGTCCGTGCCGAACGGGTGGGCCCACGAGGGGCCGCGCAGCGTGCGGCTGAAGTCGATCCCGTCAGTGGGCTGCGTGTACACGAAGGGCCCGACGAGCGTGGCGAGCACGAGGAAGCCGAGCGTCCCGAGCCCCGCCATCGCGAGCCGATGCCTGCGGAACTGGCGCCAGGCGTCGCCCCACAGCGAGCGCGGCGCGCGAGCGAGCGCGGTGTACGCGGGCGCGGCGACGCGGACGCTCGTGGCCGCCATCAGCTGTACCTGATCCGCGGGTCGAGCGCGGCGTAGCAGACGTCCGCGAGGAGATTGAAGGCCACGACGAGCACCGCGAAGATGAACGTCACGCCCATCACGACGGGCGTGTCCGCGTTCACGATCGACAGGATGAGCAGGTGGCCGATCCCGGGCACGGCGAAGATCTGCTCCGTGATGACCGCGCCCGTGAAGATGTGCGGCAGCCCGAGGGCGAGCAGCGTCACGACCGGGATGAGGCTGTTCCGCAGGACGTGCCGCTGGAGCAGGATGCGCTCGCGCAGGCCCTTGGCGCGCGCGGTGCGCACGTAGTCCTGGGGCAGGTTCTCGAGGATCTCGGCCCGGACGTAGCGCGCCATCGTCGCGGCGTAGAAGAACGTGAGGACCGCGACGGGCATGATCGTCTGCCGGATCTGCCGCCACAGGCTCTCGAGGTCCTGCGTCTCGATCGTCGAGTCGTAGATGAACGGGAACCAGCGGAGGTGCACCGAGAAGATGACGATGAGGATCAGGCCGGTGAAGAACGAGGGCACCGAGAAGCCGATGAAGGTCGCCGTCGTCGCGAAGTGGTCGAAGAACGAATAGCGCTTCACCGCCGAGAGGATCCCGACGGGAAGCGCGATGAGCAAGCCGATGAGATAGGCCGAGCCGAGGACCGCGAGGGTCGCCGGCAGCCGCTGCAGGATGAGCTCCGACACCGGGAGCTTCGACGCGAACGAGTAGCCGAGGTCGCCGCGGAGCAGCGAGGTCACCCAGGAGACGTACCGGAGCTGCACGGGCTGGTCGAGCCCGAGGGATCTCCGCACCTGCTCACGCACCTCGAAGGGGACCTCGGGGTTGTTGGCGAACTGCGAGAGCGGATCGCCCGGCGCGAACGCGAGGATGGCGAAGATGACCACGCTGATCCCGAGCAGCGTCGGGATGGAGATGATGAGCCGCCGCAGGACGTACCTACCCACGGCGGCTCATCGCTCTACTTGCCGCTTCTTGCCGCTTCGCTTCGTGACCGCTACTTAGTCCAGTCCGCGATGTTCCACAGGTCACCCTCGAAGGGGTTCGCGATCGGTCCCTTGAGCTCCTTGGCGGCCCCAGAGACCGGGCGGAGGAACGACGCGATCGGGATGCTCACGACCTGGCCGACGATGAGGTCGTTCATCTTCATGATGAGGTCGCGCCGCTTGGCCGGGTCGAGCTCCTTCACGAGGGAAAAGTACAGCGCGTCGTACTCGGCGCTCTTCCAGCGCCAGTAGTTAGTGCCACGCCAGCCCGACTCGCGGCCCTTGATGTTCTCGGACGCCCACGCGCTCAGGAAGACCTCGGGGTCGGGGTCGCCATACCCGTTCGCGTACTCCTGCACGTCGGCGAAGAACTTGGACGCGGTGTCGGGGCTGTTGAGGTCGGTGGAGAAGAAGACACCGGCCGGGATCGCCTTCAGCTCGACCTTCACGCCCAGGCTCTCCCAGGCCTTCTTCACGACGTCTTGGACCTGCTGGCGGAAGGCGGCGACGGTCGTCTGGTAGACGATCTCCATCTTCACGCCGCCCTTGGCGCGGATCCCGTCGGGACCCTTCACCCAGCCGGCCTCATCGAGCAGGCGGTTCGCCGCCGCGAGGTCGTACTTGCAAACGTCCATGGTCGCCGTGTTCGGCGAGATGAGCTCCCTCGGGGTGTTGATGAGGTTGCACGATGCGCTGCCCGTGAGGCCGCCCCAGATCTGGTCCGCGATCGTCTGGCGGTCGATCGCCTTCGCGAGCGCGGTGCGGACCTTCAGGTCCGACAGGAACGGGTGCGACGTGTTCGGCTCGGCGCGCTGGTCACCGGTCAGCCTGTTGTTCGCGAAGTTGAAGTTGATCGACTCCGCGCTCGTGCCCTGGGTGACGATGTTGTTGCACCGGCCGCTGTCGAGGAACGGCTTCAGTTGGTCCTTCGCGAGGTTGAGCGACCAGCCGTAGTCGGCGTCACCCGTCTGGCACACGGCGCGTGCCGCCGTCAGCGCGTCGGCGACCGTCTTGATCTGGACCGTCTTGAAGAAGGGCTTCCCTGCTTCGCGGTAGTTCTCGTTGATCTCGTACGTGATGATGTCGTTCGGCTTGAAGTCCTTGACCTTGTAGGGACCCGTGCCGATCGGCTTCTGGTTGCCCGGCGCGTCCTTCGCGTTCGCGCCCTTGAACGCCGAGAACTGCGCCTTCTGGAGGATCGCCGACGTCTCGGCCACGCCCCACTGGTAGGGCACGGCCGTGGGCGCGGTGAATGTCACGACCACGGTGAGCTTGTCACGGGCGACGACCGACTTGATGTTGCGCGTGCCGGACGCGGTCGTCGCGGCGACGGCCTTGTCGGCCATGTACTCATAGGTGAAGACGACGTCGTCCGCGGTGAACTCCGTGCCGTCCGACCACTTCACGCCGGACTTCAGCTTCCAGGTCACCGTGGTCCCGTCCGCGGAGATCCCGCCGTTGGCGCGCGTGGGGACCTCGGCCGCCAGCTTGGCGACCGGAGTGCCGCTTGGGCCCATCGAGGCCATCGGCTCGACGACGAGCCGGGCAGCCTCTTGGTCCTTCGACCCCTGCGACAGGTGCGGGTTCATGATCACCGGCCCCTGCCAGAACAGCAGCTTCAGCTCGCCGCCGGCTCCGCGCAGGTTCGGCGTCGGCGCCGCGCTCTGAGCGGGGGCCGCCGTCGCGACCGCGGTCGCGGCGGGTCCGGGTGTCGCCTGCTGCGAGCAGGCCGAAACGATGAGGCTCGAGATGACGAGGAACGCCGGGATGCCGGGTGCGCGAATGCGTCGATCCATGAACACCTTTCCCCTCCGTGCCACGACGCCAAGTGGCGCTGTCCGACGCGATGCTTGGCTGCCAGCCGGTGGTCCCGCAATGTGCCCGGCGCACACTCCGTCGTGGACGCCGCGCCCGCGGGCACATCGCTCAGGCGGCTGCCGTCACTCCGTCGGGATCGGGCGGGGACGGCGCGCGAAGAGGCGCCGCACCATCGGGACGAACAGGTCGACGGGCGCGGACTGGAACTTCGGGTCGACCGCGCCTTGGTCGTACTTCTCGGCGAACTCGGCGCCCCAGTCGAAGTGCTCGTGCCCCCGCCACCGCTCCCGCGCCTCGGGGTCGAAAAGCTTGGGGAACTCCTTCACGTGGTGGTCGCCGAAGACCTGGTGACGCTGCAGCATCCAGCGGTTGCGCTCGGAGACGTACGGCCCGAGCAGCTCGGCCGCGAACGCGCCGTGCCGGCTCGGCACCACGACGAAGCCGATGTCGTGGAGGAGCGCGACGACGATGTCCTCTTCCTCGCGGTCGTCGAGGTACGCGCGCGTCGCCGACTGGAGGCAGTGCTCGTAGTTGTTGACGCGGTATCCGAACGTGGGCTCCTCGCGCATCGTGTCGAACATCTTCAGGACCGCGTCCGCCTGGTTCTCCGCGTAGAACACCGGGCGCTGGCGCTCGAGGAGCTCCCAGTCCGCGCGGCGGAGGTCCTCCATCGGGACGCCGGGCACGTACTCCCAGTCCGGCTTGTAGAGCGGGCTCGTCACCGCCCTCGCGCCCGGGAGGCCGGGCGCGCGCTCGTCCGTCACTGCGGAAGCATGATCGCCGCACCCG
>Ga0233425_10001327_pt1 | contig 56609 bp, 46 predicted proteins | sample Watercolumn_Towu_2_FD_181712 | JGI IMG/M metagenome (GOLD analysis project Ga0233425, IMG submission 181712) | Freshwater microbial communities from Lake Towuti, South Sulawesi, Indonesia - Watercolumn_Towuti2014_140_MG | ecosystem: Environmental > Aquatic > Freshwater > Lake | place... | reverse complement strand
ATGACACGGGGCGAATTGTCCAGAATGGCTTCGAGCTTGTGGCCGATCCCCGCCGTCGATGTGTTGATACCGCTGCTGTCCGTCAGGTCGACAACGAGCGTCGCACTGGGCCCGACAATATCTCCGGGATGAAACGACTGGTCCTCGACGTACACCCGCATCACCGGGCCCGAAGTGTCGATGCCACCTGCTGCGGCACCGCTGATTGCGAGATTTTCGGTGTAGCCGATCGCGTCCGTCGAATCGCCCCAGCCATAGAGAGAGACCCGTGACCGGTCATCGCCGTACGACACGTCTTTCGGAATGGGAAACGTTCCCTGAACCGCTCCGTTGCGGATGGAAACCTCACCGCGGTAAATCAAGCTGCCATTTGTCTCAAATGTGTAATTACCCCATTCCGGCACAAGCACCTTCCGCTTTGAGTCGTACACTTCCATCAGGGCGCGCCCTTGCACAGAACCGGCCGTAGCGCCGCTCTGAGTCCGCAGATTCCCTCGGACCAACACCTTGCTGAGGGCGTTCACCGTCACCAGCGACGACGTGCTATTGCCGTTCAGGCTGTCGATGGTGATCCTCCCGCGGGGAACGGCCAGCCTCATTGTGGGATCGCCGAGCAGGTGATGCTTCAGATCGTTCGTTGTGTTGAGCACCTGCTTGGTCAGCCACATGGCATCTCCCAGCCGCATCGGTTTTCCCTGCGCATCCTGTCGGAACAGATTGTCATAAAGCGTCCAGTTGAGCAGTGCGTTCTGATCCGAATACACAACACGGTCGGCAGTGACCGCCGCGATCGCTCCTCGCCCGGGCATCAGAATGAGTTCCTCCCCCGCGCTGGTCTCCTCCGGATTATCGTATCGGGCAAAGTCACAGGTGGCAGCCACAAGAAAAAAGAGCTTACCTTTGTTGCTGATCAGCGAGAAATCCTGATCCTCCGAAAAGACCTTTTCGTGCGCCCACTGACCGGTGTTTCCGTGTCCGGTGTAGTTCAGGACTACCGTGCCCCGGTTGATCGCCTGGTCGATCGCCTCATTCACGGCCGGCTTTCTTCTCCCCGTCGAAGAACTGACGGTCGGGTACTGGACGACGAAGATCTTGTCCTTCATAAAGCTGTCGGGCGTATAGACCTGCGCCAGGCGTTCGGACTGATCCGTGTGGATCGTTCCGTCGTCACCGGTGGATGTCAGTCCGTCGTCTGCGACAAACGTGATCCTGTTTCGCCAGGAATCAAAGGGCGCCGTCGTTTCATAGCTGATGATCTTGTCCACCAATGCCGTCGCCGCGCTGAGCGTGCGAACGGGCAGGCGCCCGATGGCCATACCGATACGCTGCGTCGCCGGATCGAAGATCACAAAGTAGTCGTCGGTGGCGAGCGTCAGAATCTGGACGTTGGATTCGAAGGTCTCGTACGGCGGGATCCAGTTGTCCACACTCGGAAATTTCGTCTTCTTGTAATCGTAGCTCCCTGCTCCGAAAAGAAGCACATAGCGAGGTTTCTGCGACCATGACGTTTGCGTGTACTTCAGGAAATCACGGATGGCCGTCGGATCGAGCATCCCTGAAGAGAATTCGTTGTACACCTGGTCGACCGGGACGACAATAGTCTTCAACTGATCGATTCGTTCGCGATGAGCCCTCAGGCGATTCGCCTCGGCGACGAAATCGACCGGGGCGAGAATGATGAATTCCGCCCCGTTGGTACTCGCATGGAGATTCGAGTTCGATATCTTCTTCACTCCGCTTGCCGTCTTGAATCCCTTCGGCCCCACCGCAGCGAACTCCGTCACCGATCCGCCTGCCTGTGCCGCCTGGAAGCGTACAATCGAGGCATCAGCAGCGTCGAATGCCAGGTTTGTCACCTGCCGGACATGTGCGTGCGACGAGATATCGAATACGTAGATATCGCGCGACGAGAATTTTGAAATCGTGTAGTCGACGACGGCCGTCGTGTCCGGAGATGGAAAAAGCAGGACATCGCTGTCAGCTTCAAATCTCCGAGGATAGAAAATTTCAAACCAATCGAGCCAACCCTGGGCAACATTGTTGCGCGTACCGAACGAGAGCCTCAGCACGCTTCTGTCACTGGGCAAAGCCCCTGTGCGTTCGATCGTTGTCACCGGGGCACTATAATAGTACTGATCGACGATGGAAGAGACATCGACGTCATACATGAGTACGGGGGAACCGATGGCCTGGTTGTTCTCCTGCACCCGGAACGTGTCGATCGATGTGGAGCGGCTGCAGAATTGAAACTGGTAGACGGTCGGTTTCGAAGATACGACGCCAGGAAGTGCACTAGTATACACGTTGACGTTTCTGGTGAGGTCGAACGCCTCTCCAAGCCATTGACGGCCTGATTTCACAAGATTATAAATCTCGTTTTCCACAAAGAGCCTGGACTTGAAATCGGTCGGTGCGTACCCGCCAGTAACGGTCGTCGATCGGAGGGCTGCCATGTCGCGGCCGCGGCCGGTCCCGCCGAATGTCAGAAAGTACACAGCCGTCTCTGTGTAATGATTGAGGTAGTGATCCCACGACTTTTCGGAAGGCCGGTAGGTCCATCCCCTCGGAGATTTGCCGTAGAAGAGGATGAAGTCGTCGCTGTCAAACGTGCCGTTGCCATTCTTATCGACCACCAGCCGTGTCACTTCTTCCAGACCGTTTGGTCTCGCTGCAAGGAGATTCTCGGGGAGTTCCTCGCCACCGTTGCCGAAGACTCTGATCGAATTGATGTTGCCGATTGCACCGGACGAAATGCCTGCCTTGGACAAGAATTCGGTGTCGATTTTGTAAATACCCGTTTCTTTCAATTCCATCCGGTACCAATCACCGGCAGCGAGAGGCGAATCACCTGCGGCCTTTGAGATTGATACCTGAGGCTCGCCGGCTCCTCCGACGGGACTGCGGCCCTGAATGAAGGACGATGCAGGGACTCCCTGAAGAGGACGGGCAAAGTCGATTCGCACAACCATGCGCCGGATAAGCCTGGCCTCATTCCGCGCAAGCGAATACTGGACCGGAAAGAGACGGAGGGTCCCCAGGAGGTAGCCACGGGACTCGCCGATATCGGTCATCGCTGCCGCTTGTGCAGGCAGCCGGTCCGGTGAAACATACTTCGCCGCGACGGCTCCGTATGTCGGGCTGAGGCCAAAACCGCCGTTCATCTGCCACGTGGGCATCGCGGCCGGATTGGCATTAAATACGTCATCGTATTCCTGGCTCAGGATCGCCACCGAGTGCTGGCGGGACGGAAGGTTGACCAACACCGGCCGGTAGAAGATCATTGGTGAGCCGGCCGATCCAGGTTCAATGGCCGCCCCGAGGAATTCGTACTTCGTGTATACTTTGCCGTCGGATGACCGGATCGTGCGAGGAACGTACTTCGGCGTGAACTCGACCACGAGAGATGTGGAGCTCTCGGAGACGATTCGGAGGTCAGGCGCGGTTTGGGCGTGGAGCCCTTCGACCGACGCCCTCAGGATCAATATGAAGAGAGTGCGTTTCATATAACGAAAAAAGCCGAACGAGATGTGAACAAGCCATCTCATCCGGCTCAACTCTTGCGGAGAACACCGAATTTGAAAAAGGCTTGTGGGTCTCACAACTCGGGCATCCGAACAAGTACGACTATAACTTCTTGTTCAGAAACCAACCTTTAACAAACTCGCTATAGTGCTCTCCTCTGTGATAACGTGGAGTCAATATAGCAAGGCCGGACCAGAGAGTCAAGACCTTTCTCGTCGCGCTTGCTTCGCGTCACCACGTCGCACGCAGATCTGTCGCGATGGTGTTCGACGAGAGAACGAGTCGGGCAATCGATATTGCCTCAGCCGGGGCTCTCCGCTTCCATTGTTAGTCTCATTGAAACTTGAGCGAAGCTCTGATGTACGTTGCCAGCATCGAAAGGGGACGCAACGAGCTTCGGAACAGAGCGCACTTGCGAGTCGGAGATGCGATCGGCGCTTTTTTGATTGCTTCTCTGCCGAAAGTTGGCTAAATTTACTTGGTTTTCATCTATTTTTTCGGATTGGAGCTCAATGTCTAAACCGCTAAACGTCTTGTTTTTGTCTAGTGAGGTCGACCCCTTTGCAAAAACCGGAGGCTTAGCCGACGTTTCGAGCGCGCTTCCGCAGGCGATCAAAGAACTCGGGCATGAAATCCGGATCATGATGCCCCGGTACCGATTCATCAGCGAGCGGCGGTACAAACTCCACGACATCATCCGACTCAAGGAAATCCCGATCCCCGTCGGGAAGCTCGTCGAGCAGGGCAATGTCAAGTCGTCGTTTATCAGCAATCTGAAAGAAAAGGTCCAGGTCTACTTCCTTGACAATGCCAACTACTTCGGCCGGGACGGGATCTACCAGAGCCCGGTGGGAAGAAAAGACTACAAGGACAACGACGAGCGGTTTATCTTTTTCTGCCGCGGCGTGCTCGAGACGCTGAAGCGTCTCGGCTGGCAGCCGGATATCATCCACTGTAACGACTGGCAGACCGGTCTCGTCCCTGCATACCTCAAGACCGTATTCAATCACGACTCGTTCCTGAAGCCCATCAAGACCGTCTTCACCATCCACAACATGGCATATCAGGGCGCCTTCCCGGCAGAGACCTTCCACAAAGCGGGACTTCCGAAAGATCTGTTTCATGTAGACGGTGTCGAAGCGTACGGGAAATTCAATTTCCTCAAGACGGGGCTTTCGTTCGCGGATTCAATCACGACTGTGAGCCGCCGATATGCCGAAGAGATCGCCTCTTCGGACGAGTACGGGGCGGGTTTGACGGGGCTCCTGGCGAAGCGGAAGAAGGATCTCCATGGGATCCTCAACGGGATCGACTACAATGTCTGGAATCCGGCCGCAGACGACCTGGTATACAGAAAGTATGACGCAAAATCGCTTGACGCGAAGCTTGATAACAAGCGTGCGCTCGTCGCCAAGTTCAAGCTGCAGTTCAATGAGTCGACGCCCGTCATCGGGGCAATTTCACGCCTCGTCGATCAAAAAGGATTTGACCTCGTTCTCGAGGTGCTGGAAGATCTTCTGAAACTGAACGTTCAGTTCATTCTTCTCGGTGATGGCGAAAAGGCGACGGAGAAGCAATTTGAGGCAATGCAGAAGAAGTATCCCGAGCATATGGGGGTGTTCTTCGGGTTCGACAAGGAACTGGCCCATTTGATCGAGGCGGGAAGCGACATGTTCGTCATGCCTTCGAGATATGAACCGTGCGGCCTGAATCAGATGTACAGCATGCGGTACGGAACGGTCCCGATCGTCCGGGCTACAGGAGGATTGGATGATACCGTGGAGGACTACACCGGAAGCGGCAAGGGGACAGGATTCAAGTTCGAGAAGTATGACGCGAAGGAACTGCTCAAGGCCGTTCAGCGAGCGCTGAAGGTATTTCAGCAATCCGAGGAGTGGAAGAAAATCATGCGGAACGGGATGTCGAAGGACTTCTCCTGGGAACACTCCGCCAAGCAGTATGTCAACCTCTACAAAGAACTTCTCAAGTAACGCGCGCGTGAAGGTTGGACACGTTGGGTTATTCTTCGACCGCGATGGCACTCTGAACACTGAGGTAGACTACCTCTCCCGTCCTGAAGAGCTCCAACTCATCCCCAATGCCGCCCGTGCAATACGCGAGGCGAACGACTTCGGCGTCAAGGTCTTTATCTTCACGAACCAATCGGGCATTGCGCGGGGGCTGTTTACAGAAACTGATCTTGCCGCAATCCACGAGCGGCTGATCGCGCTGCTGGCAAAGGAAGGCGCACGGATTGATGCGATTTACTATTGTCCGCATCACCCCGGGTACGGCACGACACCCTACAAGCGCGACTGCGACTGCCGCAAACCGAAGACGGGCATGTTGAAGACGGCGCGCAAAGACCACGGCATTCACCTGTCGCACTCGTTCGTCATTGGCGACCGGTGTATCGACATGCAGGCCGGCAGATCGGCCGGATGTCGCACTGCGCTGGTTCTGACAGGGTATGGAGAGGTGGAGCGTCAGGAGTGCATGGACGCCCGGGCCGTCGACGTTGTCGCTGCCGACGCCTACGATGCTTGGAAACAAATACGGAACCTTCTCATGAAGCAGGCCGTCGAATCATAATAGGATGCTGTTGAATTCTGGAGTAACATCATTGAGAGTACTCAAAGCGTTTTCGTCCCTCCTGTTTGCTTTCTCGCTACTGTTGCTCGCCGGTTGTGCGAAAGAACCGACACCGGTCGGGGCCAGAATTCTCCCCGGCGGAGACCTGATCAAGCTCGACACGTCATCATTTCGCTCGGTCCGAAGTTACAGCCGGAGCAACATCACGCAGACCGCGAGATCTCCCCGCGTTCTGGTCGGTACGCTCGATAACCTGCAAAGCTGGGGTCTGTACCGGTTCTCTTATCTGCCGGATTCGATCGCGACGATGCGCTTCGCCAGCGCCGAACTGAATCTTCGGACCATCTACCATTTTGGAGATTCGCTCGCGCCGTTCTCGTTCACCGTCCACCAGATCCTCAAGAATTGGGGGACGGACTCCCTGACAATCGATTCGCTCCGGGCGGCGGGCTTCTACAAGCAGTCACCGTGCGGAAGCTACAGCACCCCCTTCCTCGGCGACACGGTCTCGATTTCCGTCCCCCTCGACACCACGTCGATCAGATCGTGGGGAACGATCTCCGACTCGGTTGTCTCCAATTTCGGCCTTCTGCTCAAGCCAACCAACTCGAGAGTCGTGAAAGGATTCGGGTCGTTTACGATTTCGGACGGAGCAATGCTTCCTCAATTGCTCCTGCGGTTCTTCGACCGAGCCGGCAACATTGATACGCTGAAGATCACGCTCGGCACGCACAGGTTTGTCACCACGGGCCCGAATCCGGCCTGGCCCTCGGACAGTACACGCCTCTACGTGATGAACGGTACTTCGAGCCGGGGCTATGTGGAATTCGATGTCAGCTCTCTGCCCGCTCACGCTGCGGTTCACAAAGCGATTCTCGAACTCACACCGGATACCCGCCTGGCGCAGTCGAACTACTTCACCGTCGATTCGCTGCAGGCGTTCTTTATCGGGGATGATGAGGCGACTCTGACATACACCGGCGTGGCCGGTGGACCGGTCCCCGTTGGATCTTCGAGGGTCTATCAGTTCTCCGTTGGAACATATGTGCAGCAATGGCTCCGGACAGCAAAGCAACGTCGAATCGCCATCGCCGGATACGCGGAGGAGGCAGCGCTTGATCTGTTTGCCTTCCATGGAACCACAACCAATGCGGCATTACGGCCGAAGCTGATTGTCATCTATTCGCTCATCCAGTAAGGCGATCACCCATGAACAGACACTCTCCACGGCTGATGCTGGCGCTTGTCGTCCTTTCCGCTCTCGCCGTGATCTCGCTGCCACTCTTCGCCGGGGGTTCATCGTACTCCCGCTTCGGCGTCGGTGACCTCGTACGCTACGGCGGCAGCCGTATTGATGCCATGGGAGGCGCCGGGATCGCTTTGACAGGCGACGGATTTTTGAATCTTCTGAATCCTGCCGGTATCTCGCGAATCTCGTTCACCCGGTTCGCCGGGGGATTCGAATATGCGAATTTCAGTTCGACGGACGCGTCAGGCAGCGGTCGATACGCGCGCGGGGGATTCAAAGGCGTTTCGTTCGGAATCCCCATCTCGCGCAACGACGGAATCGCTCTTCTCCTCGAGGCTTCGCCCTATTCCAACGTCGGCTATTCCACGAGGGTCCAGAACTCGGTCCTGACGCAGGACTTCTATGGGACCGGCGGGCTTTCTCTGATGGCGATCGGGACGAGCTACAGCCCTTCCAAGAACCTCTCCCTCGGGCTCCGCATGAACTACATGTACGGGAGAATCCGTCAGGTCGGCAGCTTCTCATTCGCCGATCCGACGTTTCTGAACAGCGAGATCGAGCGCTCTGATTTCTATTCCGGTTATAATGTCACGCTTGGCGCTATCTACGACAGCGTCGGGACTGCTCTGAATCTGAAAGTCCTCGAGCCGCTCGCGATCGGGTTTGTCTACTCTACACCGAGCACATTTTCCGTGGAGCGCCGCAGCATACTGACGACCACCGAATCGACCGACACGACGTCGGTTGGCGGCGGCAATGCAGACCTCCCGGTGGCATACGGGCTCGGACTCTCATATCTTTTTTCCAGCCGTTACTTCGTAACCGCCGACGTCCAATATCAGCATTGGGCGAACGCAAAGCTCTTTGGCAGCGCGATGCCCGACATCAGAAACTCTATTCGGTACGGGATCGGTTTCGAATCTCTGCCGCAAAGAGAAACAGATTCTTTCTGGAGGCGAGTTGCCTACCGTCTCGGTTTCTCCTACTCGCAGACCTCCTACTCGCTGAATGCCACAGCCATCAATGAATGGTACGCTACGGGCGGTTTGGCGCTTCCCATCGGACCGGATGCCAGGCTCGACATCGGACTTCAGGTCGGCACCCGTGGGACCACGGCCAACGGGCTCCAGAAAGACACGATTATCCGGCTGTCGATGTCGTTGAGCGCCAGTGAAATCTGGTTCATGAACATCGAAGACGAGTAAACACCTCACGAGGACGTATGATCGCTCTTGCCAGTGATCACGCAGGGTACCAGTACAAAGAAAGCCTGAAGAAATTGCTCGACGAACTGCGTCTCCCCTACAGGGACTTCGGCGCGTCGTCACCCGAGCGCTCGGATTACCCCGACTCGGGACATGCTGCATCCGAGGCCGTCTCAAAGGGTGAATGCGAGTTCGGCATCCTCATCTGCGGAACCGGCATCGGGATGTCGATTGTGGCCAACAAGCATAAAGGCGTTCGCGCCGCCGTCTGCGAATCTGTCACGGCTGCCAGGCTCGCCCGGCAGCACAACAACGCCAATGTGTTGACGATTGGCGAGCGGGTGACCGGCTGGGAATCGGTTGTCGATATCGTGAAAGTGTTTTTCGGCAGCTCGTTCGAAGGCGGGCGACACGCACAACGGGTTGACAAGATTCACTCACTGACCAAACTGTGAGGTGTACCGAGCCACCGTACGTGTCACCATCCGCCGGGACACCGAACCTGTATTCCATCTCGATAGCCTCCACGATTCGTAACTGTCCACCATCATAGAGTACGAGCGTCCCTATGCGACACCTCTCATCATCTGACCCGGAGATATTCGCCTCGATCCAGCACGAGATCAACCGCCAGCATTCGAAGCTGGAGCTGATCGCATCGGAGAACTTCGTCAGCATCGCCGTCCTGGAAGCTCTCGGCTCTGTCATGACAAACAAATATGCCGAGGGATATCCCGGCAAGCGCTACTATGGAGGATGCGAGCACGTTGATGTGGCGGAGAACCTGGCCCGCGACCGTGCAAAAAAACTGTTTGGAGCAGAATATTCAAATGTGCAACCCCATTCTGGATCCCAGGCCAACATGGCCGTGTACTTCACGTTTCTGAAACCGGGCGACAAGGTGCTCGGCATGAACCTGTCGCACGGCGGCCACCTCACACACGGATCGCCCGTCAATTTCTCCGGGCAACTGTTCAAATTCTCCGCCTATGGCGTCTCACCCGAAACCGGCACCATCGACTACAACGATGTCGAGGCCATGGCAAAGAAGGAACGGCCAAAGATGATCACGGTCGGAGCCAGTGCCTATTCGCGCAATATCGATTACAAAGCTTTCCGGGCCATTGCGGATCAGGTCGGCGCTTTCCTCTTCGCCGATATCGCACACCCGGCAGGGCTCATCGCCAGCAAGCTTCTCAACGATCCACTGCCGCATTGTCATGTTGTCACCTCGACAACGCATAAGACACTGCGCGGACCACGGGGTGGTTTGATTCTTATGGGGAAGGATTTCGAGAATCCCTTTGGTCTGGTGGCGCCAAAATCCGGCCGGACGAAGATGATGTCCGAGCTTCTTGACTCCATGGTCATTCCTGGCATCCAGGGCGGGCCCCTCATGCACGTCGTCGCCGCAAAAGCTGTGGGATTCCTGGAAAACCTTCAGCCCCCGTTCATCGACTATTCCCGTCAGGTCATCCGGAATGCTCAGGCCCTTGCTGGCGCACTTGTCAAACGCGGCTACAACATCATTTCCGGCGGAACAGACAATCATCTGATGCTCGTTGATCTGCGGAACAAGAATGTCACCGGCAAAGATGCTCAGGAAGCGCTCGACCTCGCCGGCATAACAGTCAACAAGAACGCGGTTCCTTTCGACGACAAGTCGCCCCTCATTACGAGCGGTATCCGCGTCGGCACGCCGGCACTCACAACACGGGGTATGAAGGAACGCGAGATGGAGGTTGTGGCGGGATTCATCGACCGGGTCATTTCGAATGTGGGGAAAGAATCGGAATATGACCGCGTTCGCAACGACCTCGTGGCACTCTGCGACGCATTTCCGCTCTATCGGGAACTAGCACAATCGAACTAGGCAGGCACAGGTGCTGAAACAATTCATTCTGAGGATGCTGAAAGGGAGCTCGCCGGGCGAGCCGGACGAGCAACGGGAAATGTCGTTCCTCGACCATCTTGAGGAACTCCGCTGGCATATTTTCAAGATTGCCGCTGGAGTCATTGTGTGCATGGTCGCGTGTTCGTTCTTTGCCGATTTCATCGTGCAGACGCTGATCCTCGGTCCGCTGGCAGCGGTCGGTCTCAAGGCCCAGGTGCTGGCACCCTACGGCATTGTGATGCTCTACATCCAGGCCGTGCTTGTTTCAGGATTGATCATCAGCATGCCGAATACCCTTTTCTGGCTCTGGAAATTCGTAGCTCCCGGGCTGATGCCGAACGAGCGGCGGTACGTCTCGGGCATCGTCGGATTCACGTCGTTCTTCTTTTTCGGCGGCTGTGCGTTCGGCTATTTCGTCCTCGTGCCCGCGGCTCTCACATTTTTCGCAGGTTTCGGCACGCAGAATATCGCCCTGAACGTGGCGGTAGACCGGTACATCACCTTCCTACTTGCTCTTGTGCTGGGGGCGGGGCTCGTGTTCGAGCTTCCGATGGTGACATATTTTCTGGCAAAAATGGGAGTCATCTCGGCAGAATTCATGCGCAAGTACAGGCGCCACTCATATGTGGCGATTCTCGTGATTGCAGCTTTTGTCACCCCGACGCCTGACGTTGTCACCCAGCTCCTGATGTCCTCACCGATGTTCATTCTGTACGAGCTCAGCATCTTCATCGCCAAGTTCGTCCAGAAGAACAAGGAAAAAGAAAGGGCAAAGGAAGAAGCAGACTCACCCGACACAGAGGGCGACGTCCCCCAATCTGACGAAGAACAATGGTAGGCTTCTCACGCAAGAAAACCGCTTCGCTGGACAGCATCAAGCAGCCAATCGAGAATGAGCTGAAGCTCTTCAGCGGATTCTTCAGGGAGGCCATGCGGTCAAAGGTCGGACTTCTGGACCTGATCGCCCGCTATCTTGTCCGCCAGAAGGGAAAACGCGTACGCCCGATCCTGGTATTCCTCAGCGCCAAAGCATGCGGCTCGATCAGGGAGAGCACGTTCCGGGCCGCCACCCTCGTCGAAATCCTTCATACCGCCACACTTATTCATGACGACGTTGTTGATGACGCCGACACCCGCCGCGGCTTTGCCTCGATCAACGCTGTCTGGAAGAACAAAGTCGCGGTATTGATGGGCGATTACCTTCTTTCAAGAGGGCTTCTTCTGGCACTGGAGAAGAACGATTTCTATTTCCTGCAATGCACATCCAACGCGGTGAAACGGATGAGCGAAGGGGAGTTGCTGCAGATCCAGAAGAGCCGGCAGCTCAACATCGACGAGGAGACGTATCTCAGAATTATTGCCGACAAAACTGCGTCCCTCCTGTCAACGTGCACGGAAATCGGCGCCGCCAGCACCGCTGATGATCCGGAACGCCGCGAGCAGCTGAGAAATTTCGGAGAACACGTCGGTATCGCGTTCCAGATTCGCGATGACTTGCTCGACTACTTCGGGCGCAAAAGTGTTATCGGGAAACCGACAGGCATCGACCTTAAGGAGAAGAAACTCACCCTCCCCCTGATTCACGCCCTCTCCAAAGCTCCACGCGGTGAGGCGAAGGAAGCGCTGAAGATCATCAAGAACGGGGCGAAACAGAAAGATATCCGGTGGGTGATCGATTTCGTGAACCGCATGGGAGGAATCGACTACGCCGTCGAACGCGCACAGTACTACTCGGACCTCGCCCGAACGGATCTGGCGTCACTCCCAGAGAGCGAGGCAAAAAAAGCGCTGCTCGAGTTTGTCGATTTCGTGATGGAGAGGGAGAGTTGAGAATTCAGTAGAGAGTAAGAAGTATGGAGTAGTGGAGTAGTGGAGTATTGGAGTATTGGAATGATGGGGAGAGTAGAGTGCGATCCCCGATCGGACGTGCGGGCCTGGAATAATGGGACGGTAGAGTTCGATCCCAGAATAGGCGCGCGTGGAGCCATGATGTGAGTTGCATCGGGAGCGCACCGACAATCTGTAACAAGAACAGTTGTCACTGCTTCAAATAGTCAGCCAGTCGTTTCAGCTCATCACAGCACTTTCCATCCGGGTATCGACGTGACACACCTGATCTCAAACTACTTCAGACTCCCGCAACTTGAGACCACCATCCGTCAGGAATTCATTGCAGGTCTGACGACGTTCGTGACGATGGCCTATATCATCATCGTCAATCCGAAGATTCTGGAGGCCGCCGGAATGCCGTTCGGTGCCTCCATGGTGGCGACGATTCTGAGCGCCGCCTTCGGCACACTGCTCATGGGCCTCTACGCCAAACGGCCGTTTGCGGTCGCGCCGTACATGGGCGAGAATGCATTCATCGCTTTCACCGTCGTCAAGGTCATGGGATACTCCTGGCAGACAGCCTTGGGCGCGATTTTCATCAGCGGCGTGCTGTTCACGATCCTCACATTCTTCAAAATCCGCACCTGGCTCGCTGAGGCGATCCCGGAGTCGCTGAAAATCGGATTTGCGGTCGGCATCGGCCTCTTCCTCACGTTCATCGGCTTAAATGAGACTGGCATCATCCGGCTTGGCGTGGAAGGGGCCCCCGTGCGCGTCGGCAACTTCCATGAAGCGACGGTGCTGCTCGCGGTGCTCGGCTTCATTCTCATGTCGTTTCTCATGATGAAGCGAGTCAACGGCGCGATTCTCATTGGCATCGTTGCCGTCACCATCATTGCCTTTGTAGCTCAACTCGCCCCCCTCCCCGATCACTGGGTCAGTCTGCCACCTGATATAAGCCCGATCGTTCTGCAACTCGACATTCCGGCTGCCCTGTCGTGGGGGATATTTTCGGTCATTCTGACCGTCTTTGTGATGGCTTTTCTCGATACCCTTGGCACACTTTTCGCGCTGGCATACAAGGCGGACCTCGTCGACAGCCAGGGGAACCTCCCTGAAATCGAGAAGCCGATGATGGTCGACGCCATCAGCACTTCGGTTGCCGCGTTGCTTGGTACTTCGACAACGGGCGCATATATCGAATCAGCCACCGGCATCGCCGCCGGGGGAAAGTCGGGGCTGACAGCAGTAGTTGTTGCACTTCTCTTTCTCCTCACGCTATTCCTTGCTCCATTTGTTTCTTCCATTCCGGCGTTTGCGTACGGCCCATCGCTTGTCATCGTCGGAGTGCTCATGTTCTCGCCGATCACGCGGCTGCGGTTCGACGACGTTTCGGAGACTATCCCTGTCTTCTCGGTCATCGTGATGATGAGCTTCACATTCAATATCGGGATCGGGATGACCGCGGGCTTCATTCTTCACCCGCTCTTCAAGCTGCTCTCGGGCAAGTCACGTCAGGTAAAACCAGGATTGTGGGTTCTGGCAGGGCTCTCCCTCCTCTTTTTCGTCTTCTATGCCTTTTGACAAGAAGGGATGATGAATCAGGCAGTATACTCCGCTACACCACGAATTCCTTTTCCGCCAATCGTACCACAAGCACCGGGCAGGGGGCGTACCGCACGACTTTCTCCGCCGTACTCCCAAAGAGGACATGCTCCATTCCGGAGTGTCCGTGGGTTGCAATGATAATGAGATCGACGTCCTCTTCTTTTGCGTACTGATCGATCTCGTTGAATGCCTTTCCTGTCCGCACGGCAAACCGGGAATCCACCCGTTTACCGATTTCATTCTTCATGAGGGTGTGCAGCTCCTCCGATCCGCGCTGGCGCAGTTCGTCTTCCACGGACGGGAATCCGACCTGACCGAAGCTGAAGTCGGCCGGATAGATCGTCGGCTCTACAACATAGAGCAGGTCGATGGAAGATTTGAATTGCTCGGCGAACGGGATTGCGTACTGGAGGGCTTTCTTCGAATGATCCGAGAAGTCGATCGGCACGAGGATGCGGCGCAGCTGGATCCTCGATTGCGGACGCGTGGTGCCGCGCCCGGCGTTCCGTGGTTTACGGGCCGGTTGTTTTCGTTTTGTTTTTGCCATGATGATCCTCCGATGCTATCGGTTCATCGTTCTCATGTCGTGACTCCAGGCGATCGAGCTGTCCACGCACCTTTGAGAGCTCCTTGTCCGTCTTCCGCAGCCGGAGAGCGAGGATTTCTGCAAGCTTGAGGACAATCTTGATGCCCAGATCGGTCTTCTGCTCAATCAGTTCAAAGAGGTCGGTTCGAAAGAATCCGATGAGCGAGCAATCAGTGTGACAGATTGCCGATGCCGACCTGGGCGACTCGTCGAGGAGCGCCAGTTCGCCGAAAAAGTCTCCTTCCGTCAGAACGGCAAGTTCCTTGTCCTCACCCTCGTGTTCTGCGATACGGATGGAAACTTCACCTTCCTGGATAATGTACATCCCCAATCCCGGATCACCCTGATAGAACACCGGTTCGCCCGCCTTGTATTCGCGCTTGTGCACGATGGCAGCAACTCCCCGCAGTTCGCGAGCTGACAGATCAGCAAACGCGGGCACCTTGCTCAGAACCGCCTCGGTGCTGCCTTCCTGAACGCTTTTTCCGGAAAAGAGGTTCTTCCAGAGGGCACTGCCATTCGTTGAATGTGCCACGGCCATTCTCCATCAATCGTAAACAAAATCCAGCCATCGGAACGTATCGTTGCCATTGCGGACGATATCGAAGAACATTTCCTGCAGCTTTCGGGTGACCGGTCCCGGCTTCCCGTCGCCGATATTCATCTTGTCGACAGAGCGAATGGGAGTAATCTCTGCCGCCGTGCCTGTGAAGAACATCTCGTCAGCAATATAGAGCATTTCCCGCGGGATAAGGCCTTCCACGACACGCAGTCCCGCCGCCTCCATGAGTTTGAACACCGCAGAGCGCGTGATTCCGGGAAGGATGGCAGAGATCAGGGGCGGGGTGAAGACTGTACCGTCGCGCACGAGGAATATGTTCTCGCCGCTCCCTTCGCTGATATATCCTGCCACATCGAGGGCGATTCCTTCGGAATAACCGTCGGCCACGGCTTCCATCTTGATCAGCTGCGAACTGAGATAGTTCCCTCCCGCCTTCGACATCGTCGGAAGCGTGTTGGGCGCCGGGCGATTCCACGACGAGACGCAGACATCGATTCCGTGGTCAATCGCCTCGCTCCCGAGGTACGCCCCCCAGTCCCACACCGCGATCATCACGTCGACCGGGCAACCGAGCGGAAACACGCCCACCTCGCCGTACCCCCGGTATGCCAAGGGGCGAATATAGCATGACTTCATGTTGTTGGCGCGGATTGTCTCCTTCGCCGCATCCTGCAGCTGCTTCACGGTATACGGAATAATCGAGCGGTACATTTTCGCGGAATCGATCAGCCTCTGCATATGGGCTTCGTGGCGGAAAATCGCCGAGCCCCGCTTCGTTTCGTAGCAACGGATACCTTCGAACCAGCTCGAGCCATAGTGCATCGCATGGGTGAGCACGTGCACTTTCGCATCGTCCCAGTTCACGAGCGTTCCGTTCATCCAGATTTTTTCGACTTTCTTTATCGGCATGGAACTTCCTCGTCAGGTCAGTAGGTGACGGGTGCAGCCTCAAATCGGTTTGTCGTAAATGCGGTATCGCCTGGTAATCTTGCCGTTCATTGCCTCGGCAGATTTGACCATACGGTGATTATCCTCGAGCACCCAGCTTGCTTCACCGTAGGCGTAGCCAAGAGCCTTTGCGCGGACCGCCGTTTCATAGAACAGGACGCCCGCCGCTCCGGTATTGAGGTACTCCGGAAGGACGCCAAGCACAATGACGCGCACCAAATTAATTTCTTTCTTGCGGAAAAACAACTGAAACAATCCGGGGAGCAAACGCCCTTTCCTGTTGTACCAAAGGGCCATGTTGATGTCGGGGAGTGAGAGACCGAATCCGATCGGCTTGCCTTTCGATTCAGCAAACAAGACGAGATCCGGAATCACGATCGGCTTCAAATCTGCCGCCAGTGCATCGATTTCCGCATCGGTCATCGGAACTGCTCCCCAGTTCTTCGCCCACGCCGCGTTGTAAAGATGCTTCACAATCTCAACGTCGGCTTTGAAGTTCTTCATATTCATCGGCCGGACTGTGAGGCTGTTGCGCGCTTTCACAAGGGCATTCGCCCTGTTGAACCGCTCGGAATAGACTGTCTCCTGCGAGAGGAAGTAGGCATACAGGTCCTTCGCTTTCACAAAACCATAGCTCTCGATGAGGTTGACATAGTACGGGGGATTGTAGGTCATCAGCACCGTCGGACGGATGTCGAAACCATCGATCAGCAGGCCGAATTCATCGTTGACAGAGGGATTCGCCGGCCCGCGCATGGCGGTCACACCTTTCGACTTCAGATAGTCGCGAGCAGTGTCGAACAGAGCATTCGCGACCGATTGGTCGTTGATGCATTCGAAGAATCCGAAGAAGCCGATGTTCTCGTTGTGTTCCTTGTTGTGGTTCTGATTGACGATCGCGGCGATCCTGCCGACAATTTCCCCGCTGCGACGGGCGAGATAGAATTCCGCATCGGCATGCTGATAGAAAGGGTTCTTTTCCTTGTCCATCAGTTTCCGGCGATCCATAAGAAGGGGCGGCACCCAGTATTGATTTCCTTCATAGACCTTCCAGAGGAACTTGATGAAGAGTTCCCGTTCTGACTTTGTTCGAACCGGCTCGACAAGTATTTGGCTCATACATGCGCCTCAGAAAGTGGACGAATGTACCCGACGTGCAAAACAAAGAAGCCGCCACGGAGTACGCAGCGGCTTCTGAGGTCCTCAACGAGATAGGTGAATAATCATACGGGCCGACTAGTTGATCACGCCCATTTTCTTTCCAACTTCAGCGAAGACGCTCAGGATCTTGTCCAGGTGGACGTCCTCGTGGGTCGCCATGTAGCTTGTACGCAGCATCTCAAGCCCCGGAGGGACTCCAGGCCGAATGAAGGCGTTGACGAATACGCCGGCATCAAACAATGCGCGCCACATGACGAGAACCTTCTCCGTGTCTCCGATAATGACGGGGACAACCGCAGAATCATGCTCGCCGATGCGGTATCCCATGGCTTTGAATCCCTGCCGCATTTTCCGGGCATTCTGCATGAGCTTGTCGATGCGCCACGGCTCGGCTTCCAGAACATCGAGTGCCGCAAGTGCCGAGGCTACCGAGGCGGGAGTGGGGCTCGCACTGAAGATCAGCGCCGGAGCGTGATGCTTGAGATAGTTGATCACCGATCGGTCGCCGACCACAAATCCCCCCAGCGAAGCGAAGGTCTTGCTGAAGGTTCCCATCGTCATGTCGGTTTCTTTTTCGAGGCCATGGTGACTCGCCGTTCCCCGCCCGCCCTTGCCGATGACGCCGACAGCGTGGGCATCGTCCACCAGAATCCGGGCGTTATACTTTTTCGCAACCTTCACAAGATTCGGCAAATCGAGGATCTCGCCCGAGGTGCTGAAGACACCGTCCGACACGATCAGTTTGGGCGCATCGAGCGGGAGCTGAGAAACGACCGTCTCGAGATGCTTCATGTCGTTGTGCTTGTAACGGACAACGACCTGGGCGTTCTTGTCAACCATGGTCCCTGCTCCGTTTGCGATCAGGTTTCCAGCCACGATGCAGGCATGGTTGTCCTTATCGGAGACGACATACTCCCCGGGCTGAACGAGAGTCGGGATAATGCCCTGGGCAGTCTGAAATCCTGTGCTGTAGAGGAGGCAGTCTTCCTTCCCCATGAATTTCGCGAGTCGGCTTTCAAGTTCCACATGCAGATCAAGAGTTCCTGTGAGGTAGCGTGAACCCGAACATCCGGTTCCGTACTTCTGAACGGCTTTGGTGGCTGCTTCCTTCACTTTGGGATGTGCCGTGAGACCGAGATAGTTGTTCGATCCCGCCATGACAATTTTCCGACCTTCGATTTGAACAACCGGACCTTCGCTTTCTTCTATGGCATGAAAGTACGGGTACAACCCCAGCGCCTTCGTCTCATCCGCGCGCGTAAAAGCCTTACACTTGTCAAATAGGTCCAAGGAATCCTCTGTCAGTGTGAGTGAAAAGGTGAGAAACGGAGTGTTTTTGCTAATCCAGACTTTTTTGAATATACTTCAATAAGCGGCTAAAGTCAACGAAACCCTGGGATTTTGAAAGGAAACGACTATCGAAACGGTCCTGGTAACGGGCGGCACCGGTTTCGTCGGGAGTCATACGATCGAACTCTTGCTCCGGCGAGGGTTCCACGTGCGATGTCTCGTGCGTTACAGCAGGCCTGACCTCGGCTGGATCAGCAATCTCCCCGTCGAAGTGTTTCGCGGAAGTTACTACAGCATCGACTCTCTCAAGCCGGCTCTGGACGGCGTCGATTATGTCCTTCACATCGCGGGCGTGACAAAGGCGAAAAAGCCCGGCGAATACCACGACGGGAATGTCCTCGCAACGAAGAATCTTCTTGAAGCAGCCACCGGTAATCCGAATCTGAAAAAGTTCACATTTGTGAGCAGTCTTGCCGCCGCGGGACCGAGCCTTGATGGCACTCCGCTTCGCGAAGACTCTCAGGGAGGGCCGATCACGACCTACGGCGTTTCCAAACTCGAGGCCGAGACGGTGTGTCACCTTTATGCGAACAAGATTCCCTGCGTCATACTCCGCCCCCCTGCCGTCTACGGTCCGAGAGACAGCGACATTGTTCAGATTTTTCGATGGATCAACAAAGGGATCGAGCCGGTTTTTGGGACACCGCGCAAGCAGTTGAGTCTCATCTATGGGCCCGAACTTGCCCGTGCAATCATCGAAGCGACACTCAGCGACCGTACGACGGGAGAAACGTACTTCGTATCGGATCCATCGGTTTACACCCTGTCTGAAACTCTGCAAACGGCGGCCAGAATACTCGCTCGCCGGACGTTCCGTGTCCGTTTTCCGTCGCTGCTCCTCTATTCCATGGCAGGGATTTCAGAGCTTCTGATGGCTTTTACCTCTTCTGCCGCGACCCTGAATGTCGAGAAGGCCCGGGACCTTCTTCAGCCGTATTGGGTCTGTGATCCGGCAAAATTCCAAAACCACACCGGATTCCAGACACAAGTGACTATCGAAGAAGGACTACGGACGACCATTGAGTGGTATAGGGAGTCGGGATGGCTTTGAGAACCCGCATGCCGATCGCCGGAGGAACATGAGCAGAGTTTTGTCGCGGTGTTTCTCTGGGGCGGCATGGTCACGATCGAGCGCGCCGACATAGTGCGCTATTGCCCGGGAAAGAAACAGAAGGGATCGTGAAAGAAGAGGGAGAGGTTCAGCTCACTTCAAACGCATAGGTATCGTTGCACGATACGAGTTCGTCGTCTTTGCTTCCGAAGATACGATACTCCACTCGATCTCCGGAATTGAACACACCGAGGTCCATCTTCCAGTACGAGTTGTTCCGCTGCTCGTTGTTCGACTGCCATTGAGCAGGCATCTTGCAGAATAGCTCCTTACCGTCCACGGTGAAGAGCGTGATCTCCAACCACACCGCCTGCCCTCCCTCAATTGGATAAGTGCCGATCCACAACTCCACCTCTTGACCAGCACTCACGTACTCCGGGATGCGGGAAGCATCGACCGTATTATGCCAGATGACCATGCGGCGCCTCTGTTACAAACAAAGCGAATCGCGCGGAGAAAAGCAACCGGGCATTTCCCAGGAACGAGAACGTATGGCCAGTACATGGAATAGACGCATGGCATCGTTTTCACGGCACCACAAGCGGACGGGGCATGTGGTTGGGCGGGCTGCCGGATCCCGGGAGTCTCCTTCATCTCGCCACAAGGTTGCGACCACGGCATGAGCAGCGGCTACAAGGGCGGGACTACTGCTGAGGCTTCAGAATTTGTGGAGAGGAGGAAGTTCGACCCATCGTTCGTTTAGCTCGCTTATCCTGATTGTTTTTCGATACCGTGCTTGATCACTTTGCCTTGATGAATGTAAATCGCTTCCTCGGAGATATCGGTCGCCAGGTCTGCGATGCGCTCGAGATTTCGACTGACGAGGATCAGTGTCAAGCCGTGGGAGATGAAGTCAGGCTTTTCCATCATATATGTCAGCACCACCCGTATGATCTGATCCTTCAACTCATCGACCTGGTCATCGCGTGTGCAGACATCGCGGGCCTTGCCGGGATCAGCCGAGATGAAACTGTCAAGGCTGTCCTTGAGCATGCCGATGGCAAGCCCGGCCATCCAGGGCAAGTCTGCAAGCGGCTTGACGTCGGGCAGCGCAGCGAGCACAACCGCGTTTTGCGCGATGTTGACGCCATGATCACCGATCCTTTCAAGATCGTTATTGATCTTGATGGCACCGATAAGGAATCGAAGGTCTCCCGCGGCAGGCTGATGACGAGCAATCAACGCAATCGCAGCTTCTTCGATTTCGATTTCGAGGAGATTTATTTCCTTGTCCATCCCAAGGACTGCCTGAGCAATCGACACATCTTTCCTGCGGATGGACTCAATCGACTGGTTGATGAGGAGCTCGACCTTTGAGGCCATCAGCACCAGTTTCTCTCTCAGATTGTCAAGTTCTATGTCAAAATGCCTCTTATCCATGATCCTTCCCTTCTGTGTTCTCGGCGAATTCTTTCCACCGCCAATCATCCGTACTTACCCGTGATATAATCTTCAGTCAATTTCTGTGCGGGCTTCGTGAAGACTGCATTCGTTTCTCCAAACTCAACCATTTCTCCCAGCAGCATATATCCGGTGAAGTCCGAAACCCTGGCCGCTTGCTGCATATTGTGAGTCACAATAATGATGGTGTAGTTCTTTTTCAAATCCATCATCAGTTCCTCGATCTTCGTGGTAGCGATCGGGTCGAGGGCCGAACAAGGTTCATCCATCAGGATCACATCGGGCTGAATTGCCAGAAGCCGGGCCACGCAGAGCCGCTGCTGTTGATCCAGGGGCAGTTCGAGGGCCGGCTGATGAAGCTTGTCTTTCAACAGATCCCAAAGCCACGCACCCCTGAGGCTCTTTTCGGCTATCTCGTCAAGCCGTGACGTGTTGTGGACACCTGCGACGCGAAGGCCGTAGACAACATTGCTGTAGACGGACAGGGGAAAAGGATTCGGCCGCTGGAAAACCATGCCCACTTTTTTTCTCAGATCCGTGACATCGACTGATGGGTCATAAATGTCTTCGCCGTCCAACAAGGCCTTGCCGGAGATTCGCACGCCGGGGATCAAATCATTCATCCGGTTGAAGCATCGGAGAAGAGTCGATTTCCCGCATCCCGACGGTCCTATGAGCGCCGTTATCATGTTCTGCTGGACAGCGATCGAGACCGCTTTCAACGCCTGGAACTTCGTGTAGAAGAGATCCAGGTTCCTCACATCAAGTTTGTTGAACCGGGGCAGATTCCCGGGAGTATCTGTCATGCTCACCCGAACCTCCCTGTGATGTAGTCATCGGTCTGCTTCTGGGTCGGTGCGGTGAATATCCGTTCTGTAGGACCGATCTCGACAAGCTCGCCCATCAGGAAGAATGCTGTTTTGTCGGCGATCCTGGCCGCCTGCTTTGTGTTGTTCGTCACCAGGACGATTGTGTACTGCCGCTTCAGGTCCGTAAGGGCTTCTTCGATTTTGCCGGTCGAAATCGGGTCGAGACCGGAGCATGGCTCATCGAGCAGGATCACTTCAGGTTCCATCGCGAGCACTCTCGCGAGACAGAGTCGCTGCTGTTGACCACCCGACAACCTGAGTCCCGACAGGCTGAGGCGATCCTTGACCTCGTTCCACATGAACGCCGCATTCAGGCTTTTTTCCACAAGTTCGTCAAGCCGAGTCCGATTCCTGATACCCGCAAGCCTGGGACCATACGAAATATTGTCGTAGATACTCATAGGAAGGGCGACTGGCAGGGCAAAAACCATCCCCACGCGCTTACGCAAGTTCACGACATCATAATCGGGGGCATGTATGTCTTCGGTATCAAGCAGGATTCGTCCCTCGGCCTTGTAGCCGGGCTCAAGTTCGTTCATCCTGTTCAATGCGCGCAAAAATGTCGTCTTGCCGGAGCCCGCGGGGCCGATCACACCGAGTATCTCCGAGGCAGGAATTCTCATTGAAACCTGCTTCAGGAGCATTGTCCCGTGCCAGTAGGCCGTCAGATCCTGTATGTCGAATTTGCCGTTCATCAGGAGATTCCGATTCAACTCCGTTTAGCTATGAAACGGTTCATCATCCAGTACGCCGAGAGATTGACGAGGAGCACAGCGATGATCAGCGTCGCTGCCGTCCCGTAGGCGTTGTCGGTTGAAATGCCTTCGCGCGCGAGGATGTAAAAATGAACTGACATTGTCCGGGTCGAATCAAATAATGAACCGGGCAGCCGGAGCGATGACCCGGCTGTGAAAATCACTGCGGCAGTTTCCCCTATCGACCGGCCGATGCCCAGCATGATTCCCGTTACGATACCGGGAAGGGCATTGGGGAGCACGACTTTTTTTACCGTCTGCCATCGCGTCGCCCCCAACGAGAAACTTACCTGCCGATAGGATTTGGGTACAGCTTTGATTGCTTCTTCCGTCGTTCTGATGATGGTAGGAAGCACCATGAATGCAAGTGTCAGGCCGCCGGAAAGGATCGACCACCCCATCTCCAGCATCGTGACAAAGAAAATGAATCCAAAAAGCCCGAAGATAATGGAAGGAATGCCCGCAAGGCAATCAGTGCCGAAGCGGATGATCTTCGTCAACTTGGACTCGACAGTGTATTCGGTAAGATACACTGCAGTACCTATTCCGAGGGGCGCAGCGACACCGATAGCGAGAAGCGGAAGGATTACCGAGCCGACGATGGTCGTGAAGATTCCTCCTGCCTTGCCCATATCTTCCGAGTTCAGCAGGAGAAAATCGAAGTTGATGATCCGCAGTCCTTTCTCCAGCACGAAGAAAATAATGAAGACAAGAACGGCAAGCGTAAGGAGCGTCGCTCCACCAAGGACCGCGATGGCGAGTCTCTGCGTATGGCGTGGAGGTACTCTCACTTCTTCGCCACCCGCTTCCTGATCGCCATAATTGCAAACGAATTGAGAATCATGATGACAACAAAGAGAATCACTCCCGTGGCAAACAACGCCTGCCGGTGAAGACCAGTCGCGTAGCTCATTTCGAGTGCTATGTTCGCCGTCAACGACCTCACGGAATCGAGCGTGGAGTGCGGGATTTTCGCAGCATTCCCGGCAACCATGATCACAGCCATGGTCTCACCGATCGCCCTCCCCATCCCAAGTATGATGCTGGCAATAATGCCGGATTTTGCGGCTCGGATAGTGACCATATGGATTGTTTGCCATACGGTGGCCCCGAGGGCCAACGAACCTTCCCTATACGATTGAGGGACGGCCTGTATGGAATCAATCGATATGCTGATCACAGTGGGAAGGATCATGATCCCGAGGATGATGCACGCGGCGAGGAGCGACAGGCCTGGTCCGCCAAGGTATGTCCGGATGAGCGGTGCCAGGACCATCACGCCGATGAAACCGTACACCACTGAGGGAATTGCAGCGAGCAATTCGATTGTCGGCTTCACCACTCGCATGACGGATCTGGGAACAAACTCACTCAGAAATACTGCGCCCGCAACACCGAGAGGGGCTCCTACAATCATCGCTCCAAGCGTGACCCACAGTGACGCGACGATCATGGGGTAGATGCCGAATCGATTGGCCTGCGGATCCCAGTCTGACGACAGCAGGAACTCGTTGATGCCGTAAGAAAAAATGAAGGGGACACCCTCGTTGAGGATGAAAAGCGCGATCAGGAGGAGTGCGGAAATTGCAGAGAATGCGGTGCCAAGCAAAATCCGCCGAACTCCAGCTTCACCAATCAGTTTCATGGATGTCAAGCCTGTGAGATGTTGATCCTACTTTACTGAGATCAATCCGCTGCCTCTGATTGTTTGCTGTCCTTCATCCGTCAGAATGTAGTCGATGAAGTTCTTCACTTCTCCCGTCGGCGTGCCTTTCACGAGCAAATAGATCGGCCTGACCAGCTTGTAGCTTCCGCCGATCACCGTTTCCGTGGTGCATTCAACCTGATCTATCTTGATCGCTTTGATTTTCGCGTTGAGAAGCCCGTGAGAGAGATAGCCCACCGCATTGGGATCGTTCGCAACTGTCTCACGGATTGTTCCGTTCGAATCCTGAATCAGCGCGTCTTTCGTGAGAGTGATGCCGCCGAGGATCTGTTCAAACGATGATCGGGTCCCTGAACCGGCTTCACGAGATACGACTGTGACAGGGGCTGTTGCGCCCCCGAGCTGGCTCCAGTTCGTTGCTTTACCATTGAAGATGTCTTTCACCTGGTCGGTCGAAAGATTGGAAATCTGATTGGCAGGATTGAGAACAATTGCAATCCCATCCCGGGCAACCACGACAGCGGTCAGCGATTTCGCTTCCTCAGGTAATTGCACAAGGTCGGCCATCCCGATCTGCGCCGCTCCGGAGATTGCCGATTGCACGCCGACAGCGGATCCACCACCCTGCACCGTGATGGAGACCTCAGGATGGGATTTCATGTACTGATCAGCCAGCTTTTCGGCGAACGGTTGAAACGCAGTCGACCCCGCAAGCGTGATAGATGTCTTTCCCCTGCTGCATCCGGCTATGAACACGGCGAGAAGAACGAGTGAGAAAAGGACCAACGATTTGCTGGACATAGCAACTCCCTGTAAATGAGTATGAATAGAGACCGAAGTCCTGCGGACTAGTGCTCAAACGACGGCAGAGAGCACCTTATCTTGCAGTGTTCTGCGGTATTTCTTCAGCTTCGAACGCAATTCAGGATATTTACCCGCGAGGATGGTGACCGCAAGCAACGCTGCATTCGCCGAACCGTCAATTGCCACGGTTGCCACCGGAATGCCTGCGGGCATCTGCACAATCGAGAGGAGCGAATCAAGGCCATTGAGGGCTTTTGACTTGATTGGTATGCCGATCACCGGGAGAAGTGTCTTCGCTGCAACGACACCCGGAAGGTGGGCTGCTCCTCCTGCGGCGGCGATGATGACCTCGATGCCGCGGGATTCAGCTTCAGCTGCGTACTTCAGCGCGTGATCGGGCGTTCGATGCGCAGACAGCACTCTGAGTTCGCACGGAACGCCGAATTCCTTCAGCGTCGTGCGCGCAGGTTCCACCTGCTCCAGGTCCGACGCACTCCCGAGCATGATCGCGACGAGCGGGCGTTCCTCACTTGTTTTCCGTCTGGAAGCCATATGCTTTTTTCTTCGAGTGTGTGATGAGGGAAAGGTGAACAACTGATGCTTCAAGATTTGTTCGACCGGGCATCGGCAACTTTGTTGGCGATGAGCGCCGCAGTGGCACCGGCTCCAAATCCGTTGTCAATATTCACTACTGTAAGGCCGGGAGCACATGACTGCAACATCGTCATGAGGGCTCCCTGTCCCTGACCTCCGTATCCGTACCCCGTACTTGTCGGGACACCGATGACCGGAACAGAAACAAGCCCGCGAACCACTGAGGGCAGGGCGCCTTCCATCCCGGCGACGACAACAATCGCCGACACTTCATTGGAAACAATTTCCCGGAGGGGCTCCAGGAGGCGGTGGATTCCTGCGATGCCAACGTCGTATCTCGCAAGGACACTGCAACCCATTACTTCCGCGGTAACCCGGGCCTCCTCGGCCGTCGGAAGATCGGAGGTCCCGGCGGCAAGCACGGCGATCTGCCCTCCCGATGGCGCCGGCTTCGACCCCTTTTTGCGGACCACCACCGTCCGCCCAGCTTCGTTCCAGTCAACTGAGAATTTCGATGCGAGCTTCCGACGTATCGCCGCTGCGCACGCTGCGCTGACACGGGTGGCAAGAGCAACACCTGCAGCACGAGCCATATGGTCAAGCGTTTTGACGACCTGATCGATTGTTTTTCCTTCGGCGAGTATGGCTTCCGGAATGCCGGTCCGCGCCGAGCGATCTACATCCAGCTTGGCGAATTCTCCGATGATTCCGATATGGCGAGAGGTGTGGTGTCCCATTGCGAACGGGCATCAATATAGCAGAAATAAGCGTAAAGAACATCACCAAAAATTGTGCTTGTACAGGCAATCTCCTAGCCGTTCGAGGCCCGCCGCAGCCGATCCATCACCGTAGCGCCAAGTCCTTCCTCGGGAACGCCTTCGACAATGATGACCTCAGCGCGCAAGGCATCAAGCTCGCGCAATGTCCTGAAAAGATACCGTGCGAAAATCTCGATGGACGAGGGCAGGACCCGGAATGAATCACCCGTCTCAAGTTTGGCAAGAAACGGTGAATGCACGATGCAACCGACGTTCTTTCCGGCCTGACGCTGTTCCTGAAGCAATGCGGCAAATGCTTCGCGGTCCTCATAATGAACCAGAAGCACTCTCGCACGCGGAGCATAGTGGCGATATCTCGTGCCCGGTGAGCGGGCGTTCCGGCTACCGACGGTGTCGATTTCTACCGCGCCGACAACCTCCTCGATACGCTCCTTCGTCAGTCCGCCGAGGCGCAGGATCATGGGCGGTTCTGCTGTCACATCGACAACGGTCGATTCGAGTCCGATGGTCGTGGGACCGGCATCAAGGATCAAGTCCACCTGACCGCGCAGATCATCGTAGACGTGCTGAGCTGTTGTCGGACTTGGCCGGCCGGAGAGATTGGCGCTTGGACCGACGATCCCTTCCCCAAACGCCCGAATCAATGCGAGCGCGACAGGGTGACCCGGCATGCGAACCGCAACCGTGTCCAGACCGGCTGTCACGAGATCGGAGACGAGGATCGTCCGCTTCATGACGAGCGTCAACGGTCCGGGCCAGAACGCCTCGCCCAGCAGCTTTCCCTTGTCCGGAATCTCGTCGACTACATCGTCGAGCTGGCGCGTGCCGGAGACATGGACAATGAGTGGATTGTCGCCCGGACGGCCCTTCACACGAAACACATTCCGGATCGCCTCGAGATTCAGGACATCGGCCCCGAGCCCGTAGACCGTCTCAGTCGGGAACGCAACAAGGCCGCCTCCACGAAGGACCTCGGCTGCCTGCCCGATGACTTCCGGCTCCGGGTTGGCCGCTGTTACTGTAAGAATCCTGGTTTCTGACACGGAAGATCACTGAATTGTGAGAGAAATCGATGCCGGGGCGTGCAATCCGGGAACATCCGGCACGTGTTCAATGCGAATCTACTTCTTCCCGGCTTTCACCGGCGTGACACCGGCAAGTTCGCCGATGACGTTTACGAGTTCACCACCGGTCGGGACCACGACCTTTGCATTCTGAGCGAGCGATCGCTCGACCATCTCGAGTTTCCGCAGTACCTGAGCATTCCCGATGAAGTATTTCTCCGCTGCCTCGTTCACGAGTCGAATCGCTTCAGACTCGCCCTCCGCCTCGAGAATTCTCGCCTGCTTGATGCCTTCAGCTTTTTTGATCTCCGCGCGCTTGAGACCGTCGGCTGTCGTCTCCGCTGCTGTCGCAAAATCGACCGCGGCAATCTTTTCGTTCTCCGCCTTGACGATCTTGTTCATCGTTTCCTGGACATCCTTCGGAGGATCAATCTCTTTCAGCTCCGCCCGCACGATCTCGAGTCCCCACTTGGCCGATTCTTCCCGGAGGGTTCGCTGAAGGTCAGCATTGATTCTGCCCCGTTCGCTGTTGGCGGATTTCAACGTCATCGTTCCGATAATATTCCTCAACGTTGTCCGGGCAAGGTTGACGATCTGGTATTTGTAGTTATAGACATTGTACGTCGACGCCTTCACGTTCTCTTCGTCGCTCTTTACCTTGAAGTAGATCTGAGCATCGACCCGGGCATTCAGGTTGTCGTTCGTGATGATCTCCTGAGGCTCCGCATCGACCATTTGTTCCGTGATGTCGATCTGGAACATTCTGTCGATCACGGGGATAATCCAGTGGAATCCCGGATTGGCGAATCGATTGTATTTTCCCATGCGCTCGATCAAAGCCCGATGCGTCGGACGCACAATCCGAATGCCCCACAGGAATACTACGATCAGTACTGCTGCGACTATGAACAGTTCCATAGATTTACCCTCCCTTGTGACAAGGCATACATATCCTCAATGCTGCAGCCAGATTCCGTCGTTGATTACCGCTAATTGATTTTCGTCGTCACGTCGATCACACCTGCGATATGCCGTGGCGGGAAATATAGCCTTTTTTTTCTGGGAAGGGAAAGAAAGGTGTGAAGAAGTGTCAAAAGAGCGCGAGAATCAGCTTTGCGGATGCGATGAGGAGTACAATCGAAAGCAATCGTCGCAGTACCATTCCGGAAAACCGGTTTGCCCCGTAGTGCGAGCCCAGGATGCCGCCCAGGAATGCCACAACGATCAAGGGAAGAAACTCAGTTTCGACCAGACTTCCCTTGGCAAACCTTCCCGCCAATCCGGCAATTGAATTGACGACGATGAAGAGCGCTGCGACAGCTGACGTTCGTTTTGTATCCGCCCATTTCAAAATGATCATGATCGGACTGAGGAAAATCCCGCCTCCGACTCCGACGATACCTGACAGGAAACCGATTCCGGCGCCGGCTCCGAGGGAAACCGGCACGCTCACTGTCCGCAGGGCTTCGTCTTTCTCAGGCGCTGCTCCCTGCATTGCGAGGCGGAAGGCTGCAACGACCAACGCGGCTGCAAGAAGGAGAAAATAGGTCTTGTCAGAGATCTGAATGAACCCGCCGATGAAAGCTGCCGGAATGGAAAGGGCGAGAAACGGCCAGGCGAGTCTTAGCGAGAGATGGCCGGCCTTCGCGTAGGCAATCAGCGCGATGCCCGCGACCAACACATTGAGTATCAACGCGGTCGAAGCCATGGTTGAGGGAGTGAAGGCAAAGAACGAGAGCACTGCCAGATATCCGGATGCCCCTCCGTGCCCAACCGATGAATAGAGTGCGGCGACAAGAAAGACGAGAATCGAGATAATGATGAACGAGGCGGGGTCCATTGGATCTCAGCGTAAGGAGTTCACGAGCCTGCTTTCTTCTTCCACCCCGGTCCGCGGACAACCATACCGGGCTTTGCCCCGGTGTGCTCGCCATTCTTCAAGACCGGCTTGCCGTTTACGAGGACATGCACAACTCCCGTTGAGTACTGGTGCGGTTTCTGAAACGTCGCGTGATCGGAAATTGCAGCAGGATCGAATACGACAATGTCCCCGAAGGCACCCGGACGAAGCACGCCCCGATCCCGGATCCCGAGATTGGCCGCCGGAAGCGACGTCAATCGCCGGACCGCCTCCTCGAGCGGAATAATCTTCTCGTCACGCACATACCTGCCAAGAAGGCCGGCGAAATTCCCGTATGCGCGCGGGTGCGGATTGAACTTCAGGAACGGTCCTTCCGGCGCGAATGAACCCTCGTCCGAGCCGAAGCTCAGCCACGGAAGTGCGATCTGTTTCCTCACGTTCTCCTCTGTCATCAGGAAATAGATCGTCCCGACCCGGCTGTCGTCGTCGATGACGAGGTCCATCGCTGTTTCCTCCGGAGATTTGCCACGCATTGCGGCAACTTCCGCAAGCGTCTTCCCGGTCAGGTACTTCAGCGAGTCCTGACGGAAGCCGACGAAGAGCACATTTGAAGGCGAGCCGGCGGCCAGCATAAGATTCTCCCAGGCCTTCGTCGGCCGCCGCATCTCCTGCACCACCTTTCGCCTGATGGAAGGCTCTTTGAGACGTTTGATCCATTCGATCAATCCGCCTTCCTGGACCCAGGGAGGCATTGCCGCGTCCAATCCGGTCGCTCCTGCGGTATAGGTGTACATGTCTGCCGTGATCTTCAAACCGGCTGAACGAGCCGCGTTGACCTTTGCGACCAGCGCGTCGAACTTCCCCCAGTTCAGTTTACCGCTTTGTTTGAGATGGTAGATTTCTGCAGGAATGTTCGCCTCGCGGGAAATGCGCAGGAGTTCGTCAAGGGCTTCGAGCAGCCCGTTGCCTTCACTTCGCAAATGGGAAATGTAGATCCCGCCGTGAGAAGAGGCAACCTTGCAGAGCTCGATAAGCTCTTCAGTTTTCGCATAGGCACCGGGTGCGTAGATCAGGGCCGAGCCGACTCCCAGGGCACCGTCCTCCATCGCCTCCCGTACCAGCGTACGCATCTGATCAAGCTCTTTTTGATCCGGCGCTCTGTTCTCGTACCCGAGCACACACTCGCGAACCGTTGCGGCTCCGACGAATGATGCGACATTCGTTGAGATTCCGCGTTTCACGAGAAAGTCAAGATACCCTGAGAGCGTCGTCCACTCGATCGGGTATTTGATATCCGTTTGACGCTCCTCCATCTCCTTCTTCATCGCCGGTGTCAACGGTCCCATCGATTCTCCCTCTCCGAGGATTTCAAGCGTCACCCCCTGCCGGATGTCGCTTTGCGACCTTCCATCGTGGATGAGAGATTCGTTGGCCCAGCTGAGCATGTTGATAAATCCGGGTGAGACAGCAAGCCCTTTTGCGTCGATCTCAACACTGCCCTTCTGGTTCTCTGCATTGCCGATGAATACAATGGTGTCGCCTTTCACCCCAATGTCGCCTTTGAACGGAGCCCCTCCCCGACCGTCATAGATTGTGCCGCCGCGGATCACCAGGTCATACTCGGGGGCGCGCGAGCACGTGATGAACGCAAATGCGGCAGCAAGGGCAAGGACGAACATCGTTGATCGTTGCATAGTCTTCGCAGTGTTGGTGTGAGGATGGCGCCCCACAAAATGAGCGGCGCCCAGACTCCGTGTATTAGTTAGAAGCCATCTCAAAAACAGCCTCAGCTGTCATTTCGGGACAAGTTGGCCTGGTTCTTCAGAAAGGCTCTATTTGATCTTCTTGAATGAAGTGAATCCATCCCATCGCATCTCGATCACCTTCCCGTCGGCCCCGAGCGTAAAGGACATCAGGTCCTTGCCGAATGTCCGGTCATTCCAAACAACCTGAAAGGTATCATAATGCCAATGGGTCATCGGCCCGACATACAGCGGGAAATACTGCAGCATCAATTGTCCGCCCTCGAGCCGCACCGTGGCTTCCCCGTACATCTCGTGCTCGTACGTTCCGACGTACGATTCAAGCGGCAGAGAAAGCTTCGTATCGCGGACCCGCTCGTCGATCTGCTTCTTTTCCTCGGTGCGGTTTTTCGCCTCCTGTTCTTTCGCGATCTTGAGCAATTCCGAGCTCCAATCCCTCGCCGGTCCGCCGAGATAATGATCGATTATCCGGTAGGCGATGGATGCATGCAGGTTGGTATTCGATGAGTTCATCAGGATGACGAATCCGAGCTTCTCTTCGGGAATGAGCACGACCCGTGCGCGCATCCCATCAAGTGAACCGGTGTGCTGGACAATCTTGCGCCCCAGGTAGTCCTGCATCGACCACCCGAATCCATATGCTGAGAAATGACTCGAAGGCCTCAGCGCCTGATCGAGCGAATCGAGCTTGATGATCGTTTGTGGAGTCTGCATCTCTTTGATGACTTCCGGGCTGAGAATCTTCTTTCCCCGGTACATACCGTTCCCCAAATTCACTCGGATCCACTGTGCCATGTCTTCGACGCACGAATTGACGGCACCGGCTGATCCGACATTGTCAAAGTTGGGCCATCGGACGGGCTGCATGACGTCGTCGATCTTGTCATGCGGTGTTGCGACGTCATCGAGACCTGCCAGGAACCTCACGCTGGTATTCGTCCTGGCCATACCGAGAGGTTTGAAGAGCCGCTCGGCAATAAAGTCGTCCCACGATTTGGAGGTCACTGAAGGGATCATCTCCCCCGCTGCCAGAAACATGATATTCTGATATCCATACCTGCTCCGGAAACTCCAAGCGGGTTTCAGGAATCGCACTCGTCGTAGTACTTCCTCACGGCTGAACGACGAAAGATACCAGAGGTTGTCTCCTCGAGCGAGTCCGCTTCGATGGCAAAGGAGGTCCCGGACGGTGAGCTCACGCGAGACATACGGATCAGAGAGTTGGAACCAGGGAAGGTACGTTGTCACGGGATCATCCCACTTCATTTTCCCCTCATCGACGAGCATGCCGAGGCATGCGACAGTCATCGCCTTGGTAGTCGATGCGATCGCGAAGATCGTCTTTGGCGTGATGCGTGCATTCTCACCCTTCTTGCGGACGCCAAATCCTTTCGCGAAGATGATGGAATCGTTCCGTACAACGGCGATGGCCAGGCCGGGCGTTTCCCACTCCTGCATTGCCTTCAGCACATAGTCGTTCAGACCCGGGAACAACTCCGTCTGGCCCGAGGCGGAACCAGAGAGCAAGAGAACCGAAAGAACGATCAGTGACGTGACACGATATCGGTGCGACATGAATGCCTCCAAGAAATCCAGTTTGATCAAGCGGTCACTACGACAGGCTTACGGTTTGCCGAATGATGGGTCGGCGAAGATACATGACCAACGCGATTGAAGGAACAACCCAGAGCAAGAATCCCAGCACAATCATGAAGAAACCGAGGGGATTGAGATACGAGGAATGCGCTCCACCCATGGACCGGAGGACGATATTGAATGCATCCTGCATGCCCGACCAGATTTCGTAGCTCAGATACGTATCGACAAGCGCGTTCGCTATTCCAATCCAGCAAGCGACCTCGAGCGCAGATCGCCCCCAGCCGCGAAGCCGGACAAACTGTACTCCGGCGACGAGTACAAATCCGAAATACAGCACCCCGTACCACGTCCACCATCGGCTGTAGGTGTAGAGGTCGAGCATGGATTTGAGCGACTGAGGCACATACTGGGAGAAAACAGGGGAATTGAAATTCAAATCCAATGCCCCGAGGGCGCTCGTTGTGATCAGGCTGCTGATGTTGACCAACAGCATTAACGCCGAGGCAAGAATTGTGGACCAACCAATGATGGGAATCGATGGAAGGCGCGGAGTCTGACCGGGGGTATCCATTGCACAAAACATAGCGAACGGGGGGCCGAAATGCAAGGCAGGTCAGAGTAACTGTGCAACTCCAAACGACAAGTACAAACCGCGCGGCGCGGTCATCCGCCAGGTCAGATCGACCCGGAAGAACGAGAGAATGCGACTGATACCGAAACCGGCCTCGGTGTACCATCCGCCGGTTGTCGAGCCGAAGGGAAGCGGTGACGTGCTCCACGACTGAGCGGCGGCTCCGTGGATGATCACCTCGATATTATTCCTGTAGAGATAGGGGATGTCGAGCATCAGAAACGGCGTATTCCGGAAATTATGCTCGACGGAAACTGACACAAAGCGATGACCGGAGAATTCACGAAGTCCGCTCCCCCGCAAGACGCCCAACGGACCAACGCCGTCGTAGCTCGACTCGAGAGCGAAGAGCCGTTGGACAGGTAACGCACCCCACGATGATCCCGCCGCGAATTTCATGCTGAGGGTCGGCGGGAAGAGCAAGCGGCCTGAGTATGTGGAAACTCTCGCCTCACCGCGAACCATGAGCCTGGTAAAATCGAAATCACTGGCGAGGAAACCGCGATCCGAATGCTCAACTTCGGCTTCCACCGAGTTCTGGACCATAAGTCCCAATGGAATTGGGGCATCACCGTATCGAACCTTGAAGGAGAGGCTCCGCATTATCCCGTCGTCGATCGCAGGATTCGGACGGAATTTCTTGCTTCGTTCAAAGATGCTGAACTCCGTGTTCTTGACCGCGCGCGATTGCTGCTCACTCGCATACTGCAGGCGGGTCATCCATCCGCGTTCCGGATTCCATTCGGCAAACGCCCGCCAACCTTCCGTGTAGAAATAGTCGCGATAGTCGGCTTTGTTCAGCAGCGCACCAAGCATGATCGCGAACGAAGGGTAGTATCCTTCGTCAGGGATGTTGGCGATATCCCGATAGGCCTCCAAACCAGTTTTGACCCGACGAGAGGAGTCGACAAATGCAGAAACTCCGAGGGAGTATTTCGGCTTCCTGTCGCTGAAGCCGAAACCAGCGGCAGCGTTGAACGTCAGCCGCCAGAGCAGACTGTCGCGGGAACCCCGGATCCCGAGGAACGGACCTTCCACCCTGTTATACCTCACATCGAGGTACTTCAGATAGTCCATCACAGGCGAGGAGAGCGACGATAGCGGGCCTTCCGGCTTGAACTGTTTGTCCAAAGTTTGTGTGCTGTCGAGAGTCTTGTACGCTTTATGTTCCTCGTACGTCAATGGAAGGACATCGTGCTGAGCCCAGAAGAGCGAGTCGAATTTCTGGGCTGATTCGAGCTGCACCACCCGTCGCTTGGTGAAAATCGAATCTTCGAGCTGCCGGTTGATCTTGTAGTCATAGAGCACAGACGCCTGCTCAACGACGATCTTCGGAATGGTGAATCCCAGTATGCCGATTTCGAAGGAGCCATCAAGGCGGATATCCATCGGCATCCAGTACCGCTTCTCGTACATTGCGAACTGCTGCGAATAGCGAATGTCCATCCTGGTGATGAACGGGACGGAAAACGCCTCATTGGGCGTGATTGTGACGCCGACAAGGGCATAGACGTCACCGACCACGTCGACCGTGCCCTTGAACAGCGGGGCAATTCTGGATTTCGGAAGGAGCCGGATGGTATAGATGGGCTTGTCGTCCCGTACCCGCGTTTTCTCCAGTTTGAAGTCGTAGTAGTCGAACGCGTCCATTGAAGCGGGTCCGACGAACCGGTAGCCCATGAAAGCGATATCGTCTTCGTAGAAATTGACAACCGATCCGCCCACGGAGATGGCGCTCATGCCGGGAACATTCTCCGTTTTTCGCTTCTGCTTCACCACCTCGCGCAGCGTGTCACCCTTTCTCCAGTAACCGGTCGTATACGATTCAGCGATCATGGCAATCGCCGTGTCGCGTCTCATGACAAGGCGGGTGAAGGCATCGAACTCGTATGCTTTGAGAGTCTCGCTCCATCGTTTCTTGTATTCGATGACTCGTCGCATGATACCGACGGCAGGGTCTTCGCTTGTGATCAGGACCTCGTTCATCTGAATCGCCGTCGGCTGCAACGAGGCGACGTATTCAGTCGGTTTGTCGATCAGAGTCCTGAGCGTATCGGAGCGATATCCAATAAAACTGAAGATGATGGTGTACTCGCCTTTCTCGAGCGACAGGCGGTAAACACCCAGGGCATTTGCGACAGTACCTTTTGACGTCCCTTCAACGCGGATGTTGGCGGCGGGCAGCGCGGTGCCGCTGGAAGCATCCCGGACCGATCCGGACAACGTGAGAACCTGAGAGAGGGCTGCACTCCAGAGAATCCCGACGGATGCAGCAATCAGTATGAATTTTGACATCGCTGGGTCAGTACCTGAGGGAAGAGAGACTACACTTTTTGACGTGAGAGACCGGCCTGGGGTTTCATTCTTGATAGACCCGACAAGTTTTCAAAACCTGTCAGATTTGACTGGAAATTCGGGAGGCCTCAAAAACAATCTCTGCGACATCTTTCACAGCGACCTGATCCGATGCTTCTTTCGCCTTCACTCCATCTGTAAGCATGGTCATGCAGAATGGGCATGCTGTCGCGATAAGATCTGGTTTTGTGGCGAGGGCTTCTTCTGTCCGCTCGATATTGACCCGTTTCCCCTCCTTTTCCTCCATCCACATCCTGCCACCACCCGCTCCGCAGCAAAATCCTTTGCTTCGGGATCGTTCCATTTCGACCCGTTGCAGGCCGGACACTGAATCCAGGATCTCTCTCGGCTGCTCATAGACCTCGTTGTATCTTCCAAGGTAGCATGAGTCATGGTACGTGATCTTCGCCGCCTGCTCCTTGATGATCTTGATCTTCCCCTGATTGATCAGTTTGACGATCAGATCGGTGTGATGGAGCACCTCATAGTTGCCGCCGAACTGCGGGTACTCATTGCGCAAGGTATTGAAACAGTGCGGGCAAGCGGTCACAATCGACTTGATCTTGTAGCTGTTGAGCGTCGCGATATTCTCTTTCATCATCATCTGGGCAAGATACTCGTTTCCGAGCCGACGAGCGGAATCACCAGTGCACTTCTCCTCGATGCCAAGGATGGCAAACGAGATTCCCGCCTCCTGCAGCAGTTTCGAGAACGCTTGAGTCACTTTGATGTACCGGGCATCGAATGAGCCGGCACATCCCACCCAGAAAAGAATGTCAGCATCGGGTTTCTGTTGAATGGTCGGGATGTTCATTCCCTCCGCCCAATCAGCGCGGCTGGACGAAGGAAACGCCCACGGGGAGAAATTGTTTTCAAGATTTCGGAAGACCACCTGCACTTCGGGAGGAAAGTTCGATTCCATCAGAATGAGGTTTCGCCGCATCTCGACGATGGCATCCACGTGTTCGATGTTGACCGGACATTCCTGCATGCATGCCATGCACGTTGTGCAGGCAAACAGTTCGTCCGCGGTGACGTAGTCATGCAGCAGCGTCTTTTCCGACGGGGGCTTCTGACCCTCGGCAACAGCGACGGGGAGCGATGTCGGATCCAGGACGAGAGGAGCCTTTTCCTCCAGCCTCCGGCGGATATCCAAGATGATCTTGCGGGGAGAAAGGATCTTTCCCGTGGTATTGGCCGGACATGCGGCGGTACATCGCCCACACTCTGTACAAGTATACCCGTCGAGGAGTTGTTTCCATGTCAGGTCCTGCACATCGCTTGCTCCGAATTTCTCGACGTTCTCCGCCTCGAGGTTGATGGGCCTGAGTCCCCCCTTTGGCTTCAGGTTGGAGAAATAGACATTCGGCACAGATGTCAGAACGTGAAGATGCTTCGAGAACGGAAGATAGTTCAGGAATCCGAGCACGAGGCCGATGTGCAGCCACCAGCAAACTTCGAACCACGCCTGAGCACTCTCCACGCTCATCGATTCGAATACCGGCTTCACGAGCCACGACAGGAATCGTCCGTCAGAACCCGCGGCGGACTGAAGCACCATCTTTGCCGCGTTCTGGCCCAGCATACTCAGCATAATGAACAGGATGGTAAGGAGAATCACAGTCGCGTCCAGGCTGCTGTGCCCTTCCACCTCGAGCCGTTTGGGGCGGATGACAAGTCGGCGGTAGATCGCGAACAAAACCGAAAGCACGACAAGCCCGGAGAAGAGATCCTGCATGAACGCGACAGGGACATAGACCGGGCCAAGAAACCGGAATGAGAATCCTTCCACCAGACCTTCACCGATCGATTCGAGCACAGCCAGAAGAAGCACCACAAAACCCCAGAAGATCAACGCGTGCATCACACCGGCAAGAGGCTCGCGGAGGATTTTCGATTGTGCGATCGCGACAAGAAGCGTCCGCTTGACGCGTCCCCAGGGATTGTCAAAGCGGTTCTCCGGCTGGCCGATCCTCAGGTGACGTATCAACCGACGGACGCTGATTGCAAAGAACGTGGCAGCCGACAGAAACACGATCAGGAACGCGATGTTCTTCATCGTCATGTGGTCTTCCTCTAGACGGTGTATTCAGAATCCATGATGGTCACAGCTTCTCCTGCGATGCTGACCTGCTTGACACCGCGGCCCGTCACTCTCAAGCGAATCTTGACTCTTCCCCTCCGGCCGATTTCATCTCCCTGTTCACCGACGAACTCGACGCGACCATCCGGCAGCACAAGCGACGGCACCGGGTAATCTCTTGCGATGGCATACTGATACAGGTAGACGCCGAGCGGGCCATTCGCGGAGCCCGTAACGGGATCTTCCACGATGCCGGCCTCAGGAGCGAAGAACCGGGAGTGTACTGCAGAACTCTGTTCGATCGTTTCCAGCGAGAAGACACTGATTCCAAGGGTCCGTGTCGCTTTCAGCAGCTTGTGGAGCGGAGTGATGTCCGGCTGCATCCTCTTGATGGTCGAAAGTTTCTTCAACGGAAGGTACAGGTATGACTGCGATACAAACGGCAGATCACGCTGTACGTCGGCCGAGGTGATCCCGAGCGCGGAAATCAGCGATGCAGGCACGCTCTTCTGAATTCGGAACTTCGGCACCGGAATCTGGAATTCGATCACTGACCCGGAGTATTTCTTCTCGACGACGATTCCGAGCACACCGCTCTTCGTCTGGAGACGGAAATGGTACGATCCCGTCCGCTTCATCCCGTGCAATCCCTCCTGGGCCAGTGCGTGGAAACCGGCGACCGTGGCGTGACCGCAGAGCGGGACTTCCATCGCCGGTGTGAACCACCGGATTTGAATGTCGGCGGCCTTGTTCGTCGGCGGAAGGATAAACGCCGTCTCGGAGAGGTTCATTTCCCTCGCGATGTTTTGCATCGCCGTATCATTCAATCCCCGTGCATCGAGGACCACACCGGCAGGATTTCCAGCGAACGGCTCCGTGGTGAACGCATCGACGTGCTTGATCTTGTAGGTTTTCATAGTCTGATCCTTTGACTCCAATGGATGATTCTGCCGTCACTCGCCTGAGAGTTGAACAATGACCGCGCGCTCACGGGGCCGGTTGTCGTGATCGACGAGGACAATCTGCTGCCACGTCCCGATCAATAATTCCCCGCGGGAAAACGGGATCGTGAGAGACGGGCTCATGACGGATGCGCGGACATGTGCATGGCCGTTTCCATCGCCCCAGGTGTCGTCGTGGTGGTATCTGGACTTTTCGGGAATGAGCCGGTTGAGGGTTTCAGGAATGTCCTTGCGCAGTCCCGGCTCGAATTCCGTGGTGGTCACAGAGGCGGTCGAGCCCGCAACGAAGACGATGACGGACCCCTCCTGTAACTTGTGTTTGCCGAGAATCGCTGCCACGGCCTCGGTAATGTCGATCACTTCCGAACCGCCGTTCGTCGATACCGAGAATCGCTCCGTTATGACTGCCATAGTCGCAGAGAGATGAGAGATTGTTGATTCTTCAGGAACAGCAATCGGGGGCCCCTGATGAAGAACGTATCCGGGACCGGGAAAGCCAGGTTTTCGTTAATAACCTCTGAAAAGAGACGGACACCGTCCGGCGAACGGTACACTTGCAGGTGGTTTTCGAACGCAGGTTTCTCGCCGCGTCCCCGGCGCGCCGGGAGGTAGTAACTGAACGCGACGATGTCCTTCGACGTTGCGAAATCGACGCTGCCCGTGGGCACCGCCCCCCGAAGGGCCCTGTCGAACAGTTGTTGAAGCCCGGCACCTGACGATTCGCGGTCGAAGGGTTCGGGCAACACGACGCCCTCAAGATCCTGATTGCCGGACGATTCTGCTTTGAGCGCGCCCAGTTCGTCGAGCGATTCTTCAAACGTCCTCAGCACCGCACCGGAGAAGACATCGAATTCGTAACCCACCCTCTTTTCGAACAGATCGCGATACGCATAGGCCCGATCCCTGACGCTGAACCAGAAGGTGCAGTCGTCGTTTCGCCATCGCGGCGACCCGGTTGCGACATCGAAGGCATGGATGCCCCGATGTTGAGGCATATCGGGCTTCGCGTATGTGTGCAGAATGAGCACATCGCCTATCACAGCCTCGATGCCCACCCACCAGGATTCTTCGAGCCGCAGGTTCTTCCACAACGGCACTCCGGTGCGCTCGTCCAGGCAAAAGAACGTCGCTGTCTTTCGCTCCTGATCGCGACATTCACCTATCAGCCTGCCGCTCCTGGCGCAAAAGAGTCGCCAAAGCAGGCCGTCGGCGGTATGAACCCATTCGGGAGTGAGCCTGTCGGGTTGGAAGAGGGAACGGAGATTCATCGTGCAATTTTCGATGAACGTACCATTTTTTCGAAGGAGTTGCAAGGAAGGACGAGGAGATATGCTTCAACCCGATCGCGCGCTTGGGCGAGTCCAGGATGAAAAAGGAATTCGGGGATGGCGTCAGTTGAACCAGCTGGGGTACGGAAAGCTCTTCAGGAGTTCGCCATCACGAACCAGGACGATTTCGGACCTTGCAGCCCCGATAGCAACACGAACATGGATGTGATCGCCATGGTCCTGTTCGGAGACATACGACAAGTTTGCGCCGGCTCGGTACGCGAACCCTCTTGCCGCAATATCAGCTTCCACTCGCTTCCTCTCCTTCTCCATGCCGTACTCCACGATCGCGGCTTCTTTTCCAGGTGGTATCTTCGATGTATCAAATCGACGAAGGTCATACTGCATGGAAACGATTGCATCGACATCCTCACGTTGCCATGCCGCGGAATACTGCTCAACGAACTCTTTCGCGGTTCTGGCTTCGTTATGGCGTCCGCATGAGAACGCTATCACCAACGCCGAAGCCAACCAGATCCTTGACGACCAGATCCGAACGTCCATTACGTACTCTCGCTTCTGCTTGAGACTATTCGTTTGGTTCTCCACTCCGCTAGCGCAGGCTGACGCGCAGGGAGTCTTCCACCAGCGCGCCAAAGAGCCCAAGCCCACCCTGAATCGAGGTGAAATCCGGCAAATCGGTCCTGATCGAGAATGGATCCTGAAAACCGTTGACGAGGTTGTAGTAAATGTAGAGATTCCGGTCGACCTGCGTCAGCACATAGGTGGCCCCGGAGAGCGTGATAGCCCCGTAGCGGCTTTTCAAATCAACCAGAAACGTCTTGTACGCGTCGAGAGTGAAGTACTCGATCCTGTAAAGGCCGGAACGGTTGTTTTCGTCTCTCCTGGTGAGCTTGGGATATTCAAACTGGTAGGCAATCCCTCCGCCCGAGAGCACAGATTGCGGGATCTCTTCCTGGTGACGCGTCACCTGACTTCCCAGCCGCGTTTCAAACTCAAGAATGATCCGCACCAAATAGCCCTGTGCCACCGCGGAATGCCTTATCCTTACAGAGATATCCTCATCGTACTTATCGGGTTCCTTCAGAACAAACGGGTTGTTCGCGAGAATATCCCCTTTGCTCGGCACTTCAACAACGGCTTGTACATTCCCTTTCTCGGATGACACATTCAATCTGCACGTGGAGCCCGGCTGGATCCGGTACGGATAAGCCATGTAGGCTGTGATATCGTCAGTGTATCGGGATTTGTCAATGCGCGGGACGATCGCGCTCGTGAGTCTCGTCGTCGACGAATCTCTAGTCAATGTCACGGTTGCGTTGCGGAGATATGTGTCGGCGGAATTTTCAAGCGGATTGTGCCCGGAGGGATTATAGGTGGAGTACGCACGGACGAACTGGCTGTCCGATCTCGTGGTCAGAATCGAGTACAGCACAATTCTCTCCTGGTATGCGCCTTTGGGCTCAAACGTTTCGTCGCAGCCGACGGCTGCAAGCAAAGAGCCTGTGATGATTCCGGCCAACCAGATATGTACCTGTTTGTTATTCACGATCTCTCAGTTCCGTCGTCTCGTGCATCAGCGTGATCATCAAATCCCGGTCAACCTCATTGCGTCAGATTCACCCAGAGCGAATCTTCCACCATGGCCCCGAATACCCCGCGACCGCCTGTGATGTTGGAGAAGTCGGGAGAGTCAGTTCTCATGGAGTACGGATCGTCGAAACTGTTCGCCAACTTCATGTACGTATAGAGGTTCCGGTCAACCTGCGTCACAATGGCCAGTGCGTTTGTCACACGGACAGATCCTGCAAGGTGCCGGGTATAGATATCGTTGAGCCTGCTGAAATACAGCTTCTTCAAGAACACAAACGTCTCATTCACCTCTTTGTCCACGATGAGAGTGCTCGTCTGCCGTTTTCGCAGTCCGGGGTAACCAAACACCACCGTTCCGTCGGCGGTCTGGGCCATTGCGGCCGGGATCTCTTCGGCACGGCGGACCCAACGCTGTCCCTCCAGGACGTCGTAGATGATGTACAAGCGCGCCATGACGCCGTACGTGAGCTCCTTGATCCATCCATAAACGACAATATTCTCATCCTCCTCACCACGACCGAAAAGCACATACGCATTGAGCATTTGCACCCTTCCCTGTTTCGGCACGACCACCGATGACGTCACCGTGCCGTACTGGGGCGCCGAGATGTTCAGCATGTACGTCGATCCCGGCTGTAGCGAAAAAGGATAAGAAACATATGTTACGATGTCACTACCATACCGGCTCTTGTCGCTTCTCGGGACAATTGCTTCCTGAAAACGAAACGGTTGCGAAGATCCGGTCACCGTCACGCCTGCTCCGCGCACCATGGTCTCCTCGGTATTCGTCAAGGGATTGAAGCCGGTCGGATCGTACGTCGTATAGATCCGCACGTACTGCGTATCCGTTCGATTGCTCAGGATGGCGTAGACCACCATCTTGTCCTGATACGTCCCCTTGGGCGTAAACGTCTTCTCACATCCGGACAGGAGCACCGACAACGTGATGGCGCCGAGGAGCGATTTCGATCTGGTCCCCATCAGTATTCGATGTTCAGTGTCGCTGTCGGGAAGAACGGGAGCATATTGATCTGTTGCCCGGTCTTCCGGTCAAAATAAAACACATTCTTGCGATTATACAAGTTGACGATGTGAATGCCCACCGTTCCCGAGATCGGCTTCAACACAAATCGATACGTTGAGCTCAGGTCAAGACGATGGTAGGTCGGAAGACGAGCGGCGTTCTTGTCGCCAAGGATCGCGTAGGGAGTACCTGTTTCACCGCGCGAAAAGCCGCGGAAGATATCGGCAAGGCCGAGCCGGTCGTAATAGCCGACGGTTTGAGTGTACGGAAATCCGGTTCCGAACTCCCACCTCAGCGTAACGTCAAGGTTCTCCACAGGATGAATCACTGAAAGCATGTTGATCGTGTGACGACGGTCGTACCTGGGATAATAAGTGAAATTGCCGGACGTCACGGTTGTCCACCCCAGGGTGTAGGCAAAATAGAGATCTACCAGTTTTGTTCCGTAGCGCACCAATGATTCCAGGCCGTACGCTTCTCCGCGGGCGGCGGTATAATCCGGATCGAGAGCATCCACCTTCTCACGGTTGTACGTGACCAACCGTCCGTAGGACTTATAGTATCCCTGGAAGTTGGTCGACAGCGTGGGGAGGATGTTCCCCTCAAGCCCCGCAACGTAGTGGTCGGAGAGCTCCGATTTCAGTTCGACAGGGACCTGAATCCAGGCATCGAAGATCGAAATAACGTCATCCTCATTGTTCACTGTGATCACAGCCTGGCTGAAACGGCCGTAGGAGAGCTTCGCCTTCCAGTTGTCCCAGAGTCCGTAGCTGAAATTGAGCCTCGGCTGGACCGCCTCGATGCCTTGAGACCGTGCAAGAACTCCCCCGAGATCGAGATGGATGCCCGCATCGGCCTGAAACCGGCCCGGCGCGGTCTGATACCGGAGCCACATCGACGCCTCCGCAAAAGAGCTGCTGAGTGTGTTCGTGACACCGAAATTGTTTGTGACGGTGTAGTCCAGCGAAGGGAACGAAAATTCGAAGCCGAAGAAGTAGAGATCATGCGAGTCAGTGTAGAGAGTCGCGTTTCCGCGAACACCTGACTCGTGCACTGTCGTCGAAGCCGGGGTGATCTCATTGGAGGCCTTCGAATCGCGGACAGCGTTGAACGAATTTTCATAGCCCACGGCGTGGACGAACACGCGATCCTGGATGAGGCCCGAGGCCACAAATCCCACTGCACTCGTCCGCCAGGAGTAGTCCGGTTCCGTCACGTTGACGGATTTCAAGTCGTCGCCGCTGAGAAAAGCCTGGAAGCTGTATTTGCCCTGCGCTTCTCCTGCGGTGATGGTCGCTTTGACGAAAGCATCATAGAAAGAAACGGGCATATCTTTGTTGAGGAACTTCCGAAACGTGTCGGAGAAGATCGACTTCCTTCCGCTCGCAAGGAAGGTCAGTCCGGATATCGCCGGGCCGTCCACCTGGAATTTCGTCGAGAGGAAATTGACGTTCGCCCGGGCAGAAACCGCATTGGAGCTGCCATCTCTCGACGTCATGTTCACTACCGACGAGAGCCTTCCACCGAATTCGGGCGGGTAGGCACCTGTGTAAACCTCGGTCGTCTTGATGATGTCCGAATCGAAAATGCTGAAGATGCCAAACGCATGGTAGGGATTGTAGACTTTCATCCCGTCGAGCAGAATGAGATTCTGGTCTCCGGCTCCCCCGCGAACGTAGAACTGGGAGTTCACATCACTGGTCGAGACTATCCCCGGGAGAATACGGATCGACCTGAAGATATCCTCCATCGCTGCCATCGGGACCGCCTTGATGTCGCGCTGCTCGAGCACGTGTACGCTCGTGTGGATCTCGGTCAGTTCCCGTTTCGCAACATCTGTCACCATTACCTCGCCAAACTCGACCGGTTTGGCCGGAAGCTGAAAATTCACGACTGTCGGCTCTCCGGCGAACACTTCAACCGTCTTTGACCGTGTCTCGTAGCCGATGGAACTGGCGGTAACCTGGTAACGCCCTCGTGGAACGTTCGGAATCAGAAAGAAGCCCTGAAGATTCGTGCTCGCACCGCGGCTCATACCCGGCAGGGTGATGTTGGCAAACGGAATCCGCTCTCCCGTTGTGCTGTCGGATACGACACCTCGGATGTCAATTTTTTGGGCGAACAGAAGAACGGGGAACAACGAAGTGACTACTATCCTGCGAAAGACGCGGCAGCACATACGGAGACTCCAAAGTGGTTTTCGATGGCAAAGTAACCAAATTCCGAGTGAGATGCCATCCGCTTGCGGAAGACCGGTTGCAACTCCCTCAAGTTCTTTGTATGTTCACCGCACGATTCGCCACACCAGCCACCGTTCACGGAGATCACTGCTTGTCGATAGCGCGCATAGCGGGAGCCGCATCCCTCCTTCTTGTCACTTCGTGTACTGTTTTCTTCCCGTCCATCACTAGTGATCCCTCCCCGGCGGAGATCGGGTCGTTGATTGACCGTCAGTTTGACTCCGGGCGGGCCATGGAAGATCTCCGATTCATCACACAGTACTGGAGGATTCCGGGGGGACCAGGATATGATGCAAGCCTGGCCCGGATCGAATCCCAGTTGGAGACCTGGACGCGCATCGCATTCGAAGGCCATCCGCTCGTCACACTGAAGCCGTTCGATGATCCTGCAAGGCGAAAGATCTGGGTACCGGAAGATGCCGTGCTCTCGATGGAATCGCCCGAAATACAGGTGATCCACACCTTTTCAGCTACTCCGGTCATGCTGTGTGAGAATTCGTTTTCGGCCGACGTCACAGCCCCGCTGGTGTACGTGCCCGGAGGCAACAAAGAAGAGCACTACAGCCAGTTCGAAGTCAGCGGTCGTATTGTTCTTTGCGATGCCGCTGCTTCCCAGGCGTACCGTCTGGCGATGGCTCGCGGTGCACTGGGTGTCATCTCGTGCTTCGTCCCGGCCCATAACAGGCCCGCAGAGTATCCCGATATCATCGCCGAGAGCGGCATTCCGTATGACGCCGAGCGAAAGCCCTTCGCCATCAACATTTCGCCGCGGACAGCACAGGAACTGAAACAACGCATTCGCAACACCGAAGTGAAGGTTCGCGTCCAGACGAAGACGACATTCAAAGAAGGTTCGATTAAAACTCTCCAGGCTGAGATTCCCGGCCGCTCCAAACCAAACGAGCGCATTGTCCTGGTCGCCCACGTTGACCACTACAAGCCCGGAGCCAACGACAACGCAAGCGGCGCTGCGACACTCCTCGAGATTCTGAGATCTGTGGCAACGGCGGTTCAGAACGGCGACATTCCGCCTCCAGCCCGCACTATGACGTTCCTGTGGGTCGATGAATACCGCGGCACTTCGGCATGGATGAAGAGAAACTCCGAACACCTCGGAGAAATCGCCGCGGCGTTTGTGCTCGATATGGTTGGCGGCGATCCCGCAAAGACCGGGGGGCTGTTCCGGATCGAACGTATGCCGGATCCCGGCACCATCTGGCTCCGGGCACCTGATCGGCATTCCGGCTGGGGGACGGGGTCGTGGAACAAGGACAAGCTCTTCGGAAACTACCTCAACGACTACTATCTCGCAATTGTCGCGGCCCGATCAAAGTCCACAGGTTGGCAAACGACCGAGAATGTCTGGGAGGGGGGCAGCGATCACGACCCCTTCCTCTGGAGAGGTATCCCTGCCGTCCTGAGCTGGCATTTTCCCGACTACGCCTATCACACGAGCCTGGACGCGATCGAGAACATCAGCCCGCGTGAAATCAAAAACGCCGGAGTGAGCATCGGGACCGCCGCTTATCAGCTTGCACTCGGTTCCGAAAGTGTCGCCCGCATAGCACTTCAGGCTGTTGACACCGCCTGGACGAAGCGACTCGAAACAATCAGGCTGCTCGCGACGATGGAGCTCACCGAAATTCAATCGGCGGACGCACGTTCGCTCGACGCTGTGAGGCAGCACGAGAAGCAGATCCTCGAGGCCTGGGGACTCTGGTACGATCAGGCCCTTGAATCTGTGCTGCGAATACCTGCCATCCTCCCTTCTCCACACCTTGCCGATGAAGTCCGCCTGCGCAGGGAAAGGAATCAACAGGCGCTCTCCAGTTTGAAGTCCGCACTTGGCCTCTGAGTTCCGGCCGTGTTCAAGATTCTTCCTCCCTGAGATCTGAACGTTCGGAGGGGAACCTGCCAGACGCTATTCATGCAACAACAGTGTCAGACAGGGCAGAATGCCATGAACCGGCAGAACGCACTCGCCAGAAGGCGTGGCAGGCAATTCTCGAAGAAGTTGGCAGCAGGAAGAGGTTCTCCCGTTCACCCTGGGGTCATCGTGATGCAGCGGCGGTTCTTCAAACAAAAAAAAAGCGGGTGACCGTTGCCCGTGTCACCCGCCTCCCCTGAGCCGGAATCGAGATCCTTGTTTGCTATCGCAGTTCCGCAATCTGCGTGGTGCCTTCCGATGTCGGAATGAATGCAAACGTACCCGGGGAAACATAGAGGTTGTAGTACCATGCAGCATGCGTCTTGACCTTGAGGTCATCGTCAAACCGGACGGCCTGCTTCACGGCATACACACCAACAGGAGTACCGATCTTGCTGAGCGCCCATGCGGCGGCGATCCTGCACTTGGCATCTTTGCAGTTACGAAGGACCTTCATCATGGGAATGACGGCGTCCTTTGCCTCGAGTTGGCCGAGCATGTAGATAGCGCTTCGCCGCAATCCATCGTTGTCGCCCTTGAGTGCGACAAGATAGTTCTCAACGGCATTGTCGAACTTTGCTTCGCCGATCTGATCCTTCACGGCCTGTGCATTCGCACCGGTCCCGATCACGAACAAAACGGCTCCGAGTAACATCGCCAGCTTTTTCATGACATCCTCCTTGAAGAAATGGATTTGAATCTGGATTGGTGGAGCTGTGGTCTGCGATTATGGTGAATCATTATGGGCATATTCCATCAATTGGCGGGCCAACGTCGAAGTGGCGAATTCGGGGCAATCTGGGGGAATAGACCGTGGAAACGTTCGATATCGAACTAATCACTGTTCGAAACCGAACGGAAACGAGGAGGTAAGACGGGAGGTCTGACGGCCGGGGACGCGGCAGATGGTGAAGGGACTGAGCGAACTGCTACCGCAGACCGAATTTCTCGATCCTTCTCAGGAGCGCGTTGCGGTGAAGGCCAAGCATTCGGGCTGCTTCTGCAGCGTTTCCGTGTGCTTCCTGGAGCGCGAGGGTAAGTATCTCTTTCTCGATGCAGTCAAGGAGGTTGTTTTCCGGGTCGTTCGAGCGTATCCGGGCGAGGAGCACGGTGCAACCGTCGGCCGATGTGGCGCTGGCAGTACCGAATCCGATTTCCCTGACCGCAGCGACTGTAATGACGGGGAGTGAACAGAAAATCGAGATCCGCTCCACCGCGTTGCGAAGCTCGCGGACGTTCCCTTTCCACTCGGTCTCCGAGAGGAGCGTCAACGCATCTCCGTCGAATTTCTTCATGCCGCCCGAAAACTCAGCCAAGAATGACTCTGCGAGAAGCGGAATATCATTCCGGCGTGCGTGCAGCGGAGGGAGCGCGATCGGAATGACGTTGATGCGGTGATAGAGATCTTCGCGGAATTCGTTCCTCCGGACAGCTTCGAGGAGATCCTTGTTGGTCGCGGCGATGACCCGGACGTCCACCTTCAGCTCTTCCGCCGAGCCGATGCGCGTAAAGGAACGTTCTTCAAGCACTCTGAGGAGCTTCGGCTGAAGGTCAAGCGGCATGGCTGATATCTCGTCGAGGAACAACGTCCCCCCGTGCGCCAATTCGAATTTCCCCTTCATCGTCGTCGTGGCCCCGGTGAACGATCCTTTCTCATGACCAAACAGCTCGGACTCGAAGAGCGTCGACGGAATGGCCGCACAGTTCACAGCGATGAACGGCTTCTCGGCTCTGGGACTGTGGACGTGAATCGCCCTCGCTGCCACCTCTTTGCCCGTTCCAGTCTCCCCGATGAGCAGCACACTTGCGTTCGCCGGTCCGGCCAGCTGAATCCTCTTCCGAACTTCTTCTATGAGCGGGCTGATCCCTAGCATCGTACCGACGCCTCTCGACTGAGCAAGCGATGCTTTGAGTCTCTGGTTGTCGGTGAACAGGGTTTCCTGGATCTTCGCACGAAGGATGAACTGCGCGGCGAGTGGAGCAAGACCGGAGACGATGCGTTGATCATCCTCTGTGAACTTCGGCCCGACCCGGGTGTTGACAAGATGGATCATGCCAAAGGGCTTCCCCGCATCGAGGAGCGGAGCGGCCAGCGAGGGCCCAAGGTGCCGGACACGGTCCGAGGGAGAACGGAAGTTGAATTCGCGCAGGATGTCGTCGGTCAGGAAGGGACGCCGGTGTTTCTCAATCCATCCGGCGACCAGGGAGTTCAGGACATGATCGATGCCTGAGCCATCTTTGCGCCCGTCACGGATCACGGTTTGGGCCGATTCGAGGATTGTGCTGCCGAGCAGGAGGATGGCACCGTGCTCGGCACGGCAGAGCCGTACACAGCAATCGATGATTGTCTCGAGCGTTTCGTAGACGCTCGCTATCGCGCTGAGTGATTGAGCCAGGCGGTGAATCTCCTCCAGCTCTTCTACGCGGCGTTTGAGGGCACCGACCTCTGAGTTCACGGCGATCTCCAGAGAACGTGGAGCCTTGGTCGACGTCAATGAGGGAAAGAACAACGACAATCTTACACAATCCGGCACCGAAAATCAAATGGCGTATCCGCTGGTTTCCGGGGACCCGCGGAAGTGAACGCACCACCCGGAAAAGCGCTTCTCCGGATTGCGGCCTATCGGGGCCCGGCCCGCTTTACAGCTTCGTAGAGTATGTCCGCCTCGTAGCTGATCGGCGTGGTATTCTCACCCTTCTTCTTCAGGCGAACGTGCCAGAGGATCACTTTCACTCTGAGATGGTCATCTGCGCTGGTGACGGACATTTCCTCCGGGGGTATTTTGTCGGTGTTGGCAGAGCCGTAGACCCCTACCAGCCGATCGAGCGTCTGCCGGAAATCTATGCGGATGGAATCACTGCCGCCGCCTTCATTTCGGACGGAGAGGACGAGAACTGTCATTCCACTCTCCAGATGGTACCGGACGTCGCCTTCGAGTATACCCTGAAGCTGATCTTCGTACAAGTGCTGACCCCGAAGCATCCGCGTATACCCGCTGATATCCCTCGGGCGATCCTGGTCGGCATTCATGTTCATGTATCCGCCGCCGGGGCTCTGCCAGATTCTGATGTATTCAATTCCCATCAGGGACGCGACCGCGGAAGGCTCGCGGTAGACAGGAGCCGACGCCAGCGAATCCCGTTTCAGACTCTCGCCAAACCACGGTTGAATGCCGTCAAAACCGTGGAACTCCGAAAGATAGGAGAGAATCGAGCTGATCTGCCGCCGGTCATCGATCGAGACAGAGTCATGCCTGCTCTGCACCGCACCGGCGACGAGAATGTTGTTTTTTTCGAGTAGACCTTTCAATCGAGTGATCTGGCTCTGCTCGGAAACGGCGAGAACACCCCACGGACCGAAACTCACGATGAACGACGCGAGTGCAAAGGTCGCCGGGATGACGATGATGTTCTTCTTCTTGCTGATCACGAAATACGGGACGATCACGCACAGCCAGATCCCCACCACGATAGCGACATATCGTCCCTCCGTGATTCCGTACTCCGACACCCTCCGCCAGACCGCCAGAAATAGCATGAGTACTAGCGGGATAACAATGAAGAAGAACCAGCGGGAGGTCGATTTGATCCAACGGTTTTCGATTTGTTCACGGATTGGATCAACGAGTATCATCCATCCAAGTCCCGTACCGATGAAACCGAGAATCAGTCTGCTCACCCAGCCCTGCGGCCAGTCCCATGCAACGAGAATCTTCGCGAGATAGGCGTAGAGGATGACAAAATAGACCAGAACCAGAGGAAACAAAATGTACTGAGAGAACAACTTGAGGCTCTTCGGGTAAATGGTCGTCGTATCGAGGCTCTGCAAATCCTCCGGGATCCCTGCGAGAAAGAACCAGGGTGTGAAGACTCCATGGATGAAGACCCATAACTCGCCATACCGCTTGCCGGGGACGTCGATGCCGAACAGATTGTCGAGCGCGGCCAGAGCGATTGCCAATCCAACCCACAAGACAACGCCATACAGGAATGCCATTGCAAGCCTCGTCAGTAGCGTCTTGCAGTACTGCCAGAACCCAATGGCATTGTCACTGCGGAGGTAAGGACCGACGAAGGCGAAAAGGACGAGACCGACCGACAGAAAGACGAGTCGGAGGGCATGACTGGCCGGCGCGTCATTTAGTTGTGTTGGGACCGTAAGGGCATAGAGTGCGGCAAGAATGACGCCCGTTATCTGAGAGCCATAGGTGACAGAAGTGCTCCATTTCTTCTTTTCAGCCATGAGAGCCAATCCGGCAAGAAGCGGGAATCCCAGAATGGCCGCGAACAGCACCCGGAAAAGGACCGTCGGCTCCGTTGCACCTTGACGATCGATGAGTGCTATCGCCGCGATCGACCCGGCAAACGCGTCGAGAAGTACGATGGGGAAGCGAAGCAGGGACCGCCGCGCATCACCGAGAACTTGCGTAATTGTTGGGATTTTCATTGCTCCGCCAGTATGAATGAACTATAGTGAGTTCGGTCAATCCTCGAAGAGATAGACGTTTCGCTTGGCTAGAGGAGCCCGTTGCTCTTCAGAAATTCCTTGATTGCACCATAGATCCGCACCATCTCCGGCCTGGCGAATCCTCCATGATTGCCGCCGGGAACGGTAATCAATTGATTCTGGACGCCCGCGGCCGTGAGTTTCGCATGGAGCCGGACAGCCTGATCGTACGGAACCAGACCATCCTTGTCGCCGTGGATCGTCAGTATCGGCGGCACGCTTTTCCGGACGTAGGTCAGCGGCGAGACACGCTCTGCCAGCTCGTCCTTGTGGAATTGAGTTCCGATCCAGTAGACGGCATAAAGCTGTTTGTTGGGACCCGAGAGCAGGTCTTTGACATCGGTAATCCCGAACCAGTTGATGATGACCGCGGCTTTCGGCTGCACACCGGAGTAGTCCCAGTCTTTGGGCATATCGAATCCGTCTGCCGGTTCGAGCATGCCGGTCATCAGCGCGAGATGGCCGCCGGCAGACCCGCCGGTGACAATGATTTTCGTCGTGTCGAATCCGTATTCCTTCGCATTCTTGAAGACCCATCGCAGGGCGAGCCGGCAGTCTTCGACCGCGGCTGGAGCCAGGGACGACTTGGCGAGCCGATATTCGACGTTGACCACTGCCAGACCCATCTCGAGGTACGGCAGGGCCATCATCAGCGTCCCCTCTTTGGTTCCACCCACCCATCCTCCGCCATGGATCAGGAGCACCGTCGGAAGCGGCTTGGTGACCGTGCGTTTCGTGTAGACGTCGAGTTTGCACTCATAGTTGCTCGCGACGGAGTAGGTGATGTTTGCCGCGATCCTGTAATCGTTGACGGCATTGATGGTCCAGGAGTCGGGGCTCTGCGAAAACGCCTGACCGACGAATACGGCAAGAAGAGCAAGAAGCAAGCAAGTACGTTGCATACGGGCATCCCTTCAGTTGGGGTTACAGCACATGATCCACTATTCCAAAACCTCGAGCCATGAGGTCCGATCGCGGATCGGACGCTCCTGCGGCGCTTTCGTACTCAGCTCATGAAGAGCTGCTTCGAAACATGGTTCGGATCGGTTGTGAGATTTACACCGAGCTTTCGGAGACCGGCATCGTCGCCTGGCGTCGGGATATGAGTAAGGTGGACTTCGCATCCCCTGAGGTCCTTGAGCTTGTCCACCGCTGCGGCAGCAGATGGGTTGGTCGCCGCGCTGATGACCAGAGCAATCAGCGTCTCCTCAAGATCCAGGCTCAGCATTTTCCCGCGAAGCACTTCTTTCTTGAAATGAGTCAACGATTCGATGATCGACGGTTGAAGGAGGTGGATGGTTTCCGGGAGTCCTGCCAGCTTCTTGATGGCGTTGAGGACAAGAGCAGAGGCCGAGTGCATCAGCATGGAGTTTTTGCCGGTGACGATGCCCCCGTCGTGCAACTTTATCGCCGCGCCGCAGAAGACATTCTCGTTTCCCTTGCCCGCTTGTTCCGCGTCGATTGCGGCCGTTCGTGCAGGTACGACAGTTGCCATATCCTCCGGATTCGCTCCAAGCTCTCGCATCAGGAGCTCGGACCGTTCGACAGTTCCCTTGTCGGCCAGGCCCAGCGCGTACTCGCATGAATAACGGAAATAGCGCCGGATGACCTCCTGCGTGGCGGCTTTCCGAACTGCATCGTCGTCGACGATGCCGAAGCCGGCGCGGTTGACGCCCATGTCTGTCGGCGACTTGTAGAACGACGGTGCGCCCGTAATCTTCTCGATAATGCGCTTCAGAAGCGGAAACGCCTCCACATCACGATTGTAGTTCACCGACTTCACATTGTACGCCTCGAGGTGAAACGAATCGATAACGTTGAAATCCCTGATGTCCGCCGTCGCCGCCTCGTATGCGACATTGACCGGATGCTTCAGCGGGAGATTCCAGATTGGGAACGTCTCGAATTTCGCGTAGCCGGCGTGTACCCCGCGGCGCCACTCGTGATAGACCTGGGAAAGGCAGGTCGCAAGCTTGCCGCTGAGAGGTCCGGGACCGGTAACCACGACAATCGGCTGCGTCGTCTTGATGTACTCGTTCGCCCCGTACCCTTCATCGCTGACCACGACATCAACATCTGTCGGATATCCCTTTGTGAACCGGTGGATGCAGACCTGGATTCCGCGGCGTTCCAGCTTGTTCTTGAATAGAAGCGCCGAGGGCTGATTTTCATAACGCGTGATGACCACGCCCGTTACCCGAATACCCCATTCGCGAAGATCGTCGATGAGTTTCAGTGAGTCGGTATCATAGGTAATTCCAAAATCCGCCCGCATCTTCTTCCGTTCGATATCCCTCGCGTAGATGCAAAGCACCACCTCCGACTTGTCGCTGATCTTCTGAAGCAGGCGCATTTTAACGTTGGGATCGAAACCGGGCAGTACCCGGGCGGCATGGTAATCGTAGATCAGTTTGCCGCCGAACTCGAGGTACAGCTTGTTCTCAAAACGTGTCACACGCTCAAGGATGGCCGCGGTTTGTTCGGCAAGGTACGTTTCGTTGTCGAAGCCAATCGGTGTGGGCATTGATCTCTTTGTGAAATGGTGATCGGTTGTGCGGTTGGTTGGTCAGAAGCAATATAAGGCATTTTTGCGCTTATGGAAATCTCAGCTGCCGTCATTTGCCGGTTCAAATAACAGCTTCATCTCCATCGGCGGGGATTCTTGGCAGGTGACCCGTACACCGTCGAGTGGCCGCCACTTATTCCGACATACATGTCCGCGCCGTGGCGGTCACTTCCACACGTTGATAGGTGACCGGCACACACGTCAGACCTCAGCAATGTGACGGTCACCGCACTTTACCCAAAGCAGTTCAGGCAGCAAGCTTCTTCAGCGATTCCAGGATCTTCGTGACCTCGCCATCGTGATTGCAGACATGAAACGAGACACGGATGGAGTTCATGTTTCCTTCGGTGACGGAGCGGACACGGATTTTATCCTTTGCGAGATGCTCGTTGATCTTGCTGAAGTCATGCGTTTTCATGCGAAAGCCGATCATAGACGAGCGGTACTGCACCTCGTCAGGCGACACGGTTTCCACGCCGGAGATCTCGAGCAACCCGTTGTAGAACCTCTCGGCCAGGGCATGATTATGTTTCCAGATGCGCTCGACGCCGATGGTTTCCACAAAATCGAGCGCCTTTCCAAGTGCGAAAAACAACGCATCGTTTTGTGTCCCGTATTCATAGCGCTGGGCCGTCGGGTGCAGAACGAACTCGCTTTTGATGATATCGTTCTTCTCCGTCGTATAGCCGCCGGCCGTCATTGGCCGCAGTGTGTCCAGCATCCCCTGCCGCACATAGATGAATCCCGTCCGCTTTGGACCCATGATCCACTTGTGAGTGCTGCACGCATAGAAATCAACGCCACAGTCGACAATATCAAACGGAACGCAGGCCGGTGCCTGCGCGCCATCAAGGGCAAACCAGATTCCCTTCTCCCGCGCAAGCTTTGATATCTCTTTGCCCGGGAACCGCTGACCAGTCGTGCAAGTCACGTGACTTACAATGATCAAGCGGGTACGGTCGTTGATCAGGCTGGCAATGCGGTCGACGTTTCCCAACCCATTCTTGAAGTCCGGTTCGAACAGCCGGATCACGATCCCATCCCGTTGCATACGATTGAGCAGGCCTGCGTTGACCGCCACATGCTCATGCGTCGAGGTGATAACTTCGTCCCCCTTCTTGAGAGGCAAGCCGTTGATGATCATGTTAATCCCCTCGGTGGCGCCGCTGATCAATCCCAGGTCCTCCTTGCGGCAGCTCTTCCCCAGAATTCTTGCCAGCTTTTCTTTCACACTCCACCAAATTTGTTCATCGTGCCCGGCGCTGGGCGCACGCTCCTCACTTTGGGTCCATTCGAGCAGGCTGTTGATCACAGGCAACGGGCAGGAACCAAGTCCGCCGAAATTCAGGTAGCTCCATCCCGGATCGAGAATGAACTGATCACGCACCAGCTTCCAGAATGCCTCATCCCCTTCCGCTGCGGCACTTTCCGCGAGGTGCTTGAAATCGATCGCCTTCAATTCCTGAGCCATTGCAAGACTGCCTACAAATGCAGCACTCCATTTGAAGAATTCTTTTCGTTTCATTGCCGATCTCCGAGGGTGATCACGTTTGTGGATCTTGTTGAACTGTAGTTCCTGCTGATCGCATTCCCTCTACCGCCAACTTTGCACGATCTCTCCGAAGCACTCGAGTCCGCTGCCGATCACTGCCGAATAGCCGTGGCCGGGTCTTGACCATGCGCCTGCGAGATACAGATTTCTGATGGGCGTCCTGTGACCGACGCGCGTGCTGCCTGAGTTGTTCACCGTCTGGTCCCATCCGTAGATCGCACCGCGATAGTTGCTCGTGTACCGGACGTTCGTCAACGGCGTCCCGATTTCCTTGACCTGTATGGCCTTCGAGAGTCCGGGAAGAAGTTTCTTCTCGATTCTTTCAATGAGGACGTCAGCCATCCTTTCCTTCTCCTTTCTATACTCCGACTTCTTTCCGGCAAAATAGTCGGTTTCAAATTTCTCCCACGGATCAAACGACTGCAACGTCATCAGACTGATTGTATTCTTCCCCTGCGGGGAATATCCTTTGAAGATGTTGTCGTACAGCGTAACGCCGATGTTTCCGTTCTCCACATCTCCCTTCAAAGCACAACGGTAGCTCTCCTCAGGATCGTACGATGGTTCGACGAAAATCTCGGAGTCTGGAATCCCGAGCTTACCGACAAGGTCTTCCTTCAGACCCAGAAAGAGCTGGAACGAGGAAAGGCTTACGCTGTACTCCTGCCACCTCGACTGGTACTCGGCGAGGAAGTCCTTGTCATCGACCATTTTTTGGAACGTATCGAAGGCGTTGGCGTTCGACACGACTGCCCTGGCCTTAAACTCCTTTCCGTTCGTCGTGACCACACCGCCAGCGGCGTGATCAGTCACGAGGATCTTTGCGACCCGGGTGTTCAACATCACTGTACCGCCATGTCCGGCGATGTACTTCACCAATGCGTCACTGATCGACTGAGATCTTCCCTTCGGGTAGAATCCGCCGCCGCTCAAGTAGCCGATGTTGGGCAGCGCATAGTAAAACGAGGAGAGTTTGGAGGGCGGAAGGCCGTAGTATCCCCATTGACTTGACACGATTCCCTTGAGCTTGGGATTTTTAAGCCGGGCGTCTACCATGGCTCCCCATGGCTTGCTGTAGAACTTGAAGATGAAGGGGAAGTCGACTGC
>Ga0233425_10001326_pt1 | contig 56635 bp, 44 predicted proteins | sample Watercolumn_Towu_2_FD_181712 | JGI IMG/M metagenome (GOLD analysis project Ga0233425, IMG submission 181712) | Freshwater microbial communities from Lake Towuti, South Sulawesi, Indonesia - Watercolumn_Towuti2014_140_MG | ecosystem: Environmental > Aquatic > Freshwater > Lake | place... | reverse complement strand
CGAACTGAAAGAGCGGATACTCAAAGGCATTGCCGAGTTCAACGAAACACCCGTCCCGTTCCGTTGGAAAAAGTTCGACTTGGGCCTCTCCTAATTTTTGTAATTGTTTTTATGGAATGGACTACTACACCAGCATGCGCGCCAACGTCTTGCTGCCGTTCTTCGGTACCCCCAGCTACCGCTTCGTCGACGTGGTCCTGCACCCCAAGCTGCGGCTGCCGAGCGGCGCCGAGATCCGCTTCATCGAAGCCCCGTTCCTGCATTTCGCAGGCGCCATCACCACGTACGATGCGACAGCCAAGTTTCTGTTTTCCGGAGACATCTGGGCGGCGGTCGGCAGCGACTGGAGCATGGTGGTGGAGGATTTTCCGGCACATGCCGTCAAGATGGACATGTTCCACATCGACTACATGGCATCCAATGCCGCCGCGCGGGGCTTCGTGAACAGGCTGGACGGCGTGCCGATCGACGCCATCCTGCCCCAGCACGGCTCCATCATCGGTTCCGGGCACGTGGCCGATGCGCTGGATTATCTGAGGGAGCTGGAATGCGGTACCGATGTTTTGTATCCTGACCTCTAGCCAGGCTTTCCTGCCCTTTGCCAAGGCCGCGGTTTCCGCGGCCTTTTCGTTCGGTAATCCCTCCATGATCCGCTTCATCGCCCTGTTCGTCCTGCTGCTGCTTCAAGCCGGCTGCGTCACCACGCCCAGCCGCGAGCCACTGCCTCCGCCCCGCCAGGCTCAGCAACTTCCGCCTCCGCCACCCTCGCCGCCGGAAAAGCGCATCTACAGCCGCCCCGATACCGCCAAGCCGCCGGTTTATCACGGCCGCTCCAGGCCGGAGGAAGGCGGCGCGGCCACCGGCGGCGCGGTGCTGGCGCTGCTGACCGAGGCGGACCGCCAACTCGGGGCGGGGCAGACCGATGCGGCGGTCTCCACCCTGGAGCGTGCCGTCCGGATCAAACCCAAGAGCGCCGAGCTATGGCACAAGCTGGCCCGGGCCCGGCTGCGCCAGCGCCAGCCCGACCAGGCCGAGAACCTGGCCAAGAAGAGCAACGTCCTGGCCCGCGGCGAGCCGGGACTGACCCGCCGCAACTGGGCCATCATCGCCCAGGCGCGCCGGCTCAAGGGCGACGAGCAGGGCGCCCAGGATGCCGAGCGGCGGGCGGAGCCTTAAGCCCTTGTTTGACCTGACCCGCGCCTTCGGCGCGGACGGTTTGCTGGCGCGCAGGCTCAGCGGTTACCGGCCGCGCGCCGCCCAGCTGGAGATGGCGCAGGCGGTGCAGGATGCCATCGCCCGGCGGGGCTGTCTGGTGGCCGAGGCCGGCACCGGCACCGGCAAGACCTTCGCCTACCTGGTGCCGGCCCTGGTGTCGGGCGAGCGGGTGATCGTCTCCACCGGCACCAAGAATCTGCAGGACCAGCTGTTCCACAAGGACCTGCCGTTGGTGCGGGAGGCACTGGCGATCCCCCTCAAGGCCGCATTGCTGAAGGGCCGCAACAACTATCTGTGCCTCTACCGCATGGACACTGCCGGCGGTTTCCGCGCCGGTTACGGCAAGGCCGAGGCTGCCGCCCTGCAATCCATCACCCGCTGGGCGCGCCACACCCGGGACGGCGATGTCGCCGAAGTCACCGACGTCGCCGAAGGATCGCCCCTGTGGCCGGCGGTCACCTCCACCGCCGACAACTGCCTGGGCCAGGACTGTCCCCGCTACAACGACTGTTTCCTGGTCAAGGCCCGCCGCCGCGCCCAGGAAGCCAGCCTGGTGGTCATCAACCACCATCTGCTGTGGGCCGACTGGCTGCTGAAGACCGACGGCTTCGGCGAGCTGCTGCCGGAGGCCGGCGCCATCGTGGTGGACGAGGCCCACCAGTTTGCCGAGACCGCCAGCCAGTTCCTGGGGCTGTCGGTCACCTCTCGCCAGCTCAACGAGTTGGCCGGCGACATCGCCACCGAGCAGCTCAAGGACGCCCGCGATCAGCCGGAGCTGACCCGTGCCGCGGAGAGGCTGGAGCATCGGGTGGCCGATCTGCGGCTGGCTTTGGGGGCGGAAGGGCGTCGCGAGGCCTGGCGGGCGGTGGAGATCGAGGAGGAGGTGAGCCGAGCGCTCGATGGGGTGCGTGCCCAATTGGAGGGCCTGGCCATCGACCTGAAGGCTGCGGCGGTGCGGGGCAAGGGATTGGAATCCTGCTGGAAGCGGGCGGCGGACCTGAACGCGGCCCTCGGGGAATTCCTGGCCGACGAGGACAACGCCTCGGTGCGCTGGTTCGAAACCCACAAGCGCAGCTTCAGCTTCAACCGGACGCCCCTGGAGATCGCCGGCGAATTCGCCAAGTTTCACGGCAACAGCCCGGCAGCCTGGATCTTCACCTCCGCCACTCTCAGCGTGTCGGCCCGCTTCGACCACTTCGCTCATGCCCTGGGGTTGAAGGACGCGGTGACCCATCGCTGGGAAAGCCCTTTCGATTATCCTAACCAGAGCCTGTTCTACCTGCCTCAGGACTTGCCGGAACCGGGCTCGTCCGACTACAACCGGGCGGTGGTGGAAGCCGCCGTTCCTGTGCTGGAAGCCAGCGCCGGCCGCGCCTTCATGCTGTTCACCAGCCGCCAGGCCATGCTGGAAGCCGCCGGCCGGCTGGCCGAACGGCTGGCCTTCCCGCTGTTCGTCCAGGGCGAGCGGCCCAAGGCCGCCTTGCTGGATGCCTTTCGCCAGGCCGGCAACGGCGTGCTGCTGGGGACCGCCAGTTTCTGGGAGGGAGTGGACGTGCGCGGGCCGGCCCTGTCCTGCGTGATCATCGACAAGCTGCCGTTCGCTTCGCCCGGCGACCCGGTGCTCAACGCCCGGCTGGAGACCATGAGGCGGCGCGGTGAAAACCCCTTCGGCCGCCACCAGCTGCCGGCGGCGGTGATCGCCCTGAAGCAGGGAGTGGGGCGGCTGATCCGCTCCAGCGACGACCGCGGCGTGCTGATGCTGTGCGATCCGAGGCTGGTGAGCAAGTCCTACGGCAAGGTGTTCCTCAACAGCCTGCCGCCCATGCGGCGCACCCGGCTGCTGCGGCGGGTGCAGGCTTTTTTTGCCGCGGAAGCGGCGGGAGAGGATGCGGTGGCTACCCAGGTTGATTCGGCCGAGTCCTGTATGCCGGCGTCGATGGACTGACTCCACCGTGAGTCTGCGGCGCCGCTCCGCTCGGCGATGTTCGGGAGCGACCGCACCGACGCTGCCGCCAGGCTCTTGGCGGGAGGTCCGATGGCTGTTGTAAACTGGGCCAATGGACCACGATCATAGTTACAAGCTGCTGTTTTCCCACCCTGACATGGTGGCGGATCTGATACGCGGATTCGTCCGTGAAGACTGGGTCCAGCACCTGGATTTCGCCAGTCTCGAAAAAGTCAGCGGAACTTATGTGGCCGATGACCTGCGAGAGCGGGAAGACGATGTGATCTGGAGGGTCCGGTGGGGGCAAGAGTGGCTCTATGTCTACCTCCTCATCGAGTTCCAGTCGACTGTCGACCGTTACATGGCGGTCCGCATTCTCGCCTATCTCAGCCTGCTCTATCAGGACCTGGTACGAACTGCGCAGTTTGCCGGAGAGGGGCGATTGCCCCCGGTGCTGCCGATGGTACTTTACAACGGCAGGAGGCGTTGGGACGCCCCCAGTGATATCGCCGATCTGATCGTTCCCATGCCCGGTGGACTGGAAACCTATCGCCCGCGCTTGAAGTATTTTCTTCTGGATGAGGGCTGCTATGCAGAAACCGAATTGGCGCCCCTGCGGAACTTGGCTGCGGCATTGTTTCGGATGGAAAACAGCCAAACGCCCCAGGACCTGGAACGTGTGGTGGCGGCTTTGGTCGAGTGGCTGGCTGCGCCGGAACAGACTTCGCTGCGTCGGGCCTTTACGGTTTGGCTGAAGCGGGTCGTCTTGCCGAGTAAGATTGCGGGCGTAGAATTAGGCAGCATTGAGGATTTGCAAGAGGTGAGGAGCATGTTGGCAGAACGGGTGACTGAGTGGACCGAGGAGTGGAAGCGCCAAGGCCGGCAGGAAGGGTTGCAGGAAGGCCGGCAGGAAGGACGGCAGGAAGGTGAAGCCCTGTTATTGCTGAGGCTGCTCGAATTGCGCTTCGGCGAATTGGACGAGACCAGCCGGGCACGGATACGCCGTGCCGATACAGAAACACTGCTGCGATGGTGTGAGAACTTCTTGACGGCCACCTCGATTTCGGAGGTGTTCAAGACCTGATGGCTGATCGTGTGGGCGGAGCCGTTTGCCCGCATCCCTCACTGCCTATCACTGGATTTCGAAGCTCTCTCCGCTGTCCGGGTACCACATCAAACAGGCGTCCTGGATCTGGCTGACCGCGAAAGGGGAGGTGGTCTTGGGCAAATGCTCCTGCAGACATTCCTTGAGGTTTTGCGGTTCGAAAAACCACGGGTCCGGCGGAGGCTCCGGGGCCAGGGGAGAGAACTCGTTGCGGCAGGCCACCAGGGCGTTGACGGCGGCGGCATCGTCGCTGAGCCCGTCGAGCCGGTCGAGGATGCATTCGTGATAGGTTTCCGGCCCGAGGAAATAGCCGGCCTGGGCGGTGGGCGCCAGCCAGGGCAGGGTGGCCAGGGCGGCTGTCGCTAACGCCTTCATGTGGATCCGCATGCCGTTGTCTCTCCGGGCTCAGTTGCGGGATGGCTCGGGTGGCGGTGTGACGCCGCCGAGCCAGCTGTTGACCAGTTCCAGGTCCTCCCGCTGCAGCACGCCGGCGGCCTGCTTGAGGGACAGACTGTTGACGATGTAATCGTAGCGGGCTTTGGCGTAGTTGCGCTTGGCGCCATAAAGATTGCGCTGCTCGGTGAGCACCTCGACCATGGTGCGGGTGCCCACCTCGAAGCCGGCTTCGGTGGCTTCCAAGGCGCTTTCCGAGGATGTGACGGCGGCTCGCAGCGCGTTGACCTGGCCGACCGAGGAGAGGATGCCGCGGTAGGCGTTCTTGGCCTGCTTGTTGGCGGCGCGGCGCTGTTTGTCGAGGCGCTCCTGGGCCGCTTCCAGGTCGTAGCGGGCCTGGGTGACCTGGGAATTGACCAGGCCGCCCTGGAACAGCGGCAAGCTGGCCTGGATGCCGATCACCTGGGACTCGCTGGAGACGCCGAAGGGCCGGTTGTTGTCGGTGAAGCCTGCGCTCCCCACCAGGTCGACCGCCGGCAGATGGCCGGCGAAGCGCAGGTCGATGGTCTTGCGGAAGATCTCCGCGTCGTTCTCCAGGGCGATCACCCCCAGGTTGCCTTCGGTCGCGCGCCGCCCCCACAGGGCGAGATCGGCGGGGGTCGGAGGGGTCAGCGGGAGGGCGTCGCCCAGCCCGCGTACATCCGGGTCGAATTCGCCGACGAACTCCCGTAACGCCTCGCGGGCATTGTCCAGTTCGTTCTCGGCCTTGATCACGTTGGCGGTGGCCTGGTCGTAGCCGGCCTGGGCCTCGTTGACGTCGGTGATGGCGATTAGGCCCACCTCGAAGCGGGCCTTGGCCTGCTCCAACTGGCGTTCCACCGCCTGCCGCTCGGCCCCGGCAAAACCCAGGCTGTCCTGCGCATAGAGCAGGTCGAAATAGGCCTGGGCGGTGCGCAAGCCGAGATTCTGCACGGTGTTTTCGAAATTGGCCTGGGCTTTGGCGATCTGGTTGTCGGCAGCGCTCAGCTGCACCCAGTATTCGTGGTGATAGATCGGCTGGACCAGGCGCAGGCTGCCGGCGCTGTCCCAGAAGCCCAGGTTGCGGCCGCCGGCGATGATGTTCTGGACGTTGTTGGTGGATCGGGTCAGCACGCTGTTGCGGTTGAGATAGGCCGTCGCGGTGACCTGCGGCAGCAGGCGGGCGATGCCCTGCGGCCGGTATTCCTCGGCGGAATGCAGGGTGGCCTGGGATTCCCTGAGGGTGGGGTCGTGTTGCAGGGCCTGGTCGTAGATGCCCATCAGGTCCTGGGCGCCGGCTTGGCCGGCAGTGGCCAGGGCAGCGAGGAAACACACGCGAAGATTCATGGGGAAGGGATCGCTCCGGCCGCTTGGCAGATGGGAGCCCGATTGTAGCGCAATCGTGCCCGGCTCATTGATAGGCCAGGCGGACGTTGCCGTCGCCCAGCCGCTTCTGCAGCCGCCGCAGCAGCTCGTCGCCGGGATGGACCCGCCAGGAATCCCCCAGTTGCAGCATCGACTGGGCACGGGCGCTGCGGTAGTCCAGCACGATGGGGCAGCTGCCGCCACGGAACGGGTCGAGCAGCTCGGTCAGACCATCCACGCCGTCGCCGCATTCCGCCCAGCGGATCCTCAGATGCTTGGCGAACCGCGAACGGGCCTGTTCGATGCTGTACAGCTGTTCCGCGGTGAGCCGGGGCTGGCCCGAGAACTCGTCCATTCCCAGGTTGCCCTCCGCCACCAGCAGGGTGTCTTTCACCATCTGGTCGCGGAAGCGGTCGAATGCCTCGGAGAACACCGCCACCTCCAGCCGCCCGGTGCGATCGTCCAGCACCGCGAAGCCCATGCGCTTGCCGTTCTTGTTCTGGCGGGTGCGCAGATCCACCACCAGACCCGCCACCACCGCGCGGTTCTCCACCTTGCGGTAGCCGCGGGATTCCTCCACGTTGAGATTGCCCAGCCGGGCGGTGACGAAATGGGCCAGTTCCTGCTCGTACTGGGCGATGGGGTGGCCGGTCAGGTACAGCCCCAGGGTGGCTTTCTCCTCCGCCAGCCGCTGGCTCTCCGACCAGGGTTCGGCCGCTTCCAGCAGGTGCGGCTGATCGTCCGCCGCCGGTGCCGTATCCAGGCCGAACAAGTCGTCCTGGCCGGCCTGGGCCATCGATCCGTGCTGCTCGGCGGCCTTGAGGGCATTGGTCAGATTGGCCATGTGGCCGGCCCGGTTGGGGTCCAGGCCGTCCAGGGCACCGGCGCGGATCAGCGCTTCCAGCACCCGCCGGTTGGACTTGCGCAAATCGATGCGGCGGCAGAAGTCGAACAAATCCTGGAAGGGCCCGCCGCCATCGCGCTCCCGGATGAGGTCGTCGATGGCGTTCTCGCCCACGCCTTTGATCGCCCCCAGGCCATAGACGATGTCGCCTTCTTCACCGACAGTGAAGCGGAGCTGGGAGCGGTTGATGTCGGGCGGCACCAGGCCCAGTTTCATGTCCCGGCATTCCTCGATCAGCACCACCACCTTGTCGGTGTTGTCCATATCGGCCGACAGCACGGCCGCCATGAATTCTGCCGGGTAGTGCTGCTTGAGCCAGGCGGTCTGGTAGGACACCAGGGCGTAGGCGGCCGAATGGGACTTGTTGAAGCCGTACTCGGCGAACTTCTCCATCAGGTCGAAGATGTGGGCGGCGACCTTCCCGTCCACACCCCGGCCGGTAGCTCCGCCCACGAAGATCTCCCGCTGCTTGGCCATCTCTTCGGGCTTCTTCTTGCCCATGGCCCGGCGCAGCAGGTCCGCTCCGCCCAGGGTGTAACCCGCCAGCACCTGGGCGATCTGCATCACCTGTTCCTGGTAGACGATGACCCCGTAGGTGGGCTTGAGGATGCCCTCCAGGTCGGGGTGGGGATAGTCCACCTTGGCCTTGCCGTGCTTGCGGTTGACGAAGTCGTCCACCATGCCCGACTGCAAGGGGCCGGGGCGGAACAGCGCCACCAGCGCGATGATGTCCTCGAAGCAGTCCGGCAGCAGGCGTCCGATCAGCTCCTTCATGCCGCGGGATTCCAGCTGGAACACCGCGGTGGTGGCCTTGCGCTTGAGCAGGGCGTAGGTGGGCGGGTCGTCGCGGGGGATCAGGGCGATGTCGATGTTCTCCTCGCCCTTGGCCTTGCGATCCTGATTGATGGTCGCCACGGCCCAGTCGATGATGGTGAGGGTCCTTAATCCCAAAAAATCGAACTTCACCAGGCCGACGGCCTCCACGTCGTCCTTGTCGAATTGGGTGACCAGGTTGGCACCGCCCTGTTCGCAGTACAGCGGGCTGAAGTCGATCAGTTTCGACGGGGCTATGACCACGCCGCCGGCGTGCTTGCCGGCGTTGCGGGTGATGCCTTCCAGCGCCTGGCCCAGATCGATGATGGCCTTGACCTCCTCGTCGGTGTCGTAGGCCTTGCGCAGGTCCTCGCTGTCCTTGAGCGCCTTGTCCAGGGTGATGCCCAGTTCGAAGGGGATCAGCTTGGCGATCCTGTCGACGAAGCCGTAGCCGTGTCCCAGCACCCGGCCGACGTCGCGCACCACCGCCTTGGCGGCCATGGAACCGTAGGTGATGATCTGGGATACCCGGTCGCGGCCGTAGTGGCGCGCCACATAGTCGATCACCTCGTCGCGCCGCTCCATGCAGAAGTCCACGTCGAAGTCGGGCATGGAGACGCGCTCGGGATTCAAGAACCGCTCGAACAGCAGCTCGAACTGCATGGGGTCCAGGTCGGTGATCTTCAGGGCATAGGCCACCAGCGAGCCGGCACCGGAGCCGCGCCCCGGGCCGACGGGTATGCCATTGTTCTTGGCCCACTGGATGAAGTCGGCGACGATGAGGAAATAGCCGGGAAACTTCATCTGGTTGATGACCCCGATCTCGATCTCCAGCCGGTCCAGATAGGGCTGGCGCTTCTCCTCCGGGGCGCCGGGCATCAGCACCTGCAGGCGCTGCTCCAGGCCCTTGCGGGATTCCTCGGCGAAGAACTCCTCGACGGTCAGGCCATCCGGCACCGGGAAGTCCGGCAGGTAGTTCTTGCCCAGGGTCAGTTCCAGGTTGCAGCGCTTGGCGATCTCGACGGTGTTTTGCAGCGCGGCCGGCAGGTCGGCGAAAAGCGCCAGCATTTCCTCCGGGGTACGCAGATACTGCTGTTCGCTGTAGTCCCGCGGCCGGCGGGGATCGTCCAGCACCCGGCCCTGATGGATGCAGACCCGCGCCTCGTGGGCCTCGAAGTCGGAGGCGGAAAGAAACCTCACGTCATTGGTGGCCACCGGCGGGATGCCCAGTTCGGCGGCCAGGTCCACGGCCGCTTCGATGTAGGCTTCCTCGCGGGGTCGGCCGGTGCGCTGCAGTTCCAGATAGAAGCGGTCGCCGAACCGCTGCGACATCCGCTCCGCCTCCCGGCGCGCCTCATCCGGCCGGCCGGCCAGCAAAGCCGACCCGATCCGGCCCTCGCGTCCGCCCGACAGCACGATCAGCCCCTCATTGGCGGTCTCCAGCCAGTCGTCCATGAGCATGGGCACGCCCTGATGCTGGTTCTCCTGGTAGCTGCGCGACAGCAGTTCGGTCAGGACGCCGTAGCCGGTCCGATTCTGCACCAGCAGGGTCAGCCGGCAGGGCAGGGCAGGGTCCTGCTCGTTATAGACCCATACGTCGGCCCCGGCGACGGGCTTGACGCCCTCGCCCATGGCGGCCTTGTAGAACTTCACCAGGGAGAACAGATTGGACTGGTCGGTGACCGCCACCGCCGGCATCCCCAGCTTCGCCACCTGCTTCACCAGGGGCTTCACCCGCACCAGGCCGTCGACCATGGAGTATTCGGTGTGCAGGCGGAGATGGACGAACGAGGGTGTCATCGAGGGGGCGGACGGTGTTGCAGAACCCATAGTTTGCCACAGGTCCACCCCGAACGGCGGGGTTGCCAGATTCCCCGCGCCCCTGTCACCGGGCCGATCGCGCTGCCGGATCGAAGCGCCGCTACGCGGCGGCGTGGCTCAGCCGGACTGGCTGCCGCCGTGCACCCCACTGGCCCGGACGCGCTTCGAAAACTCCCGCACACACCGTCCCGCAGGCGCGGCAGCGGCCGTCCGCATCCAGCCGCCATTCCGACAGCTCATACCAGTCGCGTCCGATCAACAGGGCGCCGCACTGGTGGCAGTAGGTGCTGTCGGCGGCCTTGTCGTGGACGTTGCCCACATAGACATGGTGCAGGCCGGCGGCGCGCGCGATGGAACGCGCCCGCAGCAGAGTGGCCGCGGGAGTGGCAGGGATGTCCCGCATCTTCCAGTCCGGGTGGAAGGCGGAAAAATGCAGCGGCACGTCCGGCCCCAGATGGCTGCCCACCCATTCCGCCAAGCGCTGCAGTTCCTGGTCGGTATCGTTCTCGCCGGGTATCAGCAGGGTGGTGATCTCCAGCCACACCGCGGTGTGGTGATGGATGTACTCCAGCGTCTCCAGCACCGGCTGCAGGTGTGCGCCGCACAACCGGTGGTAGAAGTCCTCGCTGAATGCCTTGAGGTCGATGTTGGCGGCGTCCATGTGGGCATAGAACTCCGCGCGGGGCTGTTCGCACTGGTAGCCGGCGGATACCGCCACGGATTTGATGCCCTGCGCGCGGCAGGCCTTGGCGACGTCGATGGCGTATTCGTGGAAGATCACCGGATCGTTGTAGGTGTAGGCGACGCTGCGGCAGCCCAGGGATTGCGCCGCGGCGGCGATGGTCGCCGGGTCGGCCTGATCCATCAGGGCATCCATCTCCCGCGATTTGCTGATGTCCCAGTTCTGGCAAAACTTGCAGGCCAGGTTGCAGCCGGCGGTGCCGAACGACAGGATCGGAGTGCCGGGCAGGAAGTGGTTCAAGGGCTTTTTTTCGACGGGGTCCACACAGAACCCGCTGGAGCGGCCGTAGGACAGCAGCACGATGCGGCTGTCCAGGTTGCCGCGCACGAAACACAAGCCGCGCTGGTTCTCGTGCAGCTTGCAATAGCGCGGACACAGCCGGCATTCGGTGCGTCCGTCCTCCAGGGTTTGCCAGTAGCGGGTCGGGTAGGCGATGGTGGGATCGATGGCTGGGTCCATGGGAAAAACCTCTTTCTCCGGTGTGGCGAAGGATTACAATGGCGCCGTAGGCTGGATCGGCTCGAGCGAGGTGATCGTCATGACCCACATACGACCTGCCGCGGTTGCGGGTATGTTTTATCCGGCGGAACCAGACCGGCTTCAGCGCACGGTCCGGGCCATGCTGGCCGAAGCGCCCGGCCGGGGCGCCGTGCCCAAGGCCCTCATCGCACCCCATGCCGGCTACATCTATTCCGGTCCCATTGCCGCCGCGGCCTACAAACAGGTGGCTCCGGCGCGAGGAACGATCAGCCGCGTGGTGTTGCTGGGTCCCGCCCACCGGGTCGGCTTCAGCGGCCTCGCGGTCAGCACGGCCGACGCGTTCGAGACGCCCCTCGGCGATGTCCGGTTGGACCGCGAAAGCATCGCCGATATCCTTGAGCTCCCCTACGTCATCGCCCTGGATCAGGCTCATGCCGAGGAGCACAGCCTGGAAGTGCACCTGCCGTTTTTGATGGAGGTGCTCGGCGACTTTGCCCTGGTACCGGTGGTGGCCGGGCAGGCCCGGCCGGAGCAGGTGGAGGAGCTGCTCGGGCGGCTTTGGGGCGGCGCCGAGACCCTCATCGTCGTCAGCTCCGACCTCAGCCATTACCACGACTATGCAACCGCCAGGTCCATGGATGCGGCGACCTCCCAATCCATCATCAAGCTGATGCCGGAGCGGATCGGCTACGAAGACGCCTGCGGACGGTTGCCCATCGCCGGACTGCTGCTGGCAGCGGTCCAGCGGGGCTTGCAGGCGGAATTGCTGGATCTGCGCAACTCGGGAGATACCGCCGGATCCAAGGACCGCGTCGTCGGATACGGTGCCTATGCCTTCCACTAACCCCCACTGCGCGCTGCCGGAACAGCACCAGCGCGATCTGATGGATCTGGCATGGGCTTCCATCCGCCGCGGGCTGAGCGACAACCGGCCGGCGCCGGTGGACGTGGAAAGTTTGCCGGAGGCACTGAAGGAACGGCGCGCCTGTTTCGTCACCCTGGAGAAGCACGGCCAGCTGCGCGGTTGCATCGGCAGCCTGCAGGCCATACGGCCGCTGGCGCTCGACGTGGCGGCCAATGCCTATGCGGCGGCGTTTCGTGATCCCCGCTTCCCCGGCCTGACCGAGGACGAACTGCCGCAACTGGAGATACACCTGTCGTTGCTGACTCCGCCGGAGCCGGTCGACTGCAGTTCCGAGCAGGACCTGCTGCGCCGGATCAGGGCGGGCGTGGACGGCTTGATCCTGGAAGATGGCGAACGCCGCGGCACCTTTCTCCCGTCGGTGTGGGAACAGCTGCCCGACCCGGTCATGTTCCTGCAGCACCTCAAGCGCAAGGCGGGTTTTCCGGCCGATTACTGGAGCACCAGCCTGCGGGTCTACCGCTACCGGGCCGAAACCATTCCCTGAACGACACTGCCGCGTCACGACGGGCTGGCGAACAGCAGTTCCGCGGCGGCGATCTGCTCGGCGTTTCCCAGCAGACCGTAGCGGTCTCCATCGGTGAACACCGTGTCGGTGGGCGGATTGACCAGCAAGCGGCCGTCCCTCCACACCGCGACCAGATTCGCCCCGGTGCGGCTGCGCAGGGTCGATTCGGCCAGGGTCCGGCCGATCAGGGGCGATGCAGCCGGCAGCTTCACCCAGGTGATGTCGATGAGTTCGGCCGTATCCAGCAATTCCCGCAATATGGCGTGTTCGCCCTGGGACTTGACCAGCGCCTCGTAATTCTCCTTGCGTACCGTATCGGCGTAGCGGCGCACCTCCAGAAGCGGAAATCCCAGATGCAGCAGGGTATGGCGGATCACCTGCAGGCCGCCTTCCAGTTCCGGGTGGATCACCAGTTGGGCACCGAGTCCGGCCAGCCGTTTGACCCCGGTTCGGGTTGCCGCGCGGGCGATGATGGGGAGTTTGGGAGCGAGATCGCGGGCTGCGGCGACGGTCAGTTCGGTGGCCGCTTCCTCCGGCAGGGTCACCACTAGCAGGCGGGCCCGTTCGAGCCCGGCGTGGGTCAGGATGTCGGAATTGGCGGCATCGCCCAGCAGGGTCGCGACGCCGCGTTTGGACAGCCGTTCGATCCGCTCGATACGGGAATCGATCACCAGGCAGGGAATCTGCAATTCTCCCAGCACATCCACCACGTGGGAGCCCACCCGTCCGTAACCGATCACCACCACATGTCCGGCCACGCCCTCCTCGAGGGGTTCGCGCGGCCGGCTGTAGCGGTCCAGCTTGCTCCACAGAAAGGGAATGGAGCGCAGCAGCCGCTGCAGCGGATCGACCCCATGCAGGACCAGAGGATTGACGACGATGGACAGGATCGCCGCCGCCAGGATGAGGGAGTATTGGTCCTGCTGCAAGAAGCGGAGGCTTAATCCGGCCTGTCCCAGCACGAAGGAGAACTCGCCGATCTGGCTGGAGCCGGCGGCGACCACCAGGGCGGTGCGGGCGGGGCGGGGAAACATCTGGGCCCAGGCGGCGGCCACCAGGAACTTGCCGAACACCACCACCGTAGCCAGCTCCAGCACCGGTTGCCAGGCGCCGGACAGGTAAGCCGGATCGATCAGCATGCCGATGGAAACGAAGAACAGCACGGAAAACGCCTCGCGGAACGGCAACAGGTCGGACGCGATGCGGTGACTCAGGGGCGATTCGCTGACCACCGCGCCGGCCATGAATGCGCCCAGGGCGAGCGAGACCCCGAACAGCTCGGCGGCCACGGCGGCAATCCCCAGCGACATGGCGAGGATGGAGAGGATGAACAGCTCCCGCGAACGGGTGTGGGCGACCCGCAGCAGCAGCCAGGGCAACAGCCGGGTGCCGGCGAACAGCATGAACACCAGGAAACCGATGGCGGCCAGCACCGCCGTTCCCAGCGCGCGCCAGTCCACATCGCCGGAAAACTCGGCGAAATTGGGCATGATCAGCAGGATGATGACGGTAGCGATGTCTTCCATGACCCGCCAGCCCACCGCCACCCGGCCGTGGGAGGTGTTGAGCCAGCCCAGGTCCATGAATCCCCGCAGCATCACGATGGTGCTGGCGATGGACAGGGCCAGGCCCAATACCAGGCCGGCGGCGTCCGACCAGCCCCACCAGCGGCCCAGGGCGTAGCCGGCCACGGTCATGGTGAGCATTTGTCCGAGGGTGCCGAGGATCGCCGAGTCGCGCACCCGCCACAGGTCGGCAAAGGAGAAGTGCAGACCGACCCCGAACATGAGAAAGGCGATGCCGAGTTCCGCCAGTGCGCCAATGGTGTGGGCGTCGCCGACGTAACCGGGGGTGAACGGGCCGATGGCGATACCGGCCAGCAGATAGCCGACGATGGTCGGCAGCCGCAGCCGCTGGGCCAGCAATCCGCCGACGAAGGCGGCAGTGAGGGCGACCGCGATGTTTTCGAGCAGACTCAGATCATGCATGGTGCGAAGGGGAGAAGAGGAGTTCAATCCCAAGATAATGGAATTGGCGAGGTGATGACAGCCGGTGCCCCATGTCGCATCATCTCCGGCAATTCCTTTAGGAGCCGTTCCATGAAGATCGCCATCATCGCCGGGAGCCACCGGCCCGATTCCCAGTCGGGCAAAGTCGCCCGATACATTGCCTCGCGTCTGCCGCCGCTGGCTCCGGGCGCCTCAGGCTACGTCCTGGAGCTGGGCAAGACGCCGTTGCCGTTATGGGACGAGGATATCTGGAAGGGAAGCGGGCCGGTGGTCGATGCCTGGCGGCCGGTCTCGCAGGAGATCGCGCCGTGCGATGCCGTCGTCGTGGTGGCACCGGAATGGGCCGGCATGGTGCCTGCGGCCTTGAAAAACTTCTTCCTGCTGGCCAGCGACGGCTGCCTCTACCACAAGCCCGCCCTCATCGTGGGCGTGTCGGCTTCCCGCAACGGCGCTTACCCGGTCGCCGAGCTGCGCATGAGCAGCTACAAGAACACCCACTTGCACTACATCCCGGAGCAGGTGATCGTGCGTTCCGTCGGCGAGGTGCTCAACGGCGGGGAGGCCCAGTCCGAGGAGGATGGGGCCATCCGCAGGCGCATCGACTATGCCCTGGCAGTCCTTCTGGAATATGGCAAGGCCTTGAGTTCGGTGCGGGCCAGCGGCGTGCTCAACCGCAAGGAGTTCCCCTACGGGATGTGATCCGTCGCGGCCCAGGGTTGTCCGGGCTGGAATCGCCGGGCCCCGGTGGTGCCAGGATAGTCGGATGCAGCGTTCGGCAGGTGGCCGGAGGCAGTGCCCGCCCCATCCTCCTCTTTCGACCCGCCCCGCAGCTTCGGGCAGCCGCATCAGCGCAAGGCGTTGGCCAGGGCGTCGTCGATGGTGTCGAGCCAGATCAGGGTGAGGCTTAGGCGGGCCTGTTCAGGGATGTCGTCCAGGTCTTTCTGGTTGCGCCGCGGCAGCATGACCGTGCCGATGCCGGCACGAAGCGCGGCCAGCAGCTTCTCCTTGATCCCGCCCACCGGCAGTACCTGGCCGCGCAGGCTGATCTCGCCGGTCATGGCGACGTCGTGGCGCACCGGCCGTTCGGACAGCATGGAATAGAGGGCGACGAAGATGGCGACGCCGGCGCTGGGGCCGTCTTTGGGGATTGCACCGGCGGGCACGTGGACGTGGACGTCGTCATCGCGGAAATCCTGTGGCTTGATGCCGAGGGCATTCAGCTTGCCTTTCACCAGAGTCAACGCCGCCAGGGCGCTTTCCTTCATGACATCTCCCAGTTGGCCGGTGAGAATCAGGCTGCCGGATCCCGCCACCCGGGTCGCTTCCACGAACAGGATATCGCCTCCGGCGGGGGTCCAGGCGAGGCCGGTGGCAACCCCCGGCACCCCGGTGCGCAGGGCCGCCTCGTTTTCGTAGCGGGGAGCTCCGAGGATCGGGGCGAGGCCATCGGCGTCGATGCGGTGAAAGCTTTCGTCACCCTCGGCGACCGCCATCGCGCAGTGGCGGAACAGGGCTCCGATGCAGCGTTCCAGTTCGCGCACCCCAGCTTCACGGGTGTAGTTGCGGATGATCTCTTTCAAAGCCGCCTCGGTGATCTCGCAGCGGCCGGAATCGAGACCGCAGGCATCGAGCTGGCGCCTGATCAGGTAGCGGTGGGCGATCTCCAGCTTCTCCTCCTCCACGTATCCCGGCAGCTGGATGACCTCCATACGGTCGCGCAGCGGACCCGGCACCGCTTCGATCAGGTTCGCGGTGCCGATGAACAAGACGTGGCTCAGATCGAAGGGAACGCCCAGGTAGTTGTCGCGGAAGCTGTTGTTCTGCTCCGGATCGAGCACCTCCAGCAGTGCCGCCGCCGGGTCGCCCTGCAAGCTGGTGCTGAGCTTGTCCAGTTCGTCCAGCATCATGATGCAGTCACGCGCACCGGCCTTGCGCATGGCCTGGATGACGTTGCCGGGGAGAGCGCCGACATAGGTGCGGCGATGACCGCGGATCTCCGCTTCGTCGTGGCAGCCGCCCAGGCTGACCCGCACGAACTCCCGGCCGATGGCGCGGGCGATGCTCTGTCCCAAGGATGTCTTGCCGACACCGGGGGGGCCGGCAAAGCAAAGGATGGGACTCTTGCCGTCGGGTTTGAGTTTGCGCACGGCCAGATATTCGAGGATGCGCCGCTTGACCTTGTGCAAGCCATAATGTTCGGCATCGAGGATTTCGCGCGCCTTGGCGATATCCATCCGGGGCCGCTCCGGCAGACCCCACGGCAATTCCACCAGCCAGTCCAGATAGGTTCGCACCAGGGAATATTCACCGCTCATTTCCGACATGCGTTCCAGCCGCTTGAGCTCCTTGCGGGCGTGGGTCTCGACTTCCGGCGGCATGGCCGCCTTGGTGATGGCCTGATCGAGTTCGGCGATTTCCGCAGAATGCTGGTCGTCTTCGCCCAGTTGTTTCTGGATGGTCTTGAGCTGCTCGCCGAGCAAGTACTTGCGCTGGGACTCGCTCATGGTCTGGCGGGTCTGCTCGCTGATCTCCTTGGTCAGCCGCAGCACTTCCAGACGCCGGCCGACGGCGGCCAGGACCTTCTGCAGGCGCGGTTTGAGCGCCAGGGTCTCGAGGATCTCCTGTTTATCCCGCGGCGGGATGTCGACGAAGGTGGCGGTGAGATCGGCGAGGGTACCTGGCGAGCTGATCTGTTCCAGCGCAATGGCGAAATCCGGCGGCGCATCCGGCGTCATTGCGACCATCTCCCGCAACCGTTGCCGAAGCTCCAGGGTGAAGGCCTCCACCTCGGAGGTCATGGCCTCGTCGGTGGACAGCAACTCGATGCGTGCGGCAAGAAACGGATAGCCTTCCAGAAACTCCTTGACCCGGAAGCGGGATTCCCCCTGGCAGACGATGTGATGCGTTCCGTCGGGCGCCGTCAGATAGCGCAGCACCGTGGCGACGGTGCCGATGCGGTAAACCTCGTCGAGGCTCGGCACGTCCGCGTCGGGACTCTTCTGCAGCAGGATCGCCAGCGACTTTTCCCGCCGTAATGCAAACTGGGCCGCGGCAATGGAGGGTCCGCGGCCGATGGTGATCGGCAGGATGACGACGGGAAACACCACCAGGTTGCGGACCAGGACCACCGGCACGACGCCGGAGGGCAACTGGATGTCGGCGAGATCGTCGGGTTCGGCAGCACCCCGGTGATTGCGCGATTCGCTCATCCCTGACGACCGCCGGCCTTGCTCAGCCGCAGGGTCAGACAACCGTCCCGGTATTCGGAAGCGGTGAGCTCGTAAATGGAGGAGGGGAGCTGGATCTTCTTCTCGAAACCGCCGTAGGGGATCTCGAGCCGGTGAATATGGGCATGGGCGGGAACCGGAAACGGGCTCGAACCGGTGATGGTCAACACGCCGTCGTCCAACTCCACGGTCATGCGGTCTGCGGCCACACCCGGCAGCAGCACGATGACCCGCAGTTCGCGGCCGTTTTCGAAGATGTCCACCGGCGGCTCCCAACAAGGAGACCGATCCTCGCAGCGTGCGACACCGAACAGGCGCCGATGCATCCGCTCCGCGCGGCTGACCATTTCACAGGCGTCAAGCCACATCCAAGCCAAGGGGTCTTCGTGTTTCGTCGTCATAATCCCTCACCGAGCAATCGGAATGGCCACCGGCGCACATCGTTGCACGCCTGGGGCCATGCAGGATTCATTTTGACCTACCGGAGAGGCAACTGTCACCCAGCCGAATCACTCTTCAGAACGGATGCGCTCGGCCGAACGGCCCATTTGGCCGATCCTGACCGGCTGCACCTGATCCCGCTCCGCGGCGGCGGATGGCAGGTTCGGTTACAGATAACCCCGCCGTGAAAAATGCGCGGCTCGCAGGTCCGCCAATTTTCGATCGCAGGTCCTTTACAGCTCTCGGATCGATGCGACCGTTCTCAATCGATCCACCATAAAGTCGACAAAGGCACGAACCCGTCCAGCAGCCTTGCGGCCTTCCTGGTAAACCACATGGATCGGCGACGGCGCGGTCTCGTAATCGGCGAGTACGATTTTGAGACGGCCAGCGGTCAATTCCGGGGCGACCATGTACGACAACAGCTGCGTCAACCCTTGCCCGGACGATGCCGCGCAGATGGCGACATCGGCGGTGTTGACCGTGAGACGGGCCGAGACCGGCACGGTCAGATGCCCGTCGCCGCCCCGAAACGACCACTCCGCTCGCGGTGTCAGACCCGAGAACAGCACGGTGTCGTGGGCACGGAGGTCCGCAGGCACCTCAGGGATTCCGCGAGCCTCCAGATACGCGGGTGATGCGCAGATCACCCGCCGCACCGCCCCCGCTGGAATCGCCGTCAACGAGGAGTCCGGCAGTTCACCGATCCGGATCGCCACGTCCAGGCCTTCCTCCAGCAGATTCACGATACGGTCGACGAACAAGGTCTGCGCGGATACCTCGGGATACCGCTCCAAAAATTCCATCAGCAGTGGCGCCACGTGCATGCAGCCGAAGCGGATCGGTGCCGTCACCATGAGTCGGCCCCGCGGCTGGCGATGAGCGCCGGCCGCCGACTCTTCCGCTTCTTCGATTTCCGCCAGGATGCGCCGGCAATCTTCCAGAAAGCGTTCCCCCGCTGCCGTCAGCCGCACCTGTCGGGTCGTTCGATGAAACAGCGGTACGCCGAGCCGTTCTTCCAGTCCCGCTATGGCGCGGGTCACCGCGGGCGGAGACAGGCGCAGCTTGCGGGCGGCCGGCGCGAATCCGGCGGTGTCGGCAACCGCGACGAAGACCTGCATGTGGTGGAAACGATCCATGAATTATTCCTTTCAGTGGAATTATTTCTTGTTATTCGAGGGTATTCATTCCGATCACGCAAGTCCATAGCCTATCCCCGTGCCGAGAATACTTCCGGCGCAACCCGAAATTGCCATCCTATCTCAGGAGACCGTCATGTCCCGTATCGAAGTCGTCGACCCGCAAACCGCCACAGGTGAAACCAAAACTCTGCTGGATGCCGTGCAAGCCAAACTGGGCGTCACCCCCAACTTCCTCCGCGTGCTGGCCAATTCGCCGGCGGCGCTCAGCGCTTTCCTTGGACTCTATGGCATCGCCGAAAACGGCAGGCTGGATTTGCAGACCCGCGAGCGCATTGCGGTAGCGCTGGCTCAGCAGAACCGCTGCGAATATTGCCTGTCCGTCCACAGCGCCATGGGTGGTCAGGTGGGACTCAGCGGCGACGAAATCGCCGCCAACCGCGAGGGCTCATCCCGCGATGGCAAGGCGGCCGCGGCCGTCGCCTTCGCCCGAGCCTTGGTGGAACACACCGGCGAAGTCAGCAACGCCGACCTGGAAGCCGTGCGCAATGCCGGCTACGGCGATGCCGAAATCGTGGAAATCATCGTTCATAGCGGCATGAATGTATTGACCAACATCCTCGGCAAGGCCAGTCGGGTGGAGATTGATTTTCCCAGGGTCGAACTGACGCAAGCCGCTTGATGTGAAGGGCCGAAATGCCGGTGCCTCGGCACCGGCTTTTCGCTTTCTGCCGAATATCGAGTCCACCGGGAGTATCCACCATGTCGACGCGATTTGCCGAAATTGCCTTTACTGCCAGCGTCAGGGCCGCTCAAACCCGATATGGCAGCCGAGCAGCCAACCGGGGCTTCGATTCGCCCGATGCCAGCCACCTTGTTTTGACTCGGCGGGAAAAGGAATTCATCGAAGCACGCGATGGCTTTTATCAAGCGACCGTAGGCGAGAATGGCTGGCCCTACGTCCAGTTTCGCGGCGGTCCCCCAGGATTCCTCAAGGTCTTGGACGACCGTACCCTCGGCTATGCCGATTTTCGCGGCAACCGGCAGTACATCAGCATCGGCAATCTGAATGCCGAGGATCGCATCGCGCTGATTCTGATGGACTACGCCAACCGCCAGCGCCTGAAGATCTGGGCGCGAGCACGAGTCATCGATGCAGCAGAGGATTCGGAACTGACCGCACGGCTCGAAATGGCCGGCTACCGCGCCACGGTCGAGCGGGCCATCGTGCTGGCAATCGAGGCCTATGACTGGAATTGCCCGCAGCACATCACGCAGCGCTTCAGTGAAGCGGAAATCCACGAAAAGTTTCTGGCCCCTCTGGAGGCAAGGCTAGTGGAACTGGACGGGAGGGGCTGCCTTGAGGGCAGTTCCGCGATAGGATCCGCCGGTATCATTCAACCTACCACCAAGAGTGATGGTATTTGATGCCATCGGGCCACGCGGCTCAAACCAAAAAACCCGCTTAGCCTTATGACTAGCGGGTTTCTGGGTGCCCGTGAGACGGGGTGGTACAAGCTATTGGTGCCTCGGGCCGGGATCGAACCGGCACGCCCGTAAAGGCGAGGGATTTTAAGTCCCTTGCGTCTACCAATTTCGCCACCGAGGCTCTGCGTTCTTTCAACCGTCCTGGATCAGCCGGTACTTGATTGCCAGCCGAGTCAATTCCACGTCGTTCTTCACACCCACCTTTTCCTGTACCCGGTAACGGTAGGTGTTCACTGTTTTGCTGCTGATCTTCAACAGGTCCGCCATTTCCTGGATGGAACGGCCATCCAGCGTCATTTCGACGATCTGCAGTTCGCGCAAGGACAACAGGTTGAAGGGGCTGTTGTCGATGCTCTGCCCTGCCCAGACAATTTCCGTCGCGACGTCGTTGCTGACGTAGCGCTTGCCGCTATGCACCGTGCGGATCGCCTTGATCAGGTCGTTGACGTTGCAGCTCTTGGAGATGTAGCCCAAGGCTCCGGCATTCAGCAGCTGCTGGGGGAACGGCCCCTCGGTATGCACCGTCAACGCGATGATGCGAACGCCCGGGTGTTTCTGCACGATCTTGCGACTGGCTTCGATCCCGCCGATTCCCGGCATGTTGATGTCCATCAGGACCACGTCGGGGAGGAACTGCTGGACTTGTTCTATGGCATCTTCGCCGGAACTGGCGCAGGCGATGACGTTGATGTCCTCGCTCTGCTGCAGCAACTGCTGGATGCCCGCCCGGACGAGTTCGTGATCGTCTACCAGCAGGACGTTGATTGCCATGTTGCGAGGACCCGGCGCGACCTTCAATGGCGGAGAGGGTGGGATTCGAACCCACGGAAGGGTATAAGCCTTCAACGGTTTTCAAGACCGCCGCATTCAACCGCTCTGCCACCTCTCCGGAAGCGGATTAGGATAACCGATAGGCCGCTGGACCGCCAAGCGCAACGCGGCGTGCCGCTCACTCCAGCGGCTTGCGTGCCATCAGCATGTAGTTGATTCCCCGGTAGCGCGTAAGCCGAAACGTCCGCGTGAACGGATTCACCGCGACGCCGGTGCGGTTGGTCACCTTCATGCCGCGATCCTCGATCAGATTCTCCAATTCCACGTCGGTGGGAAACTTGCTCCACTGGTGGGTGCCCTTGGGCAGCCAGCGCAGCAGGTGCTCGGCGCCGACGATGGCGGCCAGCCAGGATGCCAGGGTACGGTTGATGGTGGCAACGAACATCACCCCGCCCGGCTTGACCAGTCGCACGCAGGCGTCGAGAAAGATCGGCAGTTCTGCGACGTGCTCGACCACCTCCATGTTGAGCACGACGTCGTACAGTTCTCCCCGGCCGGCCAGAATTTCCGCACTGGCGACCTGATAGCGTACAGCCGAGCCCACGGTCTCCCCATGGGTGCGGGCGCAATCGATGTTTCTGGCGACGATGTCCACCCCGGTTACCGCTGCCCCCATTTGTGCCACGGCTTCGCTGAGGATACCGCCACCACAGCCGAGGTCGAGGATGTGCAGGCCCGTCAGCGGTCGGTCTGAATCCGTGTAGCGGGGCCAGATTTCGATCAGATGGTCGCGGATGTAGCCGGCGCGCAGGCGGTTGAGGCGATGCAGCAGCCAGAACGGCCCCGACTCGTTCCACCAAAGCCCGCCATGGCTCTCGTAATAGGCGACTGTGTCGGGATCGATGCTGGGGGCTTGCGGCATGGTGGCTTCTCGATGGTGGACGTCGGATGCGATGGGCTATGGGCCGCCGCAGTCCGGCAACTGGCCTATACTGATTTTCGCCCATTTCATGGCGAACGTGGACACGGCAGGCCGTTGCGGGCGCCGAACGGCGCCTTGGAGGTCGACCTCGGCACCCTGCACTGACCCCGAATCATAACGACGACTCCCATCGCCGGAGACCCCATGGATACCAAAGCTGCCCATACCGACATGCTACAGTTCGTGACGTTCAACCTGGGAAAGCAGAAATACGCGATCGACATCCTCAAGGTTCAAGAAATCAACAATCTAAAGGAAATTACCCCGATACCCAACGCGCCGGCCTACATGGAAGGTGCGATCAATCTTCGTGGAAAGGTAATTCCTGTGCTAAATCTTAGACGCCGGCTGCATCTGGAAAATCAGGATCTGACCGAGCTGTCGAAGATCGTCATCGCCGATATTAACGGCTTGGTATTGGGCATGATCGTCGACTCCGTCTCCGATGTCTTGAGGATTTCTTCGGACATCGTCGAACCCGCTCCACCGGTAATATCGGGAAGCAGCCGATCGGATTTCGTTCTGGGTATCGCCAAGTTATCGGACATGCTGGTGATCATCCTCGACATGGACAAGATGCTGGACCGGACAGATTTGCAAGGAGGCGTGGTTCGCTGAGTATCCGCCTTTGCCCCGCATACAGCGGCCCATGCGAATCTATCCCATAACACCAAAATCTGGATAGTGGTCATGAAACACCTGAAGCACGTGCGAATCGGCCTGGCCGCACTCACTGCGGCACTTCTGTTTGCCTGTTATGCGGGGTACGGCACCGGTACTGCATCATCCTTGTGGATCGGGGGACTGGCGGTGATGGGAATGGTCGTGGCCGTCTATCTGTGGTTCGTGTTGACCGTGCGCGTCATGGGGCCTCTGGCCGTGGTCGAGGATGGGTTGAAGCGGGTCTCGGCGGGTGATCTGACCGTCAAGCTCGACCCCGCGGCATGCGGCGATTGCGCCGGGATGGCCGCCAGCCTGAATGCCCTGTGCGGATCGATTTCGGTCCTTGCCGGCAATACCGTCGCCTTCTCCAACGAGATCGTCTGCCTGGTCAATACCTTGATGCACGAGGCCGACCAAACCACGGCCGATGCCCGCGATCAGGCCGGTCAAACCCAGCAGATCGCGGCGGCGGCCGAGCAGATGAGCCAAACCATCAACGACATCGCCCGCAATGCCTTGTCGGCCCGGGAGACCTCCGGAGCCGCGCTGGCCGTGGCCCATGAGGGAAACGTCGCGGCGGAAACGTCGGCGGCGACCGTGCAGCGGGTCTATGACGCCACCATTTCGCTGGCCTCCCTGGTGGAGAAGCTGAATCGCAGCGTCCGCGAGATCAGCGGCATCGTCACGGTGATCAAGGGGATCGCGGATCAGACCAATCTGCTGGCGCTCAATGCCGCCATCGAGGCCGCCCGTGCCGGGGAGCAGGGGAGGGGGTTCGCGGTGGTGGCGGACGAAGTGCGCAAGCTTGCGGAGCGGACCATCAAGGCAACCCAGGAAATCTCCGACAAAATTTCGATGCTGCAGGCCGACTCCAGGCAAACCGCCCAATTCATGGACAACACCTCGGACGAGGTGATCCAGGCCACCACGGGCATCAAGCAGGTGGAGGGCGTCTTGAACTCCATCGTGATGTCGGTGGAGCAGGTGCGCGACCAGATCGCCCAGATCGCGGTGTCCGTGGAGGAGCAGTCGCAGACTACGGAGGAGGTCGCCTCCAGCATCGAAAAGACTGCGACCATCGCCAGGAGCATCGAGGAAATGGCCGGAGGGATCACGGCCGATGTCGGATCCATCGTCGGTGTGACCCTGCAAGCCCGTGACGCCGCCGATCGATATGTCGTCGACAATACCATCGAAAAAATTCTGGATCGGGCCAAATCCGACCATATCGTTTTCATGAGCAAGATCAAGGGTCACTTGCGGAAAGCTCTGGTATTGGAGCCAGCGAAACTGCCGGATCATTACTCCTGCCGTTTCGGCAAGTGGTATCACAGCCTGGGAAAGGAGCAGTATTCCGGCAGCGAATGTTTCCGCTCCATCGACCCTCCCCATGCCAGACTCCATGCCGTGGCAAGAGAAATCGTTTCTCTGGCCAATGGCGGTGAAGACCGTCGGGCTCACGAGTTATACGACGAAGCCGACCGATTGTCTCAGACGATACTCGAAAACCTGGATCGGTTGAAATCCCAATATCACTCCTGAATATTTTTTGGCAGAACCGGCTGATGCACAGTGTGAAGATTCAATACCGCCTGCCTAGGGGTATCGCAATGCCGCCGGAGGTAGGGCGCTCGATGCTAACAACCAGCGGGTGGGTGTCATGAGCGAAGCAGATACGTGGGAACGCAGCCTCGAGGAACTCAACGATACCGATCCCGCCGTACGGCGCTGGGCCGCGGAGGCTTTGGGCGAAGGCGATGCGCGCGCGCTCTACCCGTTGATCAAGGCATTGAAGGACCCCAATACGGGGGTCCAGGATGCGGCACGCCGGTCGCTCATCGCCATTGGCGGCGAGGTCACGGCCTACATGACTCTGCCCTTGCTGCGCGAGGACGCCTATCTGCGCAATACCTCCCGCATCATCCTCAAGCAGATCGGATCGCCGGCGACTCCCCTGCTGCGGCCTCTGCTCAAGGATAAAGACGACGACATTCGCATTTTCGCGTTGGACCTGATTTCGGAAATCCGGGAGTGCGGTTTTCCGGAGGATATTGCAGGGCTGGCCGCCCGCGATCCCAACGCCAATGCACGGGCGGCGGCGGTGCGCGCCTTGAGCCGGCTCGGCCGGGCTGAATACTGGCCGGCGCTGCGCGATGCCTTGCACGACGAAGAGTGGGTTTGTATTGCGGCTCTCGAAGCCTTGGCCGATGTGGGCGATCATGATGCCATTCCGGCCATCGCGGAGTTGTTGGCCAGCCCGTCCGACATGCTGCGATACGCCGCGATCGAGGCGCTCGGCAAGTTGGGGTCCGCTTCCGCCAGCGACGCGCTGTTGGACAACGTGGCAAAGGCGACTCCCCTCGAACGGGCGGCGATCGTCAAGAGCCTGGTGCAGATCGGCGTCACCCCGGAGATGGGGGAGGCGTACGACGTCCTGATGGAGATACTGCGGGAGGGGGACTGGGAGGAGAAGCTGGTCGCCATGCGCGGGCTGTGCAGTTTGCGCGACGAGCGCGCGATTCCGGCGATACTCGACGTGGCCGGATCGCTCGACCCCTCCGAGCCGGACAGCGAGGATTTGATCACCGCCGCCATGGAAGGTTTGACCCAATTCGGCTGCAGCCCGGCCCTGGTCGATGCGGCGGCGTCTCTGGAAGTGAAACACTTCGGCAAGGTGATCGCCATCGACGTGCTGGCCGCTCTCGGTTGCCGCGAGGCCATGCCGGTGCTGGTCGGGCTGATGGATGGCGACCTGCGGGAAGTCCGGCGTGCCAGCGCTCGTGCATTGGGGGAAATCGACGGCGAGGGCGCCACTCAGCAGTTGCGCGATGCCATCGACGACCGTGACGGTCATGTGCGCCGCGCCGCGGTGATGGCCTTGGGACGGCTGCGGGACGCCAACGCCTTCGGGTCCTTGTTCGAGCACCTCGGTTGTGAACGTTACCGCGACGTGTACGAAGAAACCGTCAAGGCTCTGCTGGCCATCGACGAGTGCGAACTGTGCCGTCACTTGGCGGAAATGGGGCCGGTGGCGCGCGAGGTGATCGGACGGTTCGGGCGCGACGAGACGACCCTGCTGGATTTGTCTCGGGACGAAGACCGAGGGGTGAGGCTGGCGGCGCTGGCCGGTTTGGGAAAGATTCCCACAGGACCCGCAGTGGCTCGATTGATCGCGACGCTGGCCGACGAAGACCCGGAAGTTCGTCGCACCGCGATCATCGCATTGGGGGCCTTGGGACAAGGATTGGATGCCGTCAGGCCCCTGCTGGAAGACCCGGACATCTGGGTGCGCATGTCCGCCGCAACGGTCTTGGGACTGGGCGGAGGTGGCGGGGAGGGGGGTGACGAATGGGACGACAACGACCCGTGGCGCTGAATGGCAGGTCAAGACTGTGCCGCACCGTAGCTCTTAGGGGAATTGCATGATCCTGCAAGACGGCACTTTCCGCCAACTGCGCGACTTCATCTACGACAAGTGCGGGATTTATGTCCCGGACACCAAGAAGTATTTGTTGGAGAAGAAGATCGGTGCGCGGGTTCAGGCGCGCAATCTGGGCAGTTTCGAGGATTACCTGGTGCTGGCGCGCTCCGCCCAGAGTGGCGACGAACTGAGCAAGCTGTTCGACGCGGTCACCACCAACGAAACCTATTTCTTCCGGGAGACCCAGCAGTTCGACGTGTTGCTCGACAACATCGTGCCGGCCATCATCGAGAAGCGTCCGGCCAAAGACATCAAGATCTGGTCGGCCGCCTGTTCGAGCGGCGAGGAACCCTACACCATCTCGCTGTTGCTGGCGGAGAAGAAAGCCGGGCTGCGCCCGGAGATCCTGGCGTCGGACATCAGCGAGGAAGTGCTTGCGACGGCGCGCAAGGCGGTGTTCGGTTCCTATTCCATCCGCAACGTGCCTCCCGCCTGCCTGCAGAAGTATTTCAAGGATTCGGGCTGGGCGATGGAGCTGATCCCGGCGATCCGGGCACCGGTCAAGTTCCTCAATGTCAACTTGATCGACGACAAGAAGATTCGCACGATCCGCGATGTCGACGTAATATTCTGCCGCAACGTATTGATTTATTTTGACGACAAGGCGAAGCAAAAAGTGGTGTCGAATTTGTACGACAGCTTGCGTCCCGGTGGCTATCTGTTTATCGGTTCGTCAGAGAGCCTGCATAATGTGACCCGGGCATTCAGGCCACTGACTTACAATAAGGTCGTCGTTTATCAGAAGGTGTAGTCATGAAGATTCTTGTCGTTGACGACGACCCGACTACGCGCAAGGTACTAAGCTTGTACCTCAAGGCGAAAGGGCATGAAGTCGCTACCGCTGAAAACGGCCTGGACGCTTTGGAAAAGCTCGGGACACAGAACGTCAATCTAATTATGAGCGACGTCAATATGCCCTATATGGACGGTATCGAATTCGTGAAGAATGTACGCGCCAATTCCGATTGGTCTGACATTCCAATACTCATGGTTAGTACCGAGGCTGATCAGGAAGAGCAGCAGTTGGCATTTTCCGCGGGCGCCAACGGTTATTTAATCAAGCCGGTAACCGCAGACATGGTCAACGACAAGATCAAGGAGCTTGTTAGAAACATTTTCGCACAGGGGAGGACCCGCAATGCCTGATCCAAAAATGCGTATCCTGGTCGTGGATGACTTTGCCACGATGCGGAGAATAAACAAGAACATCCTGAAGCAGCTGGGTTTCGAAAACGTGGACGAAGCCGAAGACGGCAATGATGCCTTTGCCAAGTTGCAGAAAGGTGGTTATGGGTTTGTCGTGAGTGACTGGAATATGCCGAATCTCGATGGACTTGGATTATTGAAGAAGATTCGGTCGGACCCGGCCCTCAAGGATTTGCCGGTCATGCTGGTGACTGCGGAAGCCGAAAAGGATATGGTGGTCGAGGCGATCCAGGCGGGAGTGAACAACTATGTGGTCAAGCCCTTTACCGCCGAAACTTTCAAGGTCAAGATGGACAAGGTATTCGAGAAACTGGGGGGCTGACTGTCCGGTTGGGTAGATGCACACCATTTAACCTTATCAGCAGGCGAGTGAATCATGTCAGACGAAATGGATGAAATCATCGCGGAGTTTCTGACGGAAGCGGAGGAGACGCTCGACAAGATCGATCCTTTGTTCGTAGAGTTGGAAGCGCGCGGCGAAGACAAGGACATACTCAACGACATATTCCGCAGCGTGCATACCGTCAAGGGAGCTGCGGGCTTCCTGGGGTTCCAGGCGGTAGTGGATGTGGCGCATAACGCCGAAACCATCATGAAAAAGCTCAGGGACGGCGAGATCGCCCTGTCCAAGCCCCTGATGGACGCGGTGTTGAACAGCGTCGACATGTTGCGCGCCCTGTTGAAGCACCTCAAGGCCAAGGATGGCGTGGAGGAGAACATCGCCCCCGTGCTGGCGGAATTGCAGGAGGCTCTGGCCGGCGCCCAGTCCGGGGGAACCCCGGGTGCCGCGCCGCCGGCAAAGGAATCCCCGGCGGCCACGCCTTCGCCTCCGCCACCTCAACCGGTAGCCCAACCGGTCGCAGCCCCCCCGCCCGCGCCGGTTCAGGCGGCGCCCGCGGCCAAGCCGGTGGTGCCGGCAAAACCGCCGCCGCCTCCTTCGCCGGCTGCCGCCAAACCTGCCGAAGCGGCGGCCGACCGCGGCGGCCACGATAAAGTCGAAGCGGTGCAGACCCTGCGGGTCGATGTCGACAAGATCGACAAGGTCATGGACTTGACCGGCGAGGTGGTGCTGGTTCGCAATCGGCTGTTGAACATCGCCCATCGGCTCGATCAGCACTATCCGGACGACGAAAACGTCCAGAGTCTCAGCGAGGCCGTGGCGTTTCTGGATCTGATCACCTCGGACATGCAGCTGGGTGTGATGAAGATGCGGATGCAGCCGATCCAAAAGGTTTTCAGCAAGTTCCCCCGGCTGGTGCGGGACTTGTCCGGCCAACTGGGGAAGATGGTCGACCTCAAACTGTCCGGCGAAGACACCGAGGTAGACCGGTCGGTCATCGAAGAGATCGGCGATCCCATGGTCCACATCATCCGCAATGCCATGGATCACGGGTTGGAGATGCCGCAAGACCGGCGCAGTGCCGGCAAAGGGGAGCGTGGCACCATCTTCATCGGCGCATCCCAGAAGGGCAATCAGATCGTGATCGAGGTCTCCGATGACGGGCGCGGCATCAATTTGGAGAAAGTGAAACGCAAAGCCATCGAGCGCAAGCTCATCAGCGAAGACGAAGCGGTGCGGTTGAGTGAGGAGGCAGCCATCAACCTGCTGTTCCTGCCAGGTTTTTCGACCAATGACGTGGCCACCGAGATTTCCGGGCGCGGGGTCGGCATGGACGTGGTCAAAACCAATATTTCCAAGCTGAACGGGACCGTCGAGGTCACCACGGTACAGGGCAAGGGGTCGACGTTCACCATCCGGATTCCGTTGACGCTGGCGATCATCCAGACCCTGATGGTGCGGGCGGGCGGCGAGCAGTACGCGATACCTTTGGCACCGGTGGAAGAAACCTTGATGATCACCAAAGAACATCTGTCGGAGATCTCGGGTTCGGAAGCCCTGGTGATCCGTGGACGTGTTTATCCGCTGTTCCGGCTGGCCGACGTGCTGGGCCATCACGATGACGGGGAGCCGGAATTCCGCTACGCGGTCGTGGTTTCCATCGGCGACAAGCGGTTTTGCGTCTGTGTCGACGAATTGCTCGGCCAGGAGGAAGTCGTCATCAAGTCCGTCGCCGGGATCAACGTCAAGTCGTCCTATTTATTGGGGGCGACCATCACCGGCGACGGCCGGGTCGTATTCATCCTCGATCTGGCCGCCCTCGCGGTGGCGGGATTGGAGACAATGGCCGCTTGAGGCCTGGCAATGGCGAACTGCGGTTCGGTCTTTCTTCATTTTTGAGAACGGCGCCGCACTGAACTGACGACGGAGGTCACTGTGCTGCAATACATCGGTTTCCATCTCCATGGAAGCGAATATGCAATCCCGATCACCAAGGTTCGGGAAATCATCAATCTTCCGGAAATTACCACTTTGCCGGATTCTCCGTCCTATCTGCAGGGAGTCACCAACCTGCGCGGCAGCGTCATTCCCATCGTCAACATCAAGCGGCTGATGCAGCTGCCGGAGACCGAACAACCGGCACCCAAGGTCATCGTCATCGCCAGCGGCAAGATGACCTTCGGGGTGCTGGTGGACGACATCACCGGCGTGGAGAACATCGACGATAGCGCCATCGAGTCGCCGGAATCCATGCGTCACGGCCGGTCCGAGCAGGTGGAAGGGGTGGCCAAGCTGGGCAGCCGGTTGGTGGTCCTGCTGGATCCGAAGAAGCTGATCCCGCTGCAGGACCAGTCCATGCTCGAGGATGTCACCGAGGATTTCACGGTATCGTCCGCGGGGGACATCGTCGAAGTTCGGCGGACCGTGCAGACCATGGGTGGAACCGTACAGGTGAAAGAGTTTCACGACGCCAAGCAATTCTTCGAGAAGAAGGCCTCGTCCGACACCCATGACCCGCGCCTGGTCCTGTTCAACGAGATGATGGAGTTCATGGAGGCCATCTCGGTGTCCGATTACGATCGGGCCGACAGCATCATGCAGGGCATCATCAAGGACAGCCAGGGCGATTTGTACAAAGAGGTCGGCAAGGTCACCCGCAAGCTGCACGACGCCCTGAAGGCCTTCCACGATTCCATCGACCCCAGGCTCAAGGACTTGGCGATCAACGATATGCCCAACGCCAAGGACAAGCTCGAATTCGTGATCAAGAGTACCGAAGAGGCGGCCAACAAGACCATGGGTATCGTCGAGAAATACATCACCTCGATGGATACCCTCAGTGGGCACATCAACAAGCTGCAGAAGCCGGCGGAATCGGTTCAGTACTTGAAGAGCTTCCAGGCGGAGCTGGAAGAAGACATGAACGCCGTGCTGATGACCCAGTCGTTCCAGGATCTCACCGGCCAGACCATCAAGAAGGTCATCGCCCTGGTGTCCAACCTGGAGCGCGAACTGGTGGAACTGATCGCCACCTTTGGCGTCAAGCTCGAGTCGATCACCGAACCGGAGCAGCAAGCGGTCGTGTCGGAAAAGATTTCCCAGTCCGATGTCGACGATCTGCTGAAGGAGTTCGGATTCTGATGGTCGCCGCCGGCCGATGAACGTCCCCATGCTGTTCGGGCCGTCTGGTGCGGGGTCGCCGCCATGACCGTGCGGGCGCTGGTGGTCGACGACTCGGCGTTCATTCGCAACGCGATCATCATGATGTTGGAGTCAGACCCCGACATCAAAGTGGTCGGCAATGCCAAAAATGGCGCCGAAGCCGTGGAAAAAGTGGCTCAGCTGAAGCCGGACGTAGTCACCATGGATGTGGAGATGCCCGGTATGGACGGCATTGCGGCCCTGAAGACCATCATGGAAAAGACCCCGGTCCCGGTCATCATGTTGAGTTCCCTGACCACCGAGGGTGCCAAGACCACCTTGGATGCGCTGGATATCGGCGCGGTGGACTTCATACCCAAGAATCTATCGGAAATGTCCGTCAACATCGTGGCGATCAAGAGGATACTGATCGAAAAGGTGAAGGCGGTCGCCACCAAAGAAGGCGCAACCATGCAAGCTTACCGCCCCCCGAGCCCGCCGAGCGCACGGGTCGCGATACCACCGCGGGCCACCGCCACCGGGGCTCGCAAGGTCTCCATCGTGGCGATCGGCACGTCGACCGGGGGGCCGAAGGCGCTGCAGGACATCCTGCCGCGCCTGCCGGCCAATTTTCCGGTGCCCATCGTCATCGCCCAGCACATGCCTGCCAATTTCACCAAGCCGTTCGCCGACCGGCTGGATCAGCTGAGCCAGCTGGCGGTGAAGGAGGCGGAAGACGGCGAGGCGCTGAAGCCCGGAGTGGCCTATATCGCCCCCGGTCGTGGCCACACCCAGTTGGTGCGGTCCCGGACCGGGGAAACCACCATCCGGGTCTCGCTGAACGAAGACTACATCTACCGGCCGTCGGTGGATTTCCTCATGCTTTCGGTTGCCGAACTTTACCTCGCCAAGGCTTTGGGTGTGATTCTGACCGGTATGGGCAACGATGGCCTGAAGGGGCTCAGTGCCATGAAGCGGGCCGGCAGCCGTGTCCTGGCGCAGAACGAAGCGAGCTGCGTGGTCTATGGGATGCCCAAGGCCGTGGTGGAAGCGGGCATCGCCGACAAGATCGTCGGTATCGATGCCATGGCCGACGAGATCATCAACTCGATCTGATGCGCTGTCCGGGGCGCTCCGAGCCGGGGAGCGGTCCGATTACGCCCCCTCCAACAGCCCCCGGATTTCCTCCAGTTTGGCCGCCAGCAGTCGCGGGTCGGCGCGGGTTTCCACATTCAGCCTAAGCAACGGTTCGGTGTTGGAGCCGCGCAGGTTGAAGCGCCAGCCGGCGAATTCCAGGCTGACCCCATCGGTCCGATCCATCTGCCCCCCTTGTCCGTCGAAATGTGCCAGCACCCTGCCGGTCGCCGCCGCCATGTCGTGGACCTCGAAATTGATTTCGCCGCTGCAGGGATAGGCGGCGATGCGCTGGTCCACCAGTTGGGCCATAGACGCGCCGCTGCGGCAGATCAGTTCGGCGATCAGCAGCCAGGGAATCATGCCGCTGTCGCAGTAGGCAAACTCGCGGAAGTAGTGGTGGGCGCTCATTTCGCCGCCGTAGACCGCGTTTTCCGCCCGCATCCTTTCCTTGATGAAGGCATGGCCGGTCTTGGATTGCACCGGCAGGCCGCCGGCCTGGCTGACCTGTTCGATGGTGTTCCAGGTCAGCCGCGGGTCGTGGATGATCCTGGCGCCGGGATGACTCTTGAGTAGCTGTTCCGCCAGCAGTCCGACCAGGTAATAGCCTTCGATGAAGCGGCCGTTCTGGTCGAAGAAGAAGCAGCGGTCGAAATCGCCATCCCAGGCCAGTCCCAGGTCCGCGCCATGCTGGATCACCGCGTCGGCGGTCGCGGCGCGGTTTTCCGGCAGCAGCGGATTGGGGATGCCGTTGGGGAAGCGGCTGTCGGGCTGGTGGTGGAGCTTGACGAACCGGAATGGCAGATGGGGTTCGAGGGCGTCGATGACCGGGCCGGCGCAGCCGTTGCCGGCATTGACCACGATCTTCAGCGGTTTGAGGCCGGTACGCTCGACGTAGCCCAACAGGTGTTCGATGTAGGCCGACTTGTCGCTGTCCTGTCGGGTGGTGCCCCGGTGCGGTGCTTCGGTAAAGACACCGGCTTCAGCCAAAGCCTTGATTTCCAGCAGGCCGGTGTCGCCGCTGATGGGCCGGCTGCCTTCGCGGACCATCTTCAGGCCGTTGTAGTCCATCGGGTTGTGGCTGGCGGTGACCATGATGCCGCCGTCGCAGCCGCGGTGGAAGGTCTGGAAGTAGATCTCCTCGGCGCCACACAGGCCGATGTCGATCACATCGGCGCCGGCGTCGTTCAAAGCCCGGCTCAGTGCCCGGGCGAAGCGCGCGCTGTCGGGGCGGATGTCGTATCCCACCACCACCTGGCGGGGCTTGAGAAACTGGGCATAAGCCCGGCCGATGCGGTAGAGGATGTCCTCGTTGAGCTGGTCCGGCACGCGGCCGCGGATGTCGTAAGCCTTGAAACAACTGAGGGGAGCGCTCATGAAGAATTTGGAAGGGTGGACGGGTTGACGGTATGCCCCGGTCGGGGCGCTTAGGGCGGCGATTGTACCGCCGCGGCTCGCCGCAGCGCCAAGAAGGATTGCGGCGGGATCGGCAGTTTGACGCGGGATGGTCGGGCCAAGCCGGCGGTCGCCTAGTGCTCCCGCTCGATCCTCCCGTCGCGCAAAACGATGGTCCGGCCCAGGCGGGCGGCGATTTCGGGGTTGTGGGTGACCACCAGCAAAGTGGAGCCGCAGGCCGCCGAGCGCTCCAGCAGCAGGTCGAGCACCGCCTGGCCGTTGTGGGAATCGAGATTGCCGGTGGGTTCATCGGCCAGGATGATGCGCGGATCGTTGGCCAGCGCTCGGGCCAGGGCGGCACGCTGGCGTTCGCCGGCGGACACCCGTACCGGAAGAAAGTCGCGGCGCGCCGCCAGCCCCACCTGATCCAGCAGCTGCGCTGCCCGGCCACGGGCGGCCGCGCCGACGATGCCACGCGGCCGCAGGGCCAGCTCCACGTTCTCGCAGAGGGTGTAGTTCGCCAGCAGATGGTGCTGCTGGAACACGAAGCCGATGACGGAACGCCGCAAATGATCCAGTCTGCCGCGCGCCATCCGCGGCGCGACCGCCTCCCCGAAAATCCGCACCGTGCCTTCGCTGGCGAAGTCCAGGGTGCCGGCCAGATTCAGCAGGGTGGACTTGCCGCTGCCGCTGGGGCCGACGATGGCGACGGTCTCCCGGACCGCCACGGTGAGGTCGACGCCGTCCAGGGCGCGCACCAGTCCCTGGTCGAAATGGCGCTTGACGCCGCGCAGTTCCAGGGCGGCTTCACTCATGGCGCAGCGCTTCGATGGGGGCGATGGCGATGGCCTTCAGGGCGGGCGGCAGCGAGCTGAGCAACCCGGTCACTACGGTCAGGGCCGCGGCCTCCAGCCACAAGGATGCCGGGTAATGCGCCCGCACCAGGCCGATGTCCACGGTGCGGATCAACAGCTCCGTTCCGGCTACGCCCAGCACCGCGCCGATCAGGCCGCCGGCCAGCGACAGCAGCAGGCCTTCCTGCAGGATCAGCGTCAGGATCATCGGCGAGGACCAGCCCAAGGCCCGCAGCAGGCCGATCTCGCGGGTGCGTTCATGGACCGAGGTGAACATGGTGTTGAGGATGCCGAGGGCCGCGATGGTCACGGCGATGATGGAAATGCCCAGGCTGAAGCCCTGGAACATCGCCACATGGCGGAAATTGTCGATGGCGCGGGCCGATTCCATGGGCTCCAGGTCGGGGTAGCGCGCCCGGATTTCCGCCATCACCGCCGCCTTGCCGGCCGGGCCGGCAACGAGATCCAGGGCGATGACATTGGCCTTGCCGTTTTTGAAAATCTGGCGGAAGTCGTGGGTGGCATAGATGCCCGCGCCGTCCAGCAGCCGCACCGCCGTGTGAAAGATTCCGACCACCCGGAACTCGGCACCGCTCAGGCGGTAGCGGTCGCCCAGGCCAAGCTTCAGTGCGCTGGCGGCCTCATCGCCCAGGATCATCTCCCGCGCCCCCGCTTCGAAATACCTCCCGCGCACCAGCTTGTGCCGCTGCAGCAACTCGCTGCCGGCCGGCAGTGCGTAAGCCAGGAAATAGTAGGGCAGGTCTTTGGAGGCCGCGGTCCCGGCGGGGGGCGGCACGCGGGAGAGATAATGGGCGACCGCATAGGCGTCCTTGACGCCGGGCAGGCCCCGCAACCGGTCGGCCAGTTCGAAATCCAGCTTGCTGAACAAGGGATCGAGGGCGCCCTGCGCCTGCACCATGATCTGGCCGCGGTAATCGGTGGCGATGCGGTCGAACTGGTCGATCAAACCCAGGGTGGTGGCCCGCAACGCCACCAGGGTGGCCAGGCCGAGGGCGATGCCGATCAGGACGAAGACGGTCCGAAGCTTCTTGCTGAGCAGGCTCTTGAGCGGCATCGCAGGGTCAGGACGGCGCTACTGGCTTGCCCCGAAGGTGGTTTCGTTGTGGTACATGCCGGGACCCTCGTAGGTGCTGTCGTAGACGGTCTTGCTGCTGATCTCGGCGGTGCCGTCGGGCTTGACCAGGCCGCTCATCTGGATTTCCTTGAGAGTCCAGTAAACGTAGTCGCCGCTCGCCTCGGGAAAGCCCGACACCTTGCCTTCGAGTTTGCCGCGGGCGTCGATGTCGATGCTGGGCAGGCCGCACTGCTCGGGATGAACGGGATCGCGGGTCCGGAAGCGGACCCCGGTCCCCAGCTTGCCGGTGCCGGCATAATGGCATTCGACCACGGTGAACTCGCCCGACATTTCCTTGAAGGTGATCTCGAAGTTCCCCTTGGAGGCGCTGCCGCCCGCGGGGGTCACCTTGAGATCGACGCCGAGCTGCATGTCGAAGCCTTCGGTGATGTCGTGGCTGGTGCCGGAATAGGTCTGGCCGGCCACCAGCGGCTGAACGTCGGCGGCTTTCCATTTGGCCAGCCCCTTGGAGGAAAAACGCCGCCGATCGACGATCTTCGCCTGGCTCTTGACCTTGGTCAGGTCCTTCTTGAAGGTGCGGGTCAGGCTCCGCATCGTCTTGGTCGTCAGGTTGGCCTTGGCGCCGGCCTGAGGGGTTCCCACCATGCTCAGGCAAAGGTTGTCATAGGCTTCGATTTCGCCCAGTTCGGCGCGGGCGGCTTCCAGGGCGGCGGTCTCGCCGAGCTTGGGAAGGCTGACCAGGGGAGGGCCGAAGGCGCTGCGCTGCGGGGTCATGACTGCCGCGGCGCGGGCCTGTGCCGTGCCCTCCGGCAGGATGGCGTCGATCTTCTTGATGTACGCATCGAGCGCCTGCACCAGTTGAGACTGAACGTTCTCCACGCGGGCTTGGATCACCTCGGCGGAGGTCTGGCCGTAATAGCCCCTGGTCTGATGCAGGGTCACATTGGAGAGGAAGGTCGCGGTCCTCGCGTTCAAGGTCGTGAGGTAGCTCGCCGCGTAAGCCCGCGCCGCCTGGAGCTCGGCGACGGGCATGTGCTTGTTGGGGCTGGGCAGCCGCAAGGCCGCGGCGGCCTGGGGTACTGCCAAGGCCCGGGCGGAGTCCGGCTCGGTCCGGGCCGCTCCCGGCCGGATTCCCGCGCTGAGGCCGAACAGGATCAGGGCCACCAGGCCGATGAGTTTACGGAAAGCGTTCATGTCGATCCTCCCTTCAGGTCGCCGACAGGGGTGGGGAGACGGACGATACCACGGCCCGGATCGTACTCCCGGTGCGGCGAGGGCCCGGTCACCGTGAACTATAGCCAACCCTCGGCGCGGTACCATTCCAGCGTAGCCCGGAGCCCGCTGTCGAGATCGGTCTGCGGCGCCCATTCCAGGCATTCGGTGAGTCTTGTGGACGAAGCCAGCCAATAAAGCTGGCTCAATTCCCGGATCTTGTCCCGGCTCAGCATCTGTGGCCGGCCGCCGATGCGTGCCGCCAGCCCGGTCGCCGCCGCGGCAATCCGGATGATTCCATGGGGCAGGGGTAATGGCAAGGGTTTACGGCCGGCCAAGCGGGCGATGCCGGCGCAAAACTCGGCCGTGTTCACCGGCTCTTCGGCGCTGACGAAAAAGGTCTCGCCGGCACAGCGGGGGGCCTCCGCCGCCGCGAGGATGGCGCTCACCAGGTCATCGATCCACACCGCGCTGAATTGCCTGGTACCCCGCAGCAGGGAGGGCGCGATGCCGCAGGCCGCCAGCCGGAACAGCGGCAGCAGGGCGGTGTCGCGGGGACCGTAAACCACGGCTGGGCGCAAGATGGTCCAGGGAATGCCGGCGTAGTGCCGGCGTACCGCCTGTTCGGCCAGCAGCTTGCTGCGGCCGTAGTCCGATACCGGTGCGGGCGGTGCCGTTTCGGTGAGCGGTTCAGCCGACGGCGCCGGGCCGGCCGCCGCCTGGCTGCTGATCAAGACCAGGCGCCGCAGCCGGGGATTGGCCGTGGCGATGGCCTCCAGCAGGTTGACGGTGCCGGCGACGTTGGTACGGAAATAGTCATCGGCGCGCAGGGCCTTGATGGCACCCGCCGCGTGGATGACGCAATCCGCATCCTCGACGCCCCGAACCAGGGCGGCGCTGTCCTCCAGCGATCCCATCCGAATTTCCAGCCGGGGATCGCGCAGCCAGCGGCGATTGCTGCCGGGCCGAACCAGGCAGCATACCTCGGTGGTTCCCTCCATGCCGGCCTGGTCCAGCAGGCGCCGGACCACCCAGCTGCCGATGAAGCCGGACGCTCCGGTCACGAAATACTTCATTCGGCCGCCTGCGCTGCCGCCCGCATCAGGCGCAATACCACCTCCGCCAGGCCCCGCAGGGACGGCACCTGGACGAATTCACCCGGCTGCAGGTTCACGCCGAAGGCGGTATCCAGCTGCATCTTGAGCTGGAAGGCCATCAGCGAATCCAGGCCGAGATCGCGCAGCGGCGTTTCCGCATCGAGGGTGTCGGTCTCGGCCCCCAGCACCTGCGCCACCTGAACGCGCAGGTGGTGCAGCAGCAGGGCCAAGGCGTCGCCGTCGCCGGCCGCCAGCACCTGGTGCTGCAATCCCCTATGGTCGGCCGCTCCGCCCCGTTCGGCTGCGGCCGCGCTCAAGACTTCGCTCAGCAGGGACTGGCGCAGGGCGGGTGCGAACATTCGCCCGGCCTTGCGCCAGTCGATGCCGAAAAAGCCGATCTGGGCGACCTCGCGTTGCAACAGTCCGCCCAGTGCCGTTAAAGCCTGTTGCAGAGGGATGGGCTGGATGCCCGCATCGGTTCGCAGGATATCGGCCAGCCGCGGATGCCGTGCCATATAGCCGGCATCGTCCAGCATGCCCCAGTCGATGCACAGGGCCTCCAGGCCGCGCGCCCGGCGATAGCGCGCCAGCGCCTGCAGACCGGCGTTGGCGGCGGCGTAGTTGGCTTGCCCCGGTGTCCCGATGGCGGCCGTCAGGGACGAGTACAGGACGAAAAAATCCAGGGGCAGTTCGCGGGTTTGCCAATGCAAATTCCATGCGCCCACGAGCTTGGGGAGGTAAACCGATAGAAAGCTTGCCGCGGTCTGCTCGCTCAGCAGCCGGTCTTCCAGCACCATGGCTGCGTGGACGACACCGCGCAGCGGCGGCATCCGGCTGCGAATCTCCGCGAGGAGCTCCGCCACCGCATCGGCATGGCTGACATCGCAACGCCGGATGAGCACCTTCGCACCCGCCGCCCGTACCGCTTCCAGGCATGCCTCGGCCCGGCGCGGATCGGTATCGGCCGGAGGCTGGCCGCTGCGCCCCACCAGCAGCAGCTGGCCGGCGCCGTGTTCGGCCAGCCATTGCGCAGTCCGGAGCCCAGCACCGCCGAGTCCGCCCACCACCAGATAGGTGGCCGACCGGGAAAACCGGGGCCGGCCGGAAGCCGGCGGGTAGACCGGGATGGAGTCCCGATCGAGGGAGACGACGACCTTGCCGATGTGCCGCGCCTGCGACATCCAGCGAAAGGCCTCGGCGACTTCGGCGGCGGCAAACACCTGGTGCGGCGGCGGCCGCAGTTCGCCGCTCCGCCACAGCCGGTGAAGTTCCGCCAGTGCCGATCGGAGAGCCGGGTCGGGCTCCCGCAGCAGTGCGGCCAGATCAATCGCGGCGAAGCTGATGTTACGCTTGAAACAGCCCAGCCCCAGCTTGCGGTTGCGGTAGATGTCGCGCTTGCCCAGCTCCAGGAAACGGCCGCCCGGCGCCAGCACCGCCAGGCTGCGGTCGATGAATTCGCCGGCCAGGGCGTTGAGCACCACGTCCACGCCGCGGCCGCCGGTCTGACCGAGGATCTCGTCGGCGAACGCCAGACTGCGGGAATCGAACACCGCAGGTAGCCCCTGGGAGCGGAGAAAGTCGCGCTTCTCCTCGGAACCGGCCGTCGCATAGATCTCGGCGCCCAGGCTCTGCGCGATCTGGATCGCCGCCTGTCCCACGCCTCCGGCGCCGGCGTGGATCAGGACCCGTTCGCCCTTTTGCAGACGGCCGATGCGGTGCAAGGCCCAGTACGCCGTGAGAAAGGCGACCGGCAGTCCGGCGGCCTGTTCCAGGCTCACGCCGGGGGGCTTGGGCAGCACCCGGTGTTCCGCCAGATTGAGATAGGCGCGGAAGGCGTGGGGCGCCAGGGCCATGACCTCATCGCCCGGTCGGAACCGGGTGACCGCCTCGCCCACCGCGATCACGCGGCCGGCGCATTCATCGCCCAGCTGTCCGCAGTCGTCGATCTCGGAAGGATAAAGGCCCAGGGCCTTCAGCACGTCGCGGAAGTTGAGGGCGGTCGCCGCCACCTGGATTTGCACCTCGTCAGGCGCCGGTTCGGCGCGGTCGCAGCGGCGCCAGGCCAGGCGCGAGAGTAGGCCGGGCTGGGCCGATTCCAGCTGGAAGGGCAGGGGGGTTGCCCCTCCGGCCCCGTTCATCCAGCGTTCCGGCAAGGCCTCCAGGGAAGTGGCGGCGAGCCGGTTCACCTGGCGCTTGCCGCCGTACCAGGCCACTTCCGCCTCTTCCGGCAGCGCCCAGAGTTCATCGATGAATTGAGTGAATGCGCTGCGTGGGCGGTCGGCATCGAAGTCGATCATGCGCAGCTGCAGGCTCTGGAATTCATTGGCCACCACCCGGCCGAATCCCCACAGGGCGCCGCCGGTCAGGGCGGGTGCCGGTGCCGAGGCCTGTATGGCTCCGGCGGTCACGATCCACAGACGGGTCTGGGCGAGGCCGCGGGCGGCCAGCGCCTGGATCAGATAGACCAGGGCGAGTGGAGTCTCGGCCCGCTCCAGCTGGTATCCGTAGTCGTCGGCGGCCTGGTCGGTGGTGGGATCGGCCGGGCATTCCTGGAGACCCCACAGAAACACGATGCCGGCCAGCTTTTCCTGGCCGGCGGCCAGTTCGGGGAGTGCCCATTCCAGCAACTGGCAATATCCGGCGGGATCGTGGACGGCGATGGACCAGTTGCCGCCGGGATCGGCGCCGCAGGTTTCGCCGGGACGGATCAGGAGGGGGCTGTGGCCCTGCTGCCGCAGCCATTCCGCCAGGTCCCCGCCCCAATCGCCGGGACGGGAGAACACCAGCCAGCGTCCCGGTTCCAGCCAGCGGTTCCGCCCCGCGGCGGCGGTCTCCAGCGGCTGTTCCCGCCATTCCTGGCGATAATGGCGGGGGTGGCTGCCGGTCTTGTCTTCGGCGGCCATCTTGAGGACCCGCAGGTGCAGGCCCCCCATCCGGGCGACCGCTTCCCGGCCGGCGTTGCAGACTTCCAAGTCGAACCAGGCGTGTCCGCCATGACGTTGGGTAAGCTGCGCCTTCACCCAGAGTCGGCCTTCCAGAGGCCGGAAAACCTGCAGCCGGGCCAGGCCGGCGGGCACCAGGCCGGCTTCCGGGTTGGCCTCCCCGGTGTCCAGCAAGCAGTTGCCGGCGCATTGCCAGCAGCCATCCAGGGCTGCGGGGTGGAACACGTAGTCTCGCAGCTGCGCGCCGACGGTCTCCGGGAGTTGCAGCTCTCCATAGGCCAAGGTGCCGTTGCCGGCCAGCCGGGAGACGGTTCGGAACGATGGCCCGAACCGGTAGCCGCGCCGTTCGGCTTCCGCATAGAGCCGGTCATGGCCGAGGGCGGAGGCGCTCAACTGCGCCTGGCAGTCGTCCCACCAGGCTACGTTGGCCGGATCCGGAGCGCAGGCCAAGCCGCTCAGACGGCCGCGGGCGTGCAGTTGCCAGACCGCACCGGGATTGCCGTAGATGGCGAAACTGCGGTCGCTGCGGTCGAGCAGCAGCTGGACCGTGGTGGCCCGATCGCCGGATAGGGCCAGCGGCTGCAGAAACTCCAGGTCCTCGAGGGTCTGGCCGCAGGCTCCGGCTTCCGGCGAACCGTCCAGCCGCTGGCAGGCCAGCGCCATTTCGGCATGGGCCGCACCGGGAAACAACAGCCGGTCCTGCACCCGGTGATCGCCGAGATAGGGAAGCAGCCGCACGTCCAGGCGGGTTTCCCAGATGGCGGCTTCCGTCGGCAGGCGCCGGTGCAGCAGAGGGTGCAAGGGACTGTAGGCCCGGCTCGCCCGCGAAACCTCCGGTTCATCCCAGAAGGGGCGGTGTTGCCAGGGGTGGCCCGGCAAACGGGCCCAGGGCGCAGGGCCGTCCGCCGCCAGTCCCCAGTAGCCGCGCCAATCGACCGGGATGCCGGCCGTATCCAGTGCCGCCAGCGTGTCCGCCAGGACTTCATGGCCGTTCCTGTGGCGCCGCAATGACGGCAGCAGCAGGGCTTCGGCGGAACCGGTCCGCAGGTTTTCGGCAATCAGGGAGGCGAGCGCGGGATGGGGGCCGATCTCCAGCCAGGCGGTGGCCCCCGAGGCCGCGGCGAGGGCGACGGCTTCGGCGAAGCGGACCGGTGCCCGCAGGTTGTGCCACCAGTAGTCGGCGGTGAGTTCCGGACCCGCCAGCGCGGCTCCGGTCACCGTCGAATAGCAGGGGATCGCGGCAAGTCGCGGGCTGATCTCCTTGAGCGCCTCCAGCAGTTCCTCGCGCAGGGGATCCATCTGGCTGCTGTGGAAGGCGCAATCCACGGCGAGCCGGTAGCTGGGGATCCGGTCGGCGGAGAGCCTGAGTTCCAGATCGGCGAGGACGGCGGGGGTGGCCGCCACGGTGACTTGCGCCGGGGCGTTGACCGCCGCGATCTCCCATCCCGGCCCAAACTCCCCCAGCCTTGCGGCGAGCGCTTCGGCGGCCAGGGAGACGGCGAGCAGCCCACCCTTCCCGCTGGTGCGCTGCTGCAGGCGGCTTCGCGCCACCGTCAGGCGGGCACCCTCCGCCAGGCTCAAGCTGCCGGCACAGCAGGCCGCGGCGATTTCCCCCACACTGTGGCCGATCACGGCCGCCGGCCGCACCCCCCGGCTCTGCCACAGCGCCACCAGGGCCATCTGCAGTGCCCACAAGGCCGGCTGTGCCGTTTCGGTCTGCCGCAGCAACCGTTCGGCCTCGGAGCTGCCGAGCCGCTCCGGCAGCGACCAGCCGGCCAGCCCCTCGATGAGCCGGACGCAGTCGGCAAAGCGTTCGGCAAACACCGGTTCGGCGAGCAGCTCCCGTTCCATGCCGGCCCAGGCGGTGCCCTGGCCGCAAAAGACGAAGACCACCGCAGCCGTCCCGCCTTCCCGGACCCGGCCCTGGTACAGGGTGGGCGCGCGCCGGCCGGCGGCGCATGCCTGCAAGCCCGCGATCAGCTCGCCACCGCCTGTTCCCCGCACGACCGCCCGGAAGGGCTGGCGGGTGCGGCGCAAGGCGGCGCTGGCGCAGAGGCGGGCCAGGTCCTCCGGAGGAGAGGCGCTCACCCGGTCCGACCAGCGCTGCGCCAGCTCCCGCAGGGCCGGCTCCGAACGGGCCGAGATCGGCAGCAGCAGTGGCCGGTGCGCGGCGGCGGATTGCACTGCCGCGGTGGCGGGCGCGGGGGCTTCCTCCAGCAGCGCATGGGCGTTGGCGCCGCCGAAGCCGAAGGAGGAGACGCCGGCTCGCAACGGACCCGGCAGCCGCCGCAGCGGCCCGGTGGCGACGGGCACTTCCAGTCCCAGGCCCGCGAAGTCGATGTGGGGGTTGGGCTGGGCGAAATGGAGGTCGGGAACCACCGTGTCGCGCTCGACCATCAGCGCGACCTTGATCAGCCCGGCGATGCCCGATGCCGGCTCCAGATGGCCGATCTGGGTCTTCACCGAGCCCAGCCAGCAGCGCTGCTGCGGCGCCCGGCCTGCCGAAAGGGCCGCACCGATCCCGGCCGCTTCGATCGGGTCGCCCACCGCGGTGCCGGTGCCGTGGGCTTCCACATAGCTGAGCGAGGCGGGGGCGACCCCGGCGCCGCGGCAGGCTTCCTCGATGAGCGCCGCCTGCGCCGCCGCACTGGGCACCGGCAGGGAGCTGGTGCGGCCATCCTGATTGGCCGCGGTGTTGCGGATCAGCGCATAGACATGGTCGCCATCCGCCAGGGCCTTGCCCAGGGGCTTGAGGACCACGATGGCGGCGCCTTCGGAGCGGACATAGCCGTCGGCGCCGCCATCGAAGGCACGGCAGCGGCCGGTTGGGGACAGCATGCCCGCGGCACTGAAGCCGATGGTCGATTCCGGGGACAGCAGGGCGTTGACGCCGCCCGCCAGGGCCAGGGCCGATTCGCCCCGCCACAGGCTCTGGCAGGCCAGGTGCACGGCGGTCAGCGAAGCCGAGCAGGCGGTGTCGACCGCCAGACTGGGGCCGCGCAGATCCAGTGCGTAGGAGATGCGGTTGGCGGCGATGCTGAGGGCCGTGCCGGTGGTGGCGTGGGGGTGGGCGGCTGCGCCGTCGGTGCCCCTATGGGCCAGCATGCGGCCGTAGTCGCTGTTGGAGATGCCGATGAACACGCCGGCCGCGGTTCCGCGGATCCGTTCGGCGGCGATGCCGGCATCCTCCAGGGCTTCCCAGGCCACTTCCAGCAGCCAGCGCTGCTGCGGGTCCATGGCCGCCGCTTCGCGCGGAGAGATGCCGAAGAACTGTGCATCGAACAGCTCCGGATCGTTCAGGAAACCGCCCCAGCGGGACACCGTCTTGCCGGGCGCCTGGCCGTCGGGGCTGTAGAACCCCTGCAGGTTCCAGCGTTCGGGCGGCGCCTCGGTGATGGCGTCGGTACCGGAGACGAGCAGCTGCCAGTAGCTCTCCACCCCGGTCACGCCACCGGGAAAGCGGCAGCCGATTCCGACGATGGCCAGCGGTTGTTTGGTCGGCGACATGGTTCCCCTGCGCGAGGCGGTCAGCGGTTTCTAAGGTTCGGGTTCGGGGTAGGGCCACCGTTGGAGGGCGAACTGCCAGTGGCTTCGCACCCGCTCGATGTCGCCCGGTCCGAACCGGTAGCGGCCGGGCCGGTAGCCGGACTGGCGCTCCAATTCCCTCCGGAAACTTGCTTCCGCCTGCTCCCAGCCGGGCAAGCCTAACCTGCCGTACAGTTGCTGCAAACACCGCATGGGATCCTGCCGCAGATCCTCGTAGCGCAGCTCGATCAGGTCGGCGGGCGGGATCAGGTCGCGATCCTGGAGATAGCGCCCGATCAGGTCGCGGTAGATGTCCAGGATCAGGTCGTCGGCGGGTAAGCGGTCCACGGTCTGCAGCGTCAGTTCCGGCAGCAACACCCGGTAGGTGCGGCGCATGGACAGGAAGACTTCATAAGGATTCCGCTGCAGATAGACGAACTTGGCGCCGGGAAACAGTTCCAGCAGGGCGGCGATGCGCGCGGTATTGGCGGGGTCCTTGAAGACCAGCCGGTGGCCGGGGTAAGCCAGGGTCAGCTTGTGGGCGAAGTAGCGCAGATGGCCGGCCCATTCCGTCTTGGCGGCGGCGTCCTCGAACAGCACGGTGGTTCGAAAGATGCGCCGCAGCTGCCGCGGAAAGTAGAAGCCGTGCCAGAACGACGCGGGCGACATGTTCGCCAGGGCCAGGCCTTCTTCGATCGGGCAATCGCAATGAAGGGGCAGGGGGTCGATCAGCCGCGTCTTCGGCAGGTTGCGCCTCAACAACCAGCGCAGCAGCCCGAGCTTGCCGAGGAAGTTCCAGGGCACGCAGGCCTGGGTGAGGGTCGGTGCCGCCAGGGTGGGATCCTGGACCAGCAGGCCGTGCAGCCAGGTGGTGCCGGAGCGCCAATGGCCGAGGATGAAGACCGGGGCCGGGCTGACCTCGGCGGCGGCGATCCGGCGCCGGTACCAAAGGGTTTCCCATGCGCCGAAGGGGGCGAAGGCGGCCATTCCGGCGGCGATCAGTGCCAGCCGCGGCCAGGCCGCCGGTGCAACCCCGCCGTAGCGGATCAGACTGCGCAGCAGTGTGGCCGGCGCCGCGCCGAACAGGAAATGGCTCAGGCGCCGGGACGGCGACAGCTCGGGCCGGGAAAACACGGGCCTACACCAGGCTCCGCTCGAACAGCGCGTATTCCTTGTCGCGGGCGGCGCCGATCCGGTCCAGGCCATCGATGAACAGCTTGTTGGTCTGGAGTATCCAGCCGAGCTCGACGCCGTCATAGCCGCTCAGCCAGTTCCTTTCCACGGCCCACAGGCCCAGCAGGGCCGCCAGCCCATGGCCCTGGTATTGCCTGCGGACGCCGCCCAATGCCGCCCGCACCGTCTTGACGCCGCCCAGCTTCCAGCGCAGCCACAGCCTCAGCCAGGCGAAGGGCAGCAGCCGGCCGTCGCGCTGGAAGCGCAGCACTTCGTTCAGGTCTTCCAGGGCGACGACGAAGCCGATCGGTTCCCCGTCCGATTCCAGAAACAGCGCCAGTTCCGGCTTGAGGAAATGCTTGAAGAGCTGGCCCAGCTGCCGGAATTCCGCTTCGGTCATGGGAACGTGGCCCCAGTTGCCGCTGAAGCCCTCGTTGTAGAGGCTCATGATGGTCGCCAGCTCCCGGTCGAAATGGCGGCGATCGCCGCAGCGCAGGCAGAGGTTCGGATAGTGCTGTTCCAGTTCCCGCAGCCAGGGGCGCAGCTTTTCGAAATCGGAATAGCGCCGGTGCAGGTAATAGGCGTACGTGGTCATCACGCGCTCGTAGCCGTAGCGTTCCAGGAAGGCTTCATAGTACGGGAAGTTGTAGGGCATGAAGACCGCCGGCTCGCGCTCGAAGCCGCGCACCAGCAGGCCGGAAACATCGTTCAGGGACGGATTGGCAGGGCCGCGCACAGCCCTCATCCCCTGCGCCCTGAGCCAGTGGCCGGCGGCATCGAGCAGGCCTTGGGCCACCGGGTAGTCATCGACCGTCTCGAAAAAGCCGAAAAAGCCGGTGGCATCCTGATACTTCAGGAGATGCTGGCCGTTGACGATGGCGGCGATGCGGCCCAGTACCCTGCCTTGTTGGTCCAGCGCCAGGAAGGCTTCGCGACGGGCGTGCTGCCAGAAGGGATTGCCTCGTGGGCTCAAGGTCAGTTTCTGCTCGATCCGTAACGGTGCCACCCAGTACGGCGCGTCGCGGTACAGCCGGTAAGGGAAATCCAGGAAGCGCCGCCAGTCGGCGCGCGTCGTTACCGGCCGGATGCAGATCTCGCGGGACATTACCCCTCCGGGGGCGAGTTCGATGGAAGAGCGCCAGGGAACGCGGGTGCCGATTGGCCGCATTGCCTTTCGCCGACGCGGAGTCTAACATCCGCGCCGCCCCGCCTTTGACGCGCTCGCCGACCTCTCATGGAACCCGTTGATATATTTGATAAGTTGAGCGCCGATCCGCTGCTCGGCAAGGTGGCGGCCCTGCGCGGCTTCGAGGCCTATCCCTTCTGCCGGGAGTGCACGCCCGATCTTGATCTGGCGCCGGCCGAAGTGCGCAGCGGCGGCCGCACGGTGGTCATGTTCGGCTCCAACGACTACCTGGGGCTGACCCGCGACCGGCGGGTGGTCGAGGCGGCGGTGCAGGCGGTTCGGAGCTACGGCAGCGGCTGCAGCGGCTCGCGGCTGTTGAACGGCACCACCAAACTGCATCTGCGGCTGGAAGAAGACCTTGCCCGGTTCTTGCGCAAGCCGGCCGTGATGCTGCTGGGGACCGGTTTTCAGGCCAATCTGGTGCTGGGCAGCCTGGCCGGCATCCGGGACGTGATCGTCGCGGACGAATACTGCCATGCCAGCCTGGAGGCGGGCCTGCGCCTGGCTTATGCCCGCAAGGCGCGGTTCCGCCATAACGATCCGGTCTCCCTGGCGGATGCCTTGGGCGGCTGCCGGCCCGAGGAGGGCAAGCTGGTGGTGGCCGAGGGCGTCTACAGCATGGATGGCGATCTGGCCGACCTGCCGGCCATCCTGAAGCTGACCGCGGAGCAACGGGCACGAATCTACCTGGATGACGCCCACGGCCTGGGTATCGTCGGCCGCGACGGCCGCGGGACCACGGAGTACTTTGGTCTGGAGGCAAAGGTCGATATCATCGCCGGCACGTTCTCGAAATCCCTGGCCAGTTCGGGCGGTTTCGTGGCCGGGCCGGCTTCGGTCATCGAATATCTCCGGCATGGGGCGGCGCCCTTCACCTATTCCGCCGCCCTGCCGCCGGCCGCTCTGGCTGCCGCCGCTGCGGCGCTGGACATCGTTCGGACCGAACCCGAGCACCGCCAGCGTCTGGCGGTGCTCACCGGTCATTGCCGCCGGCTGTTGCGGGAGGCCGGCTTTGCGGTCGCCGACGGGGTGACGCCCATCGTCATCGTGCATCCCGCCGAGCAGAAGAGCCGGGATCTGGCGTCGCTGGAGGTCGCGCGGCTCGCCAGTGTCCTGTGGGACGAGGGCTATTGCGTCAACGCGGTGCTGGGGACGGCGGCCAGTTCCCCCCGCTGGCGGATCAACATCATGGCGAGCCATACCGAGGAGCAGATCGAGGGCTTGGTGCGGTCCTTTCGGGATGCCGCCGAGCGGGTCGGCCGGCAGTTGCAGCACATGGGGGGCGAAGATGTCCGGCGCAACGCGTAAGCGGGAAGAGGTTTACGATCAGGTGGTCTCGGCGGTGGCCCAGGTGTTGGCGATCCCCAGGGAATCCATCCGTCCCGATTCGCGCTACCTGGAGGATTTGGGGGCGACCTCGCTGGATCGGGCGACCTTGTACATGGTGCTGGAAGAGGACCTGAAACTGACGCTTCCGGAATCCACTGCGGCGGCGCTGGTCACCATCGACCAGACCGTCGACTTCATCCTGCAGAACCTGCCGACCGGCCGGGAGCCAGGCTGAACCGCCGGGTCGTCATCACCGGTGCGGGCGTGGTGTCGGCGCTGGGCACCGGTGCCGAGGAGTTCTGGAACAACTGCCTGGCGGGCGCGGAGGTTGCCGCGCCCATCCCGGACCATTGGCGCGACTACGCCAGCCTCCGGTCTGAATTGTGGGCTCCCTTGCCTCCGCTCGACTATGGCCGTTTCGGCCTGAGCCGAATCGAGCAGCTGCAGCACGACCCCGTGTCCCTCCAGGCCCTGGCGGCGGCCGAACAGGCTCTGGCGGCAGCCGGGATCGGCAGGGAACTGGTGGACCCCAAGCTCGGCCGGCATCGCTTGGCCGGTCCCGATCCCGAGCGCTGCGCGGTGGCCATCGGTACCGGCTGCGGCGGCGCTTACACCCTGGCGGGGCAGGCGCAGCATCATCTGCTCGCCAAGCCCGCCGCCCAACTGCGTGAGTGGCTGAAGTGCGACGGAGCGGCCCTCGCAGAAGAGGCCCAAGCCAGGCTGAAGCAGATCCTCGCTGCCTTGACCTTCCCGTCCCGTTTCAATCCCTTCGCCGTCGCCATGGTGATGCCCAATGCCTCGGCGGCCGCTCTCAGCATCCGATACGGGCTGCGGGGGCCTGCCCAAACCAGCTGTGCGGCCTGCGCCTCGGGCACGGTGGCGATCGGTCAGGGCTACCGGGCCATCCGCCGGGGCGAAGCCGACCTGGTCCTGGCCGGCGGCAGCGAATATCTGCGGGACGATCACGGCGAGTTTTTCCGCTGCTTCGACCTGACCGGCGCCCTCACGGCAGGAACGGATGCGGCGGACTATTGCCCCTTCGATGAACGACATACCGGTTTCCTGTTCAGTCCCGGCGGCGCTGCGGTGCTGGTGCTGGAAGACCTGGGCCATGCCCGCGAGCGTGGCGCCCCAATACTCGCCGAGGTGGCCGGCTTCGCCGAGAACAGCGAGGCCTATCACGCCATCGCCCTGGCTCCGGACGGCGCCAGCCTGACGGACCTGCTGCACCGGCTGCTGCGGGAAGCGGGCCTGGCCGCCGAAGAGATCGACTACATCAATAGCCACGGCACCGGCACCCCCCTGAACGACACCGTCGAGGCCCAAGTGCTGGAGGCGGTGTTCGGGCACCGGCCGGCGATCAATTCCACCAAAGCCCTGCTGGGCCACACCCTGGGCGCCAGCGGCGCCCTGGAGGCGGTGGTGACCGCCTCCAGCCTGCACCACCAGACCACCCATGCGTGCAAGAATTTGCGCAATCCGATCCGGGATTTGAACTTCGTCACCTCGGTGCGGCCGCTTGCCCTGCAGGCTGCCATCTCGCACTCCTGCGCCTTCGGCGGCCACAACGCGGCACTGCTCTTGAAGCGGTTCGAGGGTTGAGGGGGCAATCGGGGCAGCCGGCGATCAGCCCGCGCGATCTACGCCTTTGATGCGCCGCCAGTCCAGCCCGAAGCGGGCCAGATACTTGCGCAGCCGGTCGGCGTCATTGCTGCTGGTGCGGTTGGCCAGGGACACGGCGAACAGCCGGCGGCCGGCTTCCGACAGACTCTTAGCTTCGCGGCAGATGCGGAGCACCGATTCCAGCTGCAGCCGGTCGAACAGATCCAGACCCGTCTGTTCTTCTTCCGTCAGTACCTCGCCCAGGGACGAATCCTCAGGGGCTGAATCGGCCGGGTGCCATAGCGAACTCAGACGGGCGATCTCGGTTTCGGCGAGTTCGTCGGTGATGCGCCCGCCATCCGCCAGGGTGGCCATGCGCATGACCGAGGCGCTCAGGTCGCGGAAATTGCCGTTCCAGCGGGCCGCCGCCGAGGTGGCGAAGCCGAGGTAGCGGTGGCGGGCCTCCTTGTTGAAGCGCACCATGCGGCCCAGTTCGGTGGAATGCTGGGCCAGCAGGTAGTCCAGGTTGGGTTCGATGTCTTCCGGCCGCCGGGTGAGGCCGGGCAGTTCGTAGGTCCACAAATTGATGCGGGCGAACAGGTCTTCGCGGAAACGGCCGGCCGCGACCTCCCGCCGCAAGTCCCGGTGGGTGCCGGCGATGAGCTGGAAGTCGCTGTCCACCTCGCGGTCGCCTCCCACCGGATAGAACTTCTTCTCCTCGATGGCCTTGAGCAGCATGGCCTGCTCGTCCGCCCCCAGTTCGCCGATTTCGTCCAAAAACAGCAAGCCCTGGTCGGCGCTGCGCAGCAGTCCGCCCCGTTCGGCCACCGCCCCGGTGAAGGCGCCCTTGGTGTGGCCGAACAGCGCCGAGGCGGCACCGTCCCCCCGCAGGGTGGCGCAGTTCACCTCCACGAAGCGCCCGTCGAGCTGGCGCCGGCCTTTCTTCAGTTGGTACACCCGTTTCGCCAGAAACGACTTGCCGGCGCCGGTCGGTCCCATGAGCAATATGGGGGCGCGGGAGCGCACCGCCACCGTTTCGATCTCGGTGATCACCCGATTGAACTGCTCGTTGCGGGTGGCGATGCCCGACTTCAGCAGGACGATGGCGTCGGCCTGTTCGCGGGCGAAGCGGCGGGCGATGGGGTCGTATTTCGACAGGTCCAGGTCGATGAGGGCGTAGTTACCGACCTCTCCCGTTCTCTGGCGCTTCGGTGGCGAGGTTTGCAACAGCAGACCCGGAAGGTAGCGCGCCTCGGTCATGAGGAACCAACAGATCTGTACGACATGGGTGCCGGTGGTGATGTGGATCCAGTAGTCCTCCTTCTCGGTATCGAAGGGATAGCCGGTGGCGAAATCGTAGAGGGCGCCGTAGACCTCGCCGAAGTCCCATGGGTCGGCAAGGTCCATGGGGACAGGGTTGACCCGGGTTTCCGGCGAGACCGTGGCGATGTCGGCCACCAGTTGTTCCACCAAGCTCAGGTGGCGCGGCGAGTAGAGCAATTCGAAGCGGTGAATCACCAGATCTTCCCGCTGGGTCAGGGCAACGGTGGGTCGCCATTTCTCCCAGCGGCCCATGCCCTTGCCGGAATCCAGCTGGCTTCCGGCGAAGCCGATGACCACAGTTTGCTTCATGATCGAATCCGATAAATTGATATCCCAAAGAATAAATGTACTGGGGTCGTCAACCAAGGGGTGGCCGGGTTCCGCTCGCACGGGATTTCGAAAACTCACGTTTGGACAATGGGTTGATGGAATTATTCGGGTGTTTCCAAGGCCGTGGCACGGTCATTGCCTTGTCTCCTGTGTAGACCAAAGAAATCAGGAGAGCGTCATGGCCAACCCGCAACTGTTCAAGAGCATCCGCGGCAAGCTGCTGCCGGCGGCCGATGGGCGCAACCACGAGGGCGCCCCGGCTTATGCCTTCGCGCCCAAGCACCGGCTGGCCCAGTACGCCGTCACCGGCTGCCTGAACGGCACCTACTACGCCAGCGCCGAGGTCCAGCTGGATACCCTGCTGGAACTGTGCCGCGAGGTGGAGCCCCGCTTCATCGCCCAGACCGCCGTCTACTGCCGGGAGCAGGGTTATATGAAGGACACCCCGGCGTTGCTGGCGGCGGTGCTGACCACCCGTGGTCCGGAATACCTGCCGGCGGTGTTCGAGCGGGTGATCCGCAACGGCAAGATGCTGCGCAATTTCGTGCAGATTCTGCGCAGCGGCGCGGTGGGCCGGAAGTCCCTGGGAAGCCGCCCCAAGCGCTGGGTGCAGCGCTGGCTGAACCAGGCCAGCGAGAAGGACTTGCTGAATGCGGCGGTGGGCAACATGCCGTCCTTGGCCGACGTGGTGAAGATGGTCCACCCCAAGCCGGCGGAGCTGTGGCGGGAAGCCTTCTTCGCCTGGCTGATGGGCAAGACTTACCAGGAATCGGCCCTGCCGCCCATCACCCGTTCCTTTGAGGCCTGGAAGCGCGATCCGGCCGGGCCGGTGCCGGATGTGCCGTTCCAGATGCTGACCGCTCTGAACCTGGAGGCGGCGCAGTGGGCCGCCATCGCCCGCCAGGGCGGCTGGCAGATGCTGCGGATGAATTTGAACACCTTCGCCCGCCACGGCGTGTTCGAGATTCCGGGTATGGCGGAGACGGTGGCGGCCAGGCTGCGGGATGCCAAGGCCATCGCCCGGTCCGGGGCCTTCCCCTACCAGTTGATGGTGGCCCACCGGGCGGCGGGCAAGGGTCTGCCGCCGGTGATCAAGGAAGCGCTCCAGGATGCTCTGGAAATCGCCCTGGCCAATGTGCCGAAGGTAGCGGGGCAGGTGGTGGTGTGTCCCGACGTGTCCGGCTCCATGAGTTCGCCGGTCACCGGTTACCGCGGGTCCGCCACCACGGCGGTGCGCTGCATCGACGTGGCCGCCCTGGTGGCCGCGGCGCTGCTGCGGAAGAACCGCGATGCGCGGGTGTTGCCCTTCGAGACCGACGTGGTGGACATCGAGCTGAATCCGCGCGATACGGTGCTGACCAACGCCGCCAAGCTGGCGGCCATCGGCGGCGGCGGGACCAACTGCAGCGCGCCACTGGCCCGGCTCAACCGGGAAAAGGCCAAGGCCGACCTGGTGGTGTTCGTGTCGGACAACGAGTCGTGGGTGGATGCGACCCGGCGCGGCGCCACCGCGACCCTGAAGGAGTGGGAGCAGTTCCGGCGGCGCAACCCCAAGGCCAAGCTGGTCTGCGTGGACGTCCAGCCCTACGGGACCACCCAGGCGGCGGAACGGGCCGATATCCTGAACGTCGGCGGATTCTCCGACGACGTCTTCAGGATCATCGCCGCCTTCGCCGCGGGACGGCTGGGGCCCGATCACTGGGTCGGTGCCATCGAGGATATTGTTTTGTAAGAGTTTGTGAAGCGCCGCGAATGCAGGTGGGATTACATCGCTGTCACCGATACACGATCTCACCGGATCTTTGTCGCGGCGCTTCACTCCATGGTTTCAGCGCGAATGCAGGCAGGACTACATCGGGTCGCGGGTTCGAATCCCGCCGGCCTCTTGAACCCCCTCTCCCCTTGGAGGGTGTCGTAAAAGCGAAAATGTAGGTTGGGTTAGCGCAGCATAACCCAACGAAATCAAAATGTTGGGCTTCATTGCATTCAGCCCAACCTACCTATTACGACGCCCTCCCTTGGGAGAGGGCTGGGATGAGGGAAAAGCCGTAGCTCAGCAGGTAGAGCAAAAGTTTTGCCGATACCTTGTCGCGCACTTTTTCGACGGGATCGTAGGTGCCGAGGAAGGAGACGCTCGCGACAGATGCGCTTCACTGCGTTCAGCACATCCTACGGTCGTTTTGATTTTCGGGCGAATGCCGGTGGAACTACATGCCTTCTAAGCCGGAGGTCGCGGGTGCAATTCCCGCCGGTCCCGCCATCCATGGGACCGTAGCTCAGCAGATAGAGCGCCGAACGTTTCACCAAAACCTTGTCGCCCCCTTTTTCAGCGATGAATGCCGATGGAACTACAGGTAGAGCGCCGGGCCGAGGCCCGGAAGTCCCGGGTTCGAGCCCCGGCCGGTCTTCGGGCCGGTAGCTCAGTGTTCGAGCGTTTCATCACCCTTGTCATCGCCCTTTTTCTTCGGAACGTGCCATGAAATACGAACATTACGACGTGATGCAGCCGCCCGACGGCCGGCCGATCAAGCTGTGGACCCACGGGGTTCCGGTGGAGGAGGATGCCAGGAAGCAGCTCTCCAACATCGCCCGGCTGCCCTTCATCTTCAGCCATCTGGCGGTGATGCCGGACGTGCATCTGGGCAAGGGATCCACCATCGGCAGCGTGATCCCGACCCTCGGCGCCATCATCCCGGCGGCGGTGGGGGTGGATATCGGCTGCGGGATGATCGCCGCCCGCACCTCGCTGACGGCGGCCGATCTGCCGGATGACCTGCACGGCCTGCGCATCGCCATCGAGAAGGCGGTGCCCCATGGGCGCACGCCGGGTACGCGCGATGTCGGCGCCTGGAGCCGGCCGCCGCGGGACGTGAATGCGGCCTGGGCGGAGTTGGAGCCGGAATTCCTGCGCATCGTCGCCAAGCATCCCAAACTGGCCAAGACCAACAACCACAACCATCTGGGGACGCTGGGAACCGGCAACCACTTCATCGAGGTGTGCCTGGACGAGGCGGATGCTGTCTGGTTCATGCTGCATTCGGGATCGCGCGGGGTGGGCAACGCCATCGGAACCCGCTTCATCGAACTGGCCAAGGAAGACATGCGGCGCCATTTCATCAACCTGCCGGACGCCGACCTGGCCTATCTGCCGGAGGGGACCGAGCATTTCGCCGACTATGTGCAGGCCGTGGCCTGGGCGCAGGACTACGCCCGCCGCAACCGGGCACTGATGATGAGGCATGTGGTGGAGGCAGTGCGCAGCATGATGAGCCGGCCGTTCCAGGCGGAGGTGGAAGCGGTCAACTGCCACCATAACTACGTGCAGCGCGAGCGCCATTTCGGGAAGGACATCTTCGTGACCCGCAAGGGCGCTGTGTCGGCGCGCAAGGGCGAGCTGGGCATCATCCCCGGCTCCATGGGGGCACGCTCCTACATCGTGCGCGGCAAGGGGGAGGAACAGTCCTTCTGCTCCTGCAGCCACGGCGCCGGCCGGGTGATGTCGCGCTCCGAGGCGAAGCGGCGGTTCACCGTGGCCGACCAGGTCGAGGCCACCGCTGGGGTGGAATGCCGCAAGGACAAGGAGGTGATCGACGAGATCCCCATGGCCTACAAGGACATCGACGCGGTGATGGCGGCCCAGTCGGACCTGGTGGAAGTCGTCCACACCTTGAAGCAGGTGGTTTGCGTGAAAGGATGAGGGTTAGGAGCACGGGAACGAGCCGGACCGGTGGCGGCGGAAGCATGGCCTCTGTTCCTCAGCGTGGTGGATTCGGCGCAAGGCAGGGCGCAGGCCGGGAAATTCGGCCGGTGTTGAACACTTCCGCAGCTTGCCGGAGCGGGAACCTTTTGGGAGTCGTCATGAATCATCGCGTTTCATGACAGCACTCCGCCAGTGGATTGCCCACGATGAGGTTCGCGATGGCCGCAGGATTTTCGAGCGCCGAGAAATGTCCGGTACTTTCCAGTACGATCAGCTTGGCGCGGCGGAGGAGCTTCTGGTTTGCCGACCTTTCCGGAGGCTTCGACCAGTCGTGATCGCCGTAAACCAGGGTCACCGGTACCTTGATGCGGACATAGAGCGGCCGAGCCTCGATCCAGCTGTGCCAGTTCGCGAAAACCGAGGACTCGGCGCAACGAAATCCCGGACGCTCGCCGGAGCGGTCAAATTCGCCGAGCAAGTCGTCGGGAAGCTTCGATGGGTCGTAAAACCCACCTCGCAGAACCGCGGCGAGAGCGAACCGGGTTTCTACCGTGCGGCAACCGAACAGATCGAACAGCGAAATGATCCAGCCGTTGGCGCTGCGGCGTATGCCGCCGCCAAACCGCTCGCCATAGTCATAAGGATTGAGCGAAACCACGCGCGCCACCCGATCGGGCAATTCTGCGGCCACCGTCAGCGCCAGAACGCCGCCGATCGACTCTCCGGCCAGCGTGACATCGCGCAGGCCCAACCGCTCGATGAATTGCATCACCCACCGGCGCAACAGGGGTTCCGTGTACTCGATGGCGGGCAAGCTCGATTGACCATGTCCCGGCAAATCCAGCGCGTAAATTTCGTAGTGATCCTTGAGCTTGGGGATGAGGCTGTCGAAGTACTCGAGCTGGGTCCGTATCGTGTGCAGCAGGATCAATGGGCGGCCATGCCCCACTTTCAGATAGCGGACGCTAACCCCGTCATCCAGTTGCAGGGTCCGGATTGGGCCGCCGGTGTTCGAAGGGGAGGGCGGCACGTTCTGGACGGAGGCTGCCGTACCGCCCGCCAGCAGGCAACACAGCATAATCAATAGAAACATCGTCGGATTAAGGTGTCTTACAGGCGCGCTCCTGGCGGTTAGCCATCGTCGGTTCAGGTCGGGAAACATCGGCCGAAAGCCAGCAGCAGGCGTGGCGATCCCTTGAAGCGGATTTTTCGGCGCAGCAGTGCCCAGGCGAGATTGCGCTCTTTGGCCAGGAATCCCAGCCAGGTGGGTGCGTCGGCCGTGAGTCGGAAGTCGGCATGACCTTGATGGCCCTCGAGCACCTCGAGCCTTTCGTCGCGAATGACGACGGTCGCCTCGACGCGCTCGGAGCCCAGGAAGGTGAAATGGTAAGTGGCGTTCAGGCCCGCCGATCGGCCGCGTTGGAAGACCAGCGGCAGGCCATCCAGAAACGCCGTTATCGACGTGGGCCGCAGGCTGTTGCCCACCCGTTTTGCGGTTTTGGGGTTCGGGGAGCAATGGAACAGGGAAGTCAGTTAAGACAGCGTACCCCCCGTCCCGTAGCCTCGATTAGCCCCGCTGAGCAAGGGCCTTCTCAATTTTCTTGTCGGTCTTGTACTG
>Ga0233425_10001325_pt1 | contig 56639 bp, 52 predicted proteins | sample Watercolumn_Towu_2_FD_181712 | JGI IMG/M metagenome (GOLD analysis project Ga0233425, IMG submission 181712) | Freshwater microbial communities from Lake Towuti, South Sulawesi, Indonesia - Watercolumn_Towuti2014_140_MG | ecosystem: Environmental > Aquatic > Freshwater > Lake | place... | reverse complement strand
ACTCATAATCCGTTGGTGCCGTGTTCGACTCACGGGAGGCCCACCAATAAACCAGAGGGTTCACGGTAACGTGAGCCTCTGCTGTTTCTGTATTGATTTTCCCTCGGCATTTCGTCCTTCAGCCGGTGGCGTTCATGCGGCCAGTCTTTCCGGGGCGCGGCGGGCAGATGGGCTTGTTCGTCGGGAGTTTATAGGCGACAGAAAAACTCAACCATTGTCCGTTCCGGGAGATTTCGCTACAATCGCGCATCCCAATGTCCAATCCGGAGAATTTCATGGAACATCAACTGCCCGCATTGCCCTATGCCAAGGATGCGCTCGCGCCACACCTGTCCGCCGAGACCTTCGATTACCACTACAGCAAGCACCATCAGGCTTACGTCACCAACCTGAACAACCTGATCAAGGGCACCGAGTTCGAGAATGCTAGCCTGGAAGACATCATCAAGAAATCCTCCGGCGGCGTGTACAACAACTCCGCCCAGGTGTGGAACCACACCTTCTTCTGGAACTGCATGAAGCCGAACGGCGGTGGTGCGCCGTCTGGCGCGCTGGCTGACGCCATCAACGCCAAGTGGGGCGATCTCGAAGGCTTCAAGAAGGCGTTCCAGACTTCTGCCGTGGGCAACTTCGGCTCCGGCTGGACCTGGCTGGTGAAGAAGGCCGATGGTTCCGTGGACATCGTCAACATGGGTGCGGCAGGCACGCCGCTGACCACGGGCGACAAAGCCTTGCTGTGCGTGGACGTGTGGGAACACGCCTACTACATCGACTACCGCAACCTGCGTCCGAAGTTCGTGGAAACCTTCCTCAATAATCTGGTGAACTGGAGCTTTGCCGAAGCCAACTTCGCCTGAAAAGGCGTTTCTTGAACGGCAGTTCCGGGAGGGGGCGTTCGCTTCACCCTGAACGACTTCTGATCGAACCAGAATGAATGCCACCACCTTCGGGCGGTGGCATTTTTTCTGCCTTGCAGCAGAAGCGCCTGCCTAAAGAATCCCCCCGTTCTGCCGATGGAAACAGAATCTGGTTTCAATAAGCGGGATTCCTGGCCATGCTGCCCATTTCTTCCCTGTCGCTCGCGGACATCATGGATCGCGACGTGCTGTCCGTGCAGCGCGGTTGTTTGCTGGGCGACATGGTCGAGCGGATGAAAGGGCGACACATCTCGCATGGTGTGGTGCTGGATGGCGGGTCGCCGGTCGGCATGTTCACCGAGCGCGATCTGGTGCGCCTGCTGCATCGCCGAACATCCCTGCTCATCCCGGTGGACGGGTTGATGAGCGCCCCGGTTTCCATCGTTCCGGCCACCCTGGAATTTCGCGCCGCCTATGCGCAGTTGTGCCTGAGCCGCTTGCGCCATCTCATTGTGGTCGATGAAGGCGGGGCGGTGGTCGGGGTTGCCGCCGAACGCGATTTTCTCGGCCATCTCGGCATGGAGTTGTGCAAGAGCGTAGAGAGCCTGACCGACATGGTCGATCGTTCGGTGCCCTCGTTCTCGCCCACCACCCCCGTCGCCGAAGCGATCAACCATCTGGTGCAGCAGAAGCGCGGTTGTCTGCTGGTGGAGGAGGGCGGCAAGCTCGTCGGGCTGTTCACCGAGCACCAGGCGCCGACGGTGCTGGCGCATCACGAGGATGGCAGCGACACCACGCTGGCCGAGGTGATGCACCGTGGCATGCGGGTGTTGCCGGAAAGCGCCAGCGTGGGCGAGGCCATCACCCTGCTGGTGCAGGAACGCATCGGCTATCTGGTGGTGGTCGACACCACAGGCAATCCCGCCGGGGTGATTGCCCAGTCGCGGCTACTGGAGAACGTGCGGGCGTCCATCCACGCCGAGATCGCGGCCCGCCAGCTGATGGAAGAGCAGGTGCAGGTGAATGAGGCGCGCCTGCAGGCCACGTTGGATGCCTTGCCGGACCTGATCTTCGAGCTCGATCTTGAGGGACGTTACCACGCCTATCATGCTCCCCGGAACGAGTTGTTGGCAGTTCCTCCGCAAAATTTTCTGGGCAAGACCATCGCCGAGGTGCTGCCCGCGCCCGTTGCGGCGACCTGCATGGAGGCCTTGCACGAGGCGAACCAGAGTGGGCACGCCGAGGGAAGGCTGATCTCGCTGGAGTTGCCGCAAGGATTGCGCTGGTTCGAGTTGTATGTATCGCGCAAGGCCGATAAAGGCGAAGGTTTGCCGCACTTCATCGTGGTTTCGCGCGACATCACCGAGCGCAGGGCGGCTGAGATCAAGCTGCGGCTCAGCGAGGAACGTCAGCGTTTCGCCTTTGGCGCGGCGCGGCAAAGCTGGTTCGTCGCCTATGTCCAGACCGGTGCCGTGGAGACGGGGCCGGAATACGCCGAGATGCTGGGTTACGATCCGGCGGCCTTCTCGACCAGCTTGCAGAACTGGCTGGACAACATTCATCCCGAGGATGTTGGGGCTGTGCGTCAGATGTTGCAGAAATTGCTGCAAACGGGCGGGCCCACCGAAGCGGAATACCGCCTACGCACCGCCAGCGGTGGCTGGAAGTGGCTGCACAGCACGGGGGCGGTGGTCGAGTGGGATGCCGAGGGGCGACCGGTGCGGCTGTCCGGCATCCACATGGACATTACCGAACGCAAACAGACTGAGCAGCGCCTGCGGGAGAGCGAGGTCAATTTCCGCACCTTTTTCGACACCATCGACGACTACCTGTTCGTGCTGGATAGCGAAGCCAACATCCTGCACATCAACCGCGCCGTCACTGAGCATCTGGGGTATCAGGAGCAAGAGTTGGTGGGGGCGAGCATATTGAGCGTGCATCCGACCGACCGCCGCGAGGAGGTGCGCCAGATTGTCGGTGAGATGCTGGCGGGTGGACGCGAGACCTGCCCCATTCCCCTGTTGTGCCGGGACGGTCGGCAGATTCCGGTCGAGACGCGGGTGGTGCGCGGGCTGTGGAACGGGGCATCAGCCTTGTTTGGGGTTAGCCGCGACGTTTCCGAGCAGGCGCGCATCCGGGAATCGTTGCGGGAAGAGTCCGAGCATCGTCGCCAACTGCTCGAAGAGGCGACCGAGCGCGAGTTCTTCTGGAACGAAAGCCAGCAGATTGGCGGGCTGGGCGGCTGGCGCGCCGATCCGGTGTCCAACACCGTGATGTGGACGCGCGGGGTGTACGAGATCATCGAGCGACCGCTGGACTACAAGCCCGATCTGGCAACCGCGCTGGAGGCCTACCTGCCCGATTCGCGCCAGCGGGTGGTGGAAAGCCTGAAACACACCCTGGCCACCGGCGAGCCGTTCAGCATCGAGGTGCAGGTGCGTGGCGCTGTTTCCGGTCAGGACAAGTGGACGGAATTGCGCGGCATGCCCCATCGCGACGCCGGGGGGCGCGTCGATTACCTGATGGGCACTTTGCAGGATATTTCGAGCAAGAAGGAGATTGACCGCGAGCTGCGCGATTCGGAAGCGCGCTTCCGCACCTTGTTCGAATCATCTCCCGATCCGGTCTGGATCATTGAGGGTCGGCGCTTCGTGGAATGCAATCAGGCGGCGGTGGAGATCCTCGGCTATCCGAGCAAGCACCTGTTGATGAACACCCATCCTTCCGAGCTCTCTCCCAAATTCCAGCCCAATGGTGAGGCGTCTTACACCAAGGCGGAACGGATGATGAGCCTGGCGCAGGAAAAGGGGATGCATCGCTTCGAGTGGGTGCATACGCGCTATGACCGGAGCGATTTCTATGTCGAGGTGACCTTGTCGCGCATCGTGCTCGACGGGCGTGAGGCAATCTATTGTGTCTGGCGCGACATCAGCGAACAGAAGCGCTCCGAGATCAAGCTGGCCGAGGGCGACGCCCGCCTGCGCGCGATCTATGAGGGCGCGCAGGACGGCATCCTGATGGCCGATGTGTTGAGCCGGAACTTCGTCGAGGTGAACCCGTCCATCTGCACCATGCTGGGCTATGAGCGCGATGAACTATTGCAGATGTCGGCTCTGGACATCTATTTCAGCAATGACCTGCCCCGGGTGATCCATGAATTCGAGATGCAGGCGCGCGGTGAGCTGTCGCTGGCTTCCGGGGTGCCCTTGCGGCGCAAGGACGGCTCGACCATCTATGCCGACATCACGTTCACCCAGATCCGGGTGGGTGGCAACCAGTATTCCGTCGGTTTCTTCCGCGACGTGACCGAGCGCCGGGCGGCGGAGCGCTCCCTGGCCGAGAACCAGAAGCGGTTGGAGCTGGCGCTGGATTCCGCGCACATGGGCGTATGGGAATTCGATTTTACCCAGAACCGGCTGTACTGGTCTCCCGAGATCTACAACGCTTTCGGTTTTGCGCCGTTCGAGCCGACCCGTGAAAAATTGCTGGCAATCACTCACCCCGACGACGTCCATGTTTCCGCGACGGCGATGCTTGCCGCCCTTCAGGAGCGGCGACCTTATTTGGCCGTCTATCGGGTCATTTCCGGAGGGAAAATCGTTTGGGTGGAGGATAGGGGCGAGATCCAGTTCGCTCCCGATGGCGCGCCACTCAAGGCGGTGGGCACCGCCCAGAACATCACGGAACGCCAGCTTGCCCAGGAGCAGTTGCGCAAGCTGGCACAGGCCGTGGAGCAAAGCCCTGAAAGCATCATCATCACCGACCTGGAGGCGCGCATCGAATACGTGAACGAGGCGTTCGTGCGCAATACCGGCTATAGCCGTGAGGAAGCCCTCGGGCAGAACCCGCGCATGTTGTCATCCGGAAAGACGCCACGATCCCGTTATGCCGCCCTCTGGGAGGCGATGGTCGGCGGCCAGTTGTGGAAAGGCGAGTTCATCAACTGCCGCAAGGATGGGTCGGAGCTCATCGATTCGGCCATCGTGACGCCGATCCGTCAGGCGGACGGGCGCATTACCCATTACGTGGCCATTCAGGGAGATATTACCGAGCGTGTGCGATTGAACGAGGAACTGGATCGCCATCGCCACCATCTGGAGCAACTGGTGGCCGAGCGCACCAGCGAACTGGTCGTCGCCAAGGCGGCGGCCGAGGCGGCCAATGTGGCCAAGAGCGCGTTTCTGGCCAACATGAGCCATGAGATACGCACGCCGCTGAACGCCGTGCTGGGCATGGCCCGGATCGGGGTGCGCGAGAGTGCGTCGGGTGTCATGCAGGCGCGCTTCCAGCAGATCGCCAATTCCGGCAGTCACTTGCTGGGTGTCATCAACGATATCCTCGATTTCTCCAAGATCGAGGCCAACAAGTTGCTGATCGAAGAACAGGCGTTCCCGCTGGTTGCGTTGATCGAAGATCTGCGATTACTGATGGCCGATCAGGCCGCCGAACGCGGTTTGGCGTTCAGTGTGGAGGTGTCTCCCGAGCTGCCGCACTGGGTCAGGGGCGACGCCCTGCGCCTGCGCCAGGTATTGCTGAATCTGCTCGGCAACGCTTTCAAGTTCACCGAGCAGGGCAGCGTGTCAGTGTTTGTGACGGCGGAGGAGGGCTACGTGGTGTTCCAGGTGTGCGACACCGGCATCGGCATGAACGAGAGCCAGATCGCACAGTTGTTCCAGCCTTTCCAGCAGGCCGATGCCTCGACTACCCGCCGTTTCGGCGGCACCGGCCTCGGCCTGGTCATCAGCCGCAAACTGGTGCAGATGATGGGCGGCGACATCGAGGTCAGGAGCGAGGTGGGCGTCGGCAGCACGTTCATTCTGTACGCACCGTTGCGTGAAGTTTCGCCCCCTGCGTCCCAAGTCGTTTCTTCCCGGATCGGGGATGGCCAGGTCAATCTGGCGGGGATACGGGTGTTGGCCGCCGAGGATGTCGAGGTCAATCGCATGGTGTTGCAGGATATGCTGGAACTGGCGGGGGCGCAGGTCGCCTTCGCGGGGAACGGTCAGGAAGCCATCGACCGGGTGAAAGAGCGCGGGGCGGACGCCTTCGATGTGGTGCTGATGGATGTCCAGATGCCGGTGATGGACGGTCACCAGGCCGCTCGGCGATTGCGCGAACTGGCGCCTGGGCTGCCGGTCATCGGCCTGACCGCGCACGCCATGGAGGAGGATCGCCGCAAATGTCTGGAATCCGGCATGGTCGATCATGTGACCAAGCCGATAGACGAGAGCCAGCTGTACGCCGCCATCCTCAAGGTCGCGCAACCCAAAGCGCGGCCTGAACCAGTCGTTCCCGTGGCGACCCGGGAGACGGTGGCCGAGGCCGTTCCGGGCGGGGAGATCAACTGGGACAAACTGAACGAACGGTTCCGTGGTCGTAAGGCATTCATCCGCAAGATTGGCCAGACGGTGATCGACACGCATGCCGCCTCGCCGGATAAGCTGCGGGAGCTGGCCGAGGCCGGGATGTACGCCGACCTGGCCGTGCTGGCGCACACGTTGAAAGGCGTCATGGGTAATCTGTCCGCCGAGGGTGCGCAGCACCTGGCCGCCGCCGCCGAGATGGCGGCACGCAAGGAGGAATCGACGGCTGCCGTACAGGCCCGGCAGCTTGCTCTCAAGGTGGCGGCGGTGATCGGGGAGCTGGAAGTGTTTGTCAGGGGTGACGCATGAGTCGTATCGAACCGCCCATCCTGGTGGTGGATGATGATGTGGTGAACAGGCAGATTCTGGAGGATGTGCTGGGCGAGTTCTATGCGGTGCAGACCGCTGCGGATGGCGCGCAGGCGCTGGCCTATCTGGCGGCGGGCGGCGAAGCGGCACTGATCCTGTCCGACATCGTGATGCCAGGGGTGGATGGTTACGAACTGTGCCGCCGGGTGAAGTCGGATGAGCGCACCCGCGACATCCCGGTGCTGTTCCTGACCAGCCTGGACAGCGTGAACGACGAGGAGCGTGGACTGACGCTGGGGGCGGGGGACTTCATCCACAAGCCGATCTCGCCGCCGGTGGTGCTGGCGCGGGTGCGCAACCATCTTGAACTGGCGCAGGCGCGCGCCCGATTGCGCCAGCGCAATGCGGAGCTGGAGCTGCTGGTGTTGGAGCGCACCCATCAGTTGATGCGGCGCGAACAGGAGCTCAACAACGCCCAGTCGGCGACCATCACCGCTTTCTGTGCGCTGGCCGAGGCGCGCGACAACGAGACCGGCAACCACATCCGCCGCACGCAGTTCTATGTCCGCACGCTGGCGGAGCGGCTGAAAAATTATCCGCGTTTCCGGCGGGAGCTGACCGACATGGCGATCGAGCTGATGTTCAAGTCGGCGCCGCTGCATGACATCGGCAAGGTGGCCGTCCCCGACGCCATCCTCAACAAACCGGGCAAATTGACCCCGGAAGAATGGGTGCTGATGCGCCAGCATTGCCAGTACGGACGGGATGCCATCCTCCGCGCCGAGCAGGAGCTGGGGCAGGCGGAAACCGGCTATCTGCGCTATGCCAGCCAGATCGCCTATGGTCACCACGAGAAGTGGGATGGCAGCGGCTATCCGCAGGGGGTGGCCGGGGAGGCAATCCCGCTGTCGGCGCGGCTGATGGCGGTGGCGGATGTGTACGATGCGCTGATTTCCAGGCGGGTCTACAAGGCTGCTTTCACCCACGGCGAGGCGTTGGCCATCATCGCCGAAGGCCGTGGCAAGCACTTCGACCCGGATATTGCTGACGCCATGTTGGTCTCGGCGGACGAATTCCTCGCCATCGCGAAACGCTTCAGCGACAGCCAGGAAAACAGTGCTTCGCTGGGCTGAGCGCCAATCAAAGGGCGGGAGGAAAAAATGTCACGTTTGCTGGTAGTGGATGATGAGCGCGTCAATTTGGACATCATCGAAGAGTTCCTGCACGATTCCTATGAACTCCAGTTTGCCCGCGATGGGCAGGAGGCTTGGGAGCGGCTGAGTGCGCAGCCGGAGGGCTTCGATGCCGTCATTCTGGACCGGATCATGCCGCGCATGGACGGTATGGAATTATTGCGGCGAATCAAGACCGAAACGGCGACCCAGACCCTGCCGGTCATCATGCAGACGGCTGCGTGTGAACCGACTCAGGTTGCCGAAGGGCTGGCGGCGGGTGCTTGGTATTACCTGGCCAAACCCTATAACGAGGCGGCGCTCAAGAGCATCATCGGTGCAGCGCTGATGGATGCCCGCGAGCAGCGGGAGCTGGCCCAGCTCCACCACGAAGTTCGCGGCACCCTGGGCCTGATGCACTCCGCCGTGTTCCGCTTTCGCTCGCCCGATGAGGCGCGGCTGCTGGCGGCTCATGTTGCCCAGTTGTGTGAAGACGAGATGCTGGTGGCCATGGGGTTGTCCGAGCTGATGCTCAACGCCGTCGAGCACGGCAATCTGGGTATCGATTACCAGAGCAAGTCGCGGTTGATGGGGAATGGCAGTTTGCAGGACGAGATCGCGCGTCGGTTGGCCAGCCCGGAACAGCTCGGGCGCTGGGCCGAGCTGGAACTGGGTCGCCATGGCGATGCCCTGCGTTTCACCGTCCGAGATCAGGGCGAGGGCTTCAACTGGCAGGATTTTCTGGAAATGAACCCGGATCGGGCCTTCGACAGCCACGGTCGGGGCATAGCGCTGGCGCGCCAACTGGCTTTCCCAACCATCGAATACCAAGGCTGCGGCAACACTGTCAGCGTGACGACCGCTGCACGGGGCGGAAAGGGCGGTCATCCCGAGCCATAGCGGCGGACGCGGCACACGAAAAAGCCGGGGAAACCCGGCTTTTTCATTGAGGCTGATGAAGATTATCTGCCCATTTCCAGCATCAGTTGATTCACCCGTTTGACGAAGCCTGCGGGATCATCGAGCTGACCGCCCTCGGCGAGCAGGGCCTGATCGAACAGCACCGCCGCCCAGTCGTCGAAGCGGGCGGATTCGGATTTCAGGCGCTGCACCACCGGGTGCTGCGGGTTGATTTCCAGAATCGGCGCGGAAGTCGGCGCTTTTTGCCCGGCGGCCTTGAGGATGCGCGCCAGGTTGCCGCCGATGTCGTGCTCGTCGCTCACCAGACAGGCAGGCGAATCAGTCAGGCGGTGGGTGATGCGCACTTCCTTGACCTTGTCCGCCAGACTGCCTTTGATCTGCTCGGTCAGCGCCTTGAATTCGTCGGCCTGCTTTTCCTGCTCCTGCTTCTCGGCCTCATCTTCCAGCTTGCCCAGATCAAGACCACCCTTGGCGACGGAGACCAGCTCCTTGCCGTCGAACTCGGTCAGGCTGCCCACCACCCATTCGTCCACCCGCTCGGACAGCAGCAGCACCTCGATGCCCTTCTTGCGGAACACTTCCAGATGCGGGCTGTTCCTGGCGGCGTTGAAAGTCTCGGCGGTGACGTAATAAATCTTCTCCTGCCCTTCCTTCATGCGGGCGATGTAGTCCTTCAGCGACACGGTTTCGTCGGCGGTGTCGGCCTGGGTGGAAGCGAAGCGCAGCAAGGCAGCGATCTTGTCCTTGTTGGCGAAATCTTCGCCCACGCCTTCCTTCAACACGCGGCCAAACTCGCCCCAGAATTTGGCGTATTTTTCGGCGTCGTTCCCGGCCATGTCCGCCAGCAGCGCCAGCACCTTGCTGGTGCAGCCCTTGCGGATCGCTTCGATGTCCTTCGATTCCTGCAAGATTTCGCGCGACACGTTCAGCGGCAGGTCGGCGGAATCCACCACGCCACGGATGAAGCGCAGGTATTGCGGCATCAGTTGCTCGGCGTCGTCCATGATGAACACGCGGCGCACGTAGAGCTTGATGCCGTGACGGGTGTTGCGGTCGTAGAGGTCGAACGGCGCGCGCTGCGGCACGTAGAGCAACTGGGTGTATTCCTGGCGGCCTTCCACCCGGGCGTGCGTCCAGGCCAGCGGCGCGTCGTAATCGTGGCCGACGTGCTTGTAGAACTCCTGATATTCCTCCTCGCTGATCTCGCTCTTTGCACGCGTCCACAGCGCGGAGGCCTGATTCACCGTCTCGTCCTCATCGGTGGTCTCGTTCTTGCCCTCTTTCCACTCTTCCTTTTTCATCACGATGGGCTGGACGATGTGGTTGGAGTATTTCTTGACGATGCCGCGCAGGCGGAAGCCTTCCAGCAGGTCGTCCTGACCCTCGCGCAGATGCAGCGTGATCTCGGTGCCGCGCGCGGCCTTATCCACCATCTCGATGGAGAACTCGCCGCCGCCATCCGATTCCCAGCGCACGCCCTGATCGGCGTTCTCACCGGCGCGGCGGGTCAGCACGCTCACCTTGTCCGCCACGATGAAGGCGGAATAGAAGCCCACGCCGAACTGGCCGATCAGGTGTGCGTCCTTCTGCTGGTCGCCGGAGAGTTTGCCGAAGAATTCGCGCGTACCGGATTTCGCAATGGTGCCCAGATTGGCGATCACCTCGTCGCGGCTCATGCCGATGCCGTTGTCGGCGATGGTCAGCGTGCGTGCGTCCTTGTCGAAAGCGATGCGGATGGCGAGATCGGAATCGTTCTCGTACAGCCCGTTGTTGTGCAGCGCCTCGAAACGCAGCTTGTCGCAAGCGTCGGAAGAGTTGGAAACCAGCTCGCGCAGGAAAATCTCGCGGTTGGAATACAGCGAGTGGATCATCAGGTGCAGCAGTTGTTTGACTTCGGTCTGGAAGCCCAGCGTCTCGCGGCTGGCGGTGGTATCGGTCATGCTCAATCTCCGTTTAAGAAACAATAGGACGGGCGGAAGATGGGGGGGCAGCGGGGGAATTCAAGGGGGCAGATTGCTGGGGGCAGCCGAAACGGCGACTACTGAATTTGAGAAGGTGGAGTCGGGGTGGTAGCCGACGGCTCATATGGTAAACCGGGTTTATCCCTAGTCATCTCGCGGCGCAATGTTGAGGGAACCTCGAAAAACCTACTGCGCGACCCGATTGCTGCGTTGCGCGGTACTCGCTCCCTCGCCTATCCATTTGATATGTCGCGGGAGTTCCGTTCCGTGCGCCTTGCACTCAAGTCGCTCGCTACGGTTTTTCGAGGTTCACCTGATTGTACCTTGCACAGGTTGCGAGGGCGCTCGGCGACCTCGCAGCACAGTGGAACACAAACAGGTTAGTGAGTTTCCCACCACTTCTGGGCGACATCACGATTGAAAGGTGGGAGAGGCTTCGCCTCGATTGATGCCGTTTTTAGGATAGGAAATAACGTCCTGATTTGCTGCAACTCTTCGGTGGTGGAGGGAATCATCTGGATATCGAAGGTGGATCCGGCGAAACCGGTCACGGCTTGATCTATCAGGGGTACAACAGGTCCGGCACGAAACTCGTTACCTTGGCGCTCGCGGGTTTTTGCAATTATCTTGCCAAGATCGACGACCTCCCCTTTTTTGGCGGAAATTTCGCAATGCAGCGGGACAAAAAACATTCCGTGGACGGGGAAGATGCCACTTCCTCCGGTAATGCCGCGCAATATGTAGTCGCCAGACTTCATGCGCGCTCTGAAAATGTACTTATTCCCAGTCGGGAAGTGGAATGTGCCTTCATTGTCGGCTAAGAAGTTCAAGCGATCTTTGCTGTCCTTGGCATTTGGAGTTTCGACATGCAACACCATGGCCTCAGGCTGATAGGATGGCTTGTAATCATTGGCAAGCTCGGCGGTTAGAAGCAAGAGCGTATCTTCCCCTAGATCGAGTTTTTCCGTGGCGCCGGTTATTCCAGGTTTGACAGGGGTGGCGCAGCCAACGAGTACCGCCAAAATGGTGATGGAGATAAACGATTTAATGATGTGCATAGAAGGTCCTCCTGAGCGTGTCTTTGTGGTGTTTTGAAGTTGAGTCTCTTCGAGACTGGGCGAATATTACCTAATAGGGAAATAGTTGGACAATATGCCGAATGACCTATGCTTCAGGGCCTAGTAATATTATCAATCCGGTACGTATTGAACGCGACTACCGTTCGTACTTAGCCTGATGAAACTACTAGCCATCCGACTAAGCCCGCACAGCGGGCAAGTCGCCGGTTATGTCGAAGCACACGAATCCATTCACATTTCGACAAGCTCAATGCGAACGGATTCACGGATAATTCTGGCCGGATCAATAGGCCAGTTATCACGCCCTGTGCAGGCAATTTGCTCAATCCTTGGTTGGCCGGACATGATCGGGTCAATCTTGTCGCACTCGGGTGTGCAGGCGATGCCCCAACCGCCTTCGTGCGGGCGTTTGAACACGTTCAGCGTCATGGACTTGCCGGACTGGTTGGTGGCGGCCAGTTCCCACACTTCGGGGTAGATGGAAGCTCTGTCCTTGCCGAGTCCATCCAGTCGTAGAAGAGCTTGTGGCGCTTGAGGGCGCCCTTGGCATAGGCGTTACCGTCGAACATATACAGCGTGGAAAAGTTGCCCGCTGTGAGAACGAAACGGTTCTTGCTGGCCCAACCGGCCATCTGGTTCAGGTCGGGTTCGACCGCCCCCTGCGTGCCATCCCGGTTCCAGATCTGGCGCAGGAACAGTCGTTGCCGATACACGGAAGGGTGCGCCCCGGCGCCGCAGGTGATCTCGCCGTTGGTGAAACCACCGAGGCCGACCAGATTCTGCGAGAACGGCATGCCTTGGGTCAGCCTGGGTTGAAATACACCTCGCTGCCGTCCCAGTCGCGCGCGCCAGTGCGGCGTGAAGGAAAAGGTGTACATCTTCTCGTGGCTAGGAATCAGGCTGTTCGGGCCGGAATAGTTCGCCGCGTAGCCGGGGTGGTATTGCCAGTTTTAGGTGAGCTGGTAACGCGCGGCGGTGGTTTCCATCTCCGGTGCGGCGTCCTCCGCCTGTACGCCGCCCGAACAGATCAGCGCGCAGCCTAGCTGCATTGCCGCAGCAACGGTGCAATGGCGATGGATTTCGGGTGCGAGTGCGGTAGCGGGCATAGATGGCGGGAGGATTCCGAAAGCGGAGAATTGTTGCACTCTCTTGTGACGTTTCCATGATGCAAACGCCGGGCCGGGATTCGCTTAAAATGCGCCCATGCTTGCCTACCTCATCCGCCGCATTCTTTACGCCTTGCCTATCCTGCTCGGGGTGAACCTGCTTACCTTCGCGCTGTTCTTCGTGGTGAACACGCCGGACGACATGGCGCGGATGCAGCTCGGCATCAAGCGGGTGACGCCGGAGGCGATCGCCAAGTGGAAGCAGCAGCACGGCTACGACAAGCCGCTGCTCTACAACGACGTAGCGGCGGGTGCGGGCAAGCTCACCGACACCATCTTCGTGCAGAAATCGGCCAGCATGTTCGTCGGCGAGTTCGGTTTTTCCGACGATGGTCGTAGCATCGGTCGCGAAATACAGACGCGCATGATGCCGAGCCTGGCCATCGCGCTGCCCACCTTCGTCATCGGCCTGTTGCTCTACATTACCTTCGCGCTGGTGCTTACCCTGTTCCGCGCCACGGCGCTGGATACGGCGGGTGTGGCGCTGTGCGTGCTGCTGATGTCGGTGTCCAGTCTGTTCTACATCATCGGCGGGCAGTTTCTGGTCAGCAAACTGTGGCACTGGGCGCCCATCTCCGGTTATGCGCCAGGGATGGATGGGCTGCGCTTTCTGGTGCTGCCGGTGCTGATCGGCGTGGTCGGCGGCATCGGCAGCAGCGGGCGCTGGTATCGCACCATCTTTCTGGAGGAGATCGGCAAAGATTACGTGCGCACCGCGCGCGCCAAGGGCTTGTCCGAACTGCGCGTACTGTTCCGCCATGTGCTGAAGAACGCCATGATTCCCATCCTCACCGGCGTGGTGGTGGTCATTCCGCTGCTGTTCATGGGCAGCCTGCTCACCGAATCCTTCTTCGGCATCCCCGGCCTCGGCAGCTACACCATCGAAGCCATCCAGGCGCAGGACTTTTCCGTGGTGCGGGCGATGGTCTTCCTCGGCTCGGTGATGTACATCGTCGGGCTGATCCTCACCGACCTTTCCTACACCTTGGTCGATCCGAGAGTGAGGCTGCAATGATGCCGGTTATGCTGTGGACGGACGCGCTGGTGTTCCTGCTGCTGGCCTGCGGGGCGGCGGGAGCGTGGTACGTTCGGCGGCAGCCGCATCTGCTGCTGCCCTGGCAGCGCGTGGCGCAGAGCCGCATCGGCATGGTGTCGTTGCTGGTGCTCTCGCTGTTCCTGCTGGTCGGGCTGCTCGATTCGTTGCACTACCGCGTGGCCCTCCCCGAGCGCAATGCCGGGCAGACGGTGTATTCGCCGGAGGTGCTGAGCGCCTTTGACGCCCTGGCGGGCAATCTGCGCACTCACACCGAAAAAACCTACTCCTCTCCACTGGCGACCCAGCTCTACGCCAGGGAAACCGTGGAACTGCCCGACGGCGCAACCCAGCGCGCCTACCCGCGCCTCAAGTTTGGTGGCGCGCACCTGGCGAATCCGGACACGGAGTGGATGGGCGATGTGGCTAGTCGGGCGGCGCTGGGGGGGCTGGAGGGAGCGCTGGCTGGAGGATTACTGATTGCGTTCCTAGGGTGGGCAAAGCGTGATGTGTCCACGCGGGAGAGTAGGCGGGCGTTGTTCTGGTCAACGCTGCTCCTCGCCGCCCTCATAGGCGCGACCGCTAGTCTCGCCAGCGGCTACCATGTCCTCGGCACCGACAAGGTGGGGCAGGATGTGCTGTACCTGTCGCTGAAAAGCATCCGCACCGGGCTGGTGATCGGCACCGTCACCACGCTGGTGATGCTGCCGTTCGCGCTGTTCCTCGGCGTGGCGGCGGGCTATTTCCGCGGCTGGGTGGACGACGCCATCCAGTATCTCTACACCGTGCTGAGCTCCATCCCCAGCGTGTTGCTGATCGCTGCCGCCGTGCTGATGATGCAGGTGGTGATCGAGCAGCACGCCGACTGGTTCGCCACCGCCGCCGAGCGGGCCGACGTGCGCTTGCTGTGCCTGTGCCTGATTCTCGGCGTGACGAGTTGGACCGGGCTGTGCCGCTTGCTGCGCGGCGAGACGCTCAAGCTGCGCGAGCTGGAATACATCCAGGCGGCGCAGGCCTTCGGCGTCTCCAGCCTGCGCATCCTGACCCGCCACATCGTGCCCAACGTGATGCACATCGTGCTGATCTCGGTGGTGATGGATTTCTCCGCGCTGGTGCTGGCCGAGGCCGTGCTGTCCTACGTCGGCGTCGGCGTCGATCCTTCCACCATCAGCTTCGGCACCATGATCAACGCCGCCCGGCTGGAACTGGGCCGCGAGCCAGTCGTATGGTGGATGCTGGCTGCCGCTTTCGGCTTCATGCTGGTGCTGGTGCTGGCCGCCAATTTGTTCGCCGACGCCGTGCGCGACGCCTTCGATCCTCGGTTGAACCGGATGGCATGACCCTGACCTGCGACCTCTTCTGCACCGTGGTGGACAACTACGGCGACATCGGCGTGTGCTGGCGGCTGGCGAAGTGCCTGCGCGACGAAGGCGTGGCGGTACGGCTGTGGGTGGACGATCTGGCGAGTTTCGCCAAGCTCTGCCCGGAGGCTGATCCGGCGCGGGAGGGGCAAATGTGTCGGGGCGTGGCGATCCTGCGCTGGCTCCCCTCTCCCACCGGGGTAACCAGCGACTTGGCGGCTTTGCCGCCTAGTCGAATGGCTAGTGGTTTTTTCAGAGGGGTTGGGGGTGGGGGCGTCGCCGACCTCGTCATCGGCGCTTTCGCCTGTGAGTTGTCGGCGGATTACGTCGCCGCGATGGCGGCGAGAACCGAGCCGCCGCTGTGGATCAATCTGGAATACCTGAGTGCCGAAGACTGGGTGGAGGGCTGCCACAAGCTGCCGTCACCGCATCCCACTCTGCCGCTGACCAAGTATTTCTTCTTCCCCGGCTTCACGCCCAAGACTGGCGGCCTGCTGCTGGAACGCGGCCTGCTGGCACGGCGCGATGCCTTCCGGCGCGATCCGCAGGCCATCGCGGAGTACTGGCAGTCGTTCGGCCTGCCCGCGCCGCAGCCGGGCGAGTTGCGCGTCTCGCTGTTCGGCTACGAGAACGCCGCCGTGGGCGAGTTGTTGCAGGCATGGAGTGCGGGGGAGAAGCCGGTGACCTGTCTGGTGCCTGAGGGCCGTATCCTGCCGCAGGTGGCGGCGTTTTTCGGGGGGGCGTCCTTCGACAGGCCTGTCTTGAGCGATGTCAAAAGGCTCAGGACGAACGGCTCTTTGGCTGGCGTCATATGGCAGCGCGGCAAGCTGCGCGTGGCGGTGCTGCCGTTCGTGGAGCAGGAGCGCTACGACACTCTGCTGTGGGCCTGCGATGTAAATTTCGTGCGCGGCGAGGATTCCTGCGTACGGGCGCAATGGGCGGCGCGGCCCTTTGTCTGGCAAATATACCCGCAGCACGACGGCGTGCACCGGGATAAGCTGCGCGCCTTTCTCGCCCGCTACCGCGAGGGCTTGGCGGAAGAAACTGCGGCGGCGCTGGCCGGGCTGTGGGAAGCGTGGAATGCGGAGTGCGACGTGGCTGCCAGCTGGCGTGCTTTCATCGCCCAGCGAGAGGTTTTGCAGGTGCGGGCGGAGGGTTGGGCGGAGCAGTTGTCCGGTAACAATCTGGCTTTGAATTTACTGGATTTTTACCGGGAAACGGGTAGAATGCGCGCCTTTGATTTAGCCCCCTCCCAATTACCCGAAGGAAAGACGACATGAAGATTGCTCAGGAACTGCGCGCTGGCAACGTGGTGATGGTCAAGGACCAGCCGCTGGTGGTGCAAAAGTGTGAATACAGCCGCTCCGGCCGCAGCGGCGCCGTGGTGAAGTTCAAGTTCAAGAACCTGTTGACGGGTGCGCCCAGCGAAACCGTGTTCTCCGCCGACGACAAGTTCGACCAGATCATCCTGGACAAGAAGGAGTGCACCTACTCCTACTTCGCCGATCCGATGTACGTGTTCATGGACGAAGAGTACAACCAGTACGAAGTCGAAGCCGACAACATGGGCGACGTGGTGAACTACATCGTGGACGGCATGGAAGACAAGTGCGAAGTGACTTTCTACGAAGGCAAGGCCATTTCCGTGGAGCTGCCCACCACCATCGTGCGTGAAGTGGAATACACCGAGCCTGCCGTGCGTGGCGACACTTCCGGCAAGGTGATGAAGCCCGCCAAACTGGCTGGCTCCGGCTACGAACTGCCGGTGGCGGCGTTCATCGAGATCGGCGACAAGATCGAGATCGACACCCGCACCAACGAGTTCAAGAAGCGCGCTTAAGCGTTACGCGATCAAACAAAAAGGGAGCTTCGGCTCCCTTTTTGTTTGGGTGTTTCAGTCTGCTGCCCAGAATTGGTGCGGCGGCGCAGTGCGTGCACCAGTCTGGCGCACCAAGAGCGGGCATCCGGACGGGGCGGGAGTCGGCGCAAGGGCCGACAACCTTGTTGCAACAGCAGCTTGGCAAACCTGGCATGACTATTGCTGTAGTTAATCGGTTTGCATGAGGAGAAAGCAATGGAAAATCTGAAAGTCAGCAACGACGCCCTGTTCATCCTGCTGGGCGCGATCATGGTTCTGGCAATGCACGCCGGGTTCGCCTTTCTGGAACTGGGTACGGTGCGCAAGAAAAATCAGGTGAACGCGCTGGTGAAGATCCTCAGCGACTTTGCCGTCTCCACCCTGGCGTATTTTTTTATCGGCTACGGCATCGCCTACGGCGTGAACTTCTTCGCCGGTGCAAGCATGCTGGCGCAGCAAAGCGGCTACGAGCTGGTGAAATTCTTCTTCCTGCTTACCTTCGCGGCGGCGATCCCGGCCATCATCTCCGGCGGCGTGGCCGAGCGCGCCCGGTTCAACCCGCAACTGGCGGCGACCTTCCTGCTGGTCGGTTTTATTTATCCCTTCTTCGAGGGTATCGCCTGGAACCGCCGCTTCGGCATCCAGGACTGGCTGAACGCCAGTTTCGGCGCGGAGTTCCATGACTTCGCCGGTTCGGTGGTGGTGCATGCCGTCGGCGGCTGGATGGGGCTGGCGGCGGTCATCCTGCTCGGCGCGCGCCGTGGCCGCTATCGCAAGGACGGCCAGGTTTCGGCGCATCCGCCCTCCAGCATCCCCTTCCTGGCGCTGGGCGCGTGGATCCTCATTGTCGGCTGGTTCGGCTTCAACGTGATGTCCGCCCAGACGCTGGACAAGATCAGCGGTCTGGTGGCGGTCAACTCGCTGATGGCGATGGTGGGCGGCACATTGGTGGCGCTGTGGGTGGGCAAGAACGACCCCGGCTTCGTGCACAACGGCCCGCTGGCCGGTCTGGTTGCCGTGTGCGCCGGTTCCGACCTGATGCACCCGCTGGGCGCGCTGGTCACCGGCGGCGTGGCGGGCGCGCTGTTCGTCTGGATGTTCACCCTGACCCAGAATCGCTGGAAGATTGACGACGTGCTCGGCGTCTGGCCGCTGCACGGCCTGTGCGGTACCTGGGGTGGTCTCGCGGCGGGTATCTTCGGCGCGCAGGCGTTGGGCGGTATCGGTGGCGTCAGCTTCCTGTCGCAACTGATAGGCACGCTGCTGGGCATCGTCGTTGCGCTGGCAGGCAGCTTTGCCGTGTATGGCCTGCTGAAGAAGGTTGTCGGCATCCGCCTCGACCCGGAAGAAGAGTTCAACGGTGCTGACCTGACCATCCACAAGATCACCGCTACGCCCGAGCGGGAGTCGGGCTGGTGAGGTGCTCATAAATCGAAAGGGCTGCGGAGGCAGCCCTTTCTGCTTGCGTGAGGCCGGTCTAGCCGAAGCGCTCCGCAATGTAGTGGCTTTATGGAAGCACTGAATAAGTCATCCGTTCGTGGTGAGCTTGTCGAACCATGAGCGGGTGACGCTTGCAAATCAGCAAGTTGAAACATTCGCCCTTCGACATAACCAGCGACTTGTCCGCTCGCGGACTTAGTCGAATGGCTAGTTGTTCCATCAAGCTCAGGGCGAACGGACCTATTCAGTGTTTCTTTACTGGCCGCTTAACCAAAGCGGCCAGTGATGTAATCTTCCGTTTCCTTGCGTTTGGGATTGGTGAACACCGTGCTGGTGTCGCCGAATTCGATCAGGTCGCCCAGATACATGTAGGCGGTGAAGTCGGAGACGCGGGCAGCTTGCTGCATGTTGTGCGTCACGATGACGATGGTGAAGTCTTCCTTCAGCTCGTCGATCAGTTTTTCGATGTGGGCGGTGGAGATCGGGTCGAGCGCGGAGGTGGGCTCGTCCAGCAGCAGCACCTGCGGTTTGACGGCGATGGCGCGGGCGATGCACAGGCGCTGTTGCTGACCGCCGGAAAGCCCCGTCCCGCTCTGCTTGAGCTTATCCTTCACTTCGTTCCACAGCGCGGCTTTCTTCAGCGCCCATTCCACGCGCTCGTCCATCTCGTGGCGGGAGAGCTTCTCGTACAGCTTCACGCCGAAGGCGATGTTGTCGTAGATCGACATCGGGAACGGTGTCGGCTTCTGGAACACCATGCCGACCTTGGCGCGCAGCATGTTGAGATCTTGGCGCTTGTCGAGCAGGTTGTCGCCGTCGAGCAGGATCTCGCCGGTGGCCTTCTGCTTGGGGTAGAGCTGGTACATGCGGTTGAAGGTGCGCAGCAGGGTGGACTTGCCGCAGCCGGACGGGCCGATGAAGGCGGTGACCATTTTCTCGGGGATGGTCAGGTTGATGTCTTTCAGCGCGCGGTATTCCCCGTAAAAGAAGTTCAGGTCCTTCACGACCAGCTTGGGGGTGATGTTCTTTTCAGCGATCATGCCGTTTCCTTGCTTAGTGGTGGGTGGCGCTCTGGCGGAACAGGACGCGGGCGACAATGTTCAGCACCAGCACGCTGAAGGTGATCAGCAATGCACCGGCCCAGGCCAGATGCTGCCAGTCTTCATAGGGGCTCATGGCGAACTGGAAGATGACCACCGGCAGGTTGGCCATCGGCTTGTCCATGTCTCCGTTCCAGAACTGGTTGTTGAGCGAGGTGAACAGCAGCGGCGCGGTTTCGCCGGAGATGCGGGCGACCGCCAGCAGCACGCCGGTGATGATGCCTGCGCGGGCGGCGCGCAGCGTGACGAAGGTGATGATTTTCCACTGCGCTGCGCCTAGGGCGGCGGCGGCTTCACGCAGGGTGTTGGGGATCAGTCGCAGCATGTTTTCGGTGGTGCGGATTACCACCGGGATGACGATGATGGACAGCGCCAGTGCGCCCGCCCAACCGGAAAAGTGCTTGACGTGGACGACATACACCTCATAGACGAACAGGCCGATGACGATGGACGGCGCGGACAGCAGTACGTCATTGATGAAGCGGGTGATCGGCGCGATCCAGCCGCGCTGGCCATACTCGGCCAGGTAGGTTCCCGCCAGGATGCCGATGGGCGTGCCGATCAGGGTGGCGATCAGGGTCATCATCAGGCTGCCAGCGATGGCATTGGCCAAGCCGCCATCGCTGCCGGGCGGCGGGGTCATCTTGCTGAACAGCGTCAGGTCGAGGCCGGGCAGGCCATGATGCAGCAGGGTCAGCAAAATCCAGCCCAGCCAGAACAGGCCGAACAGCATCGCCAGGATGGATACACCCAGGCTGATGAAGTTGACCAGGCGGCGGCGGTTGTAGAGCGAGAACAGGTTCATTGTCCTTCCTTCTGCCCCAGTTTGTAGAGCATGAAGCGGGCGATGGAGAGCACCACAAAGGTGATGAAGAACAGGATCAGACCCAGCTCCACCAGCGAGGCGGTGTAGAGGTCGCCGACGGCTTCGGTGAATTCGTTCGCCAGAGCAGAGGAAATGCTGTTGCCCGGCATCAGCAGCGAGCCGGAGAGTTCGTTGGCGTTGCCGATGACGAAGGTCACCGCCATGGTTTCACCCAGCGCGCGACCCAGCCCCAGCATGATGCCGCCGACTACGCCGATGCGGGTGTAGGGCAGCACCACGCGCCACATCACTTCCCAGGTGGTCGCACCCAGGCCGTAGGCGGATTCCTTGAGCAGGGTGGGTACGACTTCAAATACGTCGCGCATTACCGAGGCAATGAAGGGGATGACCATGATGGACAGGATGATGCCGGCGGTCAGGATGCCGATGCCCATGGGCGGGCCGGTGAAGAAGGGGCCGATGGTGGGCAGCACGCCGATGTGTTCGTTGATCCACGGTTCGATGTGGTCGGCAAACAGCGGGGCGAACACGAACAGCCCCCACATGCCGTAGATGATGCTGGGGATGCCGGCCAGCAGTTCGACCGCAATGCCGAGTGGGCGGCGCATCCACTGCGGGGCGAGTTCGGTGAGGAATAGGGCGATGCCGAAGCTGACTGGGATGGCGATCACCAAGGCGATGCCGGCAGTGGTCAGAGTGCCGATGATGGGAACCAGCGCGCCGAAATGCTCGTTGACCGGATCCCATTCGGAGCTGATCAGGAAGCCGAAACCGAAGGCCTTGATGGCAGGCATGCTGCCGATGACCAGTGAAGCGATGATGGCGGTCAGCAACGCCAGTACAGCAAAGGCCGAAACCCGTGTCAGGTTGCGGAACAGGATGTCCAGGATGTTCTGGCGCTTCAGGCGCGCTTCGAGTAGGAACGTCGGCATGGATTGTTTTCTTGTAATAAATTCGCGGGGGCTTGGCCCCCGCGAATTATAGCCTGTAATCAGAAACTGTCAGCCGCTTACTTCCACAGGGATTGGCCGGAAGCGTCCCTGATGCTAGCTTTCCAGGAGGAGCGAATCTGTTTCTGAACACTCTCAGGCAGCGGCACGAAGTCCAGATCCGAGGCCATCTTGCCACCATTGCTGTAGGCCCAGTCGAAGAACTTCAGCACTTCCTTGCCGGTGGCGGCGTTGTCCTGGCTCTTGTACACCAGAATGAAGGTGGCGCCAGTGATGGGCCAGCTATCCTTGCCCGGTTCATTGGTCAGGATTTCGTAGAAGCCGCCCTTGGCATCCCACTTGGCGTTGGCGGCCGCAGCCTTGAACGAGGTATCGTCCGGCTTGACGAACAGGCCTTCGCGGTTCTTCAACTGCACGTAGTCCATCTTGTTCTGCAGGGCATAGGCGTATTCAACGTAGCCGATGGAACCCTTGATGCGCTGGACGTAGGAAGCCACGCCTTCATTGCCCTTGCCGCCGGTGCCAACCTTCCACTGCACCGCCTTGTCAGCGCCTACCGAAGTCTTCCACTCTTCGCTGACCTGCGCCAGATAGGTGGTGAAGATGAAGGTGGTGCCGGAACCGTCAGCGCGGTGTACCACGGTAATGGCCAAGTCAGGCAACTTTACGTCGGCATTGATGGCGGCAATGCGTGCGTCGTTCCACTTGGTGATTTTGCCCAGATAAATGTCAGCCAGAACATCGGGTGTCATCTTAAGTTGGCCACCGGTCACTTCGGCCAGATTGACCACGGGCACCACACCGCCGATCACGGTCGGGAACTGGGCCAGGCCGTTCTTGGCCTGCTCTTCCGGGGTCATCGGAGCGTCGGTCGCGCCGAAATCGACAGTCCTGGCCAGGATTTGCTTGATGCCGCCGCCGGAGCCGATGGACTGGTAGTTCAGGCCGACGTTGGTCTGAGCCTTGTAGGCCTCGGCCCACTTGGCGTAAATCGGGTAGGGGAAAGTTGCGCCCGCGCCGGTGATGTCCACAGCATGGGTTTGCGCGGACATTGCGAGGGATGTGGCCACTGCCAGTGCGCTCAGGATGCGATTCATTTTCATGGTGTTGCTCTCCTAATTGTGTTGAGTATGAATTCGATTGCGGTCTTGAAAGGCTCTTTCAATTGAGCGAGGGCATCTTAGCCTTCCCATGTTTCATAATTATTACAGGAATCAACTTCTCACACCCAAATTTCATCTCCCTGATTTCTTGGTGGGATAGTGAAGCGGAATTGAGAAATGGTGCGGTGTAATACCTCGGAAGATTGAGCCAGTTGGGTCATTTCATCGCGGGTCATCTGGATGTCGCCACTCGTGGCCTGGGTGGCGTTCGAGACAGCCTGGATATGCTGCATGATCTCATCGCTGGTGCGCGACTGTGCTTCCGTGGCCTGTGCGATTTGTTGCATCATTTCGGCAACCTGCTGCATGGAGGTTTCTATCTCGGTCAGCACGTGGCCTATCTTTTCGCCATGGCTGGCGGTGGACTGTACTTCTCCGCGAGCAGTGCGCATGGCGCCCACGGCTTCGATGGCTGACGCGCGAACGGCTTCAAGCAAATTGGAAATGTCGATGGCGGAATGCGTGGTGCGATCCGAGAGGTTGCGGACCTCGTCGGCGACAACAGCGAACCCCCGACCGTACTCGCCAGCTCGCGCGGCCTCGATGGCAGCGTTGAGTGCAAGCAACTTGGTTTGTTCGGCGATCCTTTTGATGATGTTGCTGATGGAATCAATTTGCAACAGCGCCAGGTTCAGCCCGTCCATGGTCTGCGCAGATGTGCACATGGTGGTGTCCAGGCGGCTCAGTGCTTGGTTTGTTTCAATGCCGAGTTTCGCACCTTCGCGAACCTGGTTGCGTGTCCGCAGGGCCGTGGTGGCGGCTTGGTTGGCTTTGGCGGCAATCTCGGTGGTGGCCTGATGCATTCCCCCGATGGATAAACTGACGTCGGAGACTTTGCGCGACTGTACGGACGCATTCTCGCTGACAGTTTGTGCCATTTGGGTGACGCGGTCAGTGGTTCTCAGGGTTTGGCCTGCGGAGGTGTTGACCTCGCCCAAAATGGCCTCGAACCTGGCAATGAAGGCGTTGATGGTGCTCGCCATGGTGCCAATCTCATCGGCATAGCTGGCGGGTAGGCGGTGCGTCAGATTTCCGTCTATCAAGTGATTCATGGCCAGGATCACGTCGCCCACCCGGCTCTTGAGACGGCGGTTGAAGATGGTTTGAAACACCAGGATGATGAGCCCGGCAAAGACGAGCGGTGGAGCGATGATCCACAAGATGCTCTGAATGGACGCGAGAATGGACTGTTCTGCCGTTTCCTTGTCGGCCCGATTGGCATCGGTGATCTGGTCTATCGTGCGGATCATGGGCTCAATCTTGCTCTGGTACAGCATGTCTGGCATCGACAAGGCATCCTGTGGGCTGGTCTCGGCAATCTTGATGGCTTGGCCAAAACCCTTTTGATACTCATCCCAGTTTTTCTTGAGGGCGGGCAACTGTTCTGTCAGGGTGGAATTTCCTTCGGTTGCGCGGGAAAGCATCTCGAACATCTCTAAAATGTGCTGGTTGCCTTTTCGCACAAGTTGTTCGGTGTCGGGCAGCACCGGATCCAGACGCGAAATGCCAAGCGCGGTGCTTTTTATTTCAGCCAGGCCGAGGATGAGCTGTTGGCGAGTCTGGTAGTTTTCGAATGTGGACTGCAAGGTCAGGAGTTGGGTGGCGGAAAAGAATACGACCGCAGACAGGCTTATCAAGGTAATGGCTGCGAGCAGCCGTAGCTGTTGTTGGAGCGTCATGATTATTATCCTTGTGTGCCGAGGTGGCGTGGCTCGATGAACAAGCTGTTGCCGTGGATTTTCTTGGCCATCTTCTTTGCAATTGCGGCGGCGCTGGATACTTCGTGGTGGCTGAGAAAGCTGCCTGGATCAATGCGCACGGCGCCGATGGACAGGCTGGGCAGAGGGTTGAAAACCACCTTGCCTTGGCGATCCTCGCTTTCATAGCCACCGCACCAGCGATGCTGTTCTTCCAGCAAAGAGGTCGAGGCCTCGGTGAAGGAATGGAGTATTTCTTGGCAGCGTCGATACCAGTCCTGGCTTTGCATCAGCAGGATGAAATCGTCGCCGCCGATGTGGCCGAGGAAATCCAGCTTGGGGTCGCAGGCCCAGTGCAGGATGCGGCCGGTGAGCTGGATCAGTTCGTCGCCCTTGCGGTAGCCGTACACATCGTTGAAGGGCTTGAAGTGATCCAGGTCGCAGTAGCAGGCGTGGAAGGTGCTGCCGGACTGGAGCAGCCGCTCGATGTGTTCGTTGATCGGCACATTGCCCGGCAACAGGGTGAGCGGGTTGGAGTAGCGCGCCGCTTCGATCTGCATCCGCGTGATCACCCGCAGCAAAGCCTGCCCGGTGCCGATGCCGAGGTAGCGCCCCTCGTCGGTGATGATGAAGCCTTCGGCGAAATGGCGGCTCTCGGTTTCGGTGAGGAACTGACTCAGTTCCTGCACCGGGGTGCTTTTTTCCACCAGCAGCGGCAGCTCCTGCATGGTCTGGCGGCAGGGCTTCTTGCCCAGTAGTTCGCGCCGGAACGGCTGGGCGAAACAGTCGATGAAGCTGTAGCGGTTGATCAGACCCACAGGCTGGCCGTGCTTGACCACAGGGATGATCTGCAGGGCGGGGTTTTCCGCGAAGCGGGCGAACACTGTGTCATTATCAGCTTCCGGTGTTACTGGATCAATATAGGTCAGCAGGGAGTCGGCGGTGGTTTCCTGGCCGATGGCCACGGCGCGCGGAAATACAGCGATGAATGAACTGCTGATAATGCGGCTGACTTCAGGGGGTGGTGTCAGCGGCGGCGTGGCGCTGGGTCTGGCGATGAAATAACCTTGCCCCAGGGCGATGCCAAGGTCGCGGATGGTGGCTAGTTCGGCATCGGTCTCGATGCCTTCGGCAATGACTAAGGAGCCGCAGCTTTCCGCGATCTGTTGGATGGATTTCAAGAATTGCAGCTTGAGCGGATCCAGATTCACGCCCTGCACGAAGTGCATATCGATCTTGACGTATTCCGGGCGCAATTCTGACCACAACCGCAGGCTGGAAAAGCCTTCGCCGAGATCATCCATGGCGATGTTGAAACCCATCTGGCGGTAGTGCAGTAGGGCATTGCGCATGGCCTGGAAATCGAAGGTGGGCTGGTTCTCGGTGATCTCGATGATCACCCGGTCGGGCGAGAGGCCGATTTCGCGCATGAAAGCCAATGTCTGCCCATTTTTGAAACTGGGATGGGTGAGCGCCTCCGGGCTGATGTTGAGGAATAGTTTTCCTGGTAGGCGGAGCTCGGTGAATTTCTCCAGAATTACTTGGCGACAGAGCATTTCCACCTCCAGTAACAACCCTTGTTGCTGGGCGGCGCTGAACAGGTTGGCCGGGGAGTGCAGCGGGCTGTTGGCGGGGCCCCGGATCAATCCCTCGAAACCAATGATCTCGCCGTTACGCATGTTGAGTATGGGCTGGAATATCGCGTTGAGGTTGCGTTGTATCAGTACATCCTGCAGCGGAGTGCTGGGCTGGGTAAATTTGACTCGCCCTTCCTCCCAAGCGATATCCGGGGTCGGGAACGTGGTGATGATGGCTGTGTTCATGGCGACTCCTATGAGCTGGGATGGTTAATTGCGCTCGTAGCGATCTGGTTTAATGTGCCTCTGAGGTGCAGCGTGGCGTCCAATTAAGCGCAGCATCCACAAACGCAGGCGCGACGGAGTGTTGCGACGGGTGGTGGCGTGTTCATTGGCGGGCAGCTTGGTGCACGTCAAGCTCTCTGGGTGTACAAAATATTCAATCGGTGTGCTCATGGATGACCTCATGTTGATAGTCGGTGCAACTGGAGCCATCCTACGTGAGCCACGTGAAATAATTATGACTGCTTAATCAGGTGGATGACCTATAGCCAGAGGTGGGGATAGGCTGTAGTAAGGGGGCGGATGACTGCTTTAGCAAAGAGGGGGCGGCTTAGCCCCCTGGTTGCCTGAGCTTTTACTCTTGCTGCATGAAGCGCCTCGCGTAGCGTGGGTTCATGCGGGAAACCGGCAGGAAAACAAATACGTCTGCCGTATTGAAATCGGGATCCCAGGCTGGCTCGCCGCCAATATAGGCCCCCAAGCGGAGATAGCCCTTGATGAGGGGGGGGATGTCCACCTCCAGCGAAGAATTCAGTGCGGCCAGAGGCAATGGATTATGCGCAAACACCCGGTATTCGACAGGGGCGGCATGTTGCTGGTAGATCGTTCTGAACACGCTTGCGGCATAGTGCCCGCCATCCCCCATGCCGATGCTGGCGCAGCCGATGAGATAGTCGTAACCGTAGCGCAGCATGTAGCTTGCCAGCCCTGACCACAAATGGGTGATGGCCGCGCCGTTCCGGTAATCGGGATGGACACACGAGCGACCGACTTCGACGATGCGCCCCCGAAGATGGGCGAGACGATCCAGATCAAACTCGGTCTCGGAGTAAAAGCTGCCGACGCGCATGGCTCGCTCCGGCGGGAGTATCCGGTACGTTCCTACAACTTTCTGCGTGTCCCCATCCCGAACGATGAGATGGTCGCAGTGCGGGTCATAGATGTCCTTGTCCAGACCGTTCTCGGCACCCGGCAGATGTGCGCCCATTTCCTCGGCAAAGACTTTGTAGCGTAACCGCTGGGCTTCTTCTACTTCCGCCTGGCTGCGGGCCAGGGAGGTAATCAGGCGGCATGATTGAAAGGACGAATCTTGATGCAGTTGTAGCATGGGAAGCTCCCTTGTCTGATGAATGACGAGTCGAGCTTAGGCGGGCATCGTTTCTGCACGATGAATAATTGATTACCGTGCGATGAAACTTGCCGGGGTGGGCGGCAACGATGGCTCATTTTGTGATGGCGCGCACTGTCTGAGCGGCATGTCGCTTAATGACTGGCTAATGGCGGCGTGTGTAGCCTTGGCCAACTGACGGCGATTTTGTCCCGAGGCGGGCAGAGCGGGGAGAAAGGCCAGGGTGACGTGCAGTGATGGCGCGCGAAGAATGCGCCACAGCGAGTGGATAAAGCTCATGTCTCCCACAAAATTTGCAGCTTGAACGGAGTGACCTTCCGTATCGTGATACCAGATGGCCACGGGTTGGATGGTTGACTGGCTGTCAATCGCGCCCTGAAACAACGGAGAATGAAAATGCCCCGGCTTATTGTTGGTCGATGAGGTTCCTTCCGGGAAGAAAGCCATACGCTCCCCGGCACTGACCTTGTCGGCAACCTGTCGATTAAGGCGGATGGTTTCCAGCACATCCGCTCGATCGATGAATTGTGTTCCCGTGCGCTGGCACAGCCACCCCAGTACGGGCCAAGAGCGCACTTCCGTTTTGGCGATGAAACAGCTGGGGGTGACAGCATTGAGAGCAATGATGTCCAGCCATGAGCGGTGGTTGGCGATGATTATTCCGCTCAATATTTCCGCTTGTACTGGATTGTGTACGTGCAGCTGGATGTTCAGAATGCGGAGCAGGCTTTTGCTCCAATTTCTGAGTACGCTGATTTTTCGTTTGCGGCTGAAAGCGGGGTAAAACAGGCCGAGAATAATCGCAATGGATAGATGCAGCAGGAAGCGGAGCAGTTTATTGAGCGGGGACAATCTGGAAAAGGTATATTTTTTCATGGCGATAGAGTGATAGTCCGTTTTGGGAGATTTGCATCCCAGGCGGCTTATGGGGTCATTTTCTTATGGCCTGCGTCCGGCTTAGGCGAGGATAGAATTTCTTTAACAGCGCCTGGATTTCGGCAAGTGAGGGGCGCTTGAATCTGGAATCAGAGAGCTGGGTGAACGTCAGCAGGCTCTCGGGATAGAGAGAGTATTCGATTCGCTTTTTCATCGTCGTCTCCTGAAAGCAGGGATGACGACAGACTACGCTGGTGAAATGAAGGATTGATGACACAAACGGGGGGGCGATTAGTCTCCTGTGGAGTGAAGTTTCAATTGGAGGCTGAGTTGTTTCCACTCGATAGCTTCGGCCTCAAGTGCGTTACGGGTGAGGGGGTGGGCGTCCAGCCAGTCGTGGCCCAGTATCAGCGCGATGCGCTTGCCGGTTCGATGAATATGGATGCGTTCGGGAAGGTTGCCATTGCGGCTACGGTGGAAAACGGCGGCTAAACGAAGGGCCAGTGCAGGCAGCCAGTGCGCTTCGTTGTCGAGCAGGCCGGACATTTTCTTCAGCGAGCCGCGATGGGCCAGCACCAGACGGCTGAGCAGGCTGCGTTCGTCGTTGGAAAAGCCCGGCATGTCGGCGTTATCCAGAATGTAGGCGGCGTGTTTATGGTGCCCGCCGTGGGCGATGGAGAGGCCGATTTCATGCAGCCGGGCGGCCCAGCCCAGCATCCGGTGCAGGGTTTCATGGTCGCCGGGCAGGTCGGCCAGCAAGCCGTCGAGCAGGGTGAGCGCCAGCGATGCCACCCGTTCTGCCTGCACCAGATCCACTTGATAGCGCTGCATGAAATTGCTGACCGTGACGTCGCGCACGTCGTGGTCGTGGAAGCGGCCCAGCAGATCGTGCAGGATGCCGTCGCGCATGGCGAAGCGGCTGGTGGTCAGGCGGGCGATGTCCAGTTCTTCGATCACCGCCTGCATGATGGCGAATCCGCCGGGCAGGACTTGCAGCCGGTCGGCGCGGAAGCCGAGTTTATCCAGTTGCGAAGTGTTGCCGATCTTCAGCAGATGATTGCGCAACGCCAGCATCCCGTCCGGGGTGATCGCACCGTCGCTCCAGCCGTTGCGTTGCAGGATGCCCGCAATCGTGCGCGCGGTGCCGGAGGAGCCGACCGCCTCGCTCCAGTCGGCGCTGGAAAACTCTCCGGCGATGCCTTGCAGTTCATTGCGCGCCGCCAGCTCGGCGGCGGCCAGCGCTTTGCGGGTGATGCGGCCATCGGGGAAGTAGCGCAGGGTGTAGCTGACACAGCCCATGTACAGGCTTTCCAGTTTTTCCGGCTGGATGCCGCAGCCAATGATGAGCTCGGTCGAACCGCCGCCGATATCCACCACCAAACGGCGTTCGCTGGAGGGCGGCAGGCTGTTGGAGACGCCGAGGTAGATCAGGCGGGCTTCTTCGCGCCCGGCGACGATCTCGATGGGGAAGCCCAGCGCGGCTTCGGCGCGGCGGAGGAATTCCGGCGCGTTCTTGGCGACGCGCAAGGTGTTGGTGCCGACCGCCCGCACCGCGCCGCGCGGGAAATTGCGCAGGCGCTCGCCGAAGCGGGTGAGGCAGTCGAGGGCGCGCTGCTGGGTGGCTTCGTCCAGCAATTTTTCCAGAGTCAGCCCGGCGGCCAGTCGCACCGGTTCTCGCAGGGTGTCGAGCGGGTAGACCTGATTATTGAGGACGCGGGCGATTTCCAGATGGAAGCTGTTCGAGCCCAAATCAATCGCGGCGAGGACCGAGTGCTGTTGCATGATGGCACCAAGGCTGGTGTTGTTAATGGATGCTTGCGCAAGTCTAGGGAAATAATATTACAGTTTTATCACAGTGTGTGTCGCACATCGGGGTTGTCATTAAATTGACATTTTTGAGTCATAGAATCCCGGAACTGGATCAGGAGGGCATGGTATGCACGGTGAGCACATTTCTAGGCGATACGATTCCGAGTTGGAAGCGGTTCGTGCATTGTTGCTGAAAATGGGAGGTTTGGTCGAGCAACAAATAAGGCTGGCGACCGAAGCTCTGTTTTCCGGTGATGTCAACCAGCTGACTGCGGTGATTGAAGGGGATTACCAAGTCAACAAGCTGGAAATGGAGATCGATGAAATGTGCAGCCAAATCATCGCACGCCGTCAACCTGCCGCGAGCGATTTGCGCGAGTTGATGGTTGTGGGTAGGGCATGTACCGATTTGGAGCGCATGGGCGATGCTGCCAAGAAGATCGCCAGACTTGGTCAGCAACTGGCCAAACTCAACCCACTGTACCAGCCAAACTATCGCGAGTTGAAGAGAGTCTCGGCTTTGGCGCGTACCATGTTGAGCCGAGTGTTGGATGCATTCGCCCGTCACGACCTGGATTTGGCGCAGGGTATCGTTCGTCAAGACGATGAGGTGGATAACGAGTACCGTACTGTGATGCGCCATTTGGTGGCCTACATGATTGACGATCCTCGGGCAATTTCGACGTCACTGGAAATTCTGTTCATTGCCAAGGCATTTGAGCAGATTGGCGATCATGCTCGCAGCATCGCCCAGCAACTGGTGTATCTGGTTAATGGGCGAGATGGCCGCATATCGTCTGAGTGATGGTATAAAAGCAACCCAGAGCGGCGAGAGCGAAGAGGTGAGGGCAAGATGGAAACGGTCTTGATTGCGAATCCAAAAGGCGGCAGTGGCAAGACCACGCTGGCGGTGAATGTGGCTGCGCTGCTGGCGAACAACGAACAGCGCACTGCCTTGCTGGATTTGGATCGGCAACAATCTGCGTGCCTGTGGTTGTCGCGCCGTTCGTTGGCATTGCCGCCCATTCACCGATTGGAGCCTGTGCCGGGGAAAAGTAAGCGGCCGGACTGGTTGGTGATCGATTCGCCTGCCGGATTGCACGGCAAGGAACTGGATCGCGCCATTCGGCTGGCGAGTCGTATTCTGGTGCCGGTGTCGCCCTCGCTGTTCGACATGCACGCCAGCCGGGATTTCCTGTTGCGACTGAGCGAAGAAAAGGCGCTGCGCAAAGGAAAGGTCAAGGTCGGCGTAGTGGGAATGCGTATGGCATCGCGCACCCGTTCGGCGACGGCGCTGGAGCAATTTCTCGAAGAGCTGGAGATGCCGGTCATGGCGTATTTGCGCGACACTCAATCCTATGTGAATACCCTCATGGAAGGGAAAAGCGTATTTGATTTGCCTTGGCATCAATCCATGATCGAGCGGCGACAGTGGGCAACCCTGCAACTCTGGCTGGAGGAATAGCGCTGTCATGCCACATGGAAGTGCTGAATGGATCCCTCTGTTCGAGGTGGGCCCGTTGAGCCATAGGCGAAATAAATCCAAAGGAATCCGTTTGTAAATGCCCTTCGGTGAGTCCGGGGCGATCAGTTTGAATGAATCGGCGTCTGTCCAACGCAATGGCCACATAAACTTACAATATGACCTCATCTGAAGCCCCCGTCGTTGTCCTTGACGCCGGTAAAGAAAAGCCTGTTCCACCCGCCTTGCCGAGATTGCGCAAGGTGCGCGGCAAATACCCATCTCAGTGGTTCATCAATCGCGAGGCGGCCTTGCTGGCGTTCAACTGGCGGGTGCTGGCGCAGGCCGAGGATGGGCGCGTCCCGCCATTGGAACGGCTCAAGTATTTGTGCATCGTCAGTAGCAATCTGGATGAATTCTTCGAGATTCGCGTGGCGGGTCTCAAGCAGCAACTGGAATTGGGTGGAAAGACTGTCGGCCCGGATGGACTCAACCCACGCTTGGTGCTGGAGCAGGTGCGGGGGAAAACCTTGCAGTTGGTCAGGCAACAGTATCATCTGTTCAATTCCGAGGTGTTGCCAGCACTGGCTCAGCATGGCGTGAAATTTCTGCGCCGCACCCACTGGGATGCCGCGCAGCGCGAGTGGGTGCGCGATTTCTTCTTCCGCGAAGTGATGCCGGTGCTGACTCCGATCGGCCTTGATCCGGCTCATCCCTTCCCGCGCGTGCTGAACAAGAGCTTGAACTTTGCCGTGGAATTGCAGGGCAAGGATGCCTTCGGGCGCAACTCGGCCAAGGCCATCGTGCAGGCGCCACGGGTGCTGCCGCGCACCATTGCGATGCCGCCGGAAATCGCCGGATGCCGCTATGGTTTCGTGTTCCTGTCTTCCATCCTCCACGCCCATGTCGGCGAATTGTTCGCCGGGATGGAGGTGACGGGCTGCTACCAGTTCCGCGTCACCCGCAACAGCGATTTGTTCGTGGATGAGGAAGAGATCAAGGATCTGCGCACCAGTTTGCAGGGCGAATTGCCGCAGCGCCATTACGGCGACGCGGTGCGGCTGGAGGTGGCCGACAACTGTTCGCCGGAGATGGAAGCCTTCCTGCTCGACCAGTTCGGACTGACGGCGGAGGATTGTTATCGTGTCCACGGCCCGGTCAATCTGGTGCGGCTGATGCGCATTCCTGACCAGGTGGCGGGCAACGAACTGAAGTTTGCCCCTTTCGTGCCCGGCCTGCCGACCGTGCTGGGCAAGAAGAATTCCGACCTGTTCCGCACGCTACGCCGGGGCGATGTGCTGCTACATCACCCGTTCCAGTCGTTCAAGCCGGTGATCGATTTCATCCAGCAGGCCGCCCGCGACCCTGCCGTGGTCGCCATCAAACAGACGATCTACCGCACCGGCGCGGATTCGGCGCTGATGGAAGCCCTGGTGGAGGCGGCCCGGCAGGGCAAGGAAGTCACCGCCGTGGTGGAGCTGATGGCGCGTTTCGACGAAGAGGCCAACATCAATTGGGCACACAAGCTGGAAGAGGCGGGCGCGCATGTGGTGTACGGCGTGGTCGGGCACAAGACCCATGCCAAGATGCTGATGGTGGTGCGGCGCGAGGAGGGGGGCTTGCGCCGCTACGTCCATCTCGGCACCGGCAATTACCACCAGCGCACCGCGCGGCTGTACACCGATTTCGGCCTGCTGACCAGCAACGAAGAAATGTGTGCCGACGTGAACGAGCTGTTTATGCAGCTTACCGGGCTGGGGCGGGCAGGCAAGCTGCGCCACCTCTGGCAATCGCCGTTCACCCTGCACGAGCAGGTGCTGCGCGCCATCCGCAACGAAACCCGGCTGGCGAAAGAGGGCAAGCCTGCCCACATCATCGCCAAGATGAATTCGCTGCTGGAACCGGAAACCATCGTGGCGCTGTACGAAGCGTCACGGGCGGGGGTGAAGGTGGAACTGATCGTGCGCGGCGTGTGCGCCCTGCGTCCGGGGATGCCCGGCATGTCGGAAAATATCCGGGTGATTTCCGTGGTCGGGCGCTTCTTGGAGCACACCCGGGTGTTTTATTTCCGCAACGACCACGCTCAGGATGTCTATCTCTCCAGCGCCGACTGGATGGGGCGCAACTTCTTCCGGCGGGTGGAGACCTGTTTCCCGGTGCTGGACAAGAAACTCAAGCGACGGGTGATCGACGAAGGGCTGAAGCCTTATCTGCGCGACAACACACAAGCCTGGCTGATGGATGCGGAAGGCCACTACCGGCTCAGGGCGACCCGCCGCGCCGCCGTGCCGCGCAGCGCCCAGCAGACGCTGCTCGACATGCTGGCTAGCCAGCCGCCCCGCACCTGACCGGAAGGTCAGGCGTCCTTCGACTTCGGGCGACCGGTCTTGATCTTTTCCAGCGCGGTCATCTCGGCGACCAGTTGCTCTGCCTCCAGTTTGCCCAGAAGCCGCAGCCCCGCGCGCACCAGTTCGCTCTTTTTTATATGCAGGCCAGCCTTCAGACAGGCTTGCTTCAGGTCGGACAGGCGGGCGTAATCATCCTCCGGCAGGGTGAAGCTGTCGCGGATCACCTTGGCTTTTTTCTCCTTCTTGGGCTTGGCTTCTGCCTTTTGCTTTGCAGCAGGGGCCGCTGCGGGCGCAGGAGTTGGCTCGGGCGTAGCGACGACCGCTTCGGCTTTGGGTTTCTTGGGCGCGGCGGCTTTCTTGGGCTTGGCGGCGGTTTTGGCAGGGGTGGCAGTGGTGGTCATGGCGGTCTCCTTGTGGTGGGTTGAAAGCGCGATAACAGTATATACAGTATGATTCATTGTGCAACTGTAATGTTTTCATGGAGGAAATGGCATGGAACTGATCTTGTGGCGGCACGCCGAGGCGGTAGAGGGCGGCCCTGATCTGGAGCGGGCGTTGACCGCCAAGGGGGAGCGTCAGGCGCGACGGATGGCGGAATTGCTCGCGCCGCGCCTGCCCAAGGCTGCGCGCATCCTGGTGAGCCCCGCCGTGCGCACTCGTCAGACGGCGGAGGCGCTGGGCCGCCCGTTCCGGATCGAGCCTGCCATCGCGCCGGAGGCCTCGGTCGAGGCGCTGTTGCAGGCCGCAGGCTGGCCCGATGGCGAGGGGTGCGTATTGGTGGTCGGCCACCAGCCGACGTTAGGACAAGTCGCCGCCCGGCTGCTCACTGGCTGCGATGCCGGTCTCAGTCTGCGCAAGGGTGCAGTCTGGTGGTTGAGCGGGCGCGAACGGGTTGGCGATGTCGCCACGGCCTTCTTGCGGTTTGCCGTTGATCCGGAGTGGCGCGGCTAGGTGATCGTTGAGTTGGGGGCTATCGAAATCTGGCGCCAATCCAAGGTGTTCGGGCATCTGTAATACTTCTGTAAAGTAAAATTCATTTACTCGTAATGTTCGGTGGTTAGGATGCCGCCGTCGCATAGGGCGGCTACACACTTGAACTGAGGAGAGAACTGATGTCACAAAAGAAACTGATCGCGCTGGCTGTGATGGCTGCCATGACTGCCCCGGCCTTTGCAGATACCGGCAATGTCACCGTCTATGGTCTGGCACACCTGTCTGTGGATTCGGTGAAACAGGCGGACGGCCTGAACGCCTTGAAGGTTTCCAGCAACGTATCCAAGCTGGGGTTCAAGGGTGCTGAGGGTTTGGACGAAGGCCTGAGCGCCATTTGGCAGATCGAACAGCAGATCAACATGGACAACACCACTCAAGCCGGTGGCACGGGCACGTTTGCGACCCGCAATACGTTCGTAGGCCTGAAGAGCGATGCCGCTGGCACCGTATTGCTGGGGCGTCACGACACCCCTTACAAGCTGGCTACCGGCAAGCTGGATATCTTCCGCGACTATCTGGCGGATAACCGTTCCCTGATGGGCGGTGTGGCAGGTAAGAGTGCGGGTGCTTCGTTCGACGGTCGTCCGACCGACGTGATGGCGTACATTTCTCCCAGCCTGGGCGGCTTCGTCGCCACGCTGGCCTATGTGGCTGGCGCCGAGGGGCAACTCCTGTCCACCCAAAGCAAGGGCAACGCCATTTCGGCGGCAGGCACGTTCACTCAGGGCGATTTCTTCGGCAGTCTGGCTTATGAAGAGCATAACTTCGGCACCGCAGCCGGCACCATGAACGGTGCGCTGAATACCAAGGAAAGTGCGACCAAGCTGGGCTTGGGCTATAAGATCGATGCCCTCGAACTGGGTCTGGCTTATGAGCAGACCAGAGACAACTTGGGCGTTGCCTTCGCCAACAAGTACGGTCACAAGGCCTATTACCTGTCCGGCAAGTACACCATGGGTGCAAATGTGCTGAAACTGGCCTACACCAAGGCGGGTGCGACGGCTACAGTCAATACTAATGCTACCCAGGTAACGGCTGGTTTCGAGCACAACTTCAGCAAGCGTACTGCGGCTTACCTGAATTACACAGCGCTGAAGAACGGTACGGCTGGAACCTACACCTTCGCCACCTCCGGCTCTACCGCTGGCGGGATTGCCAACGCGCTTCCGGGGATGAGCCTGTCCGCCTTCTCGCTGGGTGTGAAGCACGCCTTCTAAGCTGGATGTGAAAGCGGGGGCTGCGTGTCCCCGTTTCAGAAGGTCACGAACCCCGCCTTGGCGGGGTTCAATTTTTGGTCAGCGCATCGAGTGCAGGCCGATCATATTTCCCTCGATGTCCAGCACCAGGGAGATGAAGCCATATTGTCCAATAGCGAATTTGGGGCGAACCACGACGCCTCCGGCAGGGACGACGCGCCCTTCCTCTTCGGCGCAATCCTGGCAACTGAAATACACCACCGTGCTGTTGCCACCCGAGCACACCCCTTCCATCTTGACCAGTGCCCCGGCGGCGCCCCACAGGTTCTGTTCCATCTTGAACGCCCACATTTCCATACCGGCGGCTTCCAGCTGCTCAAGCGAAGTCTGGAAGACAGCCTCATAGAACAGTTTGGCCCGTGTTGCATCCTGCACGTAGATTTCAAACCAGCCAACGGGATTCGGTTTCATGGTTGCTCCTTGGGTGCGTGGAATGCCGGAGGCCATTGTCAGCCATATTTGCCTCGCCAGCAAATTTCGTTCTGGCTGGCCGTCCTGTTCAAGGTGCGCGCCAGCATGAACAGCCAGTCGGATAGCCGGTTCAGGTAGGGCGTGAGACTGGGGGGGATCGCTTCTTCCCGGGATAGGCGGACGACATCCCGCTCGGCGCGTCGGGCGATGGCGCGGGCGATCTGGGCGAGAGCGGCGGCGCGGATGCCGCCAGGCAGGATGAATTCCCTGAGCGGCGGGAGTCCGGCGTTGTACTGCACGCAGAGCTGGTCGAGCCTGACCACTGCGGCTGCCGGGAATGCGCCGTGTTCGGGGTAGGCCAGTGCGCCTCCCAGCTCGAACAGCTCGTGCTGGGTGTGCAACAGGTCGTTGCGTATCGCTTCCGGGAGCGGTTCGGCGAGCAGCAAGCCGAGCTGGCAATTGAGTTCATCCACGCTGCCGATGGCGGCGATGCGGGAGCTGGCCTTGTCAATGCGGGAGCCATCGGCCAGGCCGGTGCTACCGTCGTCGCCGGTGCGGGTGACGATGTGGCTGAGGCGGTCGCTGCTCATTGCTTGCTCAGGCAGTCGAGATAGATTGCGGCGTCCGGCGCAGTTTTGTTGCGTTGCGCCTGCCAGATCATTTCGCCTAGACAATCCATCATGGCATGCTGGGCTTCGTGCTCGGACTGGTATTTCTGTGTCAGCCGGGTGAACTGTTCGCGCACGCCGAAGGGCTGGCCGATGGAGATTTGTTCCTCCAGTGTCAGGTGCATCATCAGGTGCAGGAAGGGGTTGACCACGTTGCCGTCCGGGGCGTAATCCTTGTCCTGATTCTCTGGGTTGCCGAACAATGCGTGGTACTCCGGATGTTTGTCGATGAGCTGGGCGGTCAGGTCTTCCAGCGGGGTCAGCAGTTCGCCAGCGCGGCGTTTGCGCCAGCTTTCAAACAGGAACTGGCGCGCTTGGTCGCGGGTGGGGTTAAACATCGGCAGTCTTCTCCTTGTATTCGCACAGGTCGGCGATCAGGCACGATCCGCACTTCGGCTTGCGCGCCATGCAGACGTAGCGGCCATGCAGGATCAGCCAGTGGTGGGCGTCGAGCTTGAATTCGTCCGGCACCACTTTCAGCAGCTTGTTTTCCACCGCCAGCACGGTCTTGCCGGGGGCGAGACCGATGCGGTTGGCGACGCGGAAGATGTGGGTGTCCACCGCGATGGTGGGCTGGCCGAAGGCGGTGTTGAGGATGACGTTGGCCGTCTTGCGTCCCACGCCGGGCAGCGCCTCCAGCGCCTCGCGGGTTTGCGGTACTTCACCGTGATGGTGCTCCAGCAACAGGCGGCAAAGCTGAATGATGTGTTTGGATTTGGTCTGATACAGGCCGATGCGTTGCACGTAACCGCGTAATTCAGCCTCGCCCAGATCGAGGATAGCCTGCGGCGTGTGGGCGACTTGGAACAACTTGCGGGTGGCGAGATTGACGCTCTTGTCTGTCGCCTGCGCCGACAACACCACGGCGACGAGCAACTCGAACGGCGTGCGGTATTCCAGCTCGGTAGTGGGATGCGGATTGGCCGCGCGTAGCCGGGTGAAGAGTTCGCGACGCCGGGCGGCGTTCATGATGCGGCCTCCAGCAGCGTTTTCAGGCGCGCCAGATCCTGTTCGACCAACGCGGCGTCGGCGGCAAAGTCGGCGTCGGACATACCGGGTTGCCGGAACAGGGTGAACAGCAGTTCGCTGCCCGCGCCATTGGCGATGACACGCATCGGTACGAAGAGCTCTCCAGCCGGAGTGCCGACGAAATGATCCAGCACGCCCAACTCGTTCTGCGCCGCAAAGCGGAAAGTGAGTTCGCCCTGCGGGGTAGTCAGCAGCCAGAGGTCGCCATCGGGGCGGATGGCCAGACACAGGCCGGGCGTCCAGTGCGGCAAATTGGCGGGATTGAAAACGTAGTCGTAGACCCGTTGCGGCGGGCAGTCGATCGAGGTCTGGAGTGTCCTGCTGGGCAGCACGGTCAATGGGCGGCGGGCGCGCAGCCGCCTTCCACCGTAGCGATCTTGGCTTGCGCGCCCTTGGTCTTGCGGGCATTGCGCAGGTTGAGCCAGTTCTTTCCGGCGATGAGCAGAGCCAACGCGATGAACGCGCCGGGCGGCAGGATGGCGACCAGAAAGCCCTGGTAGTCCGGGATGATGTGCAGCACCCAGCCGTGCGCCCAGTCGCCCAGCGCGAGGTCGATGCCGGAAAACAACGTGCCCTTGCCGACGATTTCGCGGATACCGCCCAGCACGCCTAGCACCAGGGTCAGACCCAGCCCCATGGCGAATCCGTCCATCGCCGCATGACCCACCGGGTTCTTGGCGGCGAAGGCCTCGACGCGCGCCAGCACGATGCAGTTGGTGACGATCAGCGGGATGAAGATGCCCAGCACCACATACAGACCGTACATATAGGCGTTCATCAGGTACTGCACCACCGTCACCAGCACGGCGACGATGAGAATATAGACCGGGATGCGGATCTCGTTGGGGATGTAATTGCGGATGGGCGATACCGCAGCACCGCTCAGCGCCATCACCACGGCGGTGGCCAGGCCCAGGCTGACGCCGTTCACCACCGTGCTGCTGACCGCCAGCAGCGGGCACATGCCCAGCAGTTGCACCAGGCCGGTGTTCTGCTTCCACACTCCGTTGAAGAGGATGTCCTTGTAGGTGGGATCACTCATGGGTTTTCTCCACAGGGGCGGCGAACAGCGCTTCCCGGTTTGCCTCGAAATAGTTCAGCGCTTTGTTCATGGCCTTGACTATGGCGCGCGGGGTGATGGTGGCGCCGGCCACGGAATCGAACTGGCCGCCATCCTTTTTCACTTTCCAGTCGGGTTCCGGGCGGTTGGCGTGCGATTTTCCGTCAAACTGCTTGATCCACGGGCTCTTCGGCAACTCGATGTAATCGCCCAGGCCGGGTGTCTCGTGATGGTTTAGTACGCGCACACCGGCGACTTCGCCGTTGGCGCGGATGGCCAGGATGAGGAAGATTTTGCCGCTGTAGCCGTCCGGGGCGACCGCCTCCAGCACCACGGCGGCCGGTTTGTCGTGCAGGCGGGCGCGGTAAGCGGTGGTGACATCGCCGTTGTTCAGCAGCGGGTCGGGCTGGATGGGCAGTGTGTCCTTCAGAATGTCGTTGTCATACGCATTCTCGGGGAGGATCTGCGAGATCAGCTTGAGCTTCTCTTCCTCGACGGTTTGCTGGATGGTCTCTTCGGTCAGCAGGTGGGTGGAGGCGAGGATGACCGTGCCGATGACAGCGAAGAACAGCAGGTTCACCGCCGAGCGGGACGCGGCGCGGGCGAGCGTGTTCCTCATCGCTTGCCTCCCTTGTGGCCGAACACCTTGGGCTGGGTGGTGGCATCGATCAGCGGCACGCAGATATTCATCAGCAGGGTGGCGAAGGCCATGCCGTCGGGGAAACCGCCGAAAGCGCGGATCAGGTAGGTGATGATGCCCGCACCAACGGCGAAGATGATCTTGCCCTTGTCTGTGGTCGGGCTGGTCACCGGGTCGGTGAGGATGAAGAACGCGCCCAGCATGGCCGCGCCGGAGAACCAGTGGAACAGCGGGGTGACGTAATGTGCTGGGTCAATCAGGTGGAAAATTCCGGCGATGGCGTACAGCGTGGCGAGGTAGATCACCGGCAGATGCCAGCGGATGATGCGGCTCGCCAGCAAATAGGCGCCGCCCAACGCAAAGCCGAGGGCGACCATCTCGCTGCCCTGGCCCGCCAGCTTGCCGTAGATCGGCATGTCGCGGATCTCGCCCACCGAGTGGCCGAGGTGGAGCTGGGTCTTCAGGGTGTCCAGCGGGGTGGCCATGGTCACCGCGTCCAGCGTCAGCCCGCGCGGCAGCACGCCGCCGAAGATGTAGCCGAGCTGTTCCAAAAAGCTGAGTTCGGGATGGCCGACTGGGTGCGGCGTCAGCCAGTGGGTCATCTGCACCGGGAAGGAAACGATGAGTACGGCGTAGCCGATCATTGCCGGGTTGAACGGGTTGTTGCCCAGCCCACCGTACAACTGCTTGGAGACGGCGATGGCGAAGGCCGTGCCGACCACCACCAGCCACCACGGCGCCAGTGGCGGGATGGACAGTGCCAGCAACCAGGCGGTGAGCAGGGCGCTGTTGTCCTTGAGGAACGGCGCGACCGGGCGGTCGCGCAGCTTGAGCATGGCCGCTTCGGTCGCCAGCGCGGTGAGACTGGCCAGGGTGATCGAAACCAGGATGGCCGGGCCGTAATACCAGACGTAGAAGCCGATGCCGGGCAGCAGGGCGAGCATCACCTTCAGCATGATCTCGCTGACGCTGGCCGGTTTGGTGAGGTAGGGCGAACTGAACATGCTATTCCTTGGGCAGGTCTTCCGGCTGCGGGCGGGCGACTTCCTGAAGGTGGCTGGCCGGATGGCTGATATCGGCCTCGGGGTGCGCCAGCTCGCGGATCTTGGCGCGGCGCGCTTCGACCTCGGCAATCTCGGTCTGCTGCTGAGGTGTCAGATGGTCGGTGTTCTTCGGGTGGGTCTGGTCATGCTGGGCCTGGACGCGCTGCATGGCGGCCTGGATGCGCGCCTGCGCGTCCTCATCGGCGGGGGCGGTGGTCTGTGCGGCTTCGGCCTGCTGTTTGGCCAGCGCGGCAGCGCGCTCCTTCTCGGCCAGCTTGGCGGCCTTCTCCTGTTTGTCGCGTTCGATGCGGAACTGACGGAATTCGTGGCGCTGGCGGGCGGTGTCGGCGGCGGTCTTGTCGCGTTCGCGCGCCCAGATCTCACTCTTGGCGTAGCGGTAGTACTGCACCAGCGGGATGTGGCTGGGGCAGACGTAGGCGCAAGCGCCGCATTCGATGCAATCGAACAGGCTGAACTCCTGCGCCTTGCCGAAGTTGTCAGCGCGGGCGAACCAGTACAGATCCTGCGGTTGCAATTCCTGCGGGCAGGCTTCGACGCAGCGGGTGCAGCGGATGCAGGGCATGGCCGGAGCGGGTGGCGGGAATAGCGCCTCCGACATGGCGATGATGCAGTTGGCAGCCTTGATGACGCCGACCTTGGCCGAAGGCAGCTCGAAGCCCATCATCGGTCCGCCCATGAGGTGGCCGGTCGTGCCGGGCAGGGTGCCAGCCTGGGCGACCAGTTCCTCGACCGGTGTGCCGAACAGCACCTCGAAGTTTTGCGGATTCGCCACGTTGCCGGTGACGGTAACGATGCGCGACAGCATCGGCTCGCCGTGGGCGATGGCGCGATAGGCGCTGTAGGCGGTAGCGACGTTGAAGCACTGCACGCCCATGTCGGTAGAGCGCACGCCCGCCGGAACTTCGATGCCAGTGAGCACGCGGATGAGCTGTTTCGCGCCGCCGCCGGGATAGACGGTGGGTACGGCGACCGCTTCGATGCCCTGATAGCGTCCCTCCACGATGGCCTGCTGCATTGCGGCCAGCGCCTCGGGCTTGTTGTCCTCGATACCGATGGCGACTTCCTCGGCGTAGAGCAGGGCGCGCATGATCTCCGCCCCGCGCAGGATCTCGTCGGCGCGCTCGCGCATCAGCCGGTCGTCGCAGGTGATGTAGGGCTCGCACTCCGCGCCGTTCAGCACCAGGGCCTTGATCTTGTTTTTGCCGCCATACAGTTTCATGTCGCTGGGGAACACCGCGCCACCCAGGCCGACGACGCCCGCCTGGCGCAAGCGGTGGCGCAGGTCGGTGTGGCTGAGTTCACGGTAGTCCGCGCCCGCGTTGACGACCCATTCCTCCAGACCATCCGGGATCAGAGTGACGCACAGGTCGGACAGGGCGGAGGGGTGGGCGACGACCTGCATGTCGATGGCGGCGACGATGCCCGAGGTGGAAGCATGCACGGCGCTAGACAGGCGACCGTCCGGCGCGCCGATGACCTGACCCTTGAGCACGCGGTCGCCGACCTTGACCACCGGGCGGGCGATGTTGCCGACGTGCTGGTGCAGCGGAATGACCAGTTTCGACGGCATCACTGCCGCGACGATGGCTTTCTCGCTGGATTGCGACTTGTGGGTGGGCGGATGCACGCCGCCATGGAAGCGAAACAGTTGTCTCATCATGCGTGCGCCACTGGCGTCAGGGCGTACACCGGGTAGCGCCATTTCCAGTTGCCGACCTTTTCGGGGATCGGAACCATGCTGATGCAATCCACCGGGCAAGGCGGCAGGCACAGCTCGCAGCCGGTGCATTCCGAGGCGATGATGGTGTGCATCTGCTTGGCCGCGCCGAGGATGGCGTCCACCGGGCAGGCTTGCAGGCACAGCGTGCAGCCGATGCAGGTGGATTCGTCGATGTAGGCGACGGCTTTTTCCTTAGGGCCCGCCCCTTCACCGAAGGGCTTGGCTTCCACGCCGAGCAGTTCGGCCAGCTTGGCGATGCCTTCCTCGCCGCCGGGGGGGCAGAGGTTGATGTCGGCTTCACCCTCGGTAATGGCGGTGGCGTAGGGGCGGCAACCGGGATAGCCGCACTGGCCGCATTGCGTTTGCGGCAGCACGGCGTCGATCTTGTCCACCAGCGGGTTGCCCTCGACTTTGAACTTGAGCGCGGAGAAACCGAGGATCGCGCCGAGGAACAGCGCGAGACCGGACATGACGAGCAGGGCGGACAGCATTATTTGATCAGCCCCGAGAAGCCCATGAACGACAGGCTCATCAATCCGGCGGTGACCAGGGCGATGGCGGAACCCTTGAAAACTTCAGGTACGTCCGCACCTTCCATGCGCTCGCGGATGCCCGCGAACAGGATCAGCACCAGCGAGAATCCCACTGCGCCACCGAAGCCGAACAGCAGCGATTCCATGAAGTTGTGTTTTTCTTGCACGTTGAGCAGGGGGATGCCCAGCACCGCGCAGTTGGTGGTGATCAGCGGCAGGTAGATGCCCAGCGTCTGGTACAGTTCCGGGCTGTTCTTCTCGATGATCATCTCGGTGAACTGCACAATGCCCGCGATGACCACGATGAACGTCAGCGTGGTGAGGTAGGCCAGTTCCGGCCCGAGCAGGTACTGGTTGATGAGGTAACTGGCACCCGAGGCCAGCGTCAGTACGAAGGTGGTGGCCGCGCCCATGCCGATGGCGGCTTCCAGTTTCTTGGAAACCCCCATGAACGGGCAGAGCCCGAGGATCTTGACCAGCACGATGTTGTTCACGAACACCGTGCCGACCAGTATGAGCAGGTAGTCGGTCATGATGGCAAAAATTCAGGCGCGGATTATCCCCCTAAAGCACTCGGGGTTCAATCGCCACCGGGTTATATCTACAGCTCTTCTAGCTATAACCCGTTTTTCGGTTCAGATCTCGATCTTGGTTCCCATCTCGATCACCCGGTTGGGTGGGATCTTGAAGAAGTCGGCGGCGTTCATGGCGTTCTTGGTCATGGCCAGATACAGCCGCACCCGCCACATCGCCATGCCGGGTTTGGTGCGGGGGATGACCAGCGCGCGCGAAATGAAGAAGGTCGTGGTCGCCATGTCGAAATGCAGGTTGTGCAGGGAGCACAGATCCAGCGCTGCCGGGATGTCCGGCGTCTCCATGAAACCGTATTTCAGATAGATGCGGTAGAAGCCACGCCCGAGGTCGGTGACCTGCATCCGTTCACGGTTGGGAACGTAGGGCCTATCCTCGACGCGCACGGTCATCAGCACGTTCTGTTCGTGCAGCACCTGATTGTGCTTGAGGTTGTGCAGCAAGGAGGAGGGCGCGCCATTACCCGCAGTGGTCAGGAAAATGGCGGCGCCTGTCACGCGGGGAATGCCGTCGGTGCTGCCAATCAGCGCGTCGATGGGCACCTCCAGCCGGGCAATCTCGGCGAACAGCAACTGGCGACCTTTGCGCCAGGTCATCAGGCTGGCGAAAGAGAGCGCCGCGATCAGCAGCGGAAACCAGCCACCCTGCGGGATCTTGATGGCGTTGGCGGCGAAATAGGAAATATCCAGCCACAGCAGGAAAACCACCAGAGGGATGGCGATCCAGTACGACCAGCGCCAGGCAAGGAAGATCATGAAGGCGATCAACAGGGTGTCGATGGTCATCGTGCCGGTGACGGCGATGCCATAGGCCGCCGCCAGGTTGCTGGAACTCTGGAAGTTGAGCACCAGATAGATCACCGCAAGGTACAGCGTCCAGTTGGTGAATGGGGCATAGATCTGGCCGCGTGCCTTGTCCGAGGTCTGGCGTATCTCCATGCGCGGCAGCAGCCCCATCTGCACGGACTGGCTGGCGACCGAGAACGCGCCGGAGATCACGGCCTGCGAGGCGATCACCGTGGCGGCAGTGGCGAGGAACACCATCGGCATCAGCGCCCAGTCGGGGGCGAGCAGGAAGAACGGATTTTCGATGGCCTGCGGGTTGTTCAGCAGCAGCGCACCCTGGCCGAAATAGTTCAGCACCAGCGCGGGCAGCACGAAGCCGAACCAGGTGACGCGGATGGGGCGTTTGCCGAAATGGCCCATGTCGGTATAGAGCGCTTCGCCTCCCGTGACGGCCAGCACCACGGAACCCAGCGCCAAGAACGACAGCTTGGGGTCGTTGAACAGAAAATGCACGGCATGGATCGGATTGAGCGCCAGCAACACGTGCGGGCTTTGCAGGATGGAAATCAGACCGAGGATGGCCAGGATGAAGAACCAACCGACCATGACGGGGCCGAACGCCATGCCGACGACGCCGGTGCCATGTTTCTGTGTCACGAACAGGATGGTCAGCACGGCGACGGTGATGGGAATCACGTAATTCGATAGCTCCGGCGAGACGACGTTCAGCCCTTCCACGGCCGACAGCACCGAGATCGCTGGCGTGATCATGCTGTCGCCGTAGAATAGCGCGGCGGCGAACACGCCGAGTGCGGTGACCAGCCATTTGACCTGCGGGCGCTGGGCGGTAAGTTCGCTGACCAGAGCCAGCAGGGAGAGGGAGCCGCCTTCGCCGTGATTGTCGGCGCGCATAATGATGGCGACGTATTTGAGCGAGACCAGCAGCATGATGGTCCAGAACATCACCGACAGCACGCCGAGGATGTTCGCCTCCACCACGGGAAGCGGGTGATGACCGGCAAAGGTCTCTTTCAGGGCGTACAGCGGGCTGGTGCCGATGTCGCCATAGACCACGCCGATGGCGCTGACCATCAGCGCGGCCAGCTTGTGATTTTCTCCTCCTGTCTGACTCATATTTTTGCCTCCCGAGTTCAATTCGGTGCGCACTCTACGCCTGAGGGGAGGTTGGGGCAACCCGAAAATGGGTTAGAGGGAGGGGGATGAAAAATGGCCGCAATGCTGCGGCCATTTTCGGGGATTTGGTCGGGGCGAGAGGATTTGAACCTCCGACCACTTGCACCCCATGCAAGTACGCTACCAGGCTGCGCTACGCCCCGAGGGCGCGGATTATAGCAGAGCAGGGCGGTCTGGGTAGGACTTCGTTCAGCCGCGCAAGAGAGCCAGAATGTCGCGGATTTCCTGGCGGAACTGGCCCAGTCCGGCCATGTCCGAGGAGGGTGTTGGAAGCTCTTCCGATTCCTCGATCAGCTCGGGTGCGGGTGTCGGGACGGCAATTGTCTTGGCGGCGACCGACTCGCCACCGCGTTCCAGTTTGCTGCGCGCGCCGCTGATGGTGAAGCCTTCCTCGTACAGCAGTTCGCGGATGCGGCGGATCAGTAGCACCTCGTGGTGCTGGTAGTAGCGGCGGTTGCCGCGACGCTTGACCGGCTTCAACTGGGAGAACTCCTGCTCCCAGTAGCGCAGCACGTGCGCCTTCACCCCGCACAACTCGCTGACCTCACCGATGGTGAAGTAGCGCTTGGCCGGGATGGGCGGCAGTTCGGAACTAGGCTTGTGGGTTTCCACGATAGGTCTTTTCTACCATGGTCTTCAGCTTCTGGCTGGGGTGGAAGGTCACCACCCGGCGGGCCTCGATAGGAATCTCTTCCCCGGTCTTGGGGTTGCGGCCCGGGCGTTGCGGCTTGTCGCGCAACTGGAAGTTGCCGAAGCCGGACAGCTTCACGGTGGTGCCTTCTTCCAGCTGGGCGCGGATCTCTTCAAAGAAGGTTTCCACCATCTCCTTGGCTTCACGCTTGTTCAGACCGACCTGGTCGAACAGCATTTCGGCGAGTTCCGCCTTGGTCAATGTCGTCATGTTTTCTCCCTAACTACGCAATTGCGCACCGGTGCTTTGTAGAGCTGCGACCAGTTGCGCCATACTTGATTCGATTTCTGCTTCCGTGAGCGTTTTTTGAGTATCTTGTAATAACACCCGGAAAGCAAGGCTTTTTTTGCCGGACTCCAGACCTTTTCCACGGTACACGTCGAACAGGGCGACCTCCGCAACGAAGGCGGGGGCGGCCTGCTGCATGGCGGCGACCAGGGTGGCGGCGGTCACGGCTTCGTCCACCACCACCGCCAGATCGCGGCGTGCGGGCTGGAACTTCGAGACGTCGGAGGCGCGCGGCGCCGCACCCGCCAGCAGAGCAGACACTTCCACCTCGAACCACACCGCCGCCTGCGGCAGATCGTAGCGCTGCTGCCACTGCGGATGGATCTCGCCGATCCAGCCGATGGGCTGGCCATCCAGCAAGACTTGCGCGGAGCGCCCCGGATGCGAGGCCGGATGCGGTGCGGCGACGAAACTTAGGCAACGTGGAGCGAACAGCGCTTCCAGATTGCCCTTGGCGTCGTAAAAGTCCACGTTGCGTGCAAGCGCGCCCCATTGTTCGGGCTGGGCGCTACCGTAGCACAGCGCGGCCAGGCGTTCGGTCTGGGTGTATGTGCCTTCGGCGGCAGCGAAACACGCACCTACTTCGAACAGGCGCACGCGCGGCTGGCGGCGCGACAGGTTGACGCGCAATGCGCCAACCAGACCGCCGAGCAGGCTGCTGCGCATCACCGAGAACTGGCTGGCGATGGGGTTTTGCAGCGCCACGGGTGACGCATTGCCGCACAGTTCGCGCTCGACATCGGCCTCCAGGAAGGCGTAGCTGACCGTCTCCTGATAGTCGCGCGACACCAGCAACTGGCGCAGGCGGCGCAGCGGACGCTTCGCTTCGCTTTCCGGCAGCATCGCCATGCGCCCCTGCGGCAGCAGCGCGGGAATGGCGTCATAACCGTGGATGCGCGCCAGCTCTTCGATCAGGTCGGCCTCGATTTCCAGATCGAAGCGGTAGCTGGGCGGGGTGACGCGGAAATCGTCGCCCTCGCGCACGTAGCCGAATTTCAGTCGGTCGAAGATGGCGGCGATGGCGTTACCGGACAGCACGATGCCCAGCACCCGCACCACGCGGCTGGCGCGCAGCAGGATGGGCTCACGTTGCGGCAACTCGCCGCGCACTTCGCTGATCGGGCCGGGCTGGCCGCCGCAGATGTCCATCAGCAACCGGGTGGCGCGCTCCATCGCCGCGCGGGTGGCGGCGAAATCCACGCCGCGCTCGAAGCGGAACGAGGAATCAGTGTTGAGGCCGAAGCTGCGCGCTTTGCCTGCGATGGCGTCCGGATCGAACCAGGCGGCTTCGAGGAAGACATCGGTCGTGGTCGTTTCCACACCGCTGCCCGCGCCGCCCATGATCCCGGCCAGCGCCAGCGCACGGCTGTCGTCGGCGATCAGCAGATAAGCGGGATTCAGCTCCACGCTCTGGCCGTTGAGCAGCTCCAGCTTTTCGCCTGACGCCGCCGGGCGCACGGTGATGCCGCCGGAAAGCTGCGCCAGATCGAAGGCGTGCATGGGCTGGCCGAGTTCCAGCAGTACGTAGTTGGTAATGTTCACCACCGCGCTGATGCTGCGGATGCCGCAGCGCTCCAGACGGCGCACCATCCAGTCCGGCGTGGCGGCTGCGGCATTGACGCCGCGCACCACGCGGCCGCAATACAGGCCGCAGGCGGCAGATTGCACGTTCACCGGCAGGCTGTCGGCAATGGTTGCCGCAACCGGGGCTATGGCAACTGCGTCCACCGCACAGCCGGTGATGGCCGCCACTTCGCGCGCCAGCCCGGCGATGCCGAGGCAGTCGCTGCGGTTAGGCGTCAACTTGAGGGTGTACAGCGTGTCGTCGAGATCGAGGTGGTCGCGAATCGTCGTGCCGACCGGCGCGTCGGCAGGCAGCAGCCATAATCCCTGGCTTTCTTCCGCCAGTCCGAGTTCCTTGGCCGAGCACAACATGCCGAAGGATTCGACGTTGCGCACCTTGGCTTGCTTGATCTTGAAATCGCCCGGCAACACTGCACCAATGCGAGCGCATGGCACTTTCACGCCGACGGCGACATTGGACGCGCCGCAGACGATGGTGATGGGTGCGGCTTCGCCGACGTTGACCTGACAGACGTTGAGGCGGTCGGCATTGGGGTGCTTGACCACGTCCAGCACCTCGGCCACCACCACGTTATTGAAGGCGGGCGCGGCAGGCGCGGCTTCTTCGACTTCCAGCCCGGCCATGGTGAGCTGGTGGCCCAGTTCGGCGCTGGACAGCGCGGGATCGACCCAGCTACGCAACCAGTTTTCGGAGAATTTCATGTCGTGACTCTCAGTTGAATTGCTTGAGGAAGCGCAGGTCGCCCTCGTAGAACTGGCGCAAGTCGTTCACGCCGTAGCGCAGCATCGCCAGCCGCTCGACGCCCAGCCCGAAGGCGAAGCCGATGTACTTTTCGCTGTCGATGTTGACATGCTTCAACACGTTGGGGTGCACCATGCCGCAGCCGCCGATCTCCAGCCAACCGTCGCCCCAACTCATGTCCATTTCGGCGGAGGGTTCGGTGAACGGGAAGAAGGACGGGCGGAAGCGCACGGTGAGGTCGTCGCGCTCGAAATAGCGTTGCAAAAAGTCCTGCACCACGCCCTTGAGGTTGGCGAAGCTGACCTGCTCGCCGATCCACAGGCCTTCGACCTGGTGGAACATGGGCGAGTGAGTAGCGTCGGAATCTACACGATAGACACGCCCCGGCGCGATGATGCGGATGTCCGGCATGGTCTCGTCTTTGCCAAACTTCGCCATGTGCGCCTGCATGTAACGCACCTGGATCGGCGAGGTGTGGGTGCGCAGCACGTGCTTGGCGTCGATGTAGAAAGTGTCGTGCATGGCACGCGCCGGGTGATTCTCCGGAATGTTCAGCGCGGTGAAATTGTAGAAATCGGTCTCGATTTCGGGGCCGTCGGCCACGTCGAAGCCGATGCCGTGGAACAGCGTCTCGATGCGTTCCAGCGTGCGGGTCACCGGATGCAGCCCACCGGCGGCGAGGCCGCGTCCGGGCAGGGTCACGTCCAGTGCCTCGGCGGCCAGTTTGGCTTGCAGCGCCTGCTGTTGCAGCGCCTCACGGCGCGCATTCAGCGCAGCTTCGATCTGTTGCTTGACCACGTTGATGCGGGCACCGGCAGCGGGGCGCTCTTCGGCGGACAGCTTGCCCAAGCCCTTAAGCAGGGCGGTGAGACTGCCTTCCTTGCCGAGGTAGCGCGCCTTGGCCTGCTCCAGCGCGTTGGCGTCATCGGTGGCGGCAAACACTGCCAGCGCATCGTCGAGTATGGTGTGTAGCTCTTGCATCCTGCTCTCCAGCTGGCTGCGTCGCAGCCGGGAGGTTGAAACGAAAAAAAGGAGGCTCTCGCCTCCTTTTTCTTGCCGCGTAGGCTTTAAGCCGAGAGGCTGGCCTTGGCCTGGGCGACCAGTTGCGCGAACGCAGCCTTGTCGAACACGGCCATGTCGGACAGCACCTTGCGGTCCAGATTGATCGCCGCCTTCTTCAGGCCGTTCATGAACACGCTGTAGGCCATGCCCTGCTCACGCGCAGCGGCATTGATACGGGCGATCCACAGGGTGCGGAACTGACGCTTGCGCTGACGACGGTCACGGTAAGCGTACTGACCGGCCTTCATCACCGCTTCCTTGGCGATACGATAGACGTTCTTGCGACGGCCACGGAAACCCTTGGCCAGTTCCAGAACCTTCTTGTGGCGCGCGCGCGCCGTTACACCACGTTTAACTCTTGCCATGTTCTAACTCCTTATGCGTAAGGCATCATGGCGCGCACGGACGCCGTGTTGGTTGCGTGGACTTCGGTCGCACCGCGCAGTTGACGCTTGTTCTTGGTGGTCTTCTTGGTCAGGATGTGGCGCTTGAAGGCTTGCGAACGCTTCACGCTGCCGCTACCACGGACCTTGAAGCGCTTGGCGGCGCCGCTCTTGGTCTTCATCTTAGGCATGTTTGCTCCTTAAGTTATGACGGCAGGTGATCCCTGGCAGGGATGCTTGACGACCCGTTCGTCACTTGTTCGGACTGTGCACTGCGTCATCGCGACGTCCCGTCCATCGGACGCCGCAACCTTGATTCGTTTACTTTTTGGCTTTCGCCTTGGGCGCCAGCACCATCACCATCTGGCGGCCTTCCATCTTGGGGAACTGTTCCACGTTGCCGTGTTCTTCCAGATCCGCCTTGACGCGCTCCATCAAATTCATCCCCAGCTGCTGGTGAGCCATCTCGCGGCCACGGAAGCGCAGGGTGATCTTGGTCTTGTCGCCTTCGCCCAGAAACTTGATCAGATTGCGCAGCTTGATCTGGTAATCGCCCTCATCCGTGCCCGGACGGAACTTGATCTCCTTGATCTGGATCTGCTTCTGCTTCAGCTTGGCTTCGTGCTGCTTCTTGCTTTCGGCATACTTGAACTTGCCGTAGTCCATGATGCGGCACACTGGCGGCTCCGCCATCGGCGCGATCTCAACCAGATCCAATTCCGCCTCATCCGCAATGCGCAATGCCTCTGCCGACGAAACGATGCCAAGCTGCTCGCCCTCAACTCCTACCAACCGCACCCGAGGTGCTGTGATCTGTTCGTTGAGGCGCTGTGTCTTTTCCTGAGCTATTGCCATTCTCCAAACAAAATTAAGCCGCGCATCCCGACCGGGCTTCCTGTGCCAAGCGCGAAATCAGCGCCTCGACAGTCATCTGCCCAAGGTCTTCACCACTACGGGAACGTACGGCAACGAGACCTGCAGCCATCTCCTTATCTCCCACAATTAGCTGATAAGGCAGCTTCTGCAAGCTATGTTCGCGGATTTTATAGGTAATCTTCTCATTACGCAAATCCGATCTCACGCGCAGCCCGGAGGACTTCAAAGTTCCAACCACTTGGGCGGCATATTCCTCCTGCGCCTGGGAAATATTCATCACCACCAACTGGATCGGCGACAGCCACAGCGGGAAGGCTCCGGCGTAATGTTCGATCAGGATGCCGATGAAGCGCTCCATCGAGCCGACGATGGCGCGATGCAGCATCACCGGAGCTTTGCGGCTGTTGTCCTCGTCCACGAATTCGGCGTTCAGACGCACCGGCAGGTTGAAATCGAGCTGAATGGTGCCGCACTGCCACAGGCGACCGATGCTGTCCTTCAGGGTGAACTCGATCTTCGGGCCGTAGAACGCGCCTTCTCCCGGTTGCAGGTCGAACGCCAGTCCGTTCTGCTTCAGCGCCACCGCCAGCGCGGCCTCGGCCTTGTCCCAGGTTTCGTCGGAGCCCACGCGCTTGGCCGGGCGGGTGGAGAGCTTGACCAGCACTTCCTCGAAGCCGAAATCCGCATAGACCTTTTGCAACATCACAATGAAGTCCGCCACTTCGGATTCCACCTGCTCTTCGGTGCAGAAGATGTGGGCGTCGTCCTGAGTAAAGCCGCGCACACGCATCAGGCCGTGCAGCGAGCCGGATGGCTCGTTGCGGTGGCAGGAACCGAATTCGGCCAAACGCAACGGCAGATCGCGGTAGCTGTGCAGCGCGCTGTTGAAAATTTGCACATGACCGGGGCAGTTCATCGGCTTTACCGCGTAGTCGCGATTCTCCGATGAGGTGGTGAACATATTGTCGCGGTAGTTTTCCCAGTGGCCGGATTTCTCCCACAGCGCGCGATCCATCATGGTCGGCGTGCGCACTTCCTGATAGCCGTACTCGACGAACTTGCGGCGCATGTACTGCTCGACCTCCTGCCAGATCGTCCAGCCGTTGGGATGCCAGAACACCATGCCCGGCGCTTCGTCCTGCATGTGGAACAGGTCGAGTTGCTTGGCCAGACGGCGATGGTCGCGCTTTTCGGCTTCTTCCAGCCGGTGCAGATAGGCGTCCAGGTCTTCCTTCTTCGCCCAAGCCGTGCCATAGATGCGTTGCAGCATCTCGTTGTTGGAATCGCCGCGCCAGTAGGCCCCGGCCACCTTCATCAGCTTGAACGCCTTCAGCTTGCCGGTGGAAGGCACGTGCGGGCCGCGACACAGGTCGGTGAACTCGCCCTCGCTATACAGCGAAACGTCCTGATCGGCGGGAATCGACGCGATGATCTCGGCCTTGAAGTGCTCGCCGATGTGCTTGAAATACGCCACCGCCTCGTCGCGCGGCAGCACCCGGCGCACCACCGGCAGATCCAGCTTGGCCAGCTCGGCCATGCGCTTCTCGATCGCCGCCAAGTCTTCCGGCGTGAACGGGCGCTGGTAGGAGAAATCGTAGTAGAAGCCGTTCTCGATCACCGGGCCGATGGTCACCTGCGCCTCGGGGAACAACTCCTTTACCGCGTAAGCCAGCAAATGCGCGGTCGAATGGCGGATCAGATTCAGCCCGTCCGCATCCTTGTCGGTAACGATGGCCAGCGCCGCATCCTGCTCGATCAGGTGCGAGGCGTCCACCAACTGGCCATCCACCTTGCCCGCCAGCGTCGCCCGCGCCAGGCCCGCGCCAATGTTCGCCGCGACCTGCGCGACGGTGACCGCCTGATCGAAACTGCGTTGGGAACCGTCCGGCAAAGTAATGACTGGCATATTCTTCCTTAAAAACAAAGTGCGGCAGCGCCGCACCCGAGCAAATTTGTGGCGCGCATTCTAACAGCACCGGGCGGGGGAGGGAATAACGGGAATGGGGGGCGACCACTGGAAAGAGGGGGGCGCGTGATGTCCATCAAAATCCGAAAGGAGACGCTCCTGCCGGAGCGTCCTTCGGGTTTCTGGCGTATCGGCGTGCGTAAGGGTTGCCGCAGAGAACCACTCGTACGCACTTGCCAGCTCTTACTGCGGTGTCTACTCCCACTCGATGGTGGCAGGCGGCTTGCCGGAGATGTCGTACACCACGCGGTTGATGCCGCGCACTTCGTTGATGATGCGGTTGGAGACGCGGCCCAGCAGTTCGTAGGGCAGGTGCGCCCAATGCGCGGTCATGAAGTCGCTGGTTACCACGGCGCGCAGGCTGACCACCCATTCGTAGGTGCGGCCATCGCCCATCACGCCGACAGACTTGACCGGCAGGAACACGGTGAAGGCTTGCGAAGTCAGGTCGTACCAGCTCTTGCCGGATTCATCGCGGGTATTGCGCAGCTCTTCGATGAAGATGGCGTCCGCCCTACGAAGGAGATCGGCGTATTCCTTCTTCACTTCGCCGAGGATGCGCACGCCCAAGCCAGGGCCGGGGAAGGGGTGGCGGTAGACCATCTCGGGCGGCAGGCCGAGGGCGACGCCCAGTTCGCGCACTTCATCCTTGAACAACTCGCGCAGCGGCTCCAGCAGCTTGAGGTGCATGGATTCCGGCAGGCCGCCGACGTTGTGGTGCGACTTGATGGTGTGCGCCTTCTTGGTCTTGGCACCGGCGGATTCGATCACGTCCGGGTAGATGGTGCCCTGTGCCAGCCACTTGGCGCTGGTCAGTTTGGCCGATTCGCGCTGGAACACTTCGACGAACTCGCGGCCGATGATCTTGCGCTTCTGCTCCGGGTCGGAGACGCCGGTCAGGTGTTTGAGAAACTCGCCGCTGGCGTCCACATGCACGATCTTCATGTGCATGTTCTGGCCGAAGGTTTCCATCACCTGTGCGCCCTCGTTCAGGCGCAGCAGGCCGTTGTCCACGAACACGCAAGTGAGTTGATCGCCGATGGCGCGGTGGATCAGCGCCGCCGCCACCGAGGAATCCACCCCGCCGGACAGACCGAGGATGACTTCTTCATCGCCCACTTGCGCGCGGATTTTTTCCACCGCCTCGGCGATGTAGTCCGGCATGTTCCAGTCGCGCCCGCAGCCGCAGATCTCGTGCACGAAGCGCGACAGCATGGCACGGCCCTGATGGGTATGCGTCACTTCGGGGTGGAACTGCACGGCGTAGAAACGGCGCGACTCGTCCGCCATCGCCGCAAAAGGCGTGGCCTCGTTGGAAGCGATCACGCTGAACCCGGCGGGCAGCTCGGTTACCTTGTCGCCGTGGCTCATCCACACGTCGAGCAAGCCGTGGCCGTCGGCGTTGGTCTTGTCCTGAATGCCCTCGAACAATCTGGAGTGGCCGCGCGCCCGGATCTCGGCGTAACCGAATTCACGCACCTTGCCGGATTCGACCTTGCCGCCCAGCTGCGCCGCCATGGTCTGCATGCCGTAGCAAATGCCGAACACCGGCACGCCCAGCTCGAACACCACCTGCGGCACTTTGGGCGTTTCGTCCTCGTACACCGAATTCGGCCCGCCGGAGAGAATGATGCCGTTGGGCGCAAAAGCGCGAATGTCCGCCTCGGACATATCCCAAGGATGCAGTTCGCAATAGACGTTGGCTTCGCGCACCCGGCGAGCGATCAGTTGCGTAAATTGCGAGCCGAAGTCGAGGATGAGGATCTTTTTATGTGACATGGTGTTGAAAGGCCCGCTTGCGCGGGCCTGTGCGATAGTGGTTAATCGACGTGATAATTCGGCGCTTCCTTGGTGATCTGCACGTCGTGGACATGAGATTCACGGATGCCGGCGGTGGTGATCTGGACGAACTCGGCCTTGGCGTGCATGGTGGCGATGTCGGGGCAGCCGAGGTAGCCCATGCTGGCGCGCAGGCCGCCCAGCAACTGGTGGATGACGGCCAGCGCGCTGCCCTTGTAGGGCACGCGGCCTTCCACGCCCTCTGGCACCAGCTTGTCGTTGTTGCCTTCGGTGTCCTGGAAGTAACGATCCTTGGAGCCTTGTTCCATTGCACCCAGGCTGCCCATGCCGCGGTAGCTCTTGTAGGAGCGGCCCTGGAACAGTTCGATCTGGCCGGGCGCCTCTTCGGTGCCGGCGAACATCCCGCCCAGCATCACGGCATGCGCCCCGGCGGCAATGGCCTTGGCGATGTCGCCGGAAAAACGGATACCGCCGTCAGCGATCAGCGGCACGCCGGAACCCATCAGCTCCTTGGCCACGTTGTCTACGGCGGAAATCTGCGGCACGCCCACGCCCGCGACCATGCGGGTGGTGCAGATGGAGCCGGGGCCGATGCCGACCTTGACGCCGTCCGCGCCATGATCAGCCAGTGCGCGGGCAGCCGCGCCGGTGGCGATGTTGCCGCCGATCACTTCTACCTGCGGGAAATTCTTCTTCACCCATTCAACGCGCGACAGCACGCCCTGCGAGTGGCCGTGGGCGGTGTCCACCACGATCACGTCCACGCCGGCCTCGGCCAGCAGCTCGACGCGCTCTTCGGTGCCTTCACCTACACCCACTGCCGCCCCGGCGCGCAGCCGACCCAGGCTGTCCTTGCAGGCCAGCGGATGCTCGGAAGACTTGAGGATGTCTTTCACTGTCATCAGGCCACGCAACTCGAAGCCCTCGTTCACCACCAGCACGCGCTCGATGCGATTCTTGTGCATCAGGCCGCGCGCTTCGTCCAGCGTGGCGTTCTCGCGTACGGTGATGAGTTGCGCTTTGGGCGTCATGATGTTGCTGATCGGCTGGTCGAGGTTGCTCTCGAAGCGCAGATCGCGGTTGGTGACGATGCCGACCACCTGGCCGCCCTGCACCACCGGCAAGCCGGAGATGCGGTGCTGACGGGTCAGCTCCAACACCGCGCGCACAGTCATGTCCGGCGAAATGGTGATCGGATCCTTGACCACGCCGCTCTCGAAGCGCTTGACCTTGGACACCTCGGCGGCCTGCTGCTTGGCGGTCATGTTCTTGTGGATGATGCCGATGCCGCCTTCCTGCGCCAACGCGATGGCCAGGCGGGACTCGGTCACCGTATCCATCGCAGCGGACACGATCGGAATGTTCAGGGTGATGTTGCGGGTCAGTTGGGTGCGCAGCGAAACGTCGCGCGGCAACACATTGGAATAGGCCGGAACCAGGAGAATGTCGTCAAAGGTCAGCGCCTTTTGGGTGATACGCATGGTTTACTTCCTCGGCAAAGCGCGCATTATACGCAAGCAGGTGCGGTCGGTAAATGCCGGACATTCCAGCAGAAATGAAAACG
>Ga0233425_10001324_pt1 | contig 56651 bp, 42 predicted proteins | sample Watercolumn_Towu_2_FD_181712 | JGI IMG/M metagenome (GOLD analysis project Ga0233425, IMG submission 181712) | Freshwater microbial communities from Lake Towuti, South Sulawesi, Indonesia - Watercolumn_Towuti2014_140_MG | ecosystem: Environmental > Aquatic > Freshwater > Lake | place... | reverse complement strand
GCCTCTGATACTTCCCATGATCGTGTCTGTGCCATATTCACCTCCATTAATCTAAGGTTATAAAGATGGAACTGAATATAACACGTTTCCTAAAAAATAGCTACTTATTTACGGATAAGCTCTTAATAATTCATAAAACGCCTTTTCTGGAGAAATCCGGGAAAGGCGTTTTTTATTTGGGTTTGAAAAGGCAGGAAAAATGGCAAAAAATGAAAATACCTGACAAGTAATGAGAGTGACGCTCAATTCCGTCATGGGGCTGTCCAAAAAGCGTTGGATTATTGAATAAATTGAATAATATGACTATCGGGTTAACTCAGCATAAGTAAAAGAGTACCTGTTTCCCATGCTAATACAGGTTTTGAAGTTCAAGTAGCCCCATGTCGTGTGCGATAATGTTGGCCTTTCTGTCATTATGAAGGCCTATTTGTTAGTTCTACCTGATTATACAATGATTTTCTGGCTGAGTTAACCCGATAGTCATATTGAATAATGAAGGTGACCCTGCGACTTATCTTGACACAAGAAAGGGAGGGAGAGGCAACATTATGTTTAATAATGGAGGTGGTAGAAGGAGATGGTTATCAATCTATTCATCATTGATTGTTGTTTTCCTTATCTCAATTTTTGCAGGATGCGGATGTGAACGAGGGACGCTATTAACCAAGTCGACATGCACTGATGCTGGTTTGTTAGTAGATGTAAGTAGAACTATATACGATATAACGGGGTCCACTTCTAATTATGCGTCTGCTTACTTCGTTACCTTGGACAGAGAAAATATTTGGAACACGTTCTACAATCTTAAAGATTGTCTAGAATTGTCCCCAGGGCATCACACCTTCCGAGCGAGGCTTAGGAGAGGATCAGACCTACTAACAGACTTATTCCCCATGAAAACAACGATCGAAGGAGATATAGATATAGAGCCTCATAGCGTCCATGTGTTAATTGTTATGTATGACGACGAGAAAGGGCGAGATTTTGTAAATCAGGTTATTAAAAACCCAATCAAATCGGTCCCCCTATATCCTAAGACAAAAAAAACGAGTTGCACATACGATCAAACAACAGGTATCGTAATGCATCCGACAGACAGCAAACGCTCTTTTAGAGTAAAATAATAAAGTAGTAGATAATGTGGATGGGGGAAAAGACGTCATTCTTTAGAAGATTTTTGTTAAGCGAAAAAGATTTTTTATAGTAAAAACCTCAGATTTTTTGCTTTATGGAGCGAAATACATGAAGCTGCTAGAAAAGGGGATTTAGCAACGGTGAAAAAACTCCTTGAATCAAAGGTGTCCCCTTATTTTCCTTCTCTCAACCCAATTTTAGGTAAAGGAGGTTTCCAATTATGAAAAGATTTTCTATCACTATATATTTGATTATTATAATGTGTAATTTTTGTGTTGGTATTTTATCTCCTTACCTAAGGTTATCAAAGGGGCAATCTATTGAAGTATCGTTTCTGGAAACAAAAAATGGAGAAACAATTGGAATGGCCAAGGGAAGGTTTTCTGGTTGGACTTCAATTATTCAATCAGGATTTGAAAATTTGGGAATGGAGGAAACACTTAATTATCTTATGAAAGCATCTGGTGAAGAAGTCCTTCTTCCTCTCTCGATAGAAAAACTTGAAATATTAGCCCCTGATTCCAAGAAAGCTATTTCTTCTTTTACAAACAAAAATTTAAAAGTAGAAAAAGAGAAAGATAAGTATTGTCTATTTATCGAGGGTGAAGGGGAGATTGTTTTTACTCCAGTTGATAGAAAAATAAGTCAAACATCTGACGAACTTCATAAAAAAGGATTACTACGTTTTAAGATACAAGGGGAAACTATTCCTATATTTTATTTTGTGTGTGATGGTACTATTTCTAACAACCAACGCAAAACTACGGAAGCGAAACAAATAAGCAAAGATGAAAAATATATTTCTGATCGAGAGAAAGTGCCTGAAGTGTCAGATAAACTTAGATTAGAAGCCAACAAAACCAAAAATGTTGAAGCCATGGTTTCTCAGGAATCAATACATGATGCCGCTAGAAAAGGGGGATTTAGCAACTATAAAGAAACTTGTTGAAGAAGGAGTAGATATTAATGAAACGGACAAAGATGGCAATACACCATTACATGTGGCTGCTGCAAAGGGACACATGGAAATTGTGAGGTATTTAACCGAACATAAGGCTACTCCAAAAACAAAAGTCAAACCTGAGAAAAGAGCAGATGCCCAACTTAAACCAAAACCAGAAGATTAAGGCTGCGAGGGTCACACCTTGATTTGTGATGAGGAAACTGAAGAAACGGTGTCTTGCTTCTTGATGTTGCAATTGCTCTATTTCTCAGATGTAATCAGAAGAAAAGGGGGACACTCATTAAAATGACAAATAGTTTGAATTCCGTATGATGGTGGCAAAACCATAGAACTAAATTGTGCCTTTCAGAATATACATGTCCGTTTAACGAGTCGTTTCTTAACAGTTGCAATTTTAATTTCCAACCCTGCTTTAAAGCTTTCCATATGATTCAACTGTATTCTTTAATAGTTACAAAAGTTGAAATACCGGTACTTGAATGGTTTTATATGAGCGATGCCGTTCAATGGTGATTTGGAGTTTATCAACGGTTTCGGGGGAAAAATATTCTTCATTACAATTCTCACATACCTCTGCCGGGACATTCTCCACGGCAACCAGTTCTCCACGATACCATTGAGTGTAAGTAATACATTTTTGAGTGGTTTTTCCATGACATACAGAACAGATATTCATAATCTATTTCCTTCAATTATTTCACCGGTTAAAATAGCTTGTTTTATCTATTCGCCTGTTATATGACGGTTTATCCTTTGTTCCGTACCGTGTCTTGTGTAACGAAATTTGTTCTCAATAAAAGCTTTGCGGATATCGGCAATGTCCATAATATTGATTAAGGCTAAACCGTATACTTTTATTTCTGGAATTTTTCACAAAGATAGTATAGCAAATGTAATTTGGATTTACAATCCTTTCTATCTATTCCTTTAAGAGCCCACGAAATGCACGAAAAAAGCGTTTTTGAGTTTGCCATGAAAATAGTTTCGTGATCTTTCGTGTATTTTGCGGGCAACATGGTGGATTCGCATACGCTTAATCCATCCTACAAAACTAGATTCCGTGTCAGGCACGGAATGACAGAGTGGTGATATTTTTAAATGGAAAATTAACTTTTTACCATCTCAGCGGCGATTGCCATGCCTCTTTCAGGTCGTAAATGTTTTCGTTGACAACGGGTTTTTTGCTTAGACCGTTGATTTTGAGGGTCGGTTCTGATGTGACATTTCCCAATAGTCCCCATGGGATATCTTTTACTAATGTTTCAAATTGCTCCTGGTGCTCAGGCCGCACTTCAACAATAAAACGGGTATTTGACTCAGAAAAAAGGAGGGTGTCGTTTCTGTGAATTGACCCTTCTGGAACCACCGCAGAAAGGTTAAGTGTCATACCGCATCCCCCGGCAAATGCCATCTCTGCAGCGGCTACAGCAAGGCCACCTTCTGAACAATCGTGGCAAGACCTGATAATTCTTTGCTCTGTTGCCTGAGATAACGTATCCATGATTTTTTTCCCTAAGACCGCATCTACCTTTGGGACGTTGTTCCCCTTGTATCCGTGAATATGATAATAATGTGAACCACCCAGTTCCGAACGAGTGAGTCCAACGAGATAGACGAGATTTCCGGGTTCTTTGATGTCCATTGATACGGCATTCCGTACATCTTCCATTATTGCAACTGCTGAAATAAGTAAGGTTGGGGGAATCACAATTGTTTCTTTATCAGTGACAAATTCATTGTTCAGGCTGTCTTTTCCGGAGATAAATGGAGTTCCATAAGCAACAGCAATATCGTAACATGCCTGTGCCGCCCTCACAAGACTGCCCAGACGGTCTGGTTTGTTGGTGTTGCCCCAGCAAAAGTTATCCAAAAGTGCAACTTCCCGTAGACTTCCGCCAACGGCGATGATCTGCCGGAGCGCCTCATCAATAGCCGATGCTGCCATGTGATATGGGTCAATGTCGCCGTAACGGGGATTCATGCCATTGGATACAATAATACCCTTTTTAGATCCCAGTACCGGCGTAACAATGCAGGCATCGCCTGGTCCATCATTGTGGATACCCTGCAGGGGTTTTAGGACGCTTCCGCCCTGTACTTCATGGTCGTATTGGCGTATGACCCATTCTTTGCTACAGACGTTCCATGCGGAAAGTATTTTTTTTAAGTCCGCCCCATAATCTTCTTTTTCCGATAAATTTGGTTCCTTAAAGGTAGGTTTGTGCCATGTGGCCTTCCGTTCTAACCTGGGAATGCCATCGTGGAGAAAATTCATGTCCATTTCGCCTACTACCTGTGAGTTGTATAATAAGCGCAATGTTTTGTCGTCGGTGAATCTTCCAATGACCGTTGCTTCAACATTTTCTGCTTTAAACAGATTAAGGATATCATGTTCTTTTTCAGGCGGGACAGCGATTACCATACGTTCCTGTGCCTCTGAAATCCAGATTTCGGTGTAGGAAAGTCCTTCATATTTAAGGGGTACCTTTTCTAAATTTACCAGCGCACCGAGGTCTTGACCCATTTCGCCTATGGCAGACGAAAGACCGCCAGCGCCACAATCGGTGATACAGTTGTAAAGTCCTTTGTCTCGTGCCTGCAGAAGGGTGTCCAGCAGTGCTTTTTCTGTTATGGCATTACCAATCTGCACGGCACCTCCGGATGTCAGTTCCGATTGTTCATGCAATTCCGCCGAGGAGAATGTGGCTCCATGGATACCATCACGTCCGGTCCTGCCTCCCGCCACAACAATAAGGTCGTTAGCATGAGGTTTTTTTTGACACTTATTTTTTGGTATAGTGCCTACGGTTCCGCAAAAGACGATGGGATTGCCCATGTACCGTTCATCAAAAAAGATAGCGCCATTTGCAGTCGGGATGCCCATACGGTTACCATAATCCCGCACCCCTGCAACAACACCCTTAAAAATTCTTTTTGGATGCAACACGCCTTTGAGAATTTTATCCTGAGGGGTGTCTGGCAGCCCAAAACAGAATACATCTGTGTTAAGGATGGGTTTCCCGCCTAACCCTGTTCCCATAATATCTCTGATTACCCCGCCAATGCCTGTGTTAGCGCCCCCGTAAGGTTCAATGGCTGAAGGATGGTTATGGGTTTCCACCTTGAAACAAATATTGTAAAAATCGTCAAAACGGATAATGCCGGCATTGTCTTTAAATACAGAGACACACCAGGTCTTGTTGAGTTCACTGGTTGCCTTCATAATGGTACTTTTTAATAAATTGTCGATTTTTTCCCCATTGAAATCAATAATGCCTTTGAAGGTTTTATGGACGCAATGTTCCGACCATGTTTGTGCAATGGTTTCAAGTTCGACGTCGGTTGGTTCACGTTTGATGGACTGATAATATTTTTGAAGAGACTGCATCTCTTGTAAATTGAGGGAAAGCTGGCCATATAAACTTATTTCATCTAATTGTTTGTTATCGGCATTTAATAACGGGATGGTCTTCTTTTTAAAGGAATAGCCGATATTCCCGTGAACGTAGTTGGGTGTTTCGGGGTAAATAAAAACATCTTCTATCTTTGTATTTGCAAGTAACCTGGTTGCTATGACGCGAATTGTTTCAGGAGAGATATCTCCGTTAATGAGATACTTTTGAGCAGTTTTAACGCCTTCTATGTTTATTTTTATATCGCTGAGTGCTTTTAAAACTGATTGCTCTATAGGGTCCATGACGCCTGGTTTGCGGCTGATTTCAACGATATGACGTGCGAAGTCCGAAATCCGAAATCCGAAATCCGAAATCTGGTAGTCTTGGGTAATCGTATCTACCAAAAGTTTTTGGGCAATAACGTCCAGATCATGTTTTTTTAAATTTCCAAAAATGATGTAAGCCTGACGAACCCTAATGTTGGATACTCCGGGGAAACCAAATGTTTCGATTTCTGATCGCAGGTTATTTCCTAAAGGATCAGGGAATTCATTTTTAAAAAATACCTCGATGCGTGAGTACATTTATAAGTTATTTGTTTGTTGAATTGTTGTGAAATACGCTGTCACGAGACAACTTTGCATTTTTTAACCGGTCGAGTATCTTGGCGTCTTTTTTGTTTAATAGATCGTTTCTGAATCCGCCAAGTTCCGCAATAAATCGGTCTATTGATTTTATTACATTTTCACGATTTTGGCAAAAAATGTCTACCCATAACTCAGGGTCGCCCGATGCGACTCTTGTGGTGTCTCTTAGTCCACTAGCGCCGCAAACGAGGTATTCTTCCTTGATTGCATTTATCAGGCCTGACGCGACCAGGTGAGGAAGATGACTCACAAACGCCAGTATTTCATCGTGTTGCTCTGGTGTCATATATTTTATTTTAGCGCCCAGGCGTTTCCATAACTGAGATATTGTTTCAACCTCCTTTGTATGATTACCTGTTGGTGTTATGATACATGTGCAGCCTTCGAAAAGGTCTGGCGAAGCAAACTCGACACCTCTTTGCTCTGAACCTGCTATGGGGTGTGCACCAACAAATGCAACATCAGTTCTCATATTATGGGTAATTTGTTCGACAATGTGTTTTTTTGTGCTGCCTACATCAGTGAGAATAGCATTCTTTTTCATCAGGGGAATCATTTTTTTTGCCGTGTCAATAATTTTATTCACGGACGTGGCGAGGATTACGATATCGGCGTCTTTAACGGCTTCCTCGCTATTTAGGAAGCCGATATCAATGGCGCTCATTTCAGCGGCTTTGCTCAAGGATGAAGTCCTGTGGCCGACACCAATAACGGTTTTGACCAAATTTCTTTTTTTCAATCCCAGACCAATTGAGCCGCCAATGAGTCCCGGTCCAATTATACAGACAGTTCCGAATTGCATTTAAACAGTATGATTAATAGAAAATTTTTATGTAAAGAAAATCAAATGTTACATATCTGGCTTCTTTTTGTCAATGGTTTTAAGCCGTTTAAAGTAACAATTTTAAATGATACACTTTTATGTAGTAGGTATCGTGGGTTGTAATTTACTTGCAATAAATTGAAAAATAATTAGAATTTCAGAATCAATTATTAAGCGTTTTTGGGAATATAGTTCAAAATAGGTTTTTATTTTAAGTAAGTTAGGAGATGTCTTTGTCAGAAAAAACGGTAACAGAATTAGAAAATTCTATCCTGGAAATCGAGCATCGTATAGAGGATTTGGAAAAGGCCTCCGTAAAAGATAGCCTTGGTAGAAGCGCGGAAATAAAATATCTGAAGGAGAAACAAGAGAGGCTTCAAATGAAGCTGTGCTCGAAATTAACCCCGTACGACATCGTCAGGATAGCGCGTCATCCATTGCGTCCGCTTACGGCAGATTATGTGAACATGATGATTGATGATTTTGTTGAACTTCATGGAGATAAGCGTTTTGGGGATGATAAAGCAATTATTTGTGGATTGGGAAGAATAGGGCAGGAAAGGCTTTTGATCATTGGGCAACAAAAGGGAAAAAGTACTAAGGAGCGTATTGCTTGTAATTTTGGAATGCCTAATCCAGAAGGTTACAGAAAGGCGTTACAGAAAATGAAACTTGCGGAAAAGTTCCATCTGCCGATAGTTACTTTAATAGATACACCCGGAGCTAATCCTGATATTGGCGCTGAGGAAAGAGGGCAGGCGCATGCAATAGCAGAGAATATTTACGAAATGTGCCGGTTGAAAACCCCGATCATAAACATTGTTATAGGGGAAGGCGGTAGTGGCGGTGCGTTAGGTATTGGCATTGGTGATAAATTTGCAATTTTGGAGTATGCATATTATTCGGTAATTTCACCCGAAGGTTGTGCGGCTATATTGTGGAAAAACAGTGAAAATGCACCAGAGGCATCAGTATCTTTGCAACTCACAGCAAAGGACTTGTTAAAGTTTGGCGTGGTAGACGAAGTTATCCCAGAACCCCTTGGAGCAGCACATAAATCTCCTAAAGCGATGGCCAATACTCTTAAATCGCATATTCTTAATTATTTAGAAGAAATCAAAAGCATTCCAATTGATAAACTCATAGAGAATAGGTATAATAAATACAGAAATATAGGAAAATATTTCGAAGGCTAAAATTGCCTAAGTGATATAAAGTGGCTGCTTTAGAGAGGTTTTAAATAGTAGTGATTAAAAAGGTGATTTTTGTCCTTGCATTTACGTTTTTTGAAAGTATAATTTCTTATCTTGTTTGTGAGTTGTTGAGAATTTTGGAAAAATTTGTTTTTTTGTTTGACTTTTTAAAAAATTTGTATACAATAATGAACTCTGCTGTTTGAGGCAGAGTTTTGCTCTTTAAAAATTAGAAGTCAAATGCGTGCGAGTAGTGAAGCTGCATAAAGTCAGCTTTTGAGTTGGACAAAGTAACAAAGTTGAGATTGCCAGGCTTTGCTTGGCGCCTTTATAATATTTTATGAAGGGTATGATCTTGGCTCAGAACGAACGCTGGCGGCGTGGATTAGGCATGCAAGTCGAACGAGGGAGTATTCCGAAAGGGATACAAATCGAGTGGCGTAAGGGTGAGTAATGCATTGATAACCTACCTTTAAGATGGGGATAACGACGTTTCGAGCAATCGGAACTACCGAAAGGGTTGCTAATACTCAATGAAACTATTGATACTTCGGTATTAATAGTCAAAGGTGTGGGGCCGTAAGGTTTCATGCGCTTAGAGAGGGGTCAATGTCCTATCAGCTAGTTGGTAGGGTAATGGCCTACCAAGGCGAAGACGGGTAGCCGGCCTGAGAGGGTGGTCGGCCACACTGGGACTGAGACACTGCCCAGACTCCTACGGGAGGCTGCAGTCGAGAATCTTTCGCAATGCCCGAAAGGGTGACGAAGCGACGCCGCGTGTGGGAAGAAGGCCTTCGGGTTGTAAACCACTGTCGGGAGTTAAGAAATGTAAGGGTGTTAACAGCGCCCTTACTTGACTAAGGCTCCGGAGGAAGCCACGGCTAACTCTGTGCCAGCAGCCGCGGTAATACAGAGGCGGCAAGCGTTGTTCGGAATTATTGGGCGTAAAGAGCACGTAGGCGGCCTTGTAAGTCAGTTGTGAAAGCCTTCTGCTTAACGGAAGAACAGCATCTGATACTGCAAGGCTAGAGTGCGGAAGGGGAGAGTGGAACTTCTGGTGGAGCGGTGAAATGCGTAGATATCAGAAGGAACACCGGCGGCGAAGGCGACTCTCTGGTCCGTAACTGACGCTGAGTGTGCGAAAGCTAGGGGAGCAAACGGGATTAGATACCCCGGTAGTCCTAGCCGTAAACGATGGGCACTAAGTAGAGGGGTTTTGATTATCTCTCTGCCGGAGCTAACGCATTAAGTGCCCCGCCTGGGGAGTACGGCCGCAAGGCTAAAACTCAAAAGAATTGACGGGGGCTCGCACAAGCGGTGGAGCATGTGGCTTAATTCGATGCAACGCGAAGAACCTTACCGGGGTTTGACATGGTAGAAGTAGGAGCCCGAAAGGGTAACGAACGGTATCCAGTCCGTGACTATCACAGGTGTTGCATGGCTGTCGTCAGCTCGTGTCGTGAGACGTTGGGTTAAGTCCCCTAACGAGCGAAACCCTTGTCTTTAGTTGCCAACAGGTCATGCTGGGCACTCTAAAGAGACTGCTGTCGTCAAGACGGAGGAAGGTGGGGATGACGTCAAGTCATCATGGCCCTTATATCCCGGGCTGCACACGTGCTACAATGGTTGGTACAAAGGGATGCTAAGTCGCAAGATGGAGCGAAACCCAAAAAACCGATCCCAGTTCAGATTGGAGGCTGAAACCCGTCTCCATGAAGTAGGAATCGCTAGTAATCGCGGATCAGCTACGCCGCGGTGAATATGTTCCCGAGCCTTGTACACACCGCCCGTCAAGCCACCCAAGCAAGATGCACCCAAAATCACCGGCCAAACCCGCAAGGGAGGGAAGTGCTTAAGGTGTGTTTTGTGAGGAGGACTAAGTCGTAACAAGGTAGTCGTAGGAGAACCTGCGGCTGGATCACCTCCTTTCTAAGGAGTTTAAAAATTCCAATTAACCTGCGTCGCACGCAGGAGACTTCTAGTTTTTTTATTTATCATAAAATTTCTCTGCAAGGTTTGTAATAGGGTGAACTAGAACAATACCGTGAGATTACAGGCCCAAAGAATTAATGTAAGAATGATTTTGGGCCTATAGCTCAGTTGGTTTAGAGCATTCCCCTGATAAGGGAAAGGTCAGTGGTTCGAATCCACTTAGGCCCACCATTGTAAAAATTGTATGAGAAGTTTTATTGATTGAGAGGGGATGTAGCTCAACTGGGAGAGCGCTGCCCTTGCAAGGCAGAGGTTGGCGGTTCGACCCCGCTCATCTCCACCACTTTAGATTACGGTAATGGTTTAAAGTGAGATTTGATACGTTGTTCTTTGAAAAGTGAATACTTAACGGGTAGCAATTTGATCCTCTTTGTAAGTATAAGATTACATAAATTGTCAAGCTACAAAGGGTACATGGTGGATGTCTAGGTGCTGAGAGACGAAGAAGGACGTGGAAGACTGCGATAAGCTTCGGGGAGCTGTCAAACAAGCTTTGAGCCGGAGATTTCCGAATGGGGAAACCTACTGTGGGTTTATGCCACAGTATCGGTATCTGAATATATAGGATATCGAAGACAACGGAGAGAAGTGAAACATCTCAGTAACTCCAGGAAAAGAAAGAAATTTGATTTCCTTAGTAGCGGCGAGCGAAACGGAAAAAGCCCAAACCGATTGTGTGTCAAGCCCTTGTGTGTTGCACAGTCGGGGTCGTGGGGATTGTGATAGGCAGTACAAGGACTGTCTGGAAAGTTACAAATGTAATTTTTAGCTGAATAGTGCAGGAAAGCCTAACCATAGAAGGTGATAGTCCTGTAGGCGAAAAAAATTACACTTTCTTTACAATTACCCAAGTAACACCCGTCTCGTGAAAGCGGGTGTGAATTTAGGGAGTCCACTCTCTAAGGCTAAATACTACTCAGCGACCGATAGCGCACAAGTAGCGCGAGCGAAAGATGAAAAGCACCCCTGTTAGGGGAATGAAAAGAACCTGAAACCGTGTACTTACGAGCGGTGGGAGCACTATAATTCCATTTTGGTGGAATGATGTGTAACCGCGTGCCTTTTGCATAATGAACCGGCGACTTACTGTGCATTGCTTGGTTAAGTCTTATATGGACGGAGCCGTAGCGAAAGCGAGTGTTAAATGCGCGATTATGTAGTGCATAGTAGACCCGAAACCAGGTGATCTACACTTGGTCAGGATGAAGCGAATGTAAAAGTTCGTGGAGGTCCGAACGCACTTGCGTTGAAAAGCGAGGCGATGAACTGAGTGGAGGAGTAAAAGTCTAATCAAACTTGGTGATAGCTGGTTCTCCTCGAAATAGCTTTAGGGCTAGCCCTATGTTATTGTACAGCGGGGGTAGAGATACTGAATGAATGTTGGGGCCCACCAGGCTACCAAATTCAATCAAACTCCGAATACCGTTGTATTAACCATAGGAGTCAGACTGTGGGGGATAAACTTCATTAGTCAAAAGGGAAACAACCCAGACCGACAGCTAAGGTCCCTAAAATAGACTAAGTGATAAAGGAAGTGAGAGTGCGAAGACAGTTAGGATGTTGGCTTAGAAGCAGCAATCATTTAAAAAGTGCGTAATAGCTTACTAACCGAGCATTCTTGCGCCGAAAATATTACGGGACTCAAGTCTATTACCGAAGCTTCGGATTTTTGAGATTATGCGTAATCTCAGGAGTGGTAGGGGAGCGTTCTATGATAGGTTGAAGAGAGACTGAAAAGACTCTTGGACGATATAGAAGTGATAATGCCGGTATAAGTAGCGATAATATAAGTGAGAATCTTATTCGCCGCAAGCCTAAGGTTTCCTGGGGAAGGTAAATCCGCCCAGGGTTAGCCGGAGCCTAAGTCAAGGCTGAAAGGCGTAGACGATGGACAGCAGGTTAATATTCCTGTGCCACCGTAATAGCGTTGAGCATGGGGGGACAGAGATGTGAAGGTTAGCAAGCCTAATAGATACGGTTTGTTCAAGCCGGAGATGTTGTCTCAGGTAAATCCGAGACATACGGCATCGAAGGTGAGTACGTGGGCGTATGCCTGTAAGTAACCGGAGTGTCTCTCAAGAAAAGCCTCGTTTGCGAGCTATTATGGTGTCCGTACTAAAACTGACACAGGTAGGCGGGGAGAGGATCCTAAGGCGCTCGAGAGAACCCTCGTTAAGGAACTCGGCAAAATCACTCCGTAACTTCGGGAGAAGGAGTGCCCCGAATTTATTCGGGGCCGCAGTGAAAAGGCCTGGGCGACTGTTTACTAAAAACACAAGTCTCTGCTAAGATTTATAATCAACGTATAGAGACTGACGCGTGCTCGATGCCAGAACGTTAAGGGGATGGGTTAGTGTCCGAAAGGATGCGAAGCTCAGAACCGAAGCGCTGGTGAATGGCGGCTCTAACTATGAGAGTCCTAAGGTAGCGAAGTTCCTTGTCAGATAATTACTGACGTGCATGAATCGCGTAACGACTTAGGTACTGTCTCAACGAGGGACTCGGCGAAATTGTAGTCGTGGTGAAGATGCCACGTACCCGCGGCAAGACGGAAAGACCCCGTGAACCTTTACTGTAGCCTATTATTGGGTTTTGGCACAGTATGCGTAGGATAGGTGGGAGACTAAGAAGTCCCAGCTCTGGCTGGGGCAGAGTCGACGTTGAAATACCACTCTTACTATGTTAAAATTCTAACCAAACTCCGTGAATCCGGATTTGGGACAGTGATAGGTGGGCAGTTTGACTGGGGCGGTCTCCTCCCAAAGAGTAACGGAGGAGTCCAAAGGCTTCCTCAGTGCGCTTGGCAACCGCACGTAGAGTGTAAGGGCAGAAGGAAGCTTGACTGCGAGACCTATAAGTCGAGCAGATGTGAAAGCAGGGCCTAGTGATCCGGTGGTTGTGTGTGGAAACGCCATCGCTCAACAGATAAAAGGTACTCCGGGGATAACAGGCTGATCGCCCCCGAGCGTCCATAGCGGCGGGGCGGTTTGGCACCTCGATGTCGGCTCATCGCATCCTGGGGCTGGAGAAGGTCCCAAGGGTTCTGGAGTTCACAGATTAAAGCGGTACGCGAGCTGGGTTTAGACCGTCGTGAGACAGGTCGGTCCCTATCTGCCGTGGGTGGACGATATTTGAGGAGATCTGTCCTTAGTACGAGAGGACCGGGATGGACGTACCTCTGGTGAACCAGTTGTCGTGCTAACGGCATCGCTGGGTAGCTATGTACGGAAAGGATAAATGCTGAAGGCATATAAGCATGAAGCCTACTCCAAAACTAGATATCGTTTTCCTTTAGGGGAAGAGAGACACCTTGAAGACTACGAGGTTGATAGGCCAGAGGTGTAAGTATAGTAATATACTCAGCTGACTGGTACTAATTAGTCGAAAAGCTTGACTTTTTATTTTTATCCATACAAAGTGTCAATTGTTACCGTTAAGTCATTCATGATCATTATTTTTTTCCGGTGGGCATAGTAAGAATGAAACACCCGTTCCCATTCCGAACACGGTAGTTAAGGTTCTTACGCTGATGGTACTGGTGAAAGCTGGGAGAGTAGGTTACTGCCGGGAATAATCATAAAAAACCCGTCTCGAAATTTCGAGATGGGTTTTTTGTTTAATCAAGTTATTTTTTTAATGCTTAAATTTTAAGATGCTGGTATGCTTTCAAAGGATGATATTTTTAAAGAATATCTTACATCGAAAAAATTAAAGTTTACCCCTGAAAGACAGGCGATACTCAATCGTGTGTTTGAAAACCACAAACATTTTGAGGCAGACGAACTGTTAGTCGATCTTAGGCTTAATGATTTGAAAATTTCAAAGGCTACAATTTATCGTACGTTAGCCTTGCTTGTAAAAAGTGGTTTATTAAGGGAAGTGATTTTTGGTGAAAGACATGCACACTATGAACATGTATATGGGCATGAACACCACGATCATTTAGTATGCAATAATTGCGGAAAAATAATCGAATTTACAGAACACAGGATAGAAAAGCTTCAGGACGAAGTTTGTAGAAAGAATAAATTTAAGGCAGATTCTCATCGTTTACAAATCCAGGGTTTATGTGAAGATTGCTGGGAAAAGAACGAAAACGCAGTTGAATAAAAATATTATTGAGACGGGGGTATAATTTATGTCGCGCGTATGTGAATTATGTGGAAAAAAAACTGAGGTTGGAAATCAGATTGAACGGAGAGGGTTAGCTAAGTGGAAGGGTGGCGTTGGAAGGAAAATTACCGGCAAAACAAAAAGAACGTTTAAGCCGAATTTACAGATGGTGAGGGCTAAGGTTGACGGCTCTGTCAAGAGAATCAAGGTCTGTACTCGCTGCATTAGCGCCGGTAAAGTAGCAAAGGCCCCGTCATAGAAACAAAGGTACTTTGCTATTTTTCTATGAAAATTGATAAAAAGACAATTGAATACATTGCGAATCTTTCCCGGATCGAACTTTTCAATGAAGAAAAAGAAACCTTTGTTCATCAGCTCAGTGATATTCTCGCATATATTGAAAAGCTCAACCAGCTAAATACACAAGATATTAAACCAATGGCATACTCCATAAATACGACCAATGTATTAAGAAACGATAAATTGGAACCCCCACTACCGCGAGAAGAGGCCCTCGTCAATGCTCCTTCCACTATGGGTGTTTTTTTTAAAGTACCAAAGGTAATTGAATAAAATAAGAGAATCATCTTTGAGACTTTCAGGACACACCGCACTCCAAATAAGAGAAAAATTATTATCCAGAGAAATACAAGCGTCTAACCTCGTCGGAAAACTGTTCACACGGATAAAAGATATTGAACCAGATGTTCAGGCATTTATCACAACCTGTGAAAAAGAGGCATTAGAAATAGCCTTAGAAATTGACAAAAAGATTGCAAGCAACCAGAAGGTAGGTCTGCTTGCAGGTGTTCCAGTTGCTGTTAAAGACAATATTTGCACAAAAAATGTAACTACCACCTGCGCCTCAAAAATTCTTCGAAATTTCATTCCTCCTTACGATGCCTTCGTTGTTAAACGTCTGAAAGAAGAAGATGCCATAATTATAGGCAAAACGAATTTGGACGAATTTGCAATGGGGTCATCTACAGAGAATTCCGGTTACAAAATAACACGCAATCCTTGGAATCATGAATGTGTACCGGGTGGCTCTAGCGGTGGTTCCGCAGCTGCTGTAGCCGCAGACTTCTCATTTCTGGCTCTTGGGTCTGATACGGGTGGTTCTGTAAGACAACCCGCTGCCCTTTGTGGGGTCGTTGGGATAAAACCGACGTACGGCAGGGTATCCCGTTACGGGCTGATCGCCTTCGGGTCTTCCTTAGACCAGATAGGCACTTTTTCGAAGGACGTAAAAGACGCAGCACTCCTGTTGCAGGTAATCGCCGGGTATGATTCGTATGACTCGACATCTGCGCAAGTCCCCGTTCCGGATTATTTAGAGGGAATTGATTCAGGCGTTAAGGGTTTACGGATCGGTATCCCGAAGGAATACTTTGCAGGCGGCTTGAATGCAGAGGTCGGTGTAGCAGTAAAGGATGCCTTGAAGCTCTACGAAAAACTTGGCGCAACGGTTGTCGACATATCTTTACCGCATACTGAGTATGCCGTTGCTGTTTATTATATTGTCGCAAACGCAGAGGCAAGCTCGAATTTAGCCAGATATGACGGCGTGAAATATGGTTATCGGACGAGCGAATCACGTGGAATAATTGATATGTACCGCCGTACACGTTCAGAGGGATTTGGCAACGAAGTCAAACGCCGTATCATGCTTGGAAACTATGCGCTGAGTTCCGGCTATTATGACGCATACTATCTGAAGGCGTCAAAAGTAAGAAATTTAATAAAAAGCGATTTTGACGCGGCATTTGAAAAGGTGGATTGCATAATGTGCCCAACGTCTCCTGTCCCTGCCTTTAAAATCGGGGAGCGCGCTAATAATCCGCTGGAAATGTATCTTTCCGATATCTATACAATTCCAGCTAATCTTGCAGGCATTCCGGGTATGTCTATTCCATGTGGATTTTCAAATACAGGGCTGCCCATCGGAATGCAAGTCCTTGCAAAGCATTTTGAAGAAAAAAAGTTATTACAAATTGCATATGCTTTTGAACGAGAGACGGATTTTCATATAAAGAAGCCGCCACTAAAAAGTTCATCCGTGTAAGTGTGATTAAATTATAAATGGCCACAGAACACAGAGCCTCAGATAAAACTTTCTGGCGTGGTGTCTTGGCGGCAAAAAGAAATTGCCGAAGGTTGTTAATATGGAATACGAAGTTGTTATTGGTTTGGAAACCCATGCAGAACTAGCCACTATAGCCAAACTGTTTTGCGGATGCAGCACAAAGTTTGGCGTTGAGCCGAATACTCAGGTTTGTCCTGTCTGTCTTGGTATGCCAGGTGTTTTGCCGGTTATGAATAAAAAGGCATTTGAATATGCATTGAAAGCGGCTGTTGCTTTAAATTGCGAGATTAACAAGTTTACGAATTTCGACAGAAAAAGTTATTACTATCCCGATTTACCGAAAAACTACCAGATATCTCAAAATTATTATAATCTGGGCGTAGACGGGTACATGAATATGAGCGTGAATGGTTTGGTAAAGAAGGTTCGCATCCATAATGTTCATTTGGAGGAAGAGGCGGGCAAACTTATCCATCCTGAAGAATCAGGGGCTGATTACAGCCTTGTAGACTTCAACAGGGCCGGTGTCCCGTTGCTTGAGATTGTTTCGTATCCCGATATGAGAACTGTGGACGAAGTGGAAAGCTATATGCAGACCTTGAGAAAGATACTTTTATACACGGAGGTTTCCGATTGCAAGATGCAGGAAGGTTCTCTCCGGTTCGAGGCAAGTATTTCTCTCAGGAAAAAAGGGTCTGACAAGCTCGGTAACAGGGTCGAAATAAAAAACCTAAACTCAATGAAGTCTGTTATAAAGGCTATTGAATACGAGGCAATCAGACAGTCTGAATTACTGGACAGGGGAGAAACTATTGACAGGGAAACAAGATTGTGGGATGAGGTAGGCGAGAAAAGTCAGCGGATGCGTTCAAAGGAAGAATCTCAGGATTATCGGTATTTCCCTGAGCCGGACCTTTTGCCTGTCCTGATTGATGAAAAGTGGCTGTCTGCAGTAAAAAATTCTATACCTGAACTTCCCCTTGCACGAAAACAGAGGTTTATTGATGTCTGTAAACTCTCTGATTATGATGCCGGTATCCTGACAGAAGAAAAGGTGCTTGCAGATTTCTTTGAGGAATGCGTGAAAATCCTGGATCGTCCCAAGGCATTTTCTAACTGGATAATCAATGATTTATTGAGAGAAGTAAAGGACAGAAGATTGGACATCAGCAACCTGCCGATTAAACCCAGGCAATTGGCAGCGTTAGTCGAAATCATTGAGAAAGGCACCATCAGCAGCACCATTGCAAAAGAAGTTTTTTCTGAGATGATTCAGACGGGCAAAGAACCCCAGAAGATTATTGAAGAGAAAGGGATGGCGCAAATCAGTGATGAGGGGTTGATTGAATCGGTAATTGATAAAGTGATAGCAAACAATCCCAGTGTAATAGAAGATTATAAAAAGGGGAAAAAAAATGCCCTTGCATTTCTGGTCGGGCAGGTAATGAAGGAAACCAAGGGCAAGGCGAATCCAAAAATGGTGAACGAGATGTTAGCAAAAAAAGTTGGTGTATAAATACTTTCGCCAGCTACAGTCACAGAGGAACTAAGGGAAAAGAAACATCTCTATAAAATTTGATGTAAAAGAATGTACTGTTGCCAATCCTATTGAAGAATACTCAAATCTATTTCCAACCCTTTCAAAAGTGGTGAATACAAGATAGAATCCGCAGGATATACATTTTCTGTTTTATAACCATTTTTGGTGAGTGTTAATACCTCAATAGTTTGTTCTACAGGGTCAACGATCCAAAATTCTTTAACGCCGTATTTAAAATAAAGCTTGCGTTTAATTTCTCTATCACGATACATTATCTTAGGAGAGAGAATCTCCACAATTAAATCAGGCGCTCCCTGGATATTGTTTTTTGTAATGATGTTTTTCCGTTCTTTTGACACGTAGAGAATATCCGGCTGTACGACGTCTTCATCAGAAAAGACAACATCAAACGGGGCGTCATACACAAAACCAGACTTATTCTTTTTTACATAACTCAGTAGTGCATATTCGAGTTCCCTTGATATGCGTTGATGATGTTCGTTGGGTGAAGGCACCATAAAAAACTCTCCCTCGATAAGCTCATATCGCTTATCTTCTGACATATGGAGATAATCCTGATAGGTGAATTTTACATTTTCAAGTGTTTTAGTCATGGTAGTGATGTAAAGTTGGTTTACTGTAAACGGTTATCAAAAACATGCCTATTCCTACTGATAAAATAAACTTTAGCTGAACCTAACAGAAATGAGAAATAAAGTCAATTTAAATTACCTGAAGAAACAAGTGTAAAACTCTTTGGGAGGTTTTTGAGATTAAGAAAGAATAACCTAACTAAAAGGTCTTGCCTGGATCATAATTTTCATGCCCATGACCTTATGCCAAGAATAAAGAGCCATCCCCTTTTCCACATACCGAAAAAATCCCACGCAACGCCAAAGAAGTAATATTGAAAAACAAATCGTTTCGGGATCGAACTTAAAGTTTGGGTAAGTATCGCTTGTTAAAAAAAAAGAGCAGGCGACTCGCAAACTTGTAAACCAGCCCGGAGAAGGCGGCCAGCCAGGCCAACAGCGCTACGTAAACAAAATAGCGCGGAATTACCTGCAAAAACTCTAGCTCCATTGCCCGTGCCATCTGGAATGTACAAGCGGTATACATGCCCAGAGGGAAGATTGCTCCCCAATATAAGGGGTCGTACCTCAGGGGAAATCGCTTGTAGACATACCTCCATGCGGCCAGAATGAAGAGCATGGGAATCCACCACGTCCCGGTCGCCCAAAAAAACACCGTGAAACCTTTCAGGAACGGAAGCAGCGACCGAAGGAAGGGAGCGTCAGGCGCGTTGGCAGTCAGCAGAGAACCAGCCAGCGTAGAGATTGCCATTGCCCCCATGTTGATCCAGTAGGGCGGCGCCAGGTCGCTGGGGGAAAACCTGAAGAACGTGTAACGGTAGAAAATAAGAGAAATCATCCAGATGTAAAGCATACCGCCCCACAACCACATAGACAGGGCAAAGAAGTTTAGCTCAAGCTTGTAAGGCTGTGTCCAGTGTGAGGCTATGAGGGCGCTCAGGACAGCTATTGCCTGGGTGGAGACAACGGCAAGCAGCCACGCGCCGGTGATGCCCTCGTCCAGAGGTGGGCTTATTCTCCTTAATGGTAAAGGCGGTGAAAATGGTGTAGGTCAAACCTATCCAGAGAATGATTCCCAGTACCCATAAAAATGTTGCTGGCAGATAGTTTCCTGATATCAGTACAAACTGGCTGCCAAGAACGCATGATCCGGCAATGGACGTGAAAAAACCCGGGCCACGCTTATGGTCGACCATATCGCTGAAAAACTGGCTCGTGAACCAAATGATTCGCAGCACATTCAGGAACCATAAGACCAGGTAAGTAACGATATTCAGCCAGAACAGGGCAACAGCGACAAACGGCATCCCCGGCAAGTGGGCTGCAATGGAAATAATACCCGTGGCCATAACCATTGCAAAATAGGCCGGAGACAAAACTTTGGCAAAGGAAATACTTGCGAAAAATGAGATTTTGTAGTATATTTATAGTAATTCCAAGCTGTTAAAAATAACTTTAAGTCACTCTATTCAACTATGGCTTTTCAAAAAACTAAATTTAGTGTTTTTTACCAGTTGTTGAAAGATACCATTCAAAACTCTCATCCAGAACTGCATGCGGTTGCTGAAAATTTTGTTCTGGAAGAACGTCTGACTGAGCAACGAGAAGATAGCTATGAGGCATTTATCACATCCCCTATAAATGAGATCAATTGGCATGGTGGACACGGGAAATATATTAAAGAAAAAATTTTCGTTTCTCCAGGAACACCGGAAACATTTACTAACCATAACCAGCCAAATTTGTTAACAAACATTGATAAAGATCAATATCTGGTCAGATTAGAAGACATCAGCAACCCCGTCAATCGTATAGGTCATAGCGCTAATGAAATGTTCGTTTATATAAACAATTTTCATAAAAATCCAGGGAACAATGCCGCCAAAGACATCATTGAAAAATTCCTAACCAATTGGAATAGAATTAGAGATTTTCGCCCTATTTTTGCTGGCTTTTGGGGTGAAGTAAAGGATATCTTTACTGATTTAAAGGGAAATGAAATTGTGAATGACGACTGGGCAAATAAGTTGCGAGACCGGTTTGGACTTGGCCACTATGATCCTATGAATGGTGAACCCATTCCTGTATTACTCCTGCGGTATCGGGTAAGTGACATACTTGATGTTAATCCAGAAGAGACAAAAATTGCAGCAGTACCCACTATATTAGATAGCAAACTGAGCCCTTTTTTCTTTCCCACACCCCAGAACGGCTGGAATCAAGGACAGTCGCTGGACTTGTCTGCTGATAATGAAAATGATTATTCTTTGAATTGTGAAATTGTCCATAAATTCATTCCATATCAAGCATCATACATCTACCACCTCGGATGGATTACCAACTCACCAGGAAAGACTTGCGAAAAAGCCAGAAAAATACATTTACAGTATCTACAAGATGATTTTATACATTCTAGGGAAATATAACGATTTACCATGGTAACAATGAATCTCCCCCCGGTCGAAAAGTGGCAGGTAGATTTCGAACAAGACCCTTTATCTGCATTGGATGGGCTACTGTGTGAACGTATTTACATGGGCAGACTCAATCGGAACGAGACGTCCGAGATACTTTTCCGCATCTTTCATGGAAAAAGCACTGAAGATAAACACAGACTTGATATAACAATGCGAGAATGGCTTAAGAGATATTGGATGGCCATGCCATCGTTGATTTCCTCCTCTCAATGGGCCGATATATTGCAAAACGTGTTTATAACCGTTCATCGTTTAAATCTCTCTGAAACTCACCGATGGTTATTAAGCTCGTATTTTCCCGGGAGGTCGTGGTTAAGGAGTCTATACCTAAGCCCAGCCAGAGACCCGGAAGCAGCTTTATTGGAAACATTTGCGCTGTGCCAGTATGATCAATCTTTGTTGCCGTTGTGGTCAAGACTCTGCCGCTTGGAAGAAGACCTGCCTCTGCATTATGCTTCTCTTGGATTATTAGGATTGCGGAAACTCCCAGATAAAGATGAGAAACCTCCAGGAGACTTGCATCCAATCGTATTCAAAGGAATTGTTGATCTTGCTGAAGCTATTAACCTTCAGTACAAACCGCATGAAATAAAACAAGAAGAACACTTTTGGCTTCTTGAATGCCGTGCAATAATGGCGCTGTACCCTCGTTCTTTACAATATTGGGTGGACAATTTCTTTCCCATAATCCATGAAAAACCGGAAAGTCCTGCAGTCAAGTGGCTTGGCAAAGTTATCCCAGGGTTACAAAAGAAAATGGAAAGCCATACGAACGGCAAAAGACTGGTGTTGCAGCCTTCTCCATATGAACTAGAAAATATCCTGAGATTGATTAAAGAAAAAACAATTGATGATATAAAGGTACAATTAGTTGGTTTTTTGGAAAAACACAGACGTTATGCCTATCAAACAGGAGACTCTGAACATCTTGTAAAAATATTTTGTAATATTGGCAACAAAATATTCGAACAGGATGCTGAGATGGCGCTAACCATGGTGGAAGAAGCATTCCTCTGGGAACCATATAATTCATATACATGGACTGAGCGTGCAAAAATTGAGGCATATCAAGGCAATTATCAAAGGTCAATCGCCACACTGTGGGAGGCAAAACGTAGATTTCCCGAAAACCCCCATATCAGAACAATTCTGGCGAATACTTTAAAAAAATACGGTGAAGATAAAACTGCTGAAATTATTTACCGTCAGGCAATCATTGACTTTCCCCACAATGAGTTCTGCCGCACTGGACTTGCTGAGGTGTTAAGGGCTCAGAATAGACTTGAAGATGCGGAAGCGGTTTACCGTCAGGCAATCATTGACTTTCCCCACAATGAGTTCTGCCGCACTGGACTTGCTGAGGTGTTAAGGGCTCAGAATAGACTTGAAGATGCGGAGGCGGTTTACCATCAGGCAATCATTGACTTTCCCCACAATGAGGTCTGCCGCAATGGACTTGCTGAGGTGTTAAGGGCTCAGAATAGACTTGAAGATGCGGAAGCGGTTTACCGTCAGGCAATTGTTAATTTCCCAGAAAGTGTTTTTTGCCACACCGGACTTGCTGGCATTTTATTACAACAAAGGAAAAAGAAAGAGGCAATCGATTTATTGGAAAAAACGATAAAAAGGTTTCCTTACAATAAGGTTGCAAAAAAATTTTTAGAGAAGATCCATGCTGGAGAAACACTTCCGGATATACAAATAGTACATCGTGAAGAACTAATGAAAAAATCTCCAGAATTTCAGAAAACCGAGTTATTGCAAAAACCATCTGAAAAAGTTTTCTTATTACTGGAAACCAAACCCGTTTTTGAAAAAGAGAAGCAAAGAAAGGAACTTGTACCTGAAAAGACCGGTGAAGAAACAAAATCAGCAATTTCTGCAATTCCCGGCCCACCAGAGGGAATTAGTTTAGAAGTACAAACTGGCATAGCGAATCTCTATCGTTTAGCAAGCCGCATGGTTAGTAAAGAAAAAAAAGAAGAGTATCGAAGAAAGGCATTATCTATGCTTACTGCAGCTTTAAATAGAATGCCTGACAACATCCCGGCCCTTTTAGAAAACGGATGGTTGCTTTTGGATGTAAAACCAAAGGAGGCAGAGGGCTTCTTTTCATTGCAACTCAGTCGACATCCACATCTCCTTGGTTTGCACTTGGGAAGCTTGCGTTTTAAAAGCACAAAAGGTGAAAGAGTAGAGAGAACACAGTGGGATAATATTATTAATAGTTTTTCAAGAAATACTACTGTTATCAAATTGGAGCATACTATGCACGAATTGGTAAATGGAAATGGCAATAAACTCGCAGTGTTGGAAAATTTGCGAAAGCAACTCATAAGAGGTATGAAACAATTACCATCCTTCATTCAAGAAAACGAAAAATGGGTTGTTTCTATTGTTAAACAAAGCCTATTCAAAGACATCAAAATCGAAGATTCTCTAACCGAAGATAAACTTCCTCACATCTTAGATAATCATAGGAAGCACGAAAATTTATTAAAGGGGGTTGTAGAACAATGTGCCAGCGCAGTATAACGTCAGAGAAGTTAAAGGGTCGCCCATGAGAAGACTATTATCACATCCTAAAAAATAAATATTGATATTTTCTACTGCATTATTATAGTGATTTTTAAATCTACTTTTCGCTTTAAATTAACAGAAGGGATAGGCTTTGTAAACGGGAATTTTTCGTTCGGACGCAGATAAACGCTGATTTACAGTGATTTTTCAACAGAATGTATAATACTGTCGCTCACCCATTGAGCGACATTGCGTTGTTAGATCATTTTTTTATAATACGTTAAATCCTTGTTTCCCAATATTAAACCAGGGACACTAATGTCTTCATCAATTTCTTCCCAATGAATTCCTGTGCCGCCGCCGCTCAACTCATAATTATTTCTTTGTTCGGGAGTGGCGTTTAAGAGGCGTGGAAAGTAAAGTAAGGGAATAGAAAGTTGCCTTCCATCCGTTAAGGCAACCCACATATTTTCTTTATCAAACCAAACTTTTGATGCACTTGCTTCAAATGTTAAAGTGTTCATTCCATTTCTCCTCTATTAATTGACATTTGTCTTCTATCACTTTTCTAAATTCATTCAATTCCTTACTTGAAAACCCATGATTATATTCAAGACTGATAAAAGGTTTAATCCAAAATTTAGCTCTATTCGGACCTTTTCGTACATGAATATGGATTGGTTCCAATGGATAACCCTCATTTGAAAAGAAATGAAATCTATGTCCTTTCCAATCAAAAACTTTGGGCATTTAATTATTCTACTGTAAGGCTTTCTTTATTAAATTAAGTTAGGATCTAACAATTGTTCGGCTTGTAAATTGAAATACGAATGCTGAACGCTGTTATTGACCCCTGTCCCGTTGAATAAACTCCATAATAAAAGTAAATTCTTTATTTAACATATTTCTTGACTTTTTCAAAAATTATAACTACCTTAATTAGGCTAAATCAAGGGAAATAATTCGCCACAGAGTACTCTGAGGATACAGAGAAACAATGCAAAATATTATTGTATGGATTTTTTACTAGGACGTCGATGAACAAGGATATACACGGATTATCAAAAGTAGGGGTTTAAGATTTTAAATCCCTACAGGATATATCCGTGAAAATCTGTGCCCTGTTTGGTTTAGCATCAAAAATATAAACTTTAGATTCTTCGTCGTTTCACTCCTCAGAATGACACCGTTTGTCATTCTGAGGGAAGCGAAGAATCTTATTTAATTAGTGAATAATATGAAATTAAGGGATGATGTAAGAAGTCAAATTCTATCAAAGGTAAAAAAGATCGTTGTCAAGATAGGAACCGGAGTTCTTACAACCGAAAAGGGGGATATAGACAAAGGACAGATAAAGAATCTGGCCGGACAGGTGGTAGAACTGAAAAAGATGGGTTACAACGTTGTTGTTGTAAGTTCCGGTGCGGTTGGTTCCGGTATGGGAGAACTGGGTATTGAAAAAAGGCCGGGCACACTTCCTGAACTGCAAGCTGTTGCTGCAATCGGGCAAAGCAAATTGATCAGTGCCTATGATGAGTGCTTTAAGCTGCATGGTTATCATGCGGCACAAATTCTTCTTACCCGTGAAGACTTTGAAGACCGGCAAAGATATTTGAATACCTGCAATACGATCCATACGTTGTTCCAGATGAACGCTATTCCTGTGGTAAACGAGAATGATACGATTTCCGTGGATGAGATCAAGTTCGGTGATAACGATGCGCTTTCCGCGCTCGTAACAAACCTCCTGAATGCAGAGTTACTCATTATCCTCTCTTCCGTTGACGGGTTGTATGATAGATTTCCAACGGCAAAAAGCAAGGTGACGGTTATTCCCATTGTTGAAAATGTTTCTCATGACGTTAAACAACTGGCATTTGATTCAAAGACTGCAAGGGGGGTGGGCGGCATGCAGACCAAGCTGGAAGCGGCGTCCGTTGTGGCAAATGCGGGGGAAGCAGTGATTATCGCCAACGGGAGGATGGATAATGTTTTGAAAAGGATTATGCAGTATGAAAATATTGGGACGCTGTTTCTCCCAAAAGAAGAAAGGCTTGCAAGCCGCAAGCGATGGATTGGATACACCATAAAGCCAAAAGGGAAGATATATGTCGATGACGGCGCCATGCATGCACTGGCGGAGAAGGGGAAAAGCCTGCTTGCCTCTGGCATTGTGTCAGTAGAGGGCACTTTTGACAAAGGAGACATTGTTTCTGTTTGCAAGAAGGAGGACAGGGTAATATTTGCCAGGGGTCTGTCGAACTATTCTTCACAGGAAATTGAGAAGATTAAGGGATGCAGTACCGCCAGTATCGCAAAGGCGCTGGGGTATAAGTTGTACGATGAGGTTATTCACAGGGACAATATGGTCATTTTGTAAAGACGTAACCAACGTCTTTACAAAATGTATATAATTGTGTTTAAGACCTTAGAAATTTTGTCCGGTATTTATTGCTTGTATTATTTCTGTCGCCTTTTTTGCTTCAGCAGGATTGGGGGCTAATCGTAATGATTCGTTCAAATGATACAGAGCCTGTTTCGTGTCCTTTTTGTGCTTAAAATAAAGGATTCCCAGGTCTCTGTGTGCAGCATAGTCATTTGCATTATATTGTATAGCAAGATTCATTTCGTCCATCGCCTCCTGATAAAGGCCTTTCATCGCATAAGCAATTCCAAGATTGTAGTGTGCATCTTGGTGATCGGGTTTCAATCGGGCGGCTTCTTTTAGTTCATCGACTGCCTTATCCAGAATCCCCTTTTTAAGGTACATTGTCCCTAAATTATTATGAGCATCGGCATAGTTGTTGTCGATTTTTAAGGCCGCCGTATATTCAGCCATCGCATTCTCCTGATTCCCCATGTGTTCGTAGGTATTTCCAAGGTTATTATGGGTGAGCGGGAAGTAAGGGTTATTTGCCAGCGCGTTGGTGTATGCCTCAATGGCCAAATCATAGAATCCCTGCTTGTCGTAAATTGTCCCAAGGTTATTAAATGCAAGCGTGTTGTCGCTGTTTCTTGAAATAGAAGCCTTATATTCTTCGACTGCCTTATCGACCAATCCCATCTTTTCATACGTAACGCCTAAATTAAAATGGATAAAGGGATAGCTGAAGGGGAGGGAGAGCGATTTCTTATACATGCGGATGGCAGCTTCATACTGTTTGTTTTTAAAATAGGTATTGCCCAAATTGCTGCAAGCGCGTGCGCTGTTGGGCTCTCTCTGATAGGTAGAAAACCACAAGGTGGTATCGTTTTGCCATACGCCATTTCTCCATATTACGCCGGTTTGCATAATGGAAAATATTACTCCGATGCCAATTATGCCTATTTTCCTGAACGTGGAATTGCTTGCAATACAGCCGACAATGCCACAAAAACCCACGATGGGCAGATATAAGTATCTCTCAGCCATGATATTCCCGATGGGAATAATGCCAAGCACGGGCAGCAGCGCAATGAAGAACCATAGAGAAAAGAAAAACAGGAGTCTGTTCACTTTATAGAGCCGTGCAATGATAACAAGCGCTGAAATGATGAATAATGAGGACAGGACGAATGAGATGCTCATACCCCGGATGTCGGGTATATAGTAGTCTGCATTGAGGTTTACAGGGATAAACAGGAGTTTCAGATATGATGCTACGACCTTTGTCATGGTAAAAATATTCGTTGGATAGACGTCTATTATTTTAAAGGTGTTTTTAAAAAGGACAAACCGGATGAAAAGATAAAAGATTGTAACTGCAAGATATCCTGAGTAAAAAACAAACCACCTTTTTATTCTCAGTAAGGTGGAAGGCGGTTGCGTCTTATTCCGGCAGGAAAATAACAGGTCGAAGATAACGAGGAGTATAGGGAGCGTTATGGCCATCTCCTTGGAAAAGAGGGCAAGCAAGTAAGAGCCACAGGAGATAATGTAGGAGAGAACGAACCTCATATTTGTTTGTGTGAAAATTTCTTCTTTCCTGGATGGAACAAGTATTTTTGCAAAATAAATGAATGACAGCAGGAAGAAAATGGCGGCAAGGATATCTTCCCGATAACAGACGGCATTGACAGTTTCTGTAAGAAGGGGATGGGACAAGAACAGTAGAGTAACGAGTATAGAGGATGACGAGTTTCGGGAGATGCTTTTCATGAACAGGTAGAGTAAAAACACATTGACGGTGTGTAATATGATATTGGTGAGATGATAGCCCAGCGGATTCAGATGCCAGATGGCGTAGTCTATAAAATACGTCAGGGTGACAACCGGGCGATAGCTAAGTTCTCCGGAAAAAGGCAAATAATCCCTTGTAAACAGCTTTGGCAGATTTCCCCATGATTTTATGAAATAATTTTCAGAAATGACGTATGCATCGTCATACACAAAGGTGTTTGACAGGGTATTAAGATACAAAAGAATGGAAATGAAAATAATAATAAAGGGCAGGATTTTCTCTAAACGACTTTTTATCATTTTTAAATATTTTTCATTTTGAAAATAAGCCAGTTTTTATCTTTCGTATGGATTAAGGCATATCTCCCTTTTACTTTTTTACCAGTAAGATGAAATACAATCTTCCTCTCTTCCCTGGATTCTAACTCGTATTCTCCCTTATCCCACACCTCAACGACACCAGCCCCATAGTGTCCACCTGGTATTACACCCTCGAAATCAATATAACCAAGCGCGTGATCTTCGACGGCTACAGCAAGCCTTTTGATTCCCGGCTCTTCCGGCAGCCCTTTTGGAACAGCCCAGCTTTTCAGCACACCATACATCTCCAACCGGAAATCAAAATGAAAGTGGGTTGCCTGATGCTTCTGGATAACGAAACGAGGCATTGTTTCTGATTCTCTTTTTTTGATTTATTATAAACTGTTCCATGAGGTTACTCAAATAGTTTAATTTTGAGTTATACGGTGATTATCGAATTCCAGGGACACCATATTTAATTGTTTCCCTTCATCGTCAGCATTATTTGAAAATTAAGTATGGTGTCACCAGATTGCACCCACCACCTCACCAAAGAGTTTGTAATTCCCCACACGAACCATGTCATATATGCGTGTCCCACTTAATCCTTTGGCTACGACAAGGGGGCCAGAAACCTTGATGATTGTTCCATTATTAGACATTTTCTAAATAATTTCTTCTAAAGAATTATTAACTATTTTGTATTTTTGTCAGGATTGCAAAGTTTTATAAAACGTCTGGCAGTTACATCTTTAATCCGAGCAATTAAAATATTTTTCAGTTCATTATCAAATTTCAGTGAATAAATACGGGCTAATAAGTTGTCTTGTTCATCTTCTTTTAATTCTTTTGTTATCTTACCCAGGGCATCGGCCGCACCCCGACGGACGTACCAAGCCATATCCTTTTCTTTCAGCACCGCAATGAGGGGGTCAATCGCCTTCTCTGTGCCTATTTCACCCAGGGCATCGGCCGCACCCCGACGGACGTAGCTATCCATATTCTTATCTTTCAGCACCGCAATGAGGGGGTCAATCGCCTTCTCTGTGCCTATTTTACTCAGGGCAAAGGCCGCACCCTGACGGACGTACCAAGCCATATCCTTTTCTTTCAGCACCGCAATGAGGGGGTCAATCGCCTTCTCTGTGCCTATTTCACCCAGGGCATCGGCCGCACCCAGACGGACGGCGCTATCCATATCCTTATCTTTCAGCACCGCAATGAGGGGGTCAATCGCCTTCTCTGTGCCTATTTCACCCAGGGCATCGGCCGCACCCTGACGGACGTCGCTAACCATATCCTTATCTTTCAGCACAGCAATGAGGGGGTTAATCGCCTTCTCTGTGCCTATTTTACCCAGGGCAAAGGCCGCACTCCGACGGACGTCGCTAACCATATCCTTATCTTTCAGCACCGCAATGAGGGGGTCAATCGCCTTCTCTGTGCCTATTTTACCCAGGGCAAGGGCCGCACCCTGACGGACGTACCAACCCATATCCTTATCTTTCAGCACAGCAATGAGGGGGTCAATCGCCTTCTCTGTGCCTATTTTACCCAGGGCATCGGCCGCACTCCGACGGTCGTCGCTATCCATATCCTTATCTTTCAGCACAGCAATGAGGGGGTCAATCGCCTTCTCTGTGCCTATTTTACCCAGGGCAAGGGCCGCACCCTGACGGACGTACCAAGCCATATCCTTATCTTTCAGCACAGCAATGAGGGGGTCAATCGCCTTCTCTGTACCTATTTCACCCAGGGCATCGGCCGCACCCTGATGGACGTCGCTAACCATATCCTTATCTTTCAGCACAGCAATGAGGGGGTCAATCGCCTTCTCTGTACCTATTTCACCCAGGGCATCGGCCGCACCCTGATGGACGTCGCTATCCATATCCTTATCTTTCAGCACAGCAATGAGGGGGTCAATCGCCTTCTCTGTGCCTATTTTACTCAGGGCAAAGGCCGCACCCTGACGGACATCCTTATTATCACCATTAAGCAGATCAATCAATCTCTCTATTAACTCTGAATCCGATATTTTTATAAGAACATGTAGCGCTTTTTCATTTTCTATATTTTTCAATAATTCATCAATCAGTCCACTAAACTCATAGCGTATGCCTTTATATTCACCAAGACACAAGCCAGCTAAATAAAGGTCATATCCCCTGATTGTATTTATCAGTACTTTTGCTATTTCTTTGTCTAGCATCCCGACGGTAAAGACGAAGGTCTCATCCCAGCGTTTATATTCAAGACATTCTTCCAATATCTTTTTATTAATACAATTATCTTTACAGAGTATATTTTTTAAATAGAGAGCCGCAAGGTACTCCTGGAAAGATTGGTGTGTGTAAGCAATTACCTTTTGTCTTTCCTTTTCGATAAGGTTATGGGTAACACTCCAGGAGATTATTTCATCCAGTCGTTTTTTATCATTTTTTAAATATTCGTATCCTATTTCTAAAGGAAATGAACCAAGGTAATTGTTTTCTATTGCATGAAATGAAAGCTCCGCAAGGTCTTTTTGTATTTCTATTGCAGTTGTATAAGCAGAAGAACAACCTTTCTTTGCTGATTCCCAGTCTTCGAAGAGGCAGCGTATAAATTCTTCATACAGTGATGCACGGTTTCTTATTTTGGAAAACCTGTCTGTAAAAATGAGCGCTTTAACCATCTTGAGAAGAATGGGGACTTTTAAGAGTTCATTATTTTGACTGAGTATCGTCTGAAAACGTTTATCGTTAAAATATCTTCCAATATATTCCTGAATCTTCTCCCTATCAAACGGTTGGATTTGCAGGTATTCATATCTGTTTTCAATATCCTTCTTAACCCATTCGTAGCCAATGGGCCTGGTAGTCAAAATAATCTTGTTCTTTTCCCCAAAGATATCTTTACTTTTTAATCTATCTTGAATATTACCGAATTCCCCGATCTGGTCTAAACCATCTAGGAGAAACAAAAAACGTCGGTCTTCAATATCATATTCATCCAGATTATACCGGGTATTAAGAAGGGAAAGGAACTCATCCCTCATTTTTATCTGTGATACGTCATTCATTTGAATAAAAATTGGGATATATTTTGCCTTTTCACCTTCTAAGGCAATTTGTTTCCCCATCCAGAGCAAGAGAGAAGTTTTCCCGATGCCAGACTCCCCAACAACAATATAATCCTGTTCGCTGCTTAGAATCTCCTGGATATTGATAGCCTCGAAGGAATACTCCTCTTTCTTTGATAGTTCATCAGGAAGAAAAGCAGGATTGGGTTCACTGCCGGGGGATTTCCCTCTGGACTGACTGAGGTTCTTTTTCCTTATCTGAATATGGGGTATGATATATTTATTCATTCTAAATCTTTTTTAAGTTCTTTATCAAATCTTTTTGCCAATGTGCCATAAAGCTCACATAATGGCCTTTTCTTTTTTGACGGTAAATTGGCATTAATATTTATATCCCCCCCTTTGTTTTGAATTACAATAGTTCCCTGACTATAATTAACATGCACTTGCTGTTGCATTTCTTGTCTTTTCTCACTGGTTTTGGGTTTTTTGATTGGTTTAGACGGTGATTTTCCGCTGGATTCCTTGGGAGGTTGAGTGGGAATTTTTACCCGCTTCCACAACGGTTTCCATGGAACACCTGGTTCGCTTTCACTTTCCGGACCCGCCCAGATGATGGGAAGGGTGTTGTTCGGAACATTATGGGGGAAGACAAATAAACCCTGAGAATAATCATAACCTAAAGGATGTTCCGGATATAATCGCTCCCCGTATTTAGAGCAAATTTCTTTCAGTCGTTCTCTCTGTTTAGTATTTTTGAAATAACATGATTTAGGTGAAAAAGCCTTGTATTCTTCAGATAGTACCTTTGCCGGAATAACCTGTGTAAAGCCAGACTCCTTTATTACTTTATTTAAACCATTTTCAAGGGCAAGAAGAACTACATAGTATTTATCAATATTCTGAGGGATTTTGGGAAATGTTTTTCTGGCAAATCTTGTCGCCTGATCCCCCGAACCTATAATGTCATCAACAAAAACGAGCGCTTTAACGCCGGTCAAATCAATTTTTGTAAAATGCTCGGATGGGAAGCATTTTGAGCTGATTTTCAGTTCCTTACGGAATTCGTATAGAAAATTTGCTCCGCTTGCGCTGGGAGAGTTCCCAAGGGGAAAGATGCGTACCGCTGAAAAATCATCCTTAAATATCCTCTTAAGCTCCTTTGATAAGTTTCCTATCCAATCCCGTATTTTACCGTACGAGATTACTTCAATTTTCTCAAGGATAGCAAACATATCTTTTTGTTCTGAAGGCTCATAATTTTCGAGCCAACCCAGAATTTCAGCCTTCTTCGTTAATCTCTCTCGCTCCGAGGTTATTTGCCATCGGGTCAATACGGCATCAATTCGTGCATCGTTACCTTTTTTTTTGTCAGGCATATATTTGATGCTCCTCGATGTTTTGTGTTTATTTATAACTCATTCAGTAACTTTACCACTCAACAAGGCGGGGTCAGGGCAAGGCGGGGTCAGGGTCAAACCTTCATTATTCAATAACCAATTGTTTTTTTAATGCTTCGATTTCATTCCTGAATTTACCTTCTCTTTTTATCCTGGTTTCTATACTCTCTTAAGAGCTTCACTTACTGTTGACCCTTAATTCCGAATTCCGTGGAGAACACTGCATAAACGGTTTATGGACTGCCGTATTAAACACATCCCTGAATCCCCTCTTAATAGAGGGGACTTTAAATACAAGCTTCTTTATTTTCTCTGTGACCTCTGTGCCTCTGTGGCTTTCTTTTATTAAAAACCCCATTTTTTGTTAATCTCACGTAAAATATTTTGTACCACAAAACCATAGCGCTTAGCTATCACTTTCGTTGGCGCAGAGGCGCCGTAACGGTCGACACCGATGACAAGACCATCTAACCCGACAAATTCATACCATCCACTTGTTGCAGAGGCCTCAATGGCTATCCGTTTTTTGCACGCCGGGGGAAGGATGCTGTTTTTATACTCTTCAGGAGTTGCCCTAAACAATTCGCAACTCGGCATGCTGATGAGTCTGGCTTTGACCCCTTTACCCTGCAATTGCAGCGTGGCTTCAAGGGCAATGGAAACCTCCGAACCTGATGCAATGAGGATGATGTCAGGAGCGCCATCCGAATCTTTCACTATATAAGCGCCATATTTCAAATGGCTTTGTGATGGATAGACTGAACGGTTAATTACCGGGATATCCTGACGGGACAGAATTAATGCCGTTGGTCCACCCTTATGATTCAAGGCTTTTACCCACGCAGCAGCCGTTTCGGTGGCATCTGACGGCCTTATTACTAATAAGTCGGGAATTAAACGGAGTGACGGTAAATGTTCCACGGGTTGGTGTGTAGGGCCGTCTTCTCCCAATAAAATGCTATCGTGGGTAAACACGTAGATTACCTGTATCTTCATCATGGCGGCGAGGCGAATGGAAGGCCGCATGTAATCCGAAAATGTCAGAAAAGTCGAGCCAAAGGGAATGATGCTTCCATAAAGCGCCACACCATTTAAAATACCTCCCATTGCATGCTCCCTGACGCCAAAATGAATATTCCTACCGTCAAATTTGTTTTTGTCAATTGAAGAGAAACTTTTGATGTAGGTCTTTGTTGATGGGTGAAGATCGGCTGAACCACCAATAAAACCGGATATCTGTTGGGCAATCACCTGCATCATCTCTCCGGAGGCCGTACGGGTGGCTATAGAGTCTTTCTTGATAGTTTTCAGTAATTCAGATTCCAGATTTTCCGGGATTTCCTTGTTAAAGCAGGAATCCCATAATTGAGACATTTTGGGATTGTCTTTGATATGTTTCTTAAACTGTGTCTGCCAGTTCTCGTATTCCCCTTTTAGCTCGGCTACACGGCTCTGGCAAAACTGCTTTACTTCTTCCGGGATATAAAAGGTCTTGTCTTTAGGCCAGCCGAGGCTATTTTTTGTCAATTCGAGTTCTTTCGCCCCCAGCGGTTCTCCATGAATGGAGGCTGTATCCTGTTTATTCGGACTCCCCTTGCCAATGTGGGTCCTGGCGATGATCAGGGAAGGTTTTTCGGTTTCATTTCGTGCCGCTTCGATAGTATCGGCAATTTCGTTATGATTATGTCCGTCTATCTTAAAAACCCGCCAGTGGTATGCCTCAAACCGTTTTGCCACATCCTCCGTAAAAGTGAGAGACGTACTTCCCTCAATCGTGATTTGGTTACAATCGTAGATATAAATTATATTGGCAAGACCAAGGTGTCCGGCGAACGATGCGGCTTCGGAGGTTATTCCTTCCATGAGATCGCCATCGCTCACCACGCCGTAGATGTGATGGTCGATAATCTTCGCACCGCCTCTATTGAACCGTTCTGCCAATATTCGTGCCGCTAGCGCCATCCCGATGCCGTTTGCAAATCCCTGTCCTAAAGGCCCTGTAGTTGCCTCCACACCTGGGGTGTGGCCATATTCGGGATGGCCAGGGGTCCTGCTTCCAAATTGGCGGAATTGTTTTATATCGTCTATTGACAGATCATAACCAAAGAGATGTAAAAGGGAATACAGTAGCATAGAGCCGTGTCCGGCGGAGAGGATGAATCGGTCACGGTTCGGCCATTGAGGGTTTTGTGGATTAAACCTTAAAAATTGCATCCACAGGACAAACGCAACGTCGGCAAACCCCATAGGGAGTCCGGGATGCCCTGACTGCGCCTTTTCAACGGCATCAGCCGAAAGCATTCTTATGGTATTTACAGCAAGTTCGGCTTTGTGTTTATTTATTGTATTTACCAGCATCTTGACCTAACGAGGACACAGATTCCCTCAGATATACTCAGTGTGGTGAAGCCGCAACCAAAGAAACCACCCCTCAATCCCCTCCTTCGCAAGGAGGGGATAAAGGGGAGGTAAAATATCTTATAATAACTCTCCTAATTTCTTCGATTTCAGGGCGGCAGCTTCAACGGCGTTTATAACGGCTGATTTGAACCCAAAATCTTCCAGTTTACTTAATCCCTCAATGGTTGTGCCGCCGGGAGACGTCACGGCATCCTTTAACTGTGCCGGGTGTTGTCCTGTTTCCAGAACCATCTTTGCCGCACCCATTACGGTCTGCGCTGCAAGGGCTGTAGCAACGTCTCGTGGCAAACCCATCTTTACACCACCATCAGATAATGCCTCGATAAACATATAGACGTATGCAGGACCGCTTCCGCTCAGACCTGTTACGGCGTCAAGATACTTCTCGTCGAGCCTGAATACCTTTCCAACGGCACTAAATAAATTATGCACCAATTGCCCATCGGCGTCATTTGCACACTTGCCCAGGGCAAATGCCGTCGCTGAAACGCCTATGAGACACGGGGTATTGGGCATTACGCGGATGACTCGGACACCTGCCTGTAATCTGGATTCAATAAATCGTATCGGTATGCCTGCAGCAATGGAAACAACCAGGTGGCGTTTAGTAATGTCATTCTTCAATTGTTCAAGCACTTCGCCCATCATCTGCGGCTTTACGGCTAATATGATAACATCGGCAAAGGATGCAATGTCTTTGTTGTTCTGGGTGGTCTTTATACCGGTTTCTTTGCTTAAGAGTTTGCATCGTTCCACAACCACATCGCTCACCATGATATTGCCGGCTTCACTCAATTTTGCGTTAATAATGCCTTTGCAGAGCGCCTCTCCCATCTTTCCACCGCCGATGAATCCGATTTTTTCTTTTAGCATGATGCACCATTCCTTTTTAAATATTATTAGGGGATGCAGGGGTTGAAAATCTTCAACTCCTACATTAAATTAGGCTGCCTTTGGCAGCGACTTTTAAGCTCCCCTTATTGGTAGGACGGACGTCCTCGTCCGTCATTATAATGTCAGGCGAGGACGCCTGACCTACCATAGGGGCTGGGGGTGTGTTGAGGTAAACTTACACACCCCTTTATCGTTCGACTGAGCGCTCACGACGAAGTCCCCTCTTTTTAGAGGGGAATCTCAAAAGATTGAAATTCCTGAACATTGAATTAGTGTTAAACAAGCCCTGGCTTTTTGTGGATTATATCTTTAATTTTAGATACGTCAAGGAAGGAATCGTACGACCGGGAACGTCTTTATTTGTAAAAGTTGCTTTGACACTTTTAGTTTATTTCCCTATAATTTCTGAAGTAATTACTTTTTGTGGTATCAAACTGGCTGCATTTCTGCACTTTATTATTTGCGCAGCCGATACGGTTACGCTAATCGTTTGAAATCTCTGTGCAGTAGATTAGATTCTTCGCTTACGCTCAGAATGACAGCATTTGTCATTCTGAGAAGTGAAACGATGAAGAATCTTTACTTTAAAATTTCACAAACATTGAATAATACAAAATGGAGAGACTGCATGGATCAGAAGGAAGAAAAGGGATACACACCTTACCAACAAAAGGTTATCAGGCGTTTTTATGAGAACAAAGACCTTCGTCTTGTCCAGAAGTTGGGAGAGTTAGTGTCAAATTTATATATAGAAACGAGTGAAAAAAAGCGGGAATCTGGATGGAAGAGGATAAAGGAAATACTTATCGACTTAAAAGTACACCCGCACGAGGTGGAATTTCTGACGAAGGATAAAAATCTTGCCGTGATTTCAAAGAAATTGGCAGAGGTGTTTTAATGCGAAGCCAGTATTGAGCGGGGTAATTTACCGCAGAGACGCAAAGAACGCAGAGAGTAGAGACAGGTTTGAAACCTGTCTCTACTAATATGTTATTCAATCCACGTTTCAATTGAATTGATACGCCATTTTAAGTTAGCGTTTTGAGGGAACCCACCCCGTCCTACAATTTATTGCTGTTTTGCTTTATTAGACTTTGACTGTTTTTTGTACAGTGAGAAATAACCCTCGGCATCTTTGTCCATCCCTTTGGCCTTGTAAGCGTTGCCAATATCGTTATAAATCTCTATATTCGCCGGGTTTGACATTACGGCCGTCTGAAAGGCAGTAATCGCATCATCGTATTGTTTCTTCTTGATATAATTTTTTCCCAGGCGATATTGGGCATCCGAATTACCCATATTAACTTCGACCGTTCTGTTGTAATAACGAATGGCTTCGTCTGTGTTTCCTGTCTTATCATGCAGGAGGGCTATATTATAAAGTGCATTTTCATGGATCGGGTCTATATCCAGCGCCTTTTTGAACTCAGCCAACGCCTCTTTATCCGATCCCTTCATTGAATATACTATACCCAGGTTCGAATAGGAGGTTGCCAGATTTGGGTCGAATTCTATACGTTTCTTTAATATCTGCACTGCATCGTCATATTTGCCGACCTTCGCATATGCTATTCCCAGCAAGAAATAAGTAGACCTGTGATCCGGACTGATTTGAATGGTCTTTTTAAAGTTTTCAATGGCCTTATCATAAACGCCTTTATCAAAATACGCAGTGCCAAGATTGTAGCAGGCGTCGTAGTCGCCTGGTTTACGTTCTACAACCTTCAGAAACGCCTCAATGGCATTGTCATACATGCCTTTTTGCGCATAAGCGATTCCCATGTTTTTATACGCATCAGTGTTATTAGGTTCTAGCACTAAGGACTTTTTGTACATCTCAATAGCTTCATCATAGAGACCGTATTTCGCATAGTTCAAGCCCTGTTTATACTGTTCATTCGCAACATCAATACCACCTAAATTGTCATTTACAAATTTGGATGTATTTTCATCAATAACTGTTTTTGAAAAACAATAGGTTGAATGCAATAAAGGCACAAATAGACCACTACAAACCGTTACCACGCTTAAAAATTTTATACGATTCACTACACCTCTCCTTTAGTTTAATTCTGAAATACAAACTGAGTTATTACAAAACAGTATTACTATTCCGTACATTGGTTAATTATAACGGTGGATGGATATCTTTCAACCTATCTTTTCAATCGAACTAAAATTTTCCCGATATAGAGTAATGCGAGTATTATGCAGAGGATGGCTATGTCTGTGGGACCGGTCGGAAGATCGAAACGATATGAAATGTAAAAACCAATAAAGGATGCGGTGGTGCCTATGACAGATGAAACGATGCAAAAGGGGAGGATGCCGCGTGTGATCATTCTGGCGGTAATTGCCGGTATCAACAGGAAACCGAAAATAACCAATGGGCCAACGGTCATTACTCCGAAGGAGATAACTATGCCGATAATCAGATAGAGCAAAATGTCCCACAGGATAACCTTCTTGCCCAGGGTGATCGCCATATCTGTGTCATACGATACTACGACAAAATTTCGATGGAATCCTACTATGCAAATAAAGATCGTGCCGTAAATGGCAAGCATTGACCATAAATAGAAATCAGGAACAGAAACGATCTCCCCCCGAATCATGGAAAGCACTTCTGTTTGTCCATATGGATTCCAGGAGACGAACAATATGGAAACCGCGCCTGCCAGCACATAGGTAAACCCAATCCGGTTTTCAGTAAACCCCTTTCGTTTGCGTTCGAGGATGGCCAGGGTAAAGATGGCAATGAGCGCAAATATAACGGAACCTGTCAATGCCATCGTTTTCTCGGATTCCATGTGCGGAAAAAAATGCCATCCGATGGTGTGCAACAGAAACGCGAAGGCAATCCCCGCATTTGACACCTGAGGCAAGGCTATGCCCAATAAAACCATACGGCGCAGCACAAAAAATATGCCAACCTGTGGGCATACAAATCCCACTATCAACCCTGCATAAAAGGCGTTTCTCAGAAGAAAATGTGGATTAATTATCTCTAAAAGGTGTTCCATCTATAATTATTCCTCAGTTAGTATTTCATCGATTCTTGATAAAGAAATTATCTCTTCCAATGAGCCAAGCACTACTTTATAGCGATGAATATGGATTATTTTATTTACCCAGCTTGGAATATGATGAACCTCATGGGTGACCATCATAATCGTTAATTGGCGCTTTTTGTGTAATTCAGTGATAAGTTCTATGATCTTCTTTTGGGCAATAATATCAATCCCTGTAATGGGTTCGTCAAGCAGCAAAACATTAGGTCTTGTAGCCAACGCACGCGCTATGAGTATCCGCTGTTTCTGTCCCCCGGATAATTCGGAAAACAATTTCTTTCTCATGTCTAGCATACCGACATCCTTTAAACATTGTTCTATCAAAACACGATTGGTTTTCGGGGTAGGGCAAAATGGTCGTACTTGTCCGAAAGTACCCATCAATACTACCTCCTCCGCCATAAAAGGATATATTTCATCTAGGTACTGACGCTGTGGTACATAACCAAATCGTGTGGGCTGACCATCGCCGTAAATAATTGTGCCTTGAATGAGTGGAATAATGCGCAAAATAGTCTTAAACAACGTGGTTTTTCCGGAACCATTCGGTCCAAAAAGAACAATGAATTCTCCGGCTTTTATGGATAAATTAATGTCTTCGAGGAGAACTTTTCCATTATAACCAATTGCAACATTTTCCAGTGTGATACAATTATCTGTGTTCATAATTCACTTCATTAAGATTTCGTTTTCAGTGCCGATACGATTTGATTAATAGTATAATCAAAAAGGCTTAGATAGTCATCTGTTTCTTTTTGCCCCCCGACCATGATAGGGAAAACAACAATCTTAGCCCCCGTTTGAGATGCTGCAAATTCCGGCGTTTTGCGTTCCCGAAAGGGTTCTATAAGAATGAGTTTTACTCCTTCATTCTTCATCATGGGAATAAGACTGTTGATGTGGGTAGGGGATGGAGGAATTCCCGGCTTTGGTTCAAGCGTTCCTACCACATTCAGATAAAATCGGTTTGCAAAGTAAGGGAACGTTTTATGATAGGTAACGATTTTTGTCCCACGAAATGGCTCTAATGTCTTTTGCCATTCAGATAACTTCTGGTCCAGTCTTTTTGTAAAATCCTTTAAATTGTCCTTATAATAGGCACAATTTGCCGCATCGATCTGGCATAACCGCTCACAGATATGTATTGCGACTATTTTCCCATTCAATGGGTCAATCATGAAATGGGGATTTCCCATCGGGTGGACATCTCCCATGGCGCGATCGGCTGAGGTAGGCACTTCTATTATAGGAACTCCCGCAGAAGCAATCAGATATCCCTTCTCTCCCGCAAGGATTTTTTGGTTTCTTGCGCCGACAACCAATGGTGACAACCAGCCGATTTCCAATTGTAACCCTCCATCGATAAGCATGTCTGCCTTATTCAGTTTAACAATAAAACTTGGTTTTGCATCCACAAAATGAGGGTCTTCCGTAGGTTTCGCAATACTCATCACCTCGACTTTATCTTTCCCAATCTCTTTTGCTATAGCGCCCATGTCCGGTGTTGATGCTACGATATTTAATTTCGCATGGACAACAGATGTCCAGCTTAATACACATAACAAGTAAAGAAATATTTGATATTTTATTTTCATAAAAACACTCCTGAGCTAATAGCCATTATTGTTCCAAATTATACACGGACAAACAAGTTTGTCCATGCCACCCTTTAAAGTTTTTTTCTCCGTGCCCTCTGTGGTTAGCAGTTTTTAAAACTTATGTGCACCGTGTGAACCCAGCAAAAATTCAAACTGCACAAATACAGAGTGTTCCGTGCTGTCGTTTCCCAATATATCATCATAATTATATTGCAGCCGGATTTTTGAAAATTCCGAAGGGTAAAACGTGAGATTGGGGGACAACCTCCAACGTTCAAATCCCAAAGGATCGGTAGCATATTCTTCACCATCTACATAATCTCCCCGAAGTCCTGCTACCCACCGTTTTTTAAATCCCCACATAATCTGCGAATAAGAGCCCCAATTATTTATCACTTCGTCTGGCAGTTCCGCATTTATATCTGCACCAGCCTCGAAGCGTCTGCCCATAACCTCTGTCTGCCAGGTTATGAATGGGAAACCCCCGGCGGCATATTTTGACTTCCACTTCCAGAACATATCGAGACCGTAAATCAGGGTGTTTTCATCCGTTCCTGTCGAATTTGGCCCAAAGGCTGCCGATGCGCCCAGTAAAATGGTCTGTTCATCTGTAAGGTCAAAGGAAGTCGCAATACGCGGAACATAAAGCATGTCTTCCATATTGCGCACTCGTGTATCAACAGCCTCACGTCCAAACAGTGCTTCCTCATTTCTAAAGCTGCGAACCGTTTCTCCCTGGCTGTCCTGTACGGTAATGAATACTTCCGTATAGTTGCTCGTTGGGGCCAGCCAGGAAAGGCGCGCCCCGGGATTTCTTAATCCATCAGGGCTTAAGAATCGGCCATTGACTAACGGCTGGTCTGCGAAATCCCACGCATGTGGATGAAATTGGTTCAACCTGCCAAACTCTGTAAAAAAAGTGCCTGCCTTTGCCTGCAAATTCAAAGGCAGTGACATCGAGGTTAGGTATGCCTCTTCCACTTCAAGAAATGACTCGCCGTCTTTATCAATTTGAAATACAATATTTGTCTGTCCCTTGAAATAAGGGTCAATTGCCCCTTCGAATACAGTTTCCAGATTTTGCACGGTAAACCCACGTTGATTTGGGTCGTGACCTCCCGTTTCAAGCTTATCCAAATCCTGAGCTGTCGAGCCGCCCGCAGAAAACAGCCCGTCGAAAGAAATATTCATGTAATTCTTTCCCATGCTCCATACGGTAAGAGGCTGCGCTGGAGACCATTGCCCGCTTTCCGAAGACATTGGTTGGTCGGTTGCGGTTGTGCTTGTTTGTGAAAAAATGGATTCTGTTGAAGGAGGTGTTGCGGCTGTACCGCTTTGCTGTGACTGGGATATTTCTTCTTTATTTATCGTGGAAACAACCGAGGTTTCAGGCTTTCCTTCTGCAACAGCAGACTCGTTCCCTATTTCGCGGTGGGGCAATTCATGAATTGCCCCTGCAGGTTCTAATTGGTTCTTTTTTAGTTCTGTATTTTCTTTCTCCAGAACGGCAATCTTTCCCTGCATCTCTTTAAAACGGGTATCGTAATCCTGTTTCATATTTTCAAGAATGGCCTTCATTCCCTGAAGTTGACCCACAATCTCGTCAAATTCATCTTTTTTGATGCGTATCTCTTTTGTGTCTTCTTCAGTCCCTTCTGTAACAGTAACCGGGGTGGAATCCTTGTTAGTTTCACTATAAACTGAAGAAGGCGGGTTTCCTGCAAAGAGTATGCATACGAGCAGCAAATAATATAGCCGTTTCATACTACTATTCTCCTGTAAAATGATTTTGTTTGTGTTGTTCAGAAACAGATGAACACAGCACACAGATTTACACATGAAAGGATACAGTGGATGCTTCATTTTACTCAGCATGACTATGTGCTTTTGCATTGTCATTCTGAGAAGTGAAACGACGAAGAATCTAAAAGTTTGAAATCCCTGTACCTCTAATGTAATTTACTACTATGAGCAGGAGAAATCGGGCGGTGGTCGGATGGTAAATTTTTGGATAAATAGAGACGGAAGAATTGGATTGGAATGACACACAAGATTGATATAGATACAATCAAACCGCATGTCGTGTGATAGAAACTGTCTTAGGTTTGAAGGAGTTTTTAACCATTGACAGATTTGGCAGGTTTCGGAGTTGTGCTGCGAAGGGTTTCCGGAAACCCTGATTTGTTGAATATCGGTAGAATGAGATACAGATTGCTGTGTGTGATTACAGTGCCGGGCGCCGAGAATGCCGTTATGAAGACCTCCCATCGTCAGGCACAACAGGAGATATGGAATAAAGATGGAAGCAAATAGGTTATTTGCCGGGTTTTTTCCCCTAATAAATTGTATTATTGGCATGGGCTACCCCGATGTGTCTGCACGACCAGTATTCCTTATATTTGTACTAGCTCAACTCACCGCAAATCTCGCAGAGGTATGCTAATATCCGTTGGACGATAAATCAAGTAAAAATCTTTTTTTATACTTTCACGCGCTTCCATCTGCCTCTCTTGTACAGAATATAAATAGCAATCGCGCGGCAAATCCAGTCAAGGGCAGAACCAAACCACACACCCGCTAATCCCCATCCGAGCGTAATACCGAAAAGGTAGGAAACAGGCACATGGAAAAACAAAGTGCCTGCAATGGTAATAATCATGGGGCTCATGGTGTCGCCTGCGCCGCGCAATCCGCCGGAATACACCATATATACGGCCAGGGCAGGCTGCTCAATGGCGGCAATCATTACACAAACCACGGCAAGCGGAAGCACCTGCGCATCGGGCTTGAATATCATAGCCATCTTTCCGGGGAATATGAGAAAGATAACGGCAAAGAAACCCATGAGCGACAGGGCGAAATAACAACTGCGCTTCATGCCGAGCAACGCGAGGTTTGTGTTTTTTGCCCCCAGACTCTGACCGACCAGCGTGGCGGTCGAAACTGCAAGGGCAAACCCTGGCATGAAGGATATCGCTTCGATCCTGACGGCAATCTGGTGCGCAGCTAATGATGCCGTGCCGAGTATCGTCACAATCTTGGCAAAAAAGAGAAATCCCATCTGTGTCAGGAATGCATCGATGGCGGCAGGGACAGAGATGCGGATAATTCTTTTTATCGATTCGAAATGAACCCGAACTATATGGCGTACTGAGATATGCAAGACGCACCTTCCCGTGAAGAGTTTCGTGCAGAGCAAGCCTGCGCCGGTCATATAGGCAATGGCTGTAGCCCATCCCGCCCCTTCAATTCCCAATTTTGGGAAATGCCCCACACCGAAGATCAGCAGCCAGTTGAATAAAATATTGATGCAGTTTATGACAAGCGTTACCTTCATCGGCATCTTTGTGTCGCCAGCCCCGCGCAGTATCCCGTTGCAGGCCAGAATCATCAGGCGAAAGAGTGAAAACCCGCCGACTATTTGCAGATAACGCCTGCCAGATTCCGTCACCTGCGGTTCTGCGCTCATCAATATTAATGACTTCTCGGCAAAGAACAGGAGAAGAGGGGTGATAATGACGCCCATGATAAGCGATATAAGTATTGCCTGGGCTCCGACCAACCGGGCGCTTTCTTTTTCTTTTGCGCCAATATGACGTGCAATAATGCTGGCAGATCCGATATTGAGCGACGAGGCAACCATCGAAATAGCAAAAAAGAGCGTGCCTGCAAGCCCCACTGCGGCGAGTGCGTCCGTCCCCAATTGTCCGACCATGACAGCGTCTACAATAAATACGCTCATGTGGAGGAGGTTTTCGATGGCTACAGGAATACTCAGTTTAAAGATATTTTTAGTGAGGTTTTTTTCTGTGAGATCAAGCAAAGGCATAAAATATGAGTAGGGTGGATTAAGGCGTTGGTTTTTACGCCGAATCCACCTGCAATGTATTAGTAAATGGTGGGTTCGCTCCGCTTAACCCACCCTACCCGAAATCCGCATAAATAAAATGAAAATTCTGATTTTTATTTGTGCCGCATCATTTTCAACCGGAATAAGGGGCGGTAGATCATTTTCAATAAGGATAATTTCATTTGATATTTGTAATAACCCCAATTTTTCTGATCCATGAAATACTTGCCCTCTGTTGGCTGTACGACCAGACTCACATGGATATTGGGCGCAATGCCGATGGGGATGTTATTCCTGATAAGCGACTCGTACATCCTGCGAAATATTTTGGCCATATCTTCGTACTTTGGGGACGGATAATCCTCCATCTCAGTACCTAAGGTAGGCCGGAAGACGCAGATGGTAGGAAATGCGCCGACTCCGGTGATGTAATCAATCGCCTTTAAGGTGTCTTCTATTGGCTCAATCCCTGCAATGATTTCCCCCGACACACGCCCCTTTCCCCACAGTTTCGAGGTGTATTCCATGGCATCGAAGAATGCCTGTTGGGTCAGTGTCTTGTGTTTCCCGGGGCAGTATTTCTGGAAATATTCGGGATTGTACAACTCAAAACAAAATGAGAGGTGATCAACCCCCAGCGCCTTGAGTCTATTGTATTTTGACAATTCCTTAGAGGGCGGACACTGCACTCCAACCAGAAGCCCCGTCTCTTCCTTGATAGCCCTGACGTACGGCTCAATAATATCCAATTCATTACCGTCATAATACCCCGTATTGAAATGGACAAAGGTAACGCCCTCCTGCTTTTTAGCGGCAATGGCCGTTTCAACGACGTCCTGCACACGCTTCTCACCCTCCTCGCTGAATCCGACATTCAACCCTGTGGAACAAAACCGGCAATTGACCTTGTCATCGGGTTTCCAGTATCCGCATACCTGTGCGGGATAGACGGCAAGATACGTACCCTGCATTGTCCCTACACGTGACATGAGGGTGCCGTTGCTCGTCTTCTGTGTATAAAAGGCCGGTTGACGTGGCAGTCGAATTTCGGAAACGTCCCTTCCGTCTTTTGTAACAATGTAGTGTCCGTCCCTTTTGGTCAGTGTGTAAGGAGTGTCCTTCACAAATTTTTCAAGGAGTGGAACGTTCATATAAATATCTTCCGGGCGCGCCGGAATGATGATTTCCAGTCCGCTTCCCAGACCCGCACGGGTACGGGTAACCATGCGGGCGTCGTGTTCCAGGTTACAGCTTCCGTCAACTTTCATCCCCTTGCAGAAGAGGTTGAGTTCTAAGAGACCTGGATTCAGTTTTTTATTGTGTGTATTCATCATATTATTTACATATTTTGGACGCGTATACATAAGGATTATCGGGATATACGCAAAAGCATCATCAGGGTAAGTCTGTGTCCTATTTAATGATGCAGTTCAGAATTTTCTCCTGCTCTTTCGAAGAAAACTCCTGTATTTATTCTAATTTTCAATTATACTCAACATGACATTCAATCAATAGGGGTAACACCGTGACTTTTCCAGCTTTTGGTAAGGTTACCTTTGTCCCACTCTAAACCATTAACAGTGGATAGTGTTTGTATATAATAAATACGCATAAGCATATTCTGTCAATAGAGAAATTTTCATGAAATTCTTGATATATGCCTATTGTTTTACGTAATGTTATCAAGTAATGTTAAATAACGAGGGTTTTTCTGTGACCGGGCAATGGAGAAAATACCCGGTAAGATAGGGGAAACGATATTTTTAACCGTTTTTGCACTGTGGCCAAATTATGACCGAACAGAGCGGAATCAAAAGGGAACAAAAGTAATTGACCAAATATAAAATATATGATAATATGTTGAATCTAAAGGGATTGCCGTCATAACAGACACAAGAACAGTATGTTGTAAAGAATGTTAAAAATACCATTTTAAGAAATGGGGTTCAAGAGGTCGTGGGTTCAAATCCAGCCACCCCGACCACTAAAATCAAGGGTTCCTGGCGTTCGATACATTTCTGTTTTCTTCAGTTGTAATCAAATTGTAGTCAACCTCTGAATCCTGTACCCCATCTATAAAATAAACCATCAGGAATTTATGATACAGAGTATAATTTGTTACAGGCTGTCGTTCTTAAGGGATTGTCATGGAAATTAAGAGATTTAAAAAACTTCTCGTTGCCAACCGTAGCGAAATAGCGATACGGGTTTTTCGTGCAGCGCATGAAATCGGGATAAGAACTGTGGCGATATTTTCCCACGAAGATCGCTTTGCACTCCACAGATTTAAAGCCGACGAAGCTTATCAGATTGGGAGGGGGAAAGAACCGGTACGGGCGTATCTGGATATCGAAGGGATTATTCAGATGGCCAAGGATAAGGGGGTGGACGCTATTCATCCGGGCTACGGGTTTCTTTCTGAAAATGCCCATTTTGCGCGTGCCTGTGAAAATGCAGGCATTGTCTTTGTCGGTCCAAAGCCGGAAATCCTTGCCATGCTCGGAAATAAAACCTCTGCAAAAGAAATTGCAGAGAAAGCGAATGTCCCCATACTTTCCGGAAGTAATAAGCCCATAAAAAGTCTGGACGAGACAAAAGAGATTTGTAATAAGCTGGGGTATCCGGTTATTATCAAGGCGGCCCACGGCGGTGGTGGTCGCGGTATGCGCGTGGTTCACAATGAATCGGAATTGAGCCGCCGCCTGAATGAAGCGCAGCGTGAGTCATTGACGGCCTTCGGTTCCGACGAATGTTTTATAGAAAAATTCGTTGAAAAAGCGCGCCATATCGAGGTGCAGATTCTTGGCGACCAGTATAATAATATTGTGCATTTGTATGAACGCGACTGTTCCCTTCAGAGGCGGCATCAGAAAGTTGTCGAGATTGCACCGGCTCTGAATCTTAGCGAAAACGTAAGACAGCAAATATGTGATGCAGCCGTGAAAATATGCAAGTCCGTAAATTACGATAATGCCGGTACGGTAGAGTTTCTTCTTGATACGGAAACCGATACATTTTATTTCATCGAAATCAATCCGAGAATCCAGGTTGAACACACGGTTACCGAAACAATCACCGGTTTTGATCTGGTCAAGAGACAGATATTAATCAGCGAGGGGTTTCCTCTCGATTCTCAGGAAATTCGCATACCGAACCAGGGTGCGATTCAAGTCAAGGGTTTTGCCTTCCAGTGCCGCGTTACCACGGAAGACCCGTCCAACAAGTTTATTCCCGACTACGGACGTGTTCAGCATTATCGTTCCGCCGGTGGCATGGGCATCCGTCTCGATGCCGGCACCGCTTTTTCCGGTGCCCTTGTAACGCCTTACTACGATTCAATGCTCGTGAAAATTACAGCCTCCGGAACCAGTTTTGAAGAAACAGTTCATCGTATGGACAGGGCATTGAATGAGTTTCGGATTCACGGTGTAAAGACAAATATTCCGTTTCTTATTAGTTTGATCAATCATAAGGATTTTTTAAAAGGCAAATGCACCACGCGTTTTATTGATGAAAATCCTGAGCTTTTCCTTTACTCGCGTCGCAGAGACAGGGCTACCCTTATTATGCGTTTTATCGGCGACGTGCTGGTCAACGGCCATCCGCTTATTAAGGAGATTCCCAAATCGGTTTGCCGTCGTGAGGCGCCCCTTCCCGTTGTTGATCGCAAAAAGCCAAGACCCAAAGGGCGCCGTGACCTTCTTCTGGAAATGGGACCAAAACAATTTGCCCGTCATATTCTCGGTGAGAAAAAGCTGCTGCTGACGGATACGACATTTCGCGATGCGCATCAGTCTCTGCTTGCTACGCGAATGAGAACCATTGATATCCTGAAGATAGCCGAGATATATTCCAGAAATCATGCCGATTTCTTTTCGCTCGAAATGTGGGGCGGTGCAACCTTTGACACCGCAATGAGATTCCTCTGGGAATGTCCCTGGGAACGGCTGCGTTTTATGCGCAAGCTTGCCCCCAATATACTTTTTCAAATGCTCCTCAGGGCATCTAACGGAGTCGGCTACACAAACTATCCCGATAATGTCGTTAAGGCATTCATCAAACAGGCGTCTGAAAGCGGTATCGACGTCTTTCGTGTGTTTGACTCGCTAAACTGGGTTGCGAACATGAAAGTGGCGATAGAGGCCGTTCTGGAAACAAATGCCATTTGTGAAGCTGCAATCTGTTATACGGGGGATTTTTTGAATCCGAAACAGACCAAATATACGCTGAATTATTATGTTGAAATGGCAAAGGAGCTGGAAGAACTAGGGGCGCATATCCTTGCTATTAAGGACATGGCGGGTCTTCTGAAGCCTTACGCCGCTTACGAACTGGTGAGCGCCCTGAAATCAGAACTGAAAATCCCCATTCACCTTCATACTCACGATACGTCCGGAGGCCAGATTGCCACACTCATCAAGGCGGCTGAAGCCGGTGTGAATATTGTTGATGCTGCTATGGGACCTCTTTCCGGATTGACATCTCAGCCGAATCTTAACACCCTGGTGGAAATGATGCGTTTTCACGAGCGCGATACGGGGATGGACTTCGATGCGCTGGGCGCTCTCTCGGAGTATTGGGAAGTGGTCAGAGAATATTATGAACCGTTTGAATCTATTCAGAAGTCAAGCACTGCGGAGGTATATCACCACGAAATTCCAGGCGGCCAGTTTACCAATCTTTTTCAGCAGGCGCACTCAATGGGATTGGCGCACCGCTGGCATGAAATCACCAATGTCTATGCAGAGGTCAACCAGCTTTTCGGCGATATTGTGAAAGTTACCCCTTCTTCTAAAGTTGTCGGAGACCTGACACTTTTTCTGGTAACGAATAACATCAAGACGCAGGACATCGTCAATAGTAGCCGGGAAATTTCCTTCCCCACTTCCGTTGTGGAATTTTTTGAGGGGCGTCTTGGCCAACCGGTCGGAGGTTTTCCAAAGGATGTGCAGGATAAAATTCTGCGTGGTGCGCCCGCTTCCACGGAAAGACCCGGCGCCAATCTGCTACCCGTAGACCTTGATGAAATTAAAGAAGAAGTCGAAGGTAAGATATCCAGACCTGTCACTAACGAAGAACTTATGTCCTATTTAATGTATCCCGGTGTCTTTATCCAGTATGCCGAACACAGAAAGAAATATGACGATGTTTCTGTTATACCTACGGATGTGTTTTTTTATGGTTTGCCGCTGGATGAGGAAGTTTCCATTGATATTGAAGAGGGGAAGTCGCTGATTTTCAAACTGGTAGCTATAAGCCCTCCCAATGACGAGGGGAACTGCACGGTCTTCTTTGAAATTAACGGTCAGCCGCGCATAGTGGTTGTCGCCAATCGCAAGATGGCTGCTTCAGTGACCAGGCGCCCCCAGGCAGAGGAAGGGAATCTTAAGCACATTGGCGCGCCTATGCCGGGCTTGATTGTCAATGTGAAGGTGGCTGCGGGCGATAAAGTTGCCAAGAATGATCCGCTTATGATTATGGAGGCGATGAAGATGGAGGCGACCATTTATGCCGAACATGACGGTGAAATCGACCGGGTTCTGGTAAAGGTGCGGGATCATGTTGAAGCAAAAGACCTCCTTATCGTCTACAAGTAAGTCACCCGTCGAAAGTTTACCGATGAGATACTCACACTTAATCCTGTCATTGCATGGGTTGAGTGGTGTCAGGTAAAAACAAGACACGTGTGGGATTTATACTATCGGCTCCCATAACCGTAATTTAGCATACACGCCTCTCTCGCATCCCCCTTCAGATTATGTTGTGCAGTCTTTATTGAACAATACCTGAAATTAAGAAGAAAGGAATATCGGAATGAAGATATTTGTGTGGATGTTCATGATGTGGCTGCTGTTGTTTTCATTCGGGCAATCGCTGAACGCCGGTGCTCTTGAGGATGTTATGAAAGGGAAGTCCACGATTATCGACATGACCTATCCCCTCAATGAAAAGAATGCTTACTGGCCAATAGGCCAATACACTTCGTTTACGTATGAAGTCATTGCCAATATAAAAAAGGACAGGGTTTTTTCCGGTAAATATTATACCCCTGAACATCTGGGGACACACATGGATGCGCCCAATCATTTTGAATTGGGTCAGCCTTCTATAGACAAAATACCTTTTGAGCAGCTTGTTGGGCCTGCTGTGGTTATTCCTATTTGTGAAAAGACCGTGAGTGACCCGGATTATACCCTTTCCGTGTCAGATATCCTGCTGTGGGAAAAGGATTATGGACCAATACCCGAAGGGTCGATTGTGATGTTGAATACCGGATGGGGGAAGCGATGGGATAATTTTGGGGATTATAAAAACTGTGACAAAAAAGGCGTCATGCACTTTCCCGGGTATTCAAAAGACGCTGCAAAATATTTAGTAGAACAAAGAAATATAAAGGGGATAGGCATAGATACTCTGAGTGGTGATTGCGGCATCAGTTCGGACTTTCAGGTTCATCACATTATAAACGGAGCCGGGAAATTTATCCTGGAAAATGTGGCAAATCTGGATGAAGTGCCGCCCAAAGGAGCCATCCTCATCCTCGCTCCCATTAAAATCGAGGGGGGATCGGGTGGGCAGTGTCGTATATGGGCTGTTTTGCCGAAGCGATGAAATATAATAGTCAGGATTGAACGGCATGCCCGATCATTTCCTTGACGTGATCGAGAAACGCCTCGTTTGAAATGGAATCCGGCTGGTGCGGGCATACTGTGTGTACGCAGGCATAACAGCCGATATGGTGTAATCTTTCTCTGGTTTTTGCAACGGCAGCTTCATCGTCATCTGCGTACTTATTGATTACAGCCAGATCGATCTTCTGAATGATTTGCTTTACGGAACGCTTGATCTTCGTTTCTCGCGGGGTGGTGACAAGGATATTGACGTCCGCAGTATGTGTGTGAAGGAAACTGTTTCCTTCAACAATGACGGAATCGTTCTTGTCAAAGTAAGACAGCGCCTCATCAATTCCCTCTTTCAGATATTCCGCATGAGTCTGGAGCCACACTACCTTTCGTGCCCCCGCATTTTTGAACAGAGAAGTATCTTTGCCCGGTTGGTTGATCTGTAAGGGATCTACAGTGATTGTATACGGCCGGGTCATTGTTTCACAGACATCACAATCCGAATGTCTGGGGCAATTGCCTTCATGTTTTGTGGTGATTTTTAAAGCAGAAAAATCTTCCACATGCTGCAACAGGAATTGCGCAATTGTCGTTTTTCCCACGCCGCTTGCTGTACCGGTTATCGATATAACTCTCATAATACTCCTGGTCTTTCTGCCTGCATATCAACTGGTCATCCGGATATTTTTCTGCGCGTCTCAATATTCAGTGATTTCGGTGCAGGAGGGGAAATCGTTTACCTGTATTCATGGCAAATTATCAACCCCCGCATACACGTTTCATTAAAAATAATTATAGAATTTTTAGACATGCAAGTCAATGAAATGATTACGTCTCCAGTAGTTCGGTATAAAGGTCGGCTTGGATAATAGCGACGTGTGTAAATATATAGCGGAATTAACAATATAAAACAAGAGGTTCGGGTTACAAACCCGAACCCGCAATGGTGAATACATCCTAATGTGGTGTGTGTGCAACTATGCTATTTTCGGCCTATTCCCACAACTCCTTTTACTTTTTCGTCCTTATCGAGAATAGGAGCGCCGGACCAGGTCGTCTTGATTTTAGTTCCTTTATTTGTGATGCAGGTAAGCGGATAGTTGCAGACGTTGCCTTCCTTTGCCATCGTTTCCAAATCCGTTCCCTTGAAAAAGGTTTTCTTTTCGGCAAAGAGTGTATCGATGGGTTTCCCCAATATCTCTTCCTTTCTGTAGCCGAAGAGTTCTCTTGCAGCGCCATTAATGCTGCATATATTGGCGTGTTCGTCTGTGGCTATAATGGCGTCCGGTGCAGTATCAATGATGCTATACATCATGTCTTTCTCCCTGATGAGTGTGGTGTTTTCGCTGATCATTTGCTGGCGGAGGTCATGAAAGCGTCTCAATAACTAGATGTTCAGGAAATTCAAAGTATTCAAAGTTGAGATGTTTTACGGAGTTTTACTTCTTCACTTTGTTCAGGACAATCCCTGAGCGAAAACAAGATTCTTCACGAAGTTTACACTGAACGTAGTGAATGTGTTCAGACACAGTCCTGTGCCGTAAGATTCTTCGGCTTCGCCTCAGATGACACAAGGCGAAGGAATGACCCGTATGCGAAGGGTTCAGCATGACAACAAAGTCATTCCGAGCAACAGCGAAGAATCTGATTTATGGTTACGATGGATATTTTAGAAAAAATATGTGTAATGTATCGGTACGGCAACGAAGCCCGTTTCGTTAGTCGGTAAGCGTCTATTGTTTTTGTATTCCAGTTTTTTCATGTGTTTTAAACTCTGTCCATTGTGTGAATTATGCTTGGCAAATGGTTATTGTCACCGTAACCGCCTTACGATACGGGCATCGTTACCCTTTGCCTTTTTGCAGTTATGTTAAATCTTTATCCATAATAGTTGCAGGAGAGCTGTAATTCCTGCCTCAGGTTTGAGTTGTTTGATTCTCTTGCGGTAAAGTTTGAGTGTCTTTCTTATTGATTAATTCTTCGTATTCATTGAGATAGTAACGGATTGTAGAGAGGACGGGGTTTGCTGCCGTTTGTCCGAGACCACACAAGGACGCACTTTTGGTGACCTCGGCAAGCTCCTTCAACAGCCCGATGTCCTCTTTCTTCCCCTCCCCCTTGGTAATTCGCGTCAGGATGTCGAGCATCCTCTTGGTTCCAATCCTGCAAGGTACGCACTTTCCGCACGATTCATCCTGGCAGAATTCCATGAAATACCGGGCGATGTCAACCATGGAGGTGGAGTCGTCCATTACAATAAGTCCTCCGGAACCCATAATGGCGCCCACTTCTTTTACTGTTTCGTAGTCGATGGGGAGGTCAAGATGCTGTGCTGGTACGCACCCCCCGGAAGGACCACCCATCTGGGCTGCCTTGAATTTTTTTCGACCGGGGATTCCTCCGCCAATATCGAATACGATTTCCCGAAGCGTCGTGCCCATGGGCACCTCCACGAGCCCCGTATTTTTTACGTTGCCCGCCAGGGCAAATATCTTCGTGCCCTTACTGGTGTCAGTCCCAAGGGCTTTATAGAATTCGGAACCCTTGAGGATGATAATCGGCACATTTGCAAAGGTCTCCACGTTATTGATGTTCGTAGGTTTTCCCCAAAGACCGCTGGTAGCAGGAAATGGGGGGCGGGGACGCGGCATGCCTCGCTTGCCTTCAATGGAGGCAATTAAGGCGGTTTCTTCGCCGCACACAAAGGCGCCGGCACCCATTTTGATTTCCAGATCAAAACTAAAACCTGATCCGAGGATATTTTCTCCAAGAAGTCCCAGCGATTTTGCCTGTTGTATGGCAATATTGAGATGCTCGACGGCGATGGGATATTCTGCACGCACATACACAATTCCCCTTTTTGACCCGATAGCATAAGCCCCAACGAGCATTCCCTCTATTACCGAGTGTGGGTCGCCTTCAAGCACGGCACGGTCCATAAAGGCTCCCGGATCGCCTTCGTCACCATTACAGACAATGTACTTAATATCTCCGGCGGCCTTTTTGACGAATTCCCATTTATTGCCTGTTGGAAAGCCGGCTCCGCCCCTGCCCCGCAGTCCGGAGTTTTTTATCTCATTGACAACTTCATCCGGCGTCATGGCAGAGAGCGCTTTCGATATGGCGGCATAACCGTCTCTGAGTATATATTCGTTTATGCTTTTGGGATCAATGGTTCCGCAGTTTTTCAGGACAATCTTCTTCTGTTTGCCATAAAAAGGGATATCCCGGATGTAAGGAGTCCTTTTCCCGGCTTCTGTATAACAGAGTCGCTCGATGATTTCACCCTTTAGTATTGTTCGTGAAATTATTTCCGGGACATCGGTTTCCGTCACCCTGCCGTAAAAAACCCCCATTGGTTCTATGGTTAAAACCGGGGCTCGGGCGCATAAGCCCTGGCATCCGGTGTCAACAATTTCTACCCTGTCTTTAAGGGATTGTTTTTCAATTTCAGATTTGAGTGCTTTGCATACTTCCTCTGCGCCCAGTGCCCTACATCCGGTTGTGCAGATAAGCACCCGGATCATATCAGGACGATGTTTTTTCCCGAGCGATTTTCTGAATTTTTGCAGGTCGTCAGGGTGTTTTAACTTTTCCACGTTGAATTCTCCTTTACTAATCACCAATTTGCTGGTCTTAAATGAGTGAAGTTTATTGCATCAATACTTTTGCTTTGCAGGTAATTGACTAACGGGAATTCATCTGAAAGTACAAGATATTTTCCCTTTACTAAGTGAATAATTCCTGAATCCGTTAGACCGTATTTTGTAAAATGATCCAATTTACCAATGTCCTTACCAGGTGTATGAAATTCATACAATAATTCCCGTTGTTTTGCAAATTCAAAAAATGTATCAATTTAGTCTTTTGAAAATGTAACGCTATACTCAACCACAAAGTTCACAAAAAAAGGATGCGCAAAGGACACAAAGGTTTTTTCTTTGTGTCCTGTGATAATTTTGTACTACTATCCATCAACTTCTTGTTTATTATGCTCGTTTTCCAAATTGCATAACCGTAAGGCATAGATTAGATGAGGCTTACGCAAAGTTTGGAGCATTGAGTTTTTTGTCATTTGAAATTGTTTCGTGTTTCGATATTCGTATTTCGAATTTGGTTGCGGCCAAAGGCCGCACCAGGTGCTTTGTAGTTTATTCTTTCGTCTTATTTTCATAAAGCTACATTGCTACATTTTTCAAAAAACTAAAGTGTTACAAAAGCTTTTAGTAGCTTTTGAGAGTAGTTTCTGTTTTCTCAGTGGTTAACTTTCCGTAGTATCTCTCATCAATCATCATAACCGGAGCAAGGAAGCACGTTCCCAGGCATGCCACCGGATCGTATGTAAATTTGTAATCCCGTGTCGTTTCTCCTTCGTTGATGTGGAGGACTTCCGTAATCTTTTTTTTGATGTCAGGAGCGCCTTTGATATGGCATGCAGTGCCGGTGCAGACCTTAATGGTATGTTTGCCCCGTGGTTCCAGGGAAAATTGAGAATAAAAGGTAATTACACCATATATCTTGCTCAAAGGAATGCGTGTTGTTGCTGTTGTTTCTTCCATAGCGTTCTGGGGCAAATATCCATACGCATCCTGTATTTGCTGGAGGATGGGAATAAGGTCTGCTGCGGTGGCGCTGTTGTATTTTGAAAGTATAACCCGACACTTGGTCAAGTCAACCGCAGGCGCACTTTCTTTGTTTACGGAAACGGTTTTATGCATAGTGTTTTTCTTCTCCTTTTATTGCCTTATATTTATAGTGCGGTAAATAGTATGGTCGTAAATTGTATTTCAGCTCTTACGGTAATTGATTTTTGCTCTATCTTACTAAGGAACGGTTAAAAATGGGTTTTTACGTAATGAACCGCATTCTTAAAGATGAAAAACCCGTCTCCGAATTCTTTCAGCCCGTTCCGTGTCCAGCGCGGGTGTTGTATCGACTCTACGTGTCTTTCCGGATGGGGCATCATGCCGAGTATCTGGCCGGTTGGGTCACAGATTCCGGCGATATTTGCAAGCGACCCGTTGGGATTCCACGGATAGCCGGCGTCTTCGCCCTGTTCGTTAACATATTTAAAGACGGCCTGGCTGTTGGAGGTGATTTTGTTCAGGGTAAAGTCGTCCTTTGTAACAAATTTCCCCTCGCCGTGCGCTATGGGCAGATACATTTTTGGTAAATCGCCGTCATTAACAAAGGGAGATTTATTCGAGCATATTTTCAAGTACACCCAGCGATCTTCGAATTTGTTTGAATCGTTAAAGGTTAATGTGGCCTCCTGGTGGTGGTTGTCAATGGCCGGCAATAGCCCGGCTTTTGTTAGTGTCTGAAATCCGTTGCAGATGCCGAGTATGAGTTTTTTGTCATTGAGAAATGCCGTAATGTCTTCTTCCAAATGGTATTTAATCTGATTTGCGAGTATCTTGCCCGCGGCCACGTCATCGCCATAGGTAAATCCGCCTGGCAGTGTCAAAATGTGATATTCATGGAGCAGTTTTTTGTTCTCAAGGAGGACGTTGATATGGAATACATCTACCTTTGCCCCGGCCTTTTCAAAGGCGTATTGTGTTTCGTAATTACAATTTGTTCCAGCCGTTCTCAGAATTAATACTTTTGGTGTGGTCATAATCCTAATAAATAACAACTTTCTCTTTTTTTCGCCATTGTCCGGTCAGGAATTTGCATGTTTTATTTCCTTGTTCTAAAGCCTGTCATTCCCGCATGTTTTGAGCGGGAATCCAGGATAAACGAGCCTCTGGATACCCGATAAAAGCATTCGGGTATGACAAAAACCGGTACA
>Ga0233425_10001323_pt1 | contig 56692 bp, 38 predicted proteins | sample Watercolumn_Towu_2_FD_181712 | JGI IMG/M metagenome (GOLD analysis project Ga0233425, IMG submission 181712) | Freshwater microbial communities from Lake Towuti, South Sulawesi, Indonesia - Watercolumn_Towuti2014_140_MG | ecosystem: Environmental > Aquatic > Freshwater > Lake | place... | reverse complement strand
CGTCGCCCTGCCGACGATGACCGCCGGTGCCCGCCGCGCCTGGAGCATGGAGGGCCTCGGAGTCATGGGCTCCAGGTTCTCCGCCGGGTTCGTGACGCCAAGTGCCGAGAAACGGGCGTAGCTCCCGTCCGCGTTCGTCACCTGCACCACGCAAACCGAGCCCGCCGCAATCCCCGCGGCCGGCACGGTGGTCGTGATCTTGCCCGCGTCCCAGGTGCTCACGGCCACCAGGTAGGTAGTAATCGTCCCCTCGGGAGACTTGCACGTGAGGTCGACCTTCGGGTTGGCGAAATGCGACCCTCGAATGACGACGGCAACGGGCGCCTGGTTGGGCACGGACCCCGGAGCCACGGAATCGACGAGCGGAGGAGGGAGATTCACCACGTCGAATCCGCCCGGAAGCAACCCCACCGCTCCGTCCGGGTTGACCACCACGACGTCGTATGCCCCCGGAATCAGCCCCTCGGGCACGACCGCTGTTACCCGCCCCCCGTCCACGTACCCCACGGCAGTCAGGCCTGCAGCAAGCTGACCGGGCTGGGCCATGACCGGGTTCAGGTACACCCGGGGAAGGCTGACGAACGACTCCTCCCCAGGCGGAGCAGGATCCTCCGCATAGAGGTCCACAGCGGTGCGCTCCTTGGTCCAGCCGAACTCCGGCTCGATCCCGGAGAGGCTGAGTGTCAGCATGTCGGTGACCTGCATTGCCTCGTCGAGCTGGGCGGTGCAACCGAGCGAATCGATCAGGAAGACATCGTAGAGTCCGGGAGCGAGCCCGGCCGGAATCACCGCCTGCAACCGCCGGGGCTTGGCCGGATCATAGGTGAATTCAAGCTCTGCGAAATCCTCCGGAGAGCCGCTCGGGCGGATTCCGAAGAACTCCACTCCGCCCCCTTCGATGTTCGTGACGAACGCTGTCACCTGCAACGTAATCCCATTGTAGACGACGTGAGGATCGATGAAGTAAACAGCGGGAGCCGGCACCACGAGCACGGCACCTTCGAGCTTGGAGCTGCACCCCGGCCCGGACGAAACGGTCACGTCGTACAGCCCCGGCTCGAGGTTTTCGAAATACGCCTCGATCTTGTGGGAGCTGACCAGCGTGACTTTGGTCGCTGGAATGTCATCGAAGTAGACTTCCGTGGCAGCCACGAACCCATCGCCCAGGAGCTCGAACGTGTTTGCCCCTTCGCAGGCCGGCGTGGGTTGCACCGAGTCGAGGTCCGGCGGAGGTGCGACGCTGAACGTCCCGCTCCGCTCGCATTCCTGCGTGGTGGGCTGGTGAATCGTGACGACATAGTCTCCGATGTCGTACTCGTCCGGCGTCTGGATCGTCAGCGACGTGCACTGCTGGGCCGAAATGAGGACTCCCTCGACCGGCACGCAGCCGCCCGTGCTGAGGACCTGGGCGTTCTTGCCGTCCACGGTGACCAGGGGGAGCACCCCCTCCACGATGGCAAACCCCGTACCGTAGAGGGTCAACTTGGGCTTTTTGACCTCCGAGTCCTCTTCCTCGACGCAGAACGAGTCAGGGGACACGGAGCTCAGGACGAACGGAGCGCACCAGTCGAACACGGCACAGGTCATCAGACAGCCATCCGTGTTGTCCGTGTTCCCGTCGTCGCACCCCTCTTTCCCCTTCCAGATCACGGCGTCGCCGCACGAGGCCGGCGTGCAATCCGTGTGACATGCGTCGTCATCGGACGTGTTGCCGTCGTCGCAGGCTTCCAGCCCGGCGTAGACGAACCCGTCACCGCACGAGGCCGGGATGCAGGTCACCAGGCATGCATCGGAATTGGATAGATTCCCATCGTCACAGCCCTCCACTGCGAGCTGCACGAATCCATCGCCGCAGGCAGCCTTCACGCAGGTGGTGAGGCAGCCGTCGGTATTCAGCGCGTTGCCGTCGTCGCACTGCTCGAAGGGCTGGACCACGCCGTCGCCGCAGGTGGGGGAGATGCACTGGTTCGAACAGGAATCGGAGTCCACCGTGTTCCCGTCGTCGCACCCTTCCACACCGCTTCGAACGAACCCGTCTCCGCACCAGGCGGACAGGCATGAGCTGAGGCAGGCATCGGTATTGCTGGAGTTGGCGTCGTCGCACTCCTCCCCCGGCTGGACGACCCCGTCGCCGCAGGTGGGAAGGACGCAGGTCGGTGTGCAGCCGTCCCCGGCCTCGAGGTTGCCGTCATCGCAGGCCTCGGTGCCGAGATTCACGAACCCGTCTCCGCACAGAGCCGCGGCACACCCCTCGACGCAGGCGTCGAGGTTGCTGGAGTTGCCGTCGTCGCACTCCTCGACACCTGCCTGCACGAACCCGTCCCCGCACGCTGCGGGCACGCACGTGGCCGTACACGAGTCGCCGTTGTCCTGATTCCCGTCGTCGCACTCCTCGACACCCGCATGCACAAAGCCGTCCCCGCACCGCGCAGCCAGGCAGGACACCAGGCACGAATCGGAGTTGTCTGCATTGCCGTCGTCGCACTCCTCGACGCCGGCCTCCACGACGCCGTCTCCGCAGCGGGTGGACTTGCAGTCGGGCAGGCAGCCATCGTTGGCGTCCTGGTTTCCGTCGTCGCACTCCTCGACCCCCGCATGCACAAAGCCGTCGCCGCAAGTGGCCGCACGGCAATCAGACAGGCAGGAATCCGCGTCGGAGAGGTTTGCGTCGTCACACTCCTCCACCCCTTCCTGGACTCTTCCGTCCCCGCAGGAGGCCTTCACACAAGTTGAGAGGCACCCGTCCGACTCGACATCGTTGCCGTCGTCGCACTCCTCGAAACCGGTTCGGACGATTCCGTCGCCGCACTGAGCCTTCTTGCACTGGCTGGTGCACGAATCCCAGTCGGAGACGTTCCCGTCGTCGCAGGCCTCCTTGCCCTGCAACACCCCGTCGCCGCACCGGGGAAGGCGGCAGTCGTTGCGGCAACCATCGAAATCCACCTGGTTCCCGTCATCGCACTCCTCGCTCCCGTCCAGAACCAGGCCGTCCCCGCACCAGGCAGTAACCGGCGGGCCCTCCGTGGCCTCGGAGCCGCATCCCTCGAGAGACACAGCCAACAGGCATAGGCAGGCAACGCCCAACCCTCGTGACGTCTTCATGAGCATCTCTCCATCTGAGCACTGCAGGCACACGCCACTCCCCCGGACTCAAGTGCCGAACGCACAGGGGCTATTGCCATTCGTGCTCGCAGATCAGGGCCCGAGCCTTGTCACACGCACCGTCCGACCACGTTCCCGCGGGCAACGTCATGTACGCACAGTCCCCGTGCGAGTCGGGGCCGTTGTCCGGCTGCCCCGCTGCCCAGTTCGCATATGTCGGGGCCAGAAGCTCGCCACCGCCCAGCACCCACACGAACGTCGTTTCGCTCCACTGATCCGTGAACCCCAGCCAGACTTCCGGAACGGTCCCGGATGCCAGCCCTGATACCGCGGCGTTCTCGACCCCGTCGGCCACGGCCACGAGGTGGGAATCCAGCAGCGTGCAGACTGCAGCAGCGTCCTTCCACACCGCCGCCTGCTTGAAGAGCATGTAGCAGCTCCCGTTCGTGCCCATCACGGTCTTGTCACCGAACAGGCACTCCTTCTTGCAGTTCGACCCGCACCAGTCGCCAGCGATCGTGTTCCCGTCGTCGCATTCCTCAGTGCCCGCCTGCACGACGCCGTCTCCGCACACTGCGGCCAGGCACGTCGGAAGGCAGCCGTCCGTCACGACCAGGTTGCCGTCGTCACATTCCTCACCCGGCTCTTCGATCCCATTGCCGCACGAAGGAAGCGCACATCCTGCGGTGCAGGCATCCCCGTCCTGCTGGTTGCCGTCGTCACATGCCTCCACCCCGGCCCGCACGAAGCCGTCGCCGCATGTTGCGAGCTTGCATTCCCCCGCGCAGCTATCCGTGTTGTCGAAATTCCCGTCGTCGCATTCCTCCGGGAGCTGGACAAAACCGTCGCCGCACGTCGAGGCCAGGCAGGACCCCAGGCACGCGTCCCCGTTGCTCAAGTTGCCGTCGTCGCACTCCTCGACACCGGCAAACACCTTCCCGTCGCCGCACGCGGCCAGCTTGCAGCCGGCAACGCAACCGTCCGAATCATCTTCGTTTCCGTCGTCGCATTCCTCGACCCCGACGAGCACTTTCCCGTCCCCGCACTTGGCGAGCTTGCAGCCGACCAGGCACTCGTCCGAATCCGACAGATCTCCGTCGTCGCACTCCTCGTCTGCCTGGACAAAGCCGTCGCCGCACGAGGCGGCCAGGCAGGTGGTCAGGCACGCGTCGGTGTTCGACAGATTGCCGTCGTCACACGCCTCCCCGGCCTGGACGATGCCGTCACCGCACGAAGGAAGGGCGCAGGAGTTCGTACAGCCGTCGCCATCATCGGTGTTCCCGTCGTCGCATGCTTCGACCCCCTGGCGCACCTTGCCGTCGCCACACCTGGCCAGCTCACAGGAAGGAAGGCACGCATCGCCGGAGTTGAAGTTGGCATCGTCGCACTCTTCCTTGAGCTGGACAAAACCGTCCCCACAACGGGCAGCGAGGCACGTGGTCGTGCACTCGTCGAAGTCGCTCAGGTTGCCATCGTCGCACTCCTCCACACCGGCGCGGACATTGCCGTCCCCGCACGACGCGGCCAGGCAGACGCTGAGGCACCCGTCGGTCTCGTCGGTATTGGCATCGTCGCATTCCTCGACGCCGACGTGGACCAGGCCGTCGCCGCAGCGAGCCTTGGCACAGGCGGAGGTGCAGCTTCCCGAGTCGTCGAACCGGCCGTCGTCACACTCCTCGACGCCCTGGAGGATCCCATCGCCGCAGCGCGGCAGGCGGCAGTCGTTGGTGCACCCATCGTAATTGATGGAGTTCCCGTCGTCGCATTCCTCGATCTCTTTCCAGAGCAGGCCGTCGCCGCAGACATTGACGAGGCACGTGCTGGTGCAGCCGTCACCATCCTCGAGGTTTCCGTCGTCGCACTCCTCTCCCTTCTCGAGCTTCAGGTTGCCGCACTTCGCTCCGTCCTCGGAGCAGGCTCCCGCCATCACCACGCCGACCATGAGCACAACCATCCACATCGCGGATTTCCTCATCCTATCCTCCACTCGGTCAATTGCGCCATTGCAAGAGTGCCAACAGTTCCCGATCTCACCATACGTCAAGCCGCGTTGCAAGCACCCGCGCGCCAGACCTAAGCAACGTTCGTGCCACTGAGCCTTGCCGGCACGCAGGTTGTGCCCCGGAACAGCAAGAAAGGCGGGCGGGCGGGGCTGGCAAAGGGGCTTTAGCCCCCCCCCCCTGGTGTCTCGCAGCTTCCTCCACCGGTTCTGGCGAGACGCAACTGAGACAGTGGATTGCTCAGTCTTCATCCGCACTCAGCTCGAGTGCAAGCCGGTCCGCCAGCGCCATGCCTTCGAGCGTGGGCACGATGCGGGAGTCTTCCAGCAGGATCTGCCCTCGATCGGCCAGGCGGGATGCCCTGCGACGGAGCCCGCGGGTGGCGGCAGCTCCGCACTCCCGCTCACATGCCTCGAGGTCGATCCCCTCCAGGCAGCGCAGCCCGAGCATCACTCTCTCGAGCAGAACTTGCCCTGGCGTCAGTGGTTCATGCCCGAACGGAGGAATGCCGCCGGCATCGAGGGCCGAAAGCCAACTCTCCACGTCCGGGAGATTCCAGCGTCGCTGGGGTCTCCTGCTTGCAGCGTCCTTCCCCGGGCCGCTCCCAAGGTAGCTGTGCGCCCCGGGGCCGACTCCGATGTATGGCTCGTGCGCCCAGGTCGCCAGGTTGTGACGACTGCGCTGCTCCACGTTACGGGCGAAGGATGACACCTCGTATCCGACGAATCCCAGCTCTCCCAGCCGCTTGTGGGTCACGAAGAACAGCTCCTCACGTTCTGACTCGTGTTTCGCCCTTTCCGCCTGTTGCGGCAGGCCTGGGAGCGGACGCTCGGCGTGGAGGGGAGTACCGGGCTCGTAGCTGAGCTCGTATGCGGAGATGTGCCCCACCCCCAGCGCAGCCGCACGCTCCAGGTCCTGCGCCCACTCGTCCCCGGACTGCCCCGGCAGGCCGTAGATCAGGTCGATGCTCACCCTCATGCCGGCGGCCAGGGCATCCTCGACGGTTTCGATTGCCCGCTCCGCATCATGGATCCGGCCCAGCCACTGCAGCTGCGCATCGTGAAAGGACTGCACTCCGATCGAAACCCGGTTCACGCCTGCATCCCGGCATGCGGCCAGCCCCGCCCGGTCGATGGTCTCCGGGTTCACCTCGAGCGTCACCTCGCAGTCAGGGGCAAGGGAAACCACCGACCTTGCGGAATGGAGCAGCCGGGCGATGCGATCAGGCCCCAGGATGGAGGGAGTGCCTCCGCCCAGGTAGAGGGTATGAACAGGAGGCTGCGGGCCCATTACCAACCGAAGCTCGGTGGCCAGGCAGGACAAGTACCGTTCGAGGAGGGCGTCCCCCGGATGCTCGACCGAGTAGAAAGCGCAGTAACGGCACTTCCGGACGCAGAACGGAACGTGGACGTACAGGTGCGAAGGGAGAGTACCGTGCGTCGGACACCGCGTCATGGGCTCCCTCGTCCGATCCGACCTACTCCTCGTGTCTTCTCAAGACCGCAAAAAAAGCCTTCTGGGGGATGTTGACCTGGCCGAAGGAGCGCATCCGCTTCTTGCCTTCCTTCTGCTTCTCGAGCAGCTTGCGCTTCCGGGTGATGTCGCCGCCGTAGCACTTGGCCGTGACGTCCTTGCGAACAGCGGACACGGTCTCCCGGGCGATGATCTTGCCCCCGATGGCCCCCTGGATCGCAATGCGGAACTGGTGCCGGGGGATTTCCTCCTTGAGCTTGACGCAGATGGCCCGGGCCCGTGCTTCGGCCCGGTCACGGTGGAGCAGCATGGAGAGGGTATCCACCGCTTCCCCGTTCACCTTGATGTCCAGCTTCACGAGCTGTCCGGGCCGGAACTCCAGGATTTCGTAGTCGAACGACCCGTACCCGCGGGTGAGCGACTTCAGGCAATCATAGAAATCGAAGATCACCTCGGCCAGCGGGATCTCCACCATCAGGTCGACACGGCCCGGGCTCACGTAGCTGTGGCGCAGGTTGGTTCCCCGCCGGTCCATGCAGAGCTTCATCACGGAACCGAGATACTCGTCCGGCATGATCATCGAGGCCCGGATGTAGAGCTCCTCGGTACCCGAAATCTCAGCCGGATCGGGATAGTGGGCCGGATTGTCGATCAGGCGGATCTCGCCCCCCTTCATCGTGATGCGGTACTGCACCGAAGGGGCGGTCACGAACAGGGAAAGGTTGTACTCCCGCTCCAGGCGCTCCTGCGTGATTTCGGCATGGAGCAGACCGAGGAAACCAACACGGTAGCCGGTGCCCAGCGCGGAGGACGATTCCTTCTGGAAGTGGAGCGAAGCATCGTTGAGTGCGAGCTTCGCGAGGGCATCGGAGAGCTCCTCGAAGTCGTCGGTATTGACCGGGTACACCGACGAAAACACCACGGGCTTTGCCTCGACGAATCCGGGCAACGGTCCGTCCGCCGGAAGCTCGTCGTTGGTGATGGTATCGCCGATGGGGGTTTCCCCTACCGCCTTGATTCCTGCGATGACGTAGCCCACCTCGCCGGCAGCCAGCCGGGCCATGGGCCGGTTCTTCAGGCGAAAATGGCCGACCTCCTCGACGACCGCGGTCCGGCCCGTGGACATCACGCGAATCCGGTCACCTGGCCGAACCGACCCTTCCACGAGGCGGACGTACACGATGGCTCCCCGGTACGGGTCATAATGAGAGTCGAAGATCAGCCCCTTGAGCGGATTCTCCGACCTTCCACGAGGTGCCGGAACGCGCGTCACTATGGCGTCAAGGACCTTGTCGATTCCGGCACCGGTCTTGGCACTGCACAGGATTGCGCCTGCGGGATCGAGCCCAAGCTCTTCCTTGATCTGGCGCAGGACCCGGTCGATGTCGAGGTTCGGCAGGTCGATCTTGTTGACGACGGGGATGATCTCGAGGTCGAGCTCCATGGCCTTGTACATGTTGGCAAGGGTCTGGGCCTGGACCCCCTGGCTGGCATCGATGACCAGGACGGCACCTTCGCATCCGGCCAGAGCACGAGAGACCTCGTAGGAGAAGTCCACGTGCCCGGGAGTGTCGATGAGATTGAGGAGGTACTTCTCCCCGTCGGGACCCACGTGGTCCATGGTGACGGCCGAGGACTTGATGGTGATCCCCCGCTCCCGCTCGAGGTCCATGGAATCGAGCAGAAGGGCCCGGGTCTCCCGTGGAGGAATTGCCCCGGTCTTCCGCATGATGCAGTCGGAAAGAGAGGTCTTCCCATGGTCGATGTGGGCGATGATGCTGAAGTTCCTGATCCGGTCCAATTCAGTCCCCTTTCACGGCACAGACGTCTGCCTCTACTTGCCCCACGAGGCGATGTCGGCGACAGCCTCGCAATCCACAAACCGGGCACCGGCCGGGTTCCGGAACGGTGAGTTGCAGTATTCGAGGAACATGGCAACAGCCTCGACCTGGACCCCTTCGGGCGAATCGGCCGGGCGGAAGCCGGAACCGGAGGAGTACTCCCCGTCCGGCACGCTCTCGTCCCAGAGGTCCCAGTTCGGCCACGCCTCGAGGTCGGCCACGGCCTGCGTCCAGTGCTTCTGCACCAGCCGGGCCTCTTCCCAGTTGAGCGGGAAGCCGAACGCCGCTGCCTGGACCACGAGCAACGCCATGTCCCGCTTCCAATCTCCGTGCTTGGCCCCGGATTCCTCGCTGTCGGGGGCGAGATACGCGTCAACGCGCTCCGTCATGCCCTCGAGCAGGTTGAGCGCGATGTCGTCGTAGCCATAGACCAGAGCGTTTCCGAGCGCTGCCATGTGGTAGTTCCAGATGATGGGATAGTTGTAGTAGTGCCCGCCCGGAGCCACCATGTCGTAAACGCTCCCGTAGCCCGAGCCACAGTCGTTGGTCCTCGGCTCCCCGTACGCGATGAGATCCGTGGCCAGCCGGTTGGTGCACTCGCTCAGCGGGTCCAGCTCCGAGTACCAGACGTAGTTCCCCAGGTCCTGGTCCGGGATCTTGTAGGCCACTCCGTCCGGCCCCTTGGTCCGGATATAGTACCCCGAGTCCACGATGTCCTTGTTGAACCCCTTCATCGTGTCGAGGGTCTCCTGACAGGCCTCCCGGACCCACTCGTACGGCGCATCGGCAACCGCGTATGGGAGGAACGTCGTCGTGCGTACGATGGCGCACACGTCGTCCTTGCTCCGCATGTTCGTGACCCAGATGCTCCCCCAGGTCGGGTTGTGCGGCCAGGCGAACGTGTGGGCGTTCCACCCGTCCTCGATGTGGTACATGCCGCTGAACTCCACCACCTTCTTCCGGCCGTCATCCTTCCAGGTCTGCTCGTCCATGGTGAACGAGTGGTCCATGGGGAAGATGGCCCGGGCCATCAGGAACGGTGCCGGATCCTGCTCGTCCCAGACGAACCCCTTGACCGTGGCGGTGAGCCCCTTGCAGTACTGCTCCGCCACCTTGCAGGTATCCCAGTCCGACGTGAGCAGGCACCCGTTGAGCGCCTCGCTCAGGATCTTCGAGCTCGGGATCCACATGTTGTGCTCGCCGCCGCTCTCCTTGAACGTGACCGTGTCCCCCGCCTTGACTGCGAGGACATCGTTGTGCCACGCAAGGTAATCTTCCTTCCCGGTGGACGGGTCCACCCCGGTGCTGGTCCGAAGAAGCCACCGGAAGTAGCCGACCTTCTTCCACATGCCGGTCACCGAGCGGGTGAACGCAGCGGTCTCCTCGTCCGGGATCGGCTCCCCCTTCATCGGACGGGTGTACTCGAACGGCAGCTTCCGGGGAGGGAACGGTTCCACCACGTCCTCCGGCACCACGTCAGCAGAAGCGACGTCGGCCGGAGCATCCCCCCCCAACTCGGCCGCATCCAGGCCCGGCACGTCGGTGCCGGTCCCATCCGCAACATCGTTCGAGACCTGCACGTCCGACCCCACGTCCGCAGCCGAGTCGGTCCCTGCACAGCCGCTGACCCACAAGACAACGAGGCACGCTAACGGCGCGAGAGCTTTCATGGCCATTCCTCCGCGGTCCCGGGGCACCTGTCCCCTCGCCCGCGGCGCGCAATATGCCAGAACGCACGCGGAGGGGGAAGAAGAAACGCCCGTGCACGGCATTCCCTCTCTCTTTCTCTCTTGCCTGTCAATCTTGCCTGTCAATCGAATTGACGACGCGATTGTTTTCACCTACCATGACTGCGTCGGAGTGGATGGAGTCCCAGGGAGTGGTTCCGGATTCGTTCAATTCGCTGTGAATCAGGTTTGAGGAGGTGTGCCAGTGTGGCCCGAACATCGGTTTCGATTGCTGGATCTCGTCACGGGATTGGCAGACGCTATGGACCTGGTGAGTCCCGCACTTTTCAATCACCATCGCCGCGTAGCCGGCCTGTCTGTTTCCATCGCCAGCGAGATGGGGATACCGCCGGAGGAAAGGGCGATGATTGCGGTGGCGGCGCTGCTTCATGACGCGGGGGCTCTCTCTCTTGGAGAACGCACTGCGTTGCTCGGATTCGATGGGAGCTGGAGCGGCGGCAGTCCCATGGAGCATGCCTACATGGGCTATGTGCTGCTGCGTGGATTCCCCATCTTCTCCACGGTGGCCCGCATTGTCCGCTATCACCACCAGAGGCATGACAGGGCGATGGAGGCCGATCGGGACGTTGCCCAGGCCGCGGCCGTCGTGCACCTGGCGGACCGGGTCGACACCCTGTTCCGAGGCGACTCGCACCCCCTGGTCCAGGTCCCGGCTTCGATCGCCGCCGTCGAGCGGGAATCGGGCAAGATGTTCTGCCCGGAGGCCGTGGCCGCTTTCAAGTCGGCAGCAACCCGGGAGTCCTTCTGGCTCGACTCTCTGGCATCGAGAGTACCTCGACTGAATGGAATCAGTGATTCCTGGAATCCGACGCTCGACCCCGAGGAGCTTGCGAACCTGTGCAAGGTCTACTCGGTCATCATCGACTTTCGAAGCCGCTTCACGGCCACCCACTCGGCCGGGGTGTCGGCCACTGCGGAGGTCGTGGCACGACAGTGTGGATTCAGTGACTTCGAGTGCATGACCATGAAGCTGGCGGGACTTGTCCATGATCTGGGAAAGCTGGCGGTCCCCAGCGAAGTGCTGGAAAAACCCGCTCGCCTTACTGCGGACGAATTCGCCCTGATCCGCAGCCACACCTACCACACCTACCGCATCCTCGACAGCACCCCGGGCATGGACCAGGTCGCCCGGTGGGCGGCGCACCATCACGAGCGCCTGGACGGCACCGGATACCCGTTCCACAAGACTGGAGACGAGCTGTCCCTCGGTTCCCGCATCATGGCCGTGTCCGACGTTCTCACGGCTATCACGGAGGACCGCCCCTATCGGCCCGGAATGCCGCAGGACAAGGCAATGTCCGTACTGGATTCGATGGTGGCCGCCAAAGCGCTGGACGGAGAGATCGTCGACCTCGTGCGCACCCATTTCGACAAAGTCGACTCTGTGCGGGCCACGGCTCAACGGGCGGCGCTGGCGGAGTTCGATGGGTATATGGAAAAGACGGGAGAGTTCTCCCCCCCGAGCTGATACCCGGACCTACCGGCCCCGGACACGCAACAGGAGGAGCGCGGCCAGCAGCGCCAGCCCCGCCCCGACCGCAAACGCTGCCTCGACGCTCACGAGCTTCCACACCGCCCCAAAGAGCAAACTGGCAGGCAGCGCAGCCAGGCCGATGGCCCCGTGGTAGAAACCAAATGCGGTCCCGTGCAGCCTGGCAGGCACCATGGACGCCACGAGCGCTTTCTCCGTCGGCTCGGTAAACCCGAAATAGACGCCATAGAGCAAGAACACCCCGATCGCGGCCGACGGATGGTCCGCAACCGTAAACGCCATGTACACCAGGGCGTAGAACACCCAGCCGCACAGGATCATGGTCCGGTGCCCCAGCCTGTCCCCCAGGTTTCCGCCAACCCAGGCCGCCCCCATCCGGATGAGGCTGTGCACCGCCCAGATGAAGGCCACCTGGCCGGCATCGACCCCCAGGTCGGACAGGCGCAGGAGGAGAAAGGCGTCGGTGGAGTTACCGAGCGTGAAAACCAGCACGGCGAGAAGCAGCTTGCGATACCCGGGCCCGAGCTGATCCAGCGTGACTCGGCTTCCGGTTTCGGCCCCGGGGTTTTCCCTTGGAACCGTCGCAGCAGCCTGCGGGGCTCCCGGGAAAGGCGGCCTGGGCCCCCCCTGCAACCCGTCGCCGGCAGGCCCATCGGGTTCCTTGACCCCGGCCAGGATCAGGGCCACCACCACGACGGCCGGAATGGCCGCGGCCAGGAACACCCCCCGCATCGACAGGAGACCCGTCGACAGCAGTGCCATTGCGATGAGAGGTCCCAGCACGGCCCCGGCATGGTCCATCGCCCGGTGGAAGCCGTACGCCCGCCCCCGCATGGACACATCGGTGGCCCCCGCGATGAGGGCATCCCGAGGGGCGCTGCGCAGCCCCTTTCCAACTCGGTCTCCAAATCGGAGCAGGAGCACCGTCGGCCACGCTCCGGCAAGCCCGATCAGCGGCCGGACCGCTCCGGACAGGGAGTACCCTGCAAACACGAGCGGCTTGCGCCGCCTCACCTTGTCCGACCACCAGCCGGAGACGGCTTTCAGCAGCGCGGCGGTGGACTCGGCCACCCCTTCGATGATCCCGAGCGACAGTGCCCCGGCCCCGAGCACCGAAGACAGGAAGAGCGGCAGCAGCGGGTAGATCATCTCGCTCGACATGTCGGTAAAGAAGCTGACCAGCCCCAGCGCAACGACCGTGCGCGGCATCCCCTTCATTCCTTGCTGCCACCAGGTCTGCTTCTCGGTCACGGCCCCCTCCTGCGTCCCGTGGACGACGAGGATAGTCGAAGCGCCTTTGGTTTGCTAGAATGCGTAGCGAAACGAGGTGGGACGATGCGCTTCCGCTACTCAACTTCCCTTGCATTGACCGGCTTTTGTTTGCTCTGCTCCTGCGGCGGCAAGACCGACCCGACCGAAACGGGCGACGCTTCGGCAGGCGATGTCCGCACCGCGGGTGACGCGATCCCCGGAGACTGGAAGGGGGACGTTCCCCTGTCCGAAACCTCCCGTAATGACGAGCGCTCTCCCTGGGATTTGGTGTCGGATCTGCCTGCCGACGCGGTCGAGCCCGACGCGGTGCCCCCGGCGTGCTGTCAGTGGGACTGCGTGCCTCAAGAGCCGCCCGATCCCGCACAACGCAAGTTCGCGCTCAGCATGTTCCACTTCAACATCCAGTATGTCGTCGGGGGGCTCGATGCCGATACCCCGACCGGCGAGACGCTCTCCATGTGCGGTGAGCCCTGCCAAGGCTGGACCGATGATGCCCTCCATGACTGGTATGTTCGCAAGGTGTTCGAGCCGGTCCTCGACCTCTACCTGGAGCACCCGGGCTGGTCCGGCACGTTCGAGTTCCAGGGGCTCCTGCTCGACGTCGTTTCCGCACGCCACCCCGACCTGCTCGAAAAAATGGGGACAGCGGCCAGGAGCGGGGCCATCGAGATGGTCAGCATTCACTACTCCGATCAGTTCTTCGAGGCCTTCCCGAGGTACGACCTCCAGCTTTCCACCGACTTGACCCGAAAGACGTTCGAAGACGCCTGCGTGCCCCTGTCGCCGGTTGTGTTCAACCAGGAGGGGCAGGCGGGGGAAGGGAAGCACCGTTTCATGAAGGAAAACGGGTACGGGATCTCCGTGTTCCCGGTGAATCTCTTCAAGTACTACCACTGGCAGGAGCCCCGGGAGCTTCTCTACACCGATCGGGGCGTGGACGTCCTGATCGGCCCGGACGGGATCGACCTCGACGCGCTCCCTCCCCCGGCCCAGGATGCCGGAGGCGGCCTCCACGTCACCTGGACCTTCTTCGATGATGGCGACCTGCTGGCGTACCCGCCCTCTCCGTACCTGGCACCGTTCTATACGGATCAGGAAGGGGCCAAGAACATGAACGACTACCGCGTCAAGCTGGAGAAGCTCGCTGCCGACGGGTACCGGATCAGCAGCATCTCCGACTACGTTTCGCACCTGAAGGCCATGGGGGTGAAGCCGGCTCCCCTGCCTCCGGTCCTCGACGGCACGTGGCAGCCCAAGGACACCAACAGCGTACATCGCTGGCTCGGAGGGCGCAGCATCGTGACGGGCGCAGCGTTCGAGCGGGACAACACCATCCGCACCTGGCACTACCGCTCCCGCACGGACCTGCAGGCCACCACCGTGCTGGCAGCCAAAGCCACCCAGATGTCCGAGCCGCCTGCCGACCTCCAGGACCGCCTCGAGCAGGCCTGGAATCACATGCTGCTGGCCGAAGTCTCGGACGTCACCGGGATCACGCCGTGGATGGGCGAATACTACTACGGCGTGATTCACACGCAGGCCGTGGATGACCTGGTCAAGTCGATCCGTGCTGACCTCCTCGACGCTCTCGACTGGAAACACGCCCGGGCAGACCTCGAGACCGGCGAGGTGACTGCTGTCGACGACCTGTCGGAACCCCCGAAGCTTGCAGCGGCCGCCCCGCCCCTCGATGTCACCGTGGATGCTCCGAGCCGCAAGACCGAGCTGACCTGGCTGGGCGGACCTGACCTCTTCACGCTGCTCGTGGAATTCGGCCCGTCCAGCGATCCCACGGGCAAGGATGCCCCCAACTGCAAGGTCACCCTTTCCTTCCCTCGGTTCGAGGAGGCGTTCATCTACACGCCGGCACTGGCCGAGGACGAGGTCGTACGCCACGAGTTGGCCGACTTCTCGTTCCAGCTTCCCGAGGTCTACCTGCCACTGTCCAACGGCCTCATCGGTCTGGGAAATGACTGGTGGGTCGTCAAGGTGTGCGCACGCGTCCACGTGGCAGCGAGAATCCCCAACACCGGAGCTCCTCTCATCCAGTTCATCGACGAGACCGCCGACCCCGTCGAGGGGGGGACCTGGGAGTTCCGCCTGTTCCACGGCTCCCAGGCCGATGCCCTGGCACTTGCCCGCAAAACGAACACCCACCCGACCGTGGAATTCTAGGAGCCTGACAGTCGCTCATCGGCAGCGGACCGCCCGTCCGGTGACCGACCTCTGCCAGCTCTCGCTACTCCCTGGCTTTCGGGGCGTACATCGGCCCGGGGAATGGGAACACCGCCCGACCGGCCACCGGGTTCGCAAGCATGCCGAACGAGATCCACAGGGCCAGCAACCCCAGCACCACGGTGCAGACCGCCACCGGAATCGCAAAAACCTGCGAGTGCAGCACCGCATTCCCGATCCGGAAGACGAACAGCAGCACGATGTCGAGCAGCAGGAAGAAGAGCAGCTTGCTGAAGAAGCCGAACACCCAGGTCATCAGCACGAACACCACCAGGAACAGCACGTCCACGGCCAGTACGATGGCCCCGTCCGGGACCATCCCCACCGCAATCTGCTCGAGCGCCCACCAGTTCATGACCCAGTTGAGCGAGAACGCGGTCAGCAGCGTCCCCCCGTGCAGGTTCCGGTTGGCAAAGCACATCAGCCCGGCCAGGAACTGGCAGCCGCCGCCGAAGAGCAGGCAGAACATCGCAGCGGTCTTGAGTGCGGAGATGCTCAAGGGCATCCCGAACGCGATAGGGGTCAGGGCGGCACACCCCACGGCCAGCCCGATCAGGCCGAGAGGGGTCGGTTCGGCAAACGGTCCCGGAGTCGCCACACTGTTTGGCGCAGTCATCGTCGAGCCTCCTCCACAAACAGTTCACATCCGCCCGGTCCCACGGTAGCCGATGGCCTCCCGTCTGGCGGCGGACACACCCTACCTCACGGGATGCTGCATTGCAACAATTAAGTTGCTGCAGCGCAGCGTCACTCCCAGTCGAACTCGTACTCCATGTGGTCGGTCAGGGGGGCAGCGGCATCCTTGTCAAAGTACTTGAGGGAGTCCGGGCTGTTCCGCAAGTAATAATTGAAGATTCCGATCCCGAATTGTCGGATGATCGGGTGTGCGATGGCCACCGGGATGTTGTCCTCCCCGCATCCGTCCTTGAGCGCATCTTCGGCATCCCCGAAGTTGGCCTCTTCCGCGAGCTTGAGGAGATCGAGCTGGCAGATGTCCGAGAACGTGTAGTGCCCCGCTGTCGGGAATTTCAGGAATGCCTTTGGCGGGTGCAGCTTCGGATACGCGGGCAACATTTCCTGCTCGGGAGTCAGGGTCTTGTCCGCCAGTCCGCACATCATCATGATCGGGATGGCCACCTTCTCCAGTGGATACCCGATCACGCCGAGCCAGCCGGTCGCCGGAGCCATCGGAACGCCGACCTCGATCCTCGGGTCGAGCGAGGCCATGAGAAGCGTAAGAAAGCCGCCGAACGAGTGTCCGCTCATGCCGATCTGGTCCGTGTCCATCGAGTGGTAGAGGAGATCTCCCGGCGTCTCGTTGCGGACCAGCACAGCGGTGAGGGAAACGACGGCATCATACGGTCGGTCGAGCGACGACAGGAGCACCGTGTCCATGTCGTACCCGTAGGCGATGATGTCGTACAGCGTGTTCCCGGTGTGGTCGATGGAGGCCACCACGTACCCATGGCTGGCCAGCGGAATGGTGAAGAAGACGCTCTGGTAACGGACTCCGTAGGCCCCGTGGCTGAACAGGACGACCGGGAATGGTCCATCCCCGGTGCGGACCGCCGCGTCCCGAACGGCATTCGTCTGGATCGGAGGCACGAGATCCTGGAATTTCTCGAAGAAGGGCTTCTCCTTCTCCGGGCAGTCGCCATAGATGTCGATGGTCTCGAAGGGGCCGTTCCGGGCGTCCTCGACCGCGGGGTACCAGACTTCCACCCGCACGGTCCGAGGTTCCCCCTGGTGGTCGAACAGGTCCACGCTCATGGTGGTGACGCCGACCGGGAAAGGCCCCCATGTGGACGGATCGGGGGCCGACTCCGGGCCCGCTGCGCAGAAGCTGCCGACGCACCCGGGGGTCTCGTCGACCTCGGTCGGAACGACATCCTCTGCGGGCGGAAGCTCCGCCTCGGCCGCCCCGTCCGGAGGCATGGCATCCCCGGATTCGACTGCATCATCGATCGGACCTGCCGTTTCGGCGCCGACCACGTCCGGTGCGGAATCGACCGTCCCCTCGGTTCCGTTTCCCGAGCACGCGGTACAGACGGCCATCAGGCACACCAGCCATGCGACCACTGTGGTCAACCACGTCGCTGCGTTCCTCATCCGTTGCCTCCCGGGCAGACAGCCACTCGCCGGAGGCATTGTAGTCGAAAGCCATTTCCGTTGCACGCGGTTGCGGGGGCGTGCATAAAGGACGTGAACTGGGAGGGGACGATGGGCGGGAAGGCAATTGAGGAAACGGCAGGGCTGCTCGATGGACTTCGGGTGGTTGAGCTCGGGGGGCGGCTGGCGGCCCCGCTGACCACCATGATGCTGGCCGACCACGGCGCCGAGGTCGTGCGGGTGCCGATTCCTGGAGTCGACGGCGACCCGATGCTTCGGGCACTGCTCGGCCGGGGCAAGTCCGAGCTGGCCGACGTTCAATCCGGCGATCTCCGGCACTCGGAGGAACGTTCCCGCATCCGTGCGCTGCTGTCGCACGCCGACGTCGCCGTCACTGAGCTTCGCCCTTCGGATCTCGCGGCGCTGGGAGTGGACTTCGAGGAGCTCAGGGCCTCGGTGAACCCCGGGCTGGTATCCTGCACAATCCCCCTCTTCCCTGCGGGCGATCCCAGGGCCGATCTGCCCCCCCTCGATTCCGTCGCCGGAGCGGCGGCCTGTTTGTATGAACGCATGCTCGGGGCACCGAGGTTCCACGACTTCCCAGTGCCTTCCGTGCTGGCCTCCCTGTTTGCTGCAAGCGGGATCATGGCCGCTCTCTATTCCAGGATCGGAACCGGCAGGGGGCAGGCCGTCGAATCCACGCTCTTCGGGTCCTCCCTGTTCGCCCAGATCCTGGTTGTGTTCATGAAGACCGGCGTGCCTCGAGGATTCGTCCCGCTCAAGCTCGTGGCAACGCCCTTCATGCGGGCCTGGCGGTGCAGCGACGGACGGTACGCCTACCTGCACATCACCCTGCCGGCCCACAACGCCCGCATGATCGAGATGCTCGACCAGATGGGCCTCGGAACGCTAGCCGCCGAGCTGCGCAGCGTTCTGTCGCCCCAGACCGTGCGCGACCCCAGCCAGGTGGGCAGCATCGGCGAAGCCCGCAAGATCATCAGAGTCTTGGAAAAGGCATTTCTCCAGCGCACAGCGGATCAGTGGGAAGAAACCCTGGGCAGGGATCTCTGCTGCATCAAGGTCAGAACCGCCCAGGAGTGGCTCGTGGATTCCATGGCCGCCGGCATGGTCGATGCCATCCGGGTCGATGATCCCGTTTTCGGACCTCTCACCGCGCCTGGTCCAGGCGTTCTGTGCGGCGAGAGCCCCCGCACCATCCCTCCCAGACGCACTGGCACGACCGCGGAGTCGGTGCTCCAGCGCTGGGGCGTTGGTCGGGGAGCTCACTCAGTTCCGATCGCCGCTCCCCAGCACCTTCCCGGCAGTATTCCCGGCAATGCTCCCGGCGGTGCATCCGCCAATACCTCCGGCTGCATGCATGGCGTCGCGGCCCCTCCCCTGGCCGGAGTCAGGGTGGCTGACCTGTCGCGGATCATTGCTGGCCCTTGTGCCGCCAGGTTGCTGGCCGAGCTGGGGGCCGAGGTGACGTCCGTCCAGAGCCCGGGCGGACTGGATTGGGCCCTGTCCTTTCACCTCCTCTTCAATCCCGGGAAACGCTCCGTTGCGGTCGACATGACGGGCCAGAAGGGGCGGGACACGCTCCACAAGCTGCTCGCCGAGATCGGTCCGGACGTGCTCATTCACAATTACCGGCATCTGGACGTGGCCCGTTCGATGGGACTCGGCCCCGAGACGCTGCAGACTGCACACCCGGGGATTGTGTACACACACCTCAACGCCTACGGGAACCAGGGGGTCTGGCAGGAGCGTCCCGGATTCGAGCAGGTGGTCCAAGCCGTGTCCGGCATCCAGATGTCGTATGGAGCCGGGGGCAAGCCGAAGCTTCTCCCCACGCCGGTGATCGACATCGGCTCCGGCCTCGCCGGTGCCTTTGCCGCACTTTGCGGCCTGTACCATCGCCGCCGCACCGGGCATGGGACCTTTGTGACCACCCACCTCACCTGGATCTCCGTCGTCTTCCAGATCCTCGAGCTTGCGAAGCTGCAGCGGCCGGCCGGAATCGAGGGCGAGGACACCGTGGCCGGGCTGGTGCGTGTTCGAGGGGGGCATGCCCTGATCGCAGGCCCGGCTCAGGACGTTGCGGCCTGGCTCCGATCGGCAGGAGCGCCCCTTCCGCCAGCGACCCCGCCGCGCTCGTGCCTCGCACACGTCGGCCGATCGCTGGCCCTGCGCTCGGTAGCCCACTGGCAGCGGACCATCCGGAACGCCGGACTGGAAGGACGGATCGTCCTTGTCTCCAATCAGACGGCCCGCAAGCTCCTGGCCGACCACCCCGGCCTTGCCGCTGGGGCTTTGCCACTGCTGTCGCGGCGCCCCTACCCCGGGTGTCCGATCCCGCTGGCGTTCCAGTCCTCCCCCCTGCGGCTGGAAGGAACGCCGACAGTCCTCGTTTCCCCGCCGCCGCTGCGCGGTGCAGACACTCGCGACGCCCTTGCCCGCATCGGCGCGGACGTTCCCGAAGGCACCGGGGTCGTGCCCTATCCGGAGGACAAGCCGTACCTCGTCTGGCTGGTCACTCTGATTCGGTGGGGGCTCTTTGCCTGGCGGTCTGGTTCCGTGTGAGTTTTGAAAAGATCTTGACTTGGCCGAACAGTTGTCTATGGTAGCGTGCGAGGAAGGAATCTCCAGCACGAGGCTGTTCGATTGCCTTCCATGACAGCCGAAGACAGGTAGCCCCACCCGGACGGCCCCGCGGCCGCCCCCGGTTTTCGAGCAGGTCCTTTTCGGTCCCATCGAGTGGTGCTTCAGCCGGCGGCGTTTCTCCAAGAGGGAGAGAGATGAAGAAACTGTATGTGGGCGGACTGAGCTACAACACCACCGACGAGGGCCTCGAGGCCGCTTTCGCCAAGTACGGCGAAGTCAGCGATGCGAAGGTCATCACGGACCGCGAGACCGGCCGTAGCCGGGGCTTCGGCTTCGTGACCTTCCAGGACAACTCCGCAGCCGACAAGGCGATCGCCGAAATGAACGGCGCGAACCTGGACGGCCGCACCCTCACCGTCAACGAAGCCCGCGATCGGCAGGGCGGCGGCGGCGGCGGCGGTGGCGGCGGCGGACCCCGCGGCGGCGGCCGGCGCTGGTAGTCCCGTTTCGGGGCGGCGCAGGAACCTGTGCCGCTCCGTCTCCATCCTTTCGGTCTTCTCCCACAATGCCTACCTGGCCACCGGATTGCGCAGCAGCAGTGGCGCGTTGCCCTTTCCTCGTGATACGGTTTCCTCCTGTCGACAGGAGGCCGTAGTTGCGCACCCGATTTGCCCCCTCTCCAACCGGAGATCTCCACCTTGGCGGTGCCTACGTGGCGCTGGCTTCGTGGCTGAGAGCCCGTGCTGCCGGCGGTGCCTTCGTCGTCCGCATGGAGGATCTCGACGCGCAGCGCTCGCTACCGGAAGCCACACGCCGCATCCTCTGCGATCTCTGCTGGCTCGGTCTCGACTGGGATGAAGGGCCGGATGTGGGCGGCCCCCATTCACCTTATGTCCAATCGGAGCGGCTGCCTCTCTACGAGGATGCGCTGCGCCGGCTTTCCGACGCAGGCCACCTCTATCCCTGTACCTGCACGCGCACCGAGATTGCGCGGGTGGCATCGGCACCGCATGCGGGGGAGGAGGGGCCGGCATATCCGGGTACCTGCCGGGATCCGCTGAGACGACGGACGGACCGGACGCCTGCCCTGCGGGTTCGGACCCCGGGCAACGGGGAGGGAGTGGTTCGCTTCGACGACCTTTTTCACGGACCGCAGGAGCAGGACGTGGGAACCGTGGTCGGGGACTTCGTGCTGAAGCGTGCCGACGGCCAGCATTCCTACCAGCTCGCAGTGACCGTGGACGACCTCGCCATGGGAATCTCCGAGGTGATCCGTGGAGACGACCTTCTCCCTTCCTCTGCCCGGCAGATTCTTTTGGCCCGCATGCTAGGCGGCGAACCTCCGGCCTACTTCCACCTGCCCATGGTGTTGGGGCCGGACGGGGAACGGCTTGCCAAGCGCCACCAGACCCGATGGCTGGGCTCCACGATCTCAGAGCTTCGCGATGCCGGCATCCCGGCAGGGAGCGTGATCGGGGCGTTGGGCGCTGCGCTCGGTCTGCTGGACGGGCAGCATGTGTCCCTGACTGCCGGCGATCTCCTCGACATCGCCAGGCGCCGGCCGCTCAGGCCGCCCGGCCCGTGGCGAGTTCCTGACGAGTGGGTGCGCCCTCGGTAGCCCCCCCGTCAGTTCCCCCCATCAGTTCCCCCGGGGGCAAAGACCGCAACCGAGACAGCGGACGGCGCAGACGCGAGTATGCGGCGACAAGAACTGCGGGGTGGATGCAGCCTCAGAACGCCCAGGGCTTGAGCGGCTCGAAGCGGCCCTGGAAGAAGCGGAGAACCGGGGGCTCGTAGACGAACTTCAGCCCCGAGATCTCCTCGCGGTGCCGGTACAGGCGGGCAATCCCTTCGACGATGTAGTCGAAGTGCGACGGGGTGTAGACCCGGCGGGGGATCGTGCAGCGGACCAGCTCCAGCTTGGGCCTGTAGTTCTGTCCGGTCTTGGGATCCCGCCCCTTGGACACGTTGCCACGCTCCATCGTCCTCACGCCCGTCTCGATGTAGATTGCGGAGGCCAGGGCCTGTGCGGTGTATTGCTCCTGCTCGACGTGCGGCAGGAAGCGGCGCGCATCGATGAAGATTGCGTGGCTGCCGGGCGGGACGACGATCGGAACCCCGGCCTGCATCAGCTTGCGCCCGAATTCCTGCGTCTGCTCGATCCGCATGCGGATGTAGTCGTCATCCAGCGATTCCAGCAACCCCCGGTACAGCGCCACCAGGTCCCGGGAGCACAGGCCGCCGTTGGTCACATCCCCTTCCCAGACCCGCAGCATCCGTTGGAACCTCTTTGCCAGGTCCGCGTTGTTGCAGGCGAGCAGCCCTCCCATGTTCACGAGGAAGTCTTTCTTGCAGCTCACCGTGCATCCATCCCCGTAGCTGAGCATCTCCTTGAGGATGTCCCGCACGCGCCACCCTGCGTAGGCCGGGTCCTTTCGGCGGATCATCTCCGCGTTTTCCACGCAGCGGGTGGCATCGTACATCACGGGAATGCCGTGCTTGTGGCACAGAGCGGATACCTCGCGGGCATTCTGCATGGAGAACGGCTGCCCGCCCGCCATGTTCACCGACATTTCGAAGCTGATGTAGGCCACGTTGTCGGCCCCTACCCTCTGGATCTCGGCTTCCAGCTTCCCGATGTCGATGTTCCCCTTCCACGGGAACTCGCTGGTGGAATCGTGCGCCTCGTCCACGATGACATCGACGAACACTCCACCCGCCATTTCCTGGTGCAGCTTCGTGGTTGTGAAGTACATGTTGCCCGGCACGCTCTGGCCCGAGCGGATCATCACCTGGGACATGATGTGCTCGGCCGCCCGCCCCTGGTGCGTCGGAATCACGTACTTGTACCCGAGGAGCTCACGGAACGTCTCCTCGAACTTCGCGTAGCTCACGCTGCTGTACGGAGTCTCGTCCGCGTCGGCCATCCCTTCCCACTGCCAGGTGCTCATGGCCGCGGTCCCGGAATCGGTGAGGAAGTCGATGTAGATGTCTTCCGACTTGAGGAGGAACGTGTTGTAGCCCGCCTCCGCCATTGCGGCTTTGCGCGCGGCCTTGTCCGTGGGCTTGATGGGCTCGAACACGGCGGCCCTGTAAGGCTCGTAGGGCCTGGCCTCTTCCGCCCGGGAAGCCCCCGGAGGCAACATCAGTCGGTCCTCGAAGGGCTCGAGCACCGCCTCGTCGACGAACTCAGGAGTGTTCAGCAGCCGAAGCCCCCGGATGGTATCACGTGCCTTCCAGACATCGGCCAGCGCACCTGCGATGAGGGTCAGGTGGTTGCGATTCAGCGCCAGCCTAGGCAGCTCGAGCAGCAACGTGCTGGCAGCCTCTCCCTTGGCATGAAGGTCCCACGGTCCATCGATCCGCCCTCGGATTCCGGCCTGGAGGTAGAGGCACGCGGCCAGCGCGAACTTGGGATGCTGGTCGGCCGGGACGTGCGGCAGGAACCTCGACACCTCGAGCGCAAGCCCCTTGGGGGTCCGGATGATCGGTACACCGGCCGCCTCCGCCTGCCTCTGCAGCGACTCGACCTGGCGCTGATGCCACTCCACGTACTCGAGACGCGCCATTTCGGCCGTTCCGACGGCGAACACCTCCATGGCACGCCCGGACATCCCGCCGTAGGTATGGAGCCCTTCGAACACGACCACCTGGTTCAGGAACTTCTCGAAGAACGCCGGGTTGGTGCTGGCGATGAAGCCACCGATGTCGCAACGGGCATCCTGGCCCGCGTCCATCAGCACGACGTCTGCCAGGGACACGATCTCCCGGACCACGTCCAGCAGCGGACGCCCGGTCTCCCGGGCCTTGCAGATCCACCAGGCATTCACGAGCACGTTGGAGATGTCCACCGCCAGCGGGACCCCCGCTTCCTTTGTCAGGCGGCGCACCTCCCGGATGTTGCCGGGACCGAACGGCTGACCCAGCCTCCCATCCGGACACGTTTCCATGTAAACGAAGGCGACCCGCTCGTTCCCGAGGCGCTTGAGAGCCGCCTCCAGCCTTGGAAGATCGAAATTCCCGTTGAATCCGTCCGGCCCCCGGGCGCAATCCCGAGGCATCCCCAACTCGATGCTCTCCCCGCCACACGCCTGCACCAGGCCGTCGCAGCGGCCGCGGTTGTGAAGCACCGCCTGCCCCTTGCGCATCATGGTCGTGACGAGCAGCTTCTCCGCCCCGATCCCGTTGTGTGACGGGACGATCCCCTCCACGCCGAGGACCTCCCGGGCGGCCCTGGTCAGGCTGTAGAAGTTCGCGGCTCCCGCATAGGCCTCGTCCCCGACTTCCAGCCCGGCCTTCTGAAAGTGGGACCATGCCGACGTCCCACGGGCCACCAGGTCGAAGATCACCCGGTTGGAGCCCAGGCGGAACGTGTTGTAGCCGGCATCGAGCAACGCAGCCACCCGTTCAGCAGGTTGCAGGACCGGGAGGTTCTTCACATCCTTGAGCTTGAAGGGTTCACTGAGCATCTCACTCCTCCAGGAATCGCGACGCCGGCCATCGGCGAAAACCGCAACCCGCGCACCCTAGCCTTCCCGAATCGGGTAGTCAAGCCTTCCCCTGATTGGATCTACGCGATATACTCCGTGCGGTATGGCAGGCGGGAGGGCAAGCATGCGAGCGATGTGTGAACGGACCATGTCGTGGGTCGGTTTGGGTCTGCTGCTGGCAGCGTGCGGTGGTGGAGAACCCCCGGGCAGCTCGATGACGGCCGATGGTAGCGCTGTGCCGGGTGATGTGGCGGATGCAGCAGAGGTCGGGGGTGACCTCGCACCGGATTCCGGCTGGGAGGCCGGCCCTCCTACGTGCAAGCCCGATACCCCGTGCGACGACGGAGACCCTTGCACGGTCGACGACTTCTGTACCGCGGGGATCTGCACCGGCGAGGTGCTCGACTGCGATGACGGCCTCGATTGCACCGAGGACCTCTGCTTGCCCGGCGGAGGATGCGACCATCCCCTCCGCCCCGACTGGTGCTTCATCGACGAGACCTGCTACGAAGAAGGTCAGGCCGCTCCGGACAACCCCTGCCTGGAATGCATCACGGCGGTCTCCCAGGAGGAGTGGAGCGCGGACAACCTGAACGCCTGCGACGACGGTGATCCCTGTACATCGGGGGACCTGTGCGCTGGCGGCCTCTGCCAAGGCAAGCCTCTTGTCTGCGGCCCCTCCGGAAACCCCTGCTCCGAGCTTTCCTGCGTGGACGGTGATTGCGTACCCTCCCCCCTTGACGGACCGTGCGACGATGCCTCCGTCTGCACCCTGGGCGAGACTTGCATCGAAGGCATCTGCACCGCGGACTCCACCCTCGATTGCGACGACGCCAACCCCTGCACGGATGACACGTGCCACAAGATCGCGGGCTGTGTCCACGTCCCCAACCAGGCCCCGTGCGACGACGGCAATGCGTGCACCGGGAACGACACGTGCGGCGGCGGCCTCTGCCTGCCCGGCGGGTTGCCCCCCGAGTGCGACGACGGCAACCCGTGCACCGACGACTCGTGCCACCCGACCCAGGGATGCATGCACTTCCCCAACGCAGCCCCCTGCGATGATCTCGACCCCTGCTTCCTGGGCGATTTCTGCCTCGCCGGCACCTGCCAACCCGGCCCGGAGCCCATCTTCTGTGACGATTTGAACGCGTGCACCGATGATGCCTGCGTACCTTTTGCCGGGTGCGCATTCGAGCCGAACTCCGCCCCCTGCGACGACCTCGACCCGTGCTCCCTCGACGATGCCTGCGGCGGGGGGACCTGCCTGCCCGGGCCCGGGGTGCTGCCATGCGATGACGGTAACGTCTGCACCGCTGACTCCTGCCAGCCGTTTGCCGGCTGCACGGCGGAACCGGCACCAGGCCTCTGCGACGACGCCAACCTCTGCACTGCAAACGATGCCTGCAACGTCGGCAAGTGCTCGGGAACTCCCATCTCCTGTGACGATGGGAATGACTGCACCGCGGATTCCTGCACCCCCGACTCCGGCTGTCAGCACAAGACGCTCAAGACCGCTGAGTGCAAACCCAAGATCGTCATTTCGTACCCCCCGCGGGGGATCACGATCAAGGGGCCGGGACCCGTCGTCGTCACCGGCACGGTCACGAGCAAGGCCGCTCCGATCTCCTCCTTTGCCATCGGCGGGATCCAGGTCCCCCTCGCCCCGGACGGAAGCTTCTCGTACGACTTCGTCCCCGGCCAGGGAATGAACCTCATCGTCGCTGAAGCTGCCGACCAGGCGGGAGGTACCGCGCGGACGACGCCGTCCTTCTACTTCTCGGAGCTCTACTACCCCGTCGATGCTGCCAACCCCCAGGGGTCCATGGTCCAGGACGGCATCCTGATCTTCCTCGGCCCGGAAGTGTGGGACGACAACGACGTGAGCGACGTCGACGACATGGCCACCATCATGGTCTACTACATGAAGGGGCTCAACCTCGGGGCCCTCATCACCAACCCGGTGAGCACCGGCAACCTGGGCTGGTGTTCGTACAAGATCAACATCAGCAACATCAAGTACGGCGACCCCTCCGTCGACCTCATCCCCATCGACGGCGGCCTGCACCTCTTCGTCTCCATCCCGAACTTCTCCGCAGACATCCAAATCGACCAGTCGGGCTTTCTCTGCCCGGACATGAACGGCACCGCCAAGGCCACGAGCATCACGATCGACTCGGATGTGATGATCACGAGCACCAACGGGGTCGTCTCGGCTCAGATGGCGTCGAGCCAGGTCAAGGTCAACGGCCTCGACATCGAGATCTCAGGCATTCTCGGCTTCCTCCTGAACTGGCTGATCAATTTCTTCGAAGACAGCTTCGCAGACCAGATTGCCGCCTCCTTCCAGCAGCAGCTCGGCGGCGTAATACCCAAGGCCATCGTCGATGCCCTCAACTCCCTGGCACTGGACCAGGTCATCGAGATCAAGCCCTTCATGGGATCCGGGCAGCCGGTCAAGCTGTCGCTCAAGACCGGGCTCTCCTCGGTCGATTTCAAGAAGGAGGGTGCGGTCCTCGGTATGAAGGCAACCGTCGTCACCCCGAAGGTCATCTCCCACAACCCGCTCGGCTCCATCGGCCGTGCCGCCTGCCTTACCGGGCAGCCGGAGCCGTTCTCGTTCCCCATGAAGGGGCAGCTCGAAATGGGGTTGCACGACGACTTCTTCAACCAGCTCCCGTTCGGCATGTACTACGGGGGCCTGTTCCACATGATGCTCCTGCCGTCCGACCTGGGCACCGACCTCACGCAGTACGGGCTCACCGACGTAATCCTCGACGTCGACTTCCTCCTTGCTCCGATTCTCACGGGGTGCACCAAGGACGGCAAGACGGTGCTCCAGATCGGCGATATGCGGGTCGACGGAGACATGAAGCTGTTCGGGGCACCGGTCACCATGACGCTGTACGCGTCCATGGAGGTCGAGGCGAACCTGGTGCCGATCGATGTCCCCGGCCAGGGCAAGCAGATTTCCGTGGCGCTGGGGCAGACCCGGATCATGGAGGTCGAGATCACCCAGGTCACTGGAGCGCTTGCCGGTGCAGAGGACATCCTGGTCGGCCTGGTGAAGGAGCAGCTCGTCGGCAAGTTCCTCAGCTCGTTTGCCGGCGGTGCGTTCGGCTCCTTCCCGGTCCCGGACATCGACCTCTCGTCGGTCAACCCGTCCGTGCCTCCCGGATCGAAGATCAGCCTCGATCTGAAGGAGATGCTCCGCATCTTCGGATACACCGTGCTCACCGGCGAAGTGAAGTGAGGGGACGACCATGAACAGGGCAACCGCTGCTTTCCTGCTGACCTCGTGCGTGCTGACCTTGTGCCTGCTGGCCGCGTGCTCGCCGTCCTCGTCCCAGCCGGCCGATCTGGGCCTCGAGGAGCTCACTCATGACGCGGTCGATGACGCACTCTTTGACGCGGCAGATACCGCGTCAAACACGGATGCTTCGACAGGGGAATTCGAGGGGGATGGGCTGGTCCCGCCGACGCCGGGGAAGCCGTGCGACGACGGGGATCCCTGCACCGCGGGCGAGTCCATCCATGCCGACGGGACCTGCTCCGGCGGGGAATCCTACCTGTGCGACGACGGGCGATCCTGCACCGTGGATACCTGCGACGGCAAGGGGAACTGTATCTTCTCGCTGGTCGATGCCTGCCTGGTAAACGGCATCTGCGCCGAGGACGGTGAAGCGGCCCCGGACGACCCGTGCGGCCGGTGCGATGTCACTGCGTCCAAGACCGCCTGGACTCCGGTCGAAGCGGGCGGCGAGTGTGATGACGGCAACGCGTGCTCCGAGGGGGATGCCTGCTCGGGTGACGGCTGCTCCGGCACCCCCGTGAACTGCGACGACCAGAATGCCTGCACCGTGGATACCTGCGATCCGGAGTCCGGGTGCGCTCACGATCCGGCCCCTCTCCAGGAGACCGCCTGCACGCTCGATGATCCGTGCGTCGCATGGGCGTGGTGTCTCGACGGCGAGTGCACCGCGGGAGATGCCTTGAGCTGCGACGACGGCAACCCGTGCACGGCCGATTCATGCGATGGAAGCGGAGGGTGCATCCACGACGCGCTCGACGGCCTCGAATGCTCCGACGGTGACGTGTGCACCATCGGCGACATCTGCGTGGGGGACGTGTGCCAGCCCGGTGCCGAAACCGAGGACTGCAACGACGGAAACGAGTGCACCAGCGACCTCTGCCACCCGGTCTCCGGCTGCTACCACGAGCTCAACGACAACCCGTGCTGCGACACGTCCGGCAAGAACATGTGCGATGACGGCAACCTGTGCACCATCGATACCTGCAACCCCGATACCGGGGAGTGCTTCTACGAGCCCGCCACCTGGAAATGCAACGACTTCGATCCGTGTACCGGCCCGGACGTCTGCCAGGATGGAAAGTGCGTCGGCGCCCCTCTCTCGTGCGACGACGGCAACCCCTGCACCGCAGATACCTGCCAGAAAAAGGGGGGCTGCCTCCACTCACCGCTCGATGCGGTCCCCTGCGATGACGGGTTGCCGTGCAGCACCGGGGACACCTGCGTCGCCGGTACCTGCACCGCGGACCTCTCCGCCTGTGGCTGCCAGCCCCAGTTCTCGCCCGCGGTCAACAAGATTTCCGCCCTGGCCGTCGGCCCGGACGGCAAGAGCGGCAACGGACTCGACGTGGACAAGAACCCGGCCACGTGCTCGCCCAAAGGGCAGTGCGCTTCCGGAATCGACAACGCACTCTCGTTCCTCTCGGGCTTTGCCGGCACCGCGCTGCAGGACGCAGTCGATGGAGGGCAGGTCCTTCTCCTCTACGAGCACCGCGATTTCGTCGCGGATGGCACCCCATACGTCCTGGCCTGCTATGTCGGGGCTCTGGCCGATCCGGCCTGCCCCTTCCAGACTTCCACGTGCGACTACCTCGTGAAGCAGAGCTCGTTTGCGGCCGACTGCTCTCCGCTCATCGCGATGGACAATGCCAAGGTCGTGGGGACCAAGCTCACGGCAGGCGGTCCCGGCTACGACTTCCCGCTCCTCCTCCCGCTGTCGGCGGGGGCCATCCTCGACGTCACCCTCTACTTCGCCCAGATCTCCGCCACGGTCACATTCCAGGCCGGTGCCCCGGCATCCCTCCAGGGCATTCTCGCCGGGGCCGTTTCCAAGCAGGGCATGATCGAGGCCATCGACCTCGTCCCCGAGGACCAGCTTCCCCTCGACAAGGAAACCGTCAAAGCCATGATCGACATGATGGTGACCAACGACATCGATACCGATGCGGACGGCGTTGCCGATGCCGCCTCCATCGGTCTCCCGTTCTCCGCCATCTCCGGCACGATCGTCGGCACCACCAAGTGACGGCTCAAAATCAGTTGACAGGAGGCCTCCCCGCCGCTATTGTACCGCCCGCACGTGCAGAGCGCTCCATGCCCTGCCGATGCCAGCGATAAGGGGTGTCGTCATGCCGAAGTGCGATTTGACCGGAAAGAAGAGACTCGTCGGAAACAACGTTTCCCATGCTAACAACCGGACCAAGATGGTGCAGAAGCCCAACGTCCAGAAGAAGCGGCTGTTCGTGCCGGGGCTGGACCGGTTCGTGACCTTGTCCGTGTCCACCCGTGCCCTGCGGACCATCGACCGCATCGGCATCGAGGCTTACGCCCGCAAGCTGGGCATCGACCTGAACAAGCTCATCGATTGATGTCCTCCGTTCCCTCTCCGGGAAACGATTCGCATCACAGTCTTTCGCTTCTTGCCATTTGTCTGTCCGTCTGGGCCGTGTCCTGCGGACCGCCGCAGATCCGGCAGAAGCCGCTTCCACGGGCCGGCGCTTCCCCGGTCGACCGTCCGGAGGTCGTTCTGCTGGTCGACGGCCAGACCGTCCTCGGGAACCGCCCGGAAGGGGTCGAGTTCGTTGGGGTGCTCACCGGCGCCGGGTACCAGGGCCTTCGCCCGCCGACCGAGCAGGATGAATCTGTCGAGGAGACCCGGCAGCTCTGGGTTCTCCAGCTCCGTTCCGAGGACGGGGCCACGGAGTACCGCCTCGGATTCGGGCTGGAAAGCCGCCTCGCACCCGCGTTGAGGAGATCCCAGATCTACTCTGTGATGCTCCGGGTCCAGCATCGGGGCATGTTTCTCCCGCCGGCCCTTGCCGTGTCCATCCGTGACCAGGCCGGGACTCTTCTCTACCTGCTCGACGTGGATGGCGCAGCGGCTGCCATGCTCCTGCCCAAGGGGCTTCATCTGTCCAGCTCCAAGAGGCCGGCGTTCACCACGGCTCTCACCACAGCGTCCGGCTGTGCCCTGACCATCCTGCATCACTTTCTCGATGTGTCCGCGGGCAATCGAAGCGCGGCTCTCGCTCCGGGCGAAGAGCGCTACTTCCGGACCGACGAGGGTACCTACCGGGTGGCCAGCCTGGACATCTCCAGCTCCCGTGACGACGTCGAGTGCGTGTCCGAGCATCCGACCTACTCGGCCTACGTGGTCGAACGCGCCGAGGGCGACGAGCGTTGACAGGGAGGATCGACTGAGCCTATCCTCGCTCCGGTGGCTCGGTATAGGTAATGACCGCAACCTTGAGGTAGAAGCATGCTGCGTCCATTCGCAATCACGTGTCTCCCCGTGCTGGTCCTGGTTCTTTCCGCCCCGGTGGCGGCGCAGGACAAGGCTGCGCCGGACAACCAGAAGATTGCCGTGTGTGCAAACGACTGTCTGGCCGGCCTGGAACAGACGCTTGCCTCGGCACTCACGTCGGCCGATGTCGACAAAGCCTGCTCGGTCTACGTGCCTTCCGACGATGTCCTGGCCATCGAATCGAGCGGGCGCATCCGTGAAGGGATGAAGGGGCTGCGGGAGATGTACTCCTCCGCGTTTGCGGAATCGAGGTTCCTCGACGTGAAGTTCGAGTTCGAGCGGACCCACCTCGAGGAGACGTACGGGATCAGCTACTTCAAGCTCCGGGCGACACTCCAGACCATCCAGGATCAGCAGAAGTGGGAGTTCTACGTCCAGGGCACCTGGGTGCTGCAGAGGAGGGGCGATCAGTGGCTCATCCGGCACGAGCACTTCTCGCCGATCTTCCAGGTCGACCGCGTCCGGCCGCTCGACGCTCCGGCGGAGGATCCTCGACCGCCGACGCAGCAGCCTCAAGGGCCGGCCGATTCTGCCGCACCCCGGGAGAAGAAGGGCAACGACTGACAGGCGGGGGGGTTCGATGGGAACCGATTTTTTCCAGGATCAATACCCGGACATGCTGGCCCACTGTTATGGGTGCGGCCGTCTCAACGAGCACGGGCTCCACGTCCAGAGCCGCTGGGAGGGGGACGAGTCGATCTGCGTCTTCCAGCCGCTTCCGTACCACACGGCGATCCCTGGATTCGTGTATGGCGGGCTCATCGCATCGCTCATCGACTGCCATTCCACCGGAACCGCTTCGGCCGCTGCGTACCGGGCCGAAGGGCGTCCCCTCGGGACCGACCCACCGCGGCGGTTCGTCACCGCCTCCCTGCACGTCGACTACCTCAGACCCACTCCGATGGGGGTCCCCCTCGTTCTCCGGGGCATCGTCGAGGAAGTCCGCCCGCGCAAGGTCGTCGTCTCCACGGTGGTCCTTGCAGGCGGGTCGGAGGTGGCCAAGGGCCGCGTGGTTGCGGTCCTCATGCCCGATACCTTCCTCTCCCCACCGGCCTCCATCTGAACACTGTCTTGTTGATCCGCGATCCCCTGTTGGGATCCCTCCCGCGTGGTCGGGGCTGTGTGCCGCACGACCATCGACAATTCCTGACTACCGCCTGCCTCTCGCCAGCACGGACGCAACCACGCGGGCCATGGTCAGCAGGTTGTACGGCTTTGGAATCGCAGCGTCGAATCCGTGAGTCCCATGATTGGCCATCACCGGGTCCATGGAGTACCCGCTGGAAACGATGGCGAGAGCCGCTGGATCGAGCCGCCTGACGCGCTGCAGCGCCTCCGTCCCTCCCATCCCCCCCGCCACGGTGAGGTCCAGGATCACGAGGTCGAACCGCTGCCCGGAAGTCAGCGCGTGCGCATACGCGTTCACGGCATCGTTGCCGTCACGGGCAAGCACGACGGAGTACCCCAGCGACTCCAGCATCTCCCGCCCCATGTCGCGGATCATGTCCTCGTCGTCCATGAGCAGCACACGTCCCGACCCCCGCTGCGGCTCCGCTGATTCCGCTGAAGCGGGCACGGATTCCCCATCCGCGGCCGGCAGCCAGAAGCGGAACGTGCTCCCGACTCCCAGGGAGGAATCCACCTCGATTCGCCCTTCGTGACGGGTGATGATCGAAAAACATACGGCCAGTCCAAGCCCTGTCCCGCCGGGGCGGGTCGTAAAGAACGGGTCGAAGATCCGCGCCATGTGATCCCGCTCGATGCCCACACCGCTGTCCGCCACCTCCACACAAACGTATCGCCCAGGAGCAAGCTTGGACACGCAACCTTCCGGCACGACCTCGTTGCGGGCCGTCAGGCGGATCACCCCTCCGCTCGGCATGGCCTGGCGTGCATTCAGGACCAGGTTGTGGACCACCTGTCCGACCTGTCCCTCGTCTGCATTCACCGGCCAGAGATCCTCGGGAAGCGTGAACTCACAACGCACGGCCGAGCCGCGCAAAGCAAAGCCGGCGGTCTCGGTAAGCACCCCGGCCAGCGACATGGCACTCCGGATCGGTGCGCCGCCTGTGGAGAACGTCAGGAGCTGCAAGGTGAGATCCCGGGCCCGGATGGTTGCCTTTTCGGCCTCCACCAGGCGCTCGCTTCCCCCCTTCGGGTCCGTTGGCATGCGGGCCTGGGCCAGCGAGAGATTCCCCAGAATGGCGGCCAACAGGTTGTTGAAGTCGTGGGCGATTCCGGCAGCCAGAAGGCGGACCGATTCAAGCTTCTGCGCCCGGAACAGCTCTTCCTCCAGGTGCCGTCTTTCAGTCACGTCCCGGAACACCAGGACAACACCGATGATCTCCCCGGTTCCCGCGCGGATGGGCGCACCGCTGTCGGCAATAGCCCGCTCCACGCCGTCGTGGCCCAGCAGCAGAGTGTGGTTCGTCAGCTCGACCGCTCCCCCTTTCTCCATGACCCTCTTGACGGGGCTGAGCTGCGGTGCACGGGTGCCCTCGTCGATGATGCGGAACACCTCGTCGAGGCTCCTTCCTTCCGCCCGGGAAAGGGGCATTCCGGTCAGGGCCTCGGCCACCGGGTTCATGGAGACGACCAGCCCCTCGCGGTCCGTTGCGATGACCCCGTCGCCGATGCTCCGGAGTGTGACGGCCAGCAATTCCTTCTCCTCGTACAGCGCATGTTGCGCCTTGACCTTCTCACCTATTTCCCGTTGCAGATCCACGTTGACTTCGGACAACAGCCGGTTCGAATCCTCGAGCGCGGCCCCCTTCTGCGTGACCTCGTCCCGAGCATCCCGAATCAGGCCCACGGCCTCAGCAAAACGGCTCGTGAGCTGCCCGATCTCGTCGCTTCGTCCCCCGTTTGCCACCGGGAAGTCCAGGTTGCTCCAGTTCAGCCGCTCCACCCTTCGGGTCAGCAGCACCAGCGGCCGGGCAGCCACGTAGTTCAGCAACAACCCAACGACCACGCAGATCACGACCACGCATCCGGCCAGGAGAAGATAGTCCCGCAAGGTGCGCTCAGTCCCCCCGGCCAGGGTGCTCTCCACCGCCACCGCCCGGGCAAGAACCTCCACCTCCGGAACCAGCACCGCCAGGCTCCAGCCGGCATTTCGGACCGGGGCGAAGGCGACAAACCTCTTCGTCCCCCGCAATTCGACCTCCACGACCCCTGCGCTCCCGTCCTTCATCCAGCCGAGCAACCGCCGGACGGCAGGGTCCGGGTGTTTGTCCAGCGACGTCCCACCCAGAGCGGCTTCCATGTCCGCGTCCCACCGCTGCTTGTGAGGGGGCAGCAGCGTCTCCCGGAAAGCCCGGGCTTGAGCCGGGTCGACAAGCAGATCCCCTACCCCTTCTTCCGGCATGGCCAGCGGCCTGCCGGAGGCGGTCAGCAGGACCGCGTATCCCCGACTCCCAGGCTTCGCAGCCAGAACCTTCTCCACCAGCACTCCCAGGAGGATGTCCAGGCCCACGGTCCCCAGGAAACGGTTCCCTTCGTAGAGGGGGACGACCGCACTCGTCATCCACACCCCCTTGAACCGATCGAGGTACGGCTCCAGCCAGCGGAGCTTCCTCTGCGGGTTGTTCTCAGGGTTCAGGAGTCGCACGTAGTCTTCGCCGCTCTCGTCCAAGTCGAGCACTTCCGGTCCATCCCGGATGACCTCGTAGTAGTCATATTCCGGATATACGTTGGTCACGCCGTTTACCAGGACGATCCAGGCGAGATCCAGCGTGCCCCGAAGCGACTCCCAGGCCTCCTCCAGAGCGGGGCTGAGGAGTACCACCTCCTCCAGTGAAGACGTGACCTCCCGGAGAAACTCGGGACTGCTTCGCACCTTCTTCACGCCCTGTGGTGGAAGCCACGGGACACCGGGGATGCGATTGTCGAAGTCGGTGAACGCGCCAAACAGAGGGTGCACATACCCAAACGCCGGGAGACCCGCGGTATCCCGCTCCCGGTAATCTTCTGCAACGATGGCAGGCCGATAACTGTCGCGCGTCTCGTGGATGCGGAAAAAGCCCCGCCGAAGGTGCTCGACTTCGGCATCGTAGGTCGAGCAGAAATGCTCGATCTCGAGCGCCTTGAGCTGGGCATACTCCAGCAACCGGCCCCGCTCGACTTCGATGAGCGACGAGCGGACCTGTTGTCCTGCACGGTCCCCCACACCTCGAATCGCCAGGTACCCGGTGATGCCGAGCACCGCGACCGGCAGCAGGAACGCTGCCACGAGGACCAGGAGAATCTTGTAGAGCAACCGCATGCCCAGTCAACCTCCGCAAACCCGCCGCTCGAGTCGCACAGGAACTTCTCCACGACGAGATGGAATCTCCTCCGCCCACAGTATAGACCATCATTCACAGGTCCACGCAAGAAGAAACTCGCCAGGATTGGTCTTGCCGCTGGACCTCAATGCCAGCCGCCACCGTCTGCAAGCTCACTGAGGTATCGCCCGTACGCGGTGCTGCCGTAGCGCTTTCGGCGCGCCTCAAGCTGTTCGACGCCGATCCATCCCGAGTGGAACGCAATCTCCTCGATGCAGGCCACCTTCAGCCCCTGCCGCTGCTCGATGGTCTGGACGAAATTCGATGCCTGCAGCAGCGCTTCCGGTGTACCCGTGTCGAGCCACGCATAGCCCCGGCCCAGGTTCTCCAGGCGGAGTCTGCCCCGTTCGAGGTAGTCCCTGGCGACATCGGTGACCTCCAGCTCGCCCCTCGCCGAGGGCTTCAGCTTCCGGGCGACCTCGACGACATGCCCATCGAAGAAGTACAGGCCCACCATCGCCCGATTGCTCTTGGGCGACTCCGGCTTCTCCTCGATCGATACCAGCCGCCCTCGACGGTCGATCTCCAGCACACCGTATCGCTGCGGGTCCTGCACCGGGTACCCGAAGACGACCCCGCCCCCCTGCTGCTCCACGTCAAGCACGGACTCGCGCAGCAGGCCGGTAAGGCCGTGGCCATGGAACACCGTGTCGCCCAGCACCAGACAGACGCTCTGCCCATTGAGGAGCTGATCGGCCAGAAGGAAGGCCTGTGCTACTCCGCCGGGGTGGTCCTGGACCACGTACGAAAGCTTCATCCCAAGCTCACTCCCATCTCCCAGCAGGTCCCGGTAGCGCGGCAGATCGGCAGGGGTCGAGATGATCAGCACTTCCTTCAGCCCAGCGAGCATCAGCACGGACAGCGGGTAGTAGACCATCGGCTTGTCGAACACGGGAAGGAGCTGCTTGCTCGTGACCAGAGTCAGGGGAAACAGCCGACTCCCGGTCCCGCCTGCCAGGACGATCCCCTTCATGAGCCCTCCTCGAGCGGGCCTTCGGCCACGCCCCCCTAATCTACAACGCCTGTCTCGCAGCGGCAATGGCGACCTTGAATTCCGGCCCCGGATGGTGTTGAATCCAGCGCGTGCTTGGGGAGGTCACGGGCATGTCGGATAAGGCGGTGGTCGTAACCGGGGGCTGCGGGTTCATCGGATCGCATCTGGTCCGCATGCTCCTTTCCGAGCATCCCGACACGTCCGTCCTCAACCTCGATCTGCTGACCTATGCCGGAAACCCGGCGAACCTGGCCGACCTGGCCGGGGACGCTCGGCTTTCGTTTTCCCGCTGCGACATCTCGGATGAGCAGGCCGTGTCAAGGGCCCTGTCCGATTGGGGAAAGACCCCTCGCTACGTGATCAACCTGGCCGCAGAATCCCACGTCGACCGCAGCGTGCTCGCTCCGGAGTCCTTTCTGCGAACCAACGTGGCCGGCACCTACACCCTCCTGGAGCTGTGCCGCTGCACCCCGGGCGTCCGCTTCCTCCAGGTCAGCACCGACGAGGTCTACGGAAGCCTCGGCCCTGAGGGGTGCTTCACCGAGGAAAGCCCGCTTCGCCCCAACAGCCCCTACTCCGCCAGCAAGGCCTCTGCGGACCTGCTCGTGCGTGCCTGGCACCGCACCTTCGGCCTCGACGCGGTCATCACCCGCTGCTCCAACAACTACGGGCCGTACCAGTTTCCTGAAAAGCTGATCCCTCTGATGATCCTGCATGCCGCCTCGGGGCAGGAGCTGCCCGTCTACGGGGATGGAAAGAACGTGCGCGAGTGGCTCCATGTCTCGGACCATTGCCACGGCATTCTTGCCGCCCTCTTCCACGGGTCCTCCGGGGCGATCTACAACTTCGGGGGCGAGGCGGAGCGCACCAACATCGACGTGGTCCATTACATCGCAGACCGGATCGGCGGGAGGCGTGACCTGGTCCGCTTCGTCCCCGATCGCCCGGCCCACGACTGGAGATATGCGCTCACCTCCGAGCGTGCCCGCCGTGACCTCGGATGGAATCCCCGGGTCCACTTCGAAACCGGCCTGTCGCAAACCATCGACTGGTACCTCGCCAACGAGTCCTGGTGGCGACCCATCCTGACCGGAGACTACATGCGCTTCCGGGACCTGTGGTACGGGGGACGCCGGTGACCCGCTCCGTCTGCGTGCTCACAGTCATGGGTACCCGCCCCGAGGTCGTCAAGCTCGCACCGGTGGTCAGAGCGATTCGCCAGGCCCCCGATGCCCACTGCACGCTCGTCGTGACCGGGCAGCACCGGGAGCTTGCCGACACGATGCTGGATACCTTCGGGCTCATCCCGGACCATGACCTCGCGATGATGCGCCCCAACCAGGATCCGGGTCGGCTCCTTCACCGCATGCTGGCCCGTCTCGTCCCGTTGCTCCGCCGCTCCGCTCCGGACCTCGTGCTCGCCCAGGGGGATACCACCACGGTGCTGGCGACCGCACTGGCCTCGTTCCATGCGAAGATCCCGTTCGGCCACGTCGAGGCCGGATTGCGCAGCCATGATTTTGCCCGCCCGTTTCCGGAGGAGATGAACCGGGTGCTGGTCTCGAGGCTCGCATCCCTGCACTTTGCCCCAACTCCCGCTGCGGTCGAGAATCTCCTGGCCGAAGGCGTGGACAGGAGGGCAATTCACCTGACCGGAAACCCGGTCGTGGACATGCTTCGGGAGATGCTCGTGCGGTCCGCCGGGGCTCCTGCATCTGTCCCTGGAATTCCCGACGAGACCCTGTGCGACGTCGATGCCGGCACCAGGCCCCTCCTGCTGGTCACGGTTCATCGGCGGGAGAGCTTCGGCCCCGGAATCCGGCGGATCTGCTCGGCCCTGGCACAGCTTGCCCGCAGCGTTCCCGAATCGATCATCGCGTGGCCGGTCCACCCCAATCCGGTCGTGCGGCGGGCCGCGGCATCGCTATCGGGACTGGAGGGAATCCGGCGGCTTCCTCCGCTCCCCTACCCTGCGTTCGTTCGGCTGCTCGCCTCGGCCCGCGTGGTCCTGACTGATTCCGGCGGAGTCCAGGAGGAGGCCGTCGTGCTCGGTCGTCCCGTGGTCGTGCTGCGCGAAGTCACCGAGCGTCCCGAGGTACTTTCCAGCGGCCTGGGGGCCTTGGCAGGCACCGATCCCGCCGTCATCGTCCGCTCCGCCCTCGACATGCTCGAGCGTCCCGGCCGAGGCCCCACGCTCGACGGTCCGACGCCGTTTGGAGAAGGCATTGCGGGCCGCCGAATAGCCGATATAATCCGTGACTGGTGGTCCGAATCCCGCAGGAGGTCCTCATGAAGAGCTCTCCCAGTTCCCGTCGTGTGCTCGTGACCGGCGGTGCCGGCTTTCTCGGCTCGCATCTCTGTGAGCGCCTCCTTTCCGACGGACACGAAGTCCTGTGCGTCGACAACTTCTACACCGGCCGCAAGGCCAACGTCCTCCACCTCATGGACAATCACTACTTCGAGCTGCTCCGGCACGACATCACCGTGCCCCTCCAGGTCGAGGTGGATGAGATCTTCAATCTGGCCTGCCCGGCCAGCCCGATCCATTACCAGCTCTACCCGGTGCAGACGACTCTCACGTCCGTCCAGGGAGCGATTCACATGCTCAACCTGGCCAATCGCCTGAAGATCAAGGTGCTCCAGGCATCGACCAGCGAAGTCTACGGCGACCCGCACATCCATCCGCAGACCGAGGGCTACTGGGGCAACGTCAACCCCATCGGCGTCCGCTCCTGCTACGACGAAGGGAAGCGCTGTGCGGAGACCCTCTTCTTCGACTACCACCGCCAGCACAGGCTTCGCATCAAGGTCGCCCGCATCTTCAACACCTACGGTCCCCGCATGCTGCCCAACGATGGCCGGGTGGTCAGCAACTTCATCATCCAGGCACTCAAGGGGGAGGACATCACCATCTACGGGGATGGCAGGCAAACCCGCAGCTTCTGCTTCGTCTCCGACCAGGTCGACGCGCTGGTACGCCTGATGAACAGCCCTGACGATTTCACCGGGCCGGTCAACCTCGGAAACCCGGAGGAAGTCACCATTGCCGACCTGGCCGAGCGGATCATCCGTCTCACCGGGTCCACATCCGCGCTCGTCTTCCGTCCACTTCCCCACGACGACCCGCACCGCCGCCAGCCGGACATCGCGCTGGCGCGCAAGGTCCTGGGATGGGAACCCTCGGTTCGGCTGGATGAAGGATTGAAGCGGACGATCGAGTACTTCCGGCGCCTGGTCCAGGCGGAGTAGCTACAACGTCACCTGCCGCACCCACTCCCGGTTGGCGAGATACCACTCCACGGTCCGGGCCAGGCCGTCCCGCAACGATACCTCCGGCCTCCATCCGAACAGACGGTCCGCCTTGGCGATGTCGGCCCAGGTGGCGGGCACGTCCGCCTTGTTCATCGGCTGCCGGTCGAGCGTCGCCTTCTTCCCGAGCAGCTCTTCCAGAATCGCAATCATGTCCAGCATGCTGACCGGCTGGTTGCCGCCTCCCAGGTTCACGACCTCGAATCCCAGCGGCTTCATCGCAGCCACCGTCCCGGCCGCGATGTCATCCACGTAGGTGAAATCCCGCGCCTGGTTGCCGTCGCCGAACAGCTCGATGGGTACCCCGTCATCGATCCAGCGGATGAAGCGGAATACGCTCATGTCCGGCCGTCCGGCAGGCCCGTAGACCGTGAAGTAGCGCACAACGGAAACATCGATTCCGTGAAGGTAGTGGTACGAGTACGCCATCACCTCGGCGGCCTTCTTCGAGGCCGCGTACGGACTGACCGGCGTGTTGACCGGCAATGTCTCGGCAAACGGCATCGCCTGCCCGGCATAGAGAGAGGACGTGGAGGCCAGCACCAGCTTGCCGACCCGGTGATGCCGCATGGCCTCCAACAGGTTCAACGTCCCCATGGCATTGGTGGTCATGTAGACCCTGGGATTCACCATGCTGTACCGAACACCGGCCCGGGCCGCCAGGTTGAGCACCACGTCCGGGTGCTCCTTCAGGAACAGCGAGTCCACCAGCTCCGGGTTTTCGATGTCCCCTCGCACGAAGCGAAAGCCCTCCCGGGCATCCAGCCCCTGGAGTCGGTGCTCCTTGAGCCGGACGTCATAGTAGTCGTTGAGGTTGTCCACCCCGATGACCCGGCAGCCCCGGTCGAGCAGCAGATGAGCGGTCCTGGCACCGATGAAACCGGCAGCGCCGGTGAGCAATACGGTCGTCACGTTTACAGCCTCCAGTGGATGAAGCCGGCTTCCCGTGCCTGTGCGGGGGAAAAGACCCCCTTCACGTCGATGAGCACCGGCGACTCGGTCCCGGCCAGCCGCGCCAACGCAGGCAGATCATATCGCTTGAGGTACTCCGCATGTTTCACGGCCAGGACGATGCCATCGTACGGGGCCGCATCCTCGGGCTTCCCAATCAGCTTCAGCCCATACTCGTGGAGCGCCTCTTCCGGGTAGGCCATCGGGTCGTGGACGCAGGCCTGAACGCCGAACTCGCCCAGCTCCCGGACCAGGTCCGCCACCTTGGTGTTGCGGATGTCCGAGATATTCTCCTTGAACGTGAGCCCCAGCACCAGCACCCGGCTGTCCTTGACCCGCTTGCCCGCGTCGATGAGCTTCTTGACCGTCATCTCCGCCACGTGCTTGGCCATTCCGTCGTTGAGCCGGCGCCCGGCCAGGATCATCTGCGGATGATAGCCCAGCGACTCGGCCTTGAACGTCAAGTAATACGGGTCGACGCCGATGCAGTGCCCGCCCACTAGCCCGGGCTCGAACGGCAGGAAGTTCCACTTCGTCGCCGCTGCCTCGAGCACCCCCTTTGTGTCGATCCCCATCCGCTGGAAGATCAGAGACAGCTCGTTCATCAGGGCGATGTTGAGATCCCGCTGCGTGTTCTCGATGACCTTGGCGGCCTCCGCTGTTCGAATGTCCGGGGCCTCGTGGATCCCCCCCTTGATCACCGAACCATACACGTGCACCAGCAGAGACAGGGTCTCCGGGGTATCGGCAGCGACCACCTTCCTGACGCGGTCCACGGTGTGCTCCCGATCTCCAGGGTTCACCCGCTCGGGCGAGTAGCCCACGAAGAACCCGTCCTTCCACTTCATCCCGCTCTCTTCCTCGAGCATCGGGACGCAGTCCTCCTCGGTCAGCCCCGGGTAGACCGTGGATTCATACACCACGACCGTCCCTCGCTTCATGTGCTTCCCGACGAGGCGGGTGGCCGAATGGACCGGCCGCAGGTCCGGATTCCGGTGCTCGTCGATGGGCGTCGGCACCGTGACGATGGCCACGTCGCAACCGCGGATCGCCGAAGTGTCCGTCGTGTACCGCATCCGGCAGCGGCCCAGGACCTCGGCATCGATTTCCCGAGTCCGGTCAAAACCGCGGGACAGCTCCTCCACCCGCTGCCTGCTGATGTCGAATCCCACCACGTCGAACCGCCGGTCCAGCGACACGGCCAGCGGCAGTCCGACGTAACCGAGCCCTACCACACAAATCCTGGGTTCAGCCCCTTTGTACGCTTCCGCCATCTTTCCCTCCCCCTCCAATTCACAGGCTTCGCGCCAGCCTGTCGGCCACTACCTGTAAGAGGATTTCCGACTCGGACGATACACGTCCCTGCTCCGAATGCCAGCCGAACACGAGCTTCCCCTTCTCTCCGCACGCGTCGTCCAGCAGCGGAATCTCGGCCACGATGACCGGCTTGCGCTTCTGCGCCGGGTAGTCTTCGTTCAGCACGATGGATGCCTCGGACGAGCCGCAGTGGACCTCGACGAACTTGATCTCGGCCGCGTGGATGAACCACCGCAGGAACTCCAGGACATCCGGGCGACCCACAGTGCGGTCCGCCCGGGTCAGCGCATCGAATGCCAGCCGCCGGAGGATCTCCGCATGACGGGGACGGATCCCCATGCGTCGCTCACGGCGCCTCCGAACGTAGTCTGCGAAACCCACGATGCGGGCAAACGCAAACAGCACCGCCACCATGGTCAGCAGCGCCACGCCCACCTGCCACTTCCGCCCATACTGCAGAAGCGATGCCGCCAGCACCAGGACCACCGAGAACCCGTAAAGAACCAGCACGACACGCCGGTGCGTCAGCCCCATTTCCAGGAGCCGGTGGTGGATGTGCCCGCGGTCCGGAGAGAACATGGGGCGCCGCTCCAGAAACCGCCTCACCATCGAGAACAGCGTGTCCATGATCGGCACGCCCATCGCCACGATCGGAGTCAGCAATGCCACGGTCGTCGCGCTCTTCTGCCCCGAGTTGATCGACCCCAGGGCCAGGATGTACCCGATGAGCATGCTCCCCGAGTCCCCCATGAAGATGCTGGCCGGATTGAAGTTGTAGAACAGGAATCCCACGATGGCCCCGGCCAGCGCTGCGGACAACATGCAGACCATGACGCTGTCGTAGAACCACCCCTGGACAAAATTCAGGATCAGGACGAACAGCCCGATCCCCGCGGCCAGACCGTCCAGGCCGTCGATCAGGTTCATCGCGTTGACGATACCCACGATCCAGAGCACCGTCACCACGTACGAAAACACTCCCATGTCCAGCAGATCCCCGAGCGGCAGGCTCACCGCCTCGATTCGAAAGCCAGCGGCGTACGCGATGGTCGCGGCCAGCACCTGCAGGAGCAGCTTCCTCTTCGCACCGAGCCCCCGCAGGTCGTCGGCAAGGCCTACTCCCGAGATCACGAGCCCCCCGATGATCATGCCGAGAACGTACTGCGAGTTGCTGTAGATCGCCTCACCGATCCGCGCCTCGGTCAGCGCAATGCCCACAATCGGGGCCAGGAAAGCCACCATGATTGCGATGCCGCCCGTGCGCGGTATGAGCCGTGCATGGACCTTCCGCTCATCCGGAGGATCATAGAAGCCCAGTCTGTAGGACAGCAGTCTCACCAGCGGAGTGAGCACTGCGGCCACCACGAGCGCAACGACAAATGCCGTGGCAAAGGTGATCATCGCTTCTCCACCCAGAGCAGCACGGGTCCGAACAACGGGGGGATTATGGTCAATGCGCACCCTGGATTCAAGCTGAATCGGTTGACTTCCCGGCCTGCCGGTGGGAGCATCCGTCCACACCACGATTGCGGAGGGCCGCATGAAGAGACTCGTGCTTGTCAATCCCCCCCTCACCATGGAGGAACGGTACGGCAACCTGGCAAAGGCAGGAAGCAGGCTCCCGCCGCTCGGCCTTGCCAATCTCGCGGCCGTCTCCAGGGCCGCCGGAGTCGAGACCGCCATCGTCGATGCCCCGGCCAAGGGCTGGGGGGTGGAAGAAACCTACGGGGCCATCGAGCGATTCGCCCCCGATCTCGTCGGGATCACGGCCGTCACCATCTCGGTCTACAACGCGGCCAACCTCGCCCGCTACATGCGGGAGAAGGGCCACCCCGCCCGCATCGTGCTCGGCGGTCCGCACGTCACCGCAGTGCCGGAAGACACCCTCGAACGGTTCCCCCACTTCGACTTTGCTGCCATCGGGGAGGCGGAAGACACCCTGGCGGAGATCCTCGCCTGGGATGGCACCTCCCCGCTCGACGGAATTGCCGGACTCGCCATCCGCAATGGGGATCGCATCGTCAGAACCGCGGCCAGGCCGTTCATCACCGACCTCGACCGACTGCCCATGCCGGCCTGGGATCTGCTCGACGGCTATCCTACCGCCTACTCCCAGTCGGCCATGCGCTCCCACCGCTTCCCCACCGCTTGCCTGATCACCTCCCGCGGCTGCTACGGCCAGTGTACCTTCTGCGACGTCTCCTGCTTCGGCCGGAAGCCCCGCAAGCACGGCGCCGAGTACGTGATCCGCCTGGTCAAGGACCTCATCGACCGCTACGGCGTCAAGGACATCTCTTTCTACGATGACAACTTCCTCGATTTCCCCAGCCGCATCGAGAAGATCTGCCGCACCATCATCGACGAGAAGATCGACATCACCTGGTCTTGTGATGCGCGCATCGACACCATCCGTTCCCCGGAGCAGCTCAAGATGTTCCGGCAGGCGGGGTGCTGGCAGATCCTGTACGGCATCGAGAGCGGCTCGCAGGTCATCCTCGACGAAGTGAAGAAGAACGTGAAGCTGGACAAGATCCGCGAGGTCGTCGGCTGGACCGCCAACGCCGGCATTGCGGTCAAGGGCTTCTTCATGATGGGGCTCCCCCTCGAGACCGAGGAAACCATGAAGGAAACGGTCCGGTTCGCACTGGAGCTGCCCCTGACCAATGCTCACGTGACCTTCGCCACACCGCTGCCCGGTTCGGAGCTGTACTCGACCGCGGCCAGGTACGGCACCTTCGACAACGACTGGCGCAAGATGAACATGTGGAGCCCGGTCTTCGTACCCCACGGCGTCACGGCCGAGCTGATGGAGAAGTACAAGAAGAAGTTCTTCCGGGATTTCTACTTCCGCCCTCGGATCGTCGCCGCCTACCTGCGAAACATCCGCCATCCCAAGCAGGCGCTGAGCCTGGCCAACGGCTTCCTCACGCTGCTCACGAGCCTGGTGCGCAGGGGGCGGTAGCCCTGCGCAGCCACGTGCTGAAAAACAGCAGGGTCCACAGCTTGAAGCTGAAGTCCCGCTGTCCGAGGTCGTGTGCGCGGATCAGCCGGGCCACGAAGTCCGGCCTCACGTAATCAGCCATGGGGTTGCCCGGATCCAGCAGCACGTCGGACAGCCACGAGCGGCGCTCCTTTCGGAACCAGTCCATGACCGGCACTGCAAAACCCTGCTTGCGCCCCGCAAGATGCTCGGGCGTGAGCAGCGGGCCGAATGTCTTCCGGAAGATGACCTTCCCCTGCCCCGCGGAGTACTTCAGCCGTGTCGGCATGCGGAACGTCAGCTCCGCCACCTTGTGGTCCAGGATGGGGGCGCGCACTTCCAGCGAATTCGCCATGCTGGTGCGGTCGACCTTGGTCAGGATGTCGTCCACCAGGTAGGTGCGCATGTCCAGCTCCTGCGCCTGGGAAACGATGCAATCCCCGCTGGCACGGGCCGCAAGGGCACGGCGCTCGGCCCGCCCCGGGCCGCGGCTCAGCACCGACCAGAGGTCCGCTGTGTACAGATCCTTGCGCTCCCTCCCGCCAAACACCTCGAACGCGGACAGCAGGCCCTGGCGATCCTGCGACAGGTAATAGAGCAGTCCCTTGCCCGCGGCCCACATGGGCCAGACCGCTTCGAGCGCACCAAACGTGAACGGTCGAAGCCGATCCGGGACGAGATTGCGGTCCACCAGCCGCTGGAGCTTCCGGTAGGACTGGTACCCTGCGAACAGCTCGTCCCCGCCGTCGCCGGCCAATGCCACGGTCACGTGCCTGCGAGCGAACCGGGACACGATGTAGGTGGGAATGGCCGAAGAGTCGGCAAACGGCTCGTCAAAGGCATCGACCAGCCCGTCGAGAAGGTCGAGTGATTGCGGCTCCACAATCTCTTCGTGGTGCTCTGTGCCGTACTTGCGTGCAATCAGCCGGGCACGCTCGGTCTCGTCGTAGGCGGGATTGGAAAACCCGATGGTGAAGGTCTTCACCGGGCGGGACGAATGCCTTGCCATCAGCGCTACGACTGTCCCCGAGTCGATCCCGCCGCTCAGGAACGCGCCCAGCGGCACGTCGCTCACCAGGCGCATCCGCACGGCCTGCGACAGCTCGTGGTCCAGCTCATCCTGCCACTCCTCGACCCGCCGCCCCTCCTGGGGGGTCATCCGGATGTCCCAGTACCGCGACAGCTCCGGCTCTCCCCAGGGGTCGGCCCGCAGCGTCAAGGTATGTGCGGCTGGGAGCTTTCTCACGCCCCGGTAGATGCTCCTGCTGCCGGCCACATACCCCCACGAGAAGTAGGAATCCAGCGCCTCCGGGTCGACCTCACGCGGCATCCCCGGGGCCGCAAGCACCGCCTTGAGCTCCGAACCGAAAACGAACCGTCCCTGATCATGGAAGTAGTAGAACGGCTTCTTTCCGAACCGGTCCCGGGCGCAGAAGAGCGTCTTCTTCCGCCCGTCCCAGATGGCAAATGCAAACATCCCCCGCAGGTGCTCCACCACGGCCGGCCCGACATCCTCGTACAGGTGGAGGATGGTCTCGGTATCGGTCGCGGTCCGGAACACGTGCCCTCGGGTCAGCAGCTCAGACCGCAGCTCCGCAAAGTTGTAGACCTCCCCGTTGAACACGATCCAGAGCGACCCATCTTCGTTGGAGAGCGGCTGGTGACCGGTGCTGAGGTCGATGATGCTGAGCCGTCGAAAGCCCAGCCCCACGCTGCCGTCCGCGTGCACGCCCGAGTCATCCGGCCCCCTCAGGCGCATCGTCGAAGCCATGTGCTCCACGACCTGCGCAGAAACGGGCAGATCCCGGTCCGCGTGCAGCAACCCGCAGATCCCGCACATCTACCGCACCGGCTGTTGTGCGAGCAGCACCTGGACGATGCGCTCGGCAGCCTTGCCGTCCCACAGCGGCGGGACGCGTCCCTGCCTGGTGTTCCCCTTCCGGAATTCCTCGTAGCAGGCCAGGATGCTGTCCCGGGTCGTCCCGGCCAGCACGTTGGTCCCTTCGTCGATGGTAACGGGGCGCTCCGTGTTGTCGCGGATGGTGAAGCACGGAATCCCGAGTGCCGTGGTCTCCTCCTGCACTCCGCCGCTGTCGGTCAGGACCAGGGCTGCATCCTTCCACAAGCGGAGGAAGTCCATGTACGAAGCCGGCGGACGAACCTGGATTCCGGAACCCTCCAGCCTGGCTGAAAGGCCGAACTCATCCACCTTGCGCCGCGTCCGGGGATGCATCGGGAAGTAGAGCGGCACGTCCCGGGCAATCACCGACAGCGCATCGAGAATCCCGCTCAGCTTGTCCGGGGCATCTACGTTCGAGGGCCGGTGAAGCGTGACCACTCCGTACGCCCCGTCGATCCGGCACTGCGACGCTCCGTCCAGTCGGGCAAGGCAGTAGTGCAGCGTGTCGATCATCACGTTGCCCACCAGGTGGATCCGCTCGCGGGGACGTCCCTCCCGCAGCAGGTTGTCCACCGCGCTCTGCTCCGTGGCAAGCAGCACGTCGGATATCGCGTCCGTGACCAGGCGGTTGATCTCCTCCGGCATGGTCTCGTCGAAGCTCCTCAGCCCGGCCTCGACATGAGCAACCCGGACCTGCATCTTTCGCGCAGTCACCGAGCACGCCAGCGTCGAGTTCACGTCCCCGACGACCACGACCATGTCCGGCCGCCACGCCAGGAGAACCTCCTCGAACGCGGTCATGATTCTCGCGGTCTGGACCGCATGCGATCCCGACCCGACCCCAAGGTGCCAGTCCGGATCCGGGATCCCGAACTCCTCGAAGAAGGTGCTGGACATCTCCGGGTCGTAGTGCTGCCCCGTATGCACGAGCCGCACGTCCACCCTGTCCGGAACCCGGCGACATTCCCGCATCAGCGGGCCGACCTTGACGAAATTGGGCCGCGCACCGGCCACCAGGAGCAGTCTCATCTCAGTGTCTTCAGCCTCTCTCGAAGAACTGCGGCGGCAAACCGGGGAAGCGCTGCCTGCCGCTTCGCCCGCCTCGGATCCGCAAGCAACCGGAACAGCCACTCCAGGCGGAGCCTCTGAACGGCCCGGGGGGCCCGCCTGGCAACACCGCTCAACACGTCGAACGTCCCCCCGACTCCCTGGCAGATTCTCACGTCGAGCTGCGGCAGCCACCGGCTCATCCACTGCTCCTGACGCGGGCTCCCCAGTGCGACGAAGAGCATATCAGGGCGACACTGGTTGATCAAGGCAACCACGTCCTCCTCCCTGCCCTCCTCCACATAGCCGTTGCGCCGCCCCGCGATCTTCAGCCCGGGCATCTCACGCGCCAGAAAAGCAGCGGCCCCGGCATTCGCTTCTTCCGAAGCCCCGAACAGGAAGACCGTGAAGCCCCGCTTGTGTGCAAGCCCTGCCAGGCGGACCATCAGGTCCACGCCGGTGACCAGCCTGAGGCCCGGAAGTCCAAGCAGCTTTGCAGCGAGCACGACGCCGTACCCGTCCGGAATCAGCAGCGCCGCACCGGACACGAACTCGAACAGAGCGCGGTCCCCCCGCAGCCGCATCACCTTCTCGGGGTTCATGGCCAGGACGCACTGCCGCTTCTCCCCCCGGTCGATGAGCTCCTCGACGTGTTCCACGGCCCCGTCGAAGTCGATGCGGTCAACCGGCACACCCAGCACGTGGGTCCTGTCCACTCGCGACATGTCAATCCCCCTCGTCCAGCAGGTGGTACAGGCTCAGCAGCAGGAAGATGTGCCGTTCCCGGTTCCATCCCCCCTCCTGGCGTGCCAGCACCCGCTCCACCTCGGACAGATCGAACACGCGGGCAAAGGCCGTCCCCGGTGCCAGCAGCAGCTCCCGCACCGGCCCCCGCCGGCCGAACCACCGACCGGTAGGTGACAGGAACCCCTTCTTCGGTCTGTCCACGATTCGCCCGGGAAGCACCGTGCGCGCATGGGCACGGTGGATGATCTTCCCCTGCCTCGCCGTCACCCTCAAGTGCCCCGGCAGTGACTCGATGAACCTCACGAGGTCGTGATCCAACAGCGGAACACGGCACTCCAGCGAGTGATGCATCGTGATCTTGTCCGTGTACAGCAGGAGGTCGTCGGCCATGTCCATCCGCATGTCCAGCGACATCATCCGCTCGGCAGGATCCCGGCTGCTCTCGATCTGCAATGTTTCCAGCATCCCCTGGATCAAGGACTCGACGCGCCGGTCCGTTACGCCGGTCAGCCGTCGCACCTCGGCCCTGGAGAACACCTCGTAGCTCGCAACCAGCCGCTCCACGCAGGATGCGGCCCCCAGCGAGGCCAGCCCACGGAGCACCTGGTCGTTGCGCACACCGAGGAGACGGGCGGGAACCTGCGCACACCGGGCCACGAATCTCGGGACAAACCTCGACAACACCTCCCCGCGGTAGCGGCCGTACCCTCCCAGCGGCTCGTCAGCCCCCTGGCCCGACAGCACCACCTTCACGTGCGATGCGGCAAGCCTCGACAAGTGGTGCATGGGCAGCAGGGACGTGGTCGCCAGCGGCTCCTCCACGATGCGCACGCACTCGCGCAGGTCCCGCAGGAAATCATCCCACCCGATGCGCACCACGTGGTGCTCCAGCCCGAGCACGGCAGCGGTTTCCGCGGCATCGGCCACCTCGTCCTCCCGCTCGGCCCCGTGGAACCCGACCGTGAACCCCTTCATCCGGTAGGGAGCCCGGCGGGCTGCCGCCTGCGCCACCAGTGCGGAATCCACGCCCCCGCTGAGGAGAACCCCGACCTCCACGTCGGACATCAGCTGCCGCTCCACGGCCTGCGGAAACAGCTCCCCATACCGCAAGAGCGCCTCCTCGGCACCGATTCGAGCGCGGGCCGGCACGGGCCAGGAATAGAACTTCACCTCGCTCTGCGGGGCATCGTGCGACAGGTCCACCTCCAGCGCATGCCCGGGCGGTACCTTGCAAATCCCCTCGTAGATCGTGTGCGGAGAGGGGGAATAGCGCAGCCTCAACACCTCTGCAATCCCATCCGGCTCCGGCCTGGAGGACACCAGCCGCCTCAGCGGGCGGATCTCCGACGAAAACGCAAGTCCCGAACCGCTCCTCGTGTAGTAGAGCGGCTTGATGCCGAACGGGTCCCTCGCCAGCAGCAGGCGCGCATTCGCCACGTCCAGCAGCGCCAGCGCAAAGATGCCGTTGAGGTCCGCAAGACCGCTCGTCCACCGGGCCGCCAGGTGGTGCAGGATCGTCTCCGTGTCCGAGTGCCCGCGGAACTGGACACCCGCAAGCCCGGGCCGCAGCTCCTCGTGATTGTAGACCTCCCCGTTGTAGATCAGGTGGTACCTGCCGTCGGGCGTGGCCATGGGCTGGGCCCCCGCAGGCGACAGGTCCACGATGGACAACCGACGATGTCCGAGCCAGACCCGGCAGCGACCCGAGGAAACCGTCGTCAGACCGGAATCATCCGGCCCCCGGTGGGCGATGCCCTTGAGCACGTCCTCGTCGAACGGCAGGTTGACGGTTCCCAGGATTCCGCACATCACCGATACCTGATGATTCTGGCCGGAACGCCGCCCACCACGGCCCCCGGCTCCACGTCCTTCGTCACCACGGCTCCGGCTCCAATCACGGCACCGGACCCCACACGCACCCCGGGCATGATCACGGCGTTGCGCCCGATCCAGACATCATCCTCGATGACCGGAGGCCTCGGCTCCTCCTCCCCTTGCAGCAGCATCGGAACGTCCTTGCGGTCGATCCGGTGGCTCCGGCTCAGGATGGCAACCCCGGGGGCAATCATGACGTAGCTCCCGATGCGCGCCCCCTGGATGAAGACGTTCTCGTTGATCTGGCAGCACTTCCCGATCCGGACCGCGCTCCCATCCGACAGGTAGACCCCCGGCTCCACAAAGTTACCCGAGTCGGCCACCAACACCCCGAGAAGCCTCTCCACGTACCAGCACCGCACCCGGTTGAACAGCCTCAGGTACCTCGAATGCGGCAGGTGGATGACCAGGCCGTAGTACCCTGCAAGGGCGAGCTTTCGCAAAACCCCCATCTACTTTCCCCTCGGAATCATGTGCACCCACAGGCACCAGCCAAGCATCCCGCCCAGCGGAACCCACTTCACCGGGAACGGCGGCGCGTGCATGCAGTTCTTGTAGCTCTTCACCACCTCGAAATCGGGGAAGTCCTTCTTCACCTCCGGCACGTCGTAGACCTTCGAGTACGGATTCTCCGGACCGTCCGTGTTCGGCCCCAGGAAGTTCTCCTCCTTCAGGTACTCGAACAGACCGAGCCGACGGGCATTCTCGACGTGCTTGCCCACCTTGCCCCCCGGCTTCACCCGCAGCGCAACCAGGGCCGCCAGCGCCAACCGCCGGGCAACGCTGATCGACACGAGGTAGTTCACCGAGTACTTCGCATACAGCATCGCCACGAGCATCCCGCCCGGCTTGAGCACGCGGGCAATCTCCCGCTGCGCTGTCCGGATATCCGGGATGTGGTGCAGCACCCCGTGAGAAAACACGATGTCGAACGTGTCGTTCTCGAACGGAATCGCCAGTGCGCTCCCCACCTTCAGGTCATCGTACGGGAGGTTCCGCAGGCGGAAACGGGTGCTCACACGCTCGATCGACTCGGGCGTCAGGTCGAGCCCGCTGTATCGCCCCCCCCGGCGGATGATCTGCTCGCTGTCCGCTCCCAGCCCCAGCCCGATCTCCAGCACCTTCTTTCCCGCAAATCCGATCCGATCCAGACAGCCCGGAATGTGGTCGAGATGCTTGAACCGGTATTCGTCATACTCCTTGAAGAAACGCTCGTAGTCCCCCTGGATGCCCCCAACGAGGACCTCCCCGCACGGATGCGCTGCCCAGAAATCACGAATCGTCCTCTCCTCCATGCTACCCTCCTGCGGAGCCGGCCCGAACCGCCCCGCTCTCCTTCGCCACCGCCCTCTCCAGCAGCGCCAGCGCATTCATGTAAGGCATTACCGCCCATCGCAGCGTGTTCTTCCGCATGCGATGGCCCAGGATACTGACCTGGGAGAAAACGTCCATTCCTTCCACGAAACGGGCAGCGACCGCGTCGCCAAGCCGCCGGGCAAACTCCAGGTCCCCCAGCAGCACGGCCACCCCGAGCGCCTCCGCATTGTCGTACAGGTCGAACGCCACCGGAGAAGGCCTGCGGCTCACGGCAAACCTCCGGAACAGCCCCGCGCCCGCGTCAAACATCGATTCCTTCAGGAACGCGTACCCCCGCTCCACCACCTCGCCGCTCCCGTCCAGCAGCACCAGCGCTGCGGTCTTGATCAGGTTCTTGAGCACGATGCACGTGTGAAAGCAGTCGATGAACGAGGTGCCTCGAGGCGAATAGAGGAAGCTCCCGTCCGCACGCTGCTCCCTGCGGATGAACCCGTAGAGCTTTCGAATGCGCTCGGCCAGCCGCTCCCGCTCCCGGCCCGCCTGCATTTCCAGCACCAGGGCATGCGCAAACATCGTGTAGGAGATGGCGTTGGTCACGACCCGGTCCGCTCTGGGCCCGTACGAGGTCGCCATGGCGTCGTCATCTTCCTCCATGACCGTGATGCCTTCGAGGAAGAACCGCCCCGCACGCTCGATGACCGGATCGAACGCCGTGTCGCCCGTCAAGCTCCGGTACCTGCAGAATGCCTCCAGCGGATAGATGCTGACCGTGGTGAACGGCGTGTCGGCCGGATAGGCCAGCCGCGCATCGACGGAAAACGGAAACCCCACTCCCCATGCGGTCCACGAAGGCCCCTCGAGCGCATGTTCGGAAAGCCAGCGCAAATGCTCCACCACGGGCCCAAGGAACACGGTGCCCTGCCCTGCCAACGACAGCTCCAGCAGCGCCAGGGCCGCGTGTGCCCGCACGATGGGATACTCCCGTCGCTGGTAGATCCTCGGATGCACAGCGTCGAGCACGAAGTCGAGGCCGGTCAGCGCGACTGCGGGCCCGGCCCCCAGTGCCGGGGACTTGTGGTACAGGCCCCTGGCGAGCTGCCCCGGACGGGAAATCCACACGTCGTAGGGGTCGTTCGTCGACAGGTCCTGCAAAGGGCAGAAATGTTCAATCAGCCTTGTCACCCGCCACCATCCTCCCGTACGTTTCGAGCAGCCGCCCGGCCACCAGCGACGCGGCGAACCGGCGGGCCGCATAGCTCCGGTTGTACGCCCCCACCCGGCTCCGCAGGGCGGGGTCTCGCACCAGCGTCTCCAGGAACCCGGCAAACACGGGCGCATCGCCCGACTCGGACATGAACCCCATGTTTCCGGTCTCGAAGAAGTCTGCAACACCGCCGGCAGGCCGTGTGATCGAGGGGAGGCCGTACGCCATCGCCTCGATGAGCGAGATCGGCAACCCCTCCGGGTAGAACGTCGGAAACAGGTAGATGTCGGACCTCAGGAACAGCCGCTCCTTGTCCTCCCCCCGCACGTACCCCAGGAACTCCACGTCGCCCAGCCCCGTATCGGCCACCCGCCGCTTTGCCGCGTCCAGGTCCGGCCCTTCGCCCGCAACGAGCAGCCGGACTCCCGGGCACCCCTTCTTCACCTCCGCAAAGGCCTCGAGCGTCGTGAAGATCCCCTTTGCAGCCTCCACCCGGCTCAGGAAAAGGACGTTGACCGGCGCACCGTCCACGCCGTTCCCCGTGTCCCGCCGGAGCTGCCTGTCCGGAATCCGGAACACCTCCTCGTCCACAGCAGTCGTCTCCACGATGACCGGCCCCCGGTACCCCGCCGACCTCAGGAAATCCCCAAAACGGGATGCCAGCACCGCCATTCGATCCGCCCGGAAATAGGAGGTCCGGAACAACCCGGCCAGCACCCCCTTGACCCGCTCCTGGAGCGACACGTCCCACCCGTGGAAGAACACCAGCACCGGCTTGCCATGCAGCGCTGCCAGAATCACGAACACCCCGTCCCTCACCAGGGCCCTCGGCACAAACGAAGGATTCAGGTGCACGACGTCGATGCCTCGCCCCCTGAGCTTCGCGCCAAAACGCCACCAATCCCCCACCATGCGGGCAACCGTGGAAACGGCATTCTCCCGGCCGGCACGGGATCCCACAGTGAAAAACTCCGCCCCGTCCCCGAGGAACGGTCGAATCGTCCGGAAGAAGTTGGCCACCCCTCCCTGCATGCCCAGGTCCGGCGTCGCGATGAGCACCTTCATGCGCCAGCCCCCACCAGTGTTCGGAACAGCTCCAGGTAGCCCGCCGCCACCGCAGCCGCACCGTGCCGCTCCTCGACATAGGCAAGCGCACGCTGCCCGCATGCCGCCCGCTCCGCATCGCTCGCCAGCAGCTCCCGGATCTGCGCAGCCATCTGCTCCAGAGATCCCCCCGCCACCCGTCCCAACCCCCGGTCCGCAATCACCGCTCCCGGATCCGCCCGCAGGCTCACGACCGGAATCCCGAGCTGCCAGGCCTGGAGGAACACGTTCGGAAAACCCTCGTTCTGCGACGTGCTGACCACGACCCGCGCCGCAGAGAAACGGCGGAACGCTTCCTCGTACGGCATCGGCCCGGAAAACCGCAGGTTCGGGCGGGTCGAGGCACGCTCGACCAGCTCGTCCCGCCACGCCGGCTCCGTGCACCCCGCCATGATCATCTCGAAGCGTACATCGGGCAGCATCGCGGCCAGCGCCAGCAGCAGCTCGGGCTGCTTGACCCTCGCACACGATCCCACCCAGAGCACGTCCGTCTCCTTGTCCCCGAACGGCACCACTCCGTCCGGCAGCTTGTGGGCCATGTTCGGAATCACGACCCCCGACAGCCCGCGCACCTTCATCGCCCGCTCGCGCTGGTCCTCGGTCTGGAACACCATGGCATCCATCCACCGCGTGCCCAGCGTGTACAGCTTCGCGGGGAGTCCCGGCTCCGGCTCCGAAATGTCCGTGACGTCCGCCACCACCTTGACCAGCTTCCCGCCGAACAGCCGCCTGTGAACCCCAAGTCCGAAGAGAAGCGCCTTGGGCCCCTTGAGAACCACCACGTCCGCTGCCACACGTCGCAGCGTCGCCACCAGCGCCGGCGTGTCCGTGAAAAAGCGCCAGTTCGGGCCCCCAAAGTAGCGGAAGGGACACCCCACCACCCGCAGCTCGCAGGAAGCCGATCGTGCCGACGGAAAGGAACCGCCATCGCTCCGATCACCCCGGACGGTCGCTACCTCGACGACAAAAGTCACGCTGCACCCGAGGCGCACCAGCTCACGTGCGAGCAGCACCTGCTGCACCTCGGCACCGCCGAAATGGCTTCCATCCGTGCCCGCAATCACGGGCCAGGCATGAGGGCTGACGAATGCCACGGACAGGGCCCGGCTCATGAGCGCCCCCCCTTCCGCAACGACTTGATGAACTCGGCCAGAGGGGCCGCATGAACGCGGTAGTCGAAGCACGCCAGGGCCTTTTCCCGCCCCCTCCGGCCCACCTCCCGGCCCCGGTCCGGAAGCCGAAGAACGTCCCGCAGGCGGGCAGCAAATGCATCCACGCTGTCCGGCTCGCAGAAGAATACCTCCCTCCCGTCCTCGAGCCACTCGGAAAGCTCCCCCACCCGCGTCACGACCACCGGGTTGCCGGTCGCCAGGTACTCCCCGAGCTTGGTCGGGAACCCGCCCTGCGCCTGGAGCCCGGTCGGCCGGGCCAGCGCCAGGACATCCGCCTCCCCGATGAGTCGGGGAACCTCCTCAGCGCTCACCCGGCCCGTAAACACGACCTGCTCTCCGATGCCCAGCCCGGCCGCCTTTGCACGCAGCCCGTCCAGCACTCCGGGCACGAACGAATCCCCGATGACCCACAGTCGGGCCTCCGGGAACTCCGCCGAAACCCGAGCAAACGCTTCGAGCAGGATCGGTACTCCGTCCTTGTTGCCGTAAGGGTCGCCGCAATAGGCGATGCGCACCTCTCCGGTCGTCCGGTCACGCACGACCGGGACGAACCGGTGGAAGTCCACCAGGATGGGCACCCGGAGCAGCCGCGCATGGCGGGCAGCCACGCGGCCGAAGTACTCTTCCAGGTTTCGCGAAATCACGATGATTCCGTCGTAGCAGAGGCGGGAGACTGCCTCCTCGGCAAAGGCCTTCACGCGGTTCGAAAGGTGCGAACGGTCCGGGAAAGGATACTCGTTCTTCTCGGCCACCACGGGCAGACGTTCCACCACAGCGGCGGCCCGGTACAGAAGGTCCACCCAGGCCGGCACCACGTAGGTCACGATCGCATCGACCCCGCGGTCCCGCTTGCTCCGGGCAATGTGTGCGACCCCACCTGCGGCCCCCTTCAGCTCGAGCAGGCGCCGGGCCAGGAAGCCGGACTCGCGCTCAGCCTGCCCCGGGGTCCACCGATACTCGATCCCGTCCACCACCCCCTCGGTCGGCACCTTCCGACCCGAGGCATCCGGTGGAAGAACCGCACGAATGCAGAGCACCGTCACCCGGTGCCCCTGCTCGACCAGCGCTCGCCCATACGCGTGAACCCGCTGCGCATAGGCCGACCCGAAGGGAAACGCCCATCCCAGAACGAACACGACGTGCAACGCCTCCTGCGCTGCCGCAACATCCCGCTCGTCACGCACCGTCTCTTTCTGTCTGCTCCCCACGGACATCCGTTCCTCGTCCCCAATCACTTCCCTGCCCCTCGTCGGCGGGCTCTGGCCTGGAACTCCGGTGCCTCCTTCATCGCACCGCCCAGCACCTTGAACGAGCGCAGCACCATCTCCATGGTCGCGGGATTGAGCCGGGCGGGAGCCTCCCCGACGTTGGCAAAGCCGGCAGTCCCGAGGTCGTCGCGAGGAATGGCAAGCTCCTCCCAGTTGGCAAACAGCCGCCCCCAGTCACTCTCCAGGATCTTCGCAATCCGTT